>ERZ1740060.686-NODE-686-length-15345-cov-5.070896_pt1 | contig 15345 bp, 15 predicted proteins | sample MGYA00581743_ERZ1740060 | MGnify/ENA primary metagenome ERZ1740060 (study PRJEB43018, sample SAMN04849235) | marine metagenome | isolation source: floating plastic debris | place: Pacific Ocean | collected 2008-08-27 | study: EMG produced TPA metagenomics assembly...
ATCAAACGAAGGATACACCGTGACTTGACGAGAGCACTGTTTCGATTTGTGGTGATCGGCGCGATCAGCTGCTTGTCGGCCTGTGGACGTGCGCCCGATGCGGTGAATGTTGAAACGGTTGTTCCAGTCGCGTCGGTTCCCGATTTGAAACGCCACAACATTTTCATCGCAACCTCGCGCACCACGTCAGACGATCCGGCGCAGTTCTTCACAGGAAAACGCGCGCAGAGCCTTGCTTTTGCATCTGTTGAGGTGACTGTGCCCCCAATCCACGAACCCGGCAAAGTTGAGCGCACCAAGGCACCGAAACCTGACCCGCGCCGCCATTTTGTGATTGAGAAACCGCAGACATATGCCGATGAACGTGCCTTCGAACGCAGTCTCGTGACCGCCCTCAACAACCGTCCCCCAGAGCGCCGAAATGTGCTTTTCTTTGTGCATGGCTATAACACAACGATGACCGATGCGATCCTTCAACTTGCTCAATTTGTTGAAGATTCCGATTACGACGGTATTCCGGTCCTGTTTTCCTGGGCGTCTGGCGGAAAGGTGACACGATATGTCTATGATCTGAATTCGGCGTTGGTTGCACGGGACAACCTCGCCAGCATGCTGGGCATTCTGGAGGATGCCTCAATCCAGTCGTACGATGTCATGGCGCATTCCATGGGATCGCTTCTGACAATGGAAGTTGGGCGTCAGGCGGCAATGACGACAGGTATCAATGCCACCGGGAAGGCGCGCAATGTGATCCTTGCGTCACCCGACATCGATTTTGATCTCTTTGTCTCGCAGGTTCGGGCAATCCCGGAGAAGTACCGGTCGTTTGTCGTCCTCGTGTCACAGGATGACAGAGCGCTCAGAGCCAGCGAGATCGTGGCAGGTGGGGTGACACGTGCGGGCAACGCCCCGGTGGAGGTACTGGCCAGCCTTGGAGTGACAGCGATCGATCTCACAGAGATTGAAGATGAATCCTCGCTGTCGCATTCCAAGTTCCGGGACTCGCCCGCCGTCGTTCAGCAGATCGGCACCACCTTGCGGGACAAATCCACCTTCGGAAGTGAAAGAGACAGAAGCGGGTTCGTCCGAACCGGTGTTGACGGAGTGCTCGGTCTCGTCGGTCTGGACGGCTGAACGCGTCAGGCACGGGCGTTCTTTCAGCGGTCTTGCTCCTGCAGAGTTAAGCTGGATGCATATTCGCCGTGCGGCGGCCTCAACACATTGGCAAAGGTCGTCACAGACGCCGAATTGAATTATCATTCTGGGATGGTACCGCCTCCCCGGCTCGAACGGGGGACCTCTAGATCCACAATCTAGCGCTCTAACCTACTGAGCTAAGGCGGCTCGCCCGGCGGTCTAGCGGCCCGGGCCTTTGAATGCAAGCCCGATGAAGTGTCGCGTCCCGGCCCATCTTGCCAAGGTGCGCGCGACAAGTTAGCAGCGGCAAAACCCGCAGCATTGTTACGATCAGAGGTCAGCGATGGGCATCAATACAGAACGCGACATAGAGGCTAATCTTCAGATTGGGCCCACCGATACCGGGATGGTGCGGCTCTTTATCGAAGCCGGGAAGACAGAGATCCCAATGGATTTCGAACCTGAAGAGGCCATTGAAATCGCAGAAGAAATCATGGCGGCTGCGAAGGCCGCAAACGCACGGCGCAAGCAATAGTCTTCACACCGGCGCGGGGTCGCGCAGCCCCTGGAGGCGAAAGGCACACGCGCGCCCGAACCGCCGGACCAAGGCTGCGCGACGCGCGGCAGGAAGCCTGCTCTCCACCGCCATCCGAACGATCTGTGCATCATAGGCGTCGGCCAGAATAAGCCCCGTTTCCTGCGGCAGAAGTTCGGTCGGGAAGTCGGCATCCACAGCCCAGAAATAGCGATCGCACCATTCCCGGTATCCGTGCCATTTCGTATCCGATGTGAAATCCGCCCGGCTTGATTTGCATTCGACTATCCAGATTTCTCCTTTGGATCCAAGCGCCAGCACATCGACACGCTTGCCCCGCTCTGGCGAAAATTCCTCTAATGACGCGAAATCATGGCTGAGAAGATGGCGGCAAACCCCACGCGCCAGAAGCTGTCCGGGTCGAAGAGAGAGACTTGAAGCTGGAAGATCGGGTGGCATGGCACCAACATACGAACATAAGGGGAACATGCGCAAGAGGAATAGAACAGCGAGGCACTTGCCTGCCACCGGCAGGACGCCTATGTCTACGCCGTGGCGAGTGCTGCCCTTCTCGTGTACGGTTGCATTCCGGTGGCCTTAAGCAATTCCGAGGGAGCCGGCTCTGTTCGGACCGTGGTCCGTTTACCTGGCGCCCACCTGTATATACAGGTCCTCGGGAATGAGAGAACCAAACGGTTGTGTGCGGGCTCGTCACTCCTTTCATTCAAAGCGCAAAGATCGTGCAAGCGCGGCCCGGCAATGCTCAAACTCAATGGGGGGATGGGCGCCGGACGAGCGCTGTCTAACGACGAGACCAGAAAGGGCCCTGAGACTCATCGCTTCGCACCGGTATCGGCGCATGATCTCTGCGCAAGTTCTCTGGATCACGGCGACCGCCTCTTGGGTGATCGTCATCATCATCATCGTCGCATAACCCCGCGATGATGAACTGAACGCAGGTAAAAAGACCGCCAAACATCACCCAAAGCGGCAGAAGCATCAGCCAGCCACCGCCGACGACCGATACAAGGTGGCCGAGCCCGCCGATGTTGAACCACAAAAGAAGCGCCACAAAGACCGCCGCCAGCACGAACCCAACGCCAACATTCGTCAGTACGATGCGTCCAATAGGCGGCATGAAGAACAGTCCTTCTGATCGGCCCTCTGTCGTACCGAGACCGTAGCACAACTGTTCCGATCAACAAGCGCAACCCGCTCTCCTGCCGCATTCTGTCACGGGTCATTGCCTCTGGTCATCAAGAACGCCCTGCGGTAGAGCGCAAGCGGTGAAAGCTTAGGCAATACAATGACGCAAGCTCCAGTTTACGAAACGCCAGGCCCCGTGGAACAGTCGCTGAGTGGCGCGATCGCGCCAATCGAGGAGGTTATCGCGGCGGCGCGAGCAGGCGAGATGTTCATTCTGGTTGATCACGAGGATCGTGAAAACGAAGGCGACCTGGTGATCGCGGCTGAATATGCCACGGCAGAAATGGTGAATTTCATGGCGACCCACGGTCGGGGTCTAATCTGCCTGCCCATGACCGCTGAGCGGATCGACCGGTTGGGCCTTCCGATGATGGCGGTCAACAATTCATCCCGTCACGAAACCGCATTCACTATCAGCATCGAGGCACGAGAGGGCGTGAGCACTGGGATTTCTGCCGCAGACCGGGCGCTGACAATCGAAACGGCGATCAATGAGCAGAACACGGAAGCGCATATCGCCACGCCGGGCCACGTCTTCCCGCTGAAGGCAAAACCGGGCGGTGTGCTGGAACGGGCCGGCCACACTGAGGCTGCTGTGGATATCGCCAGGCTTGCCGGGCTGAACCCGTCGGGTGTCATCTGCGAGATTATGAAAGAGGACGGCACGATGGCGCGGCTGCCTGATCTCGTGGAATTTGCGCGCCAGCACAATATGAAGATCGGCACGATTTCAGACCTGATTGCCTATCGTCACAAGCATGACAACCTCGTGCGCGAAGTCCGAAGAGAAGCGGTACGGTCGTCCCATGGCGGTGACTGGGACATGCGCATTTTTGCCGACCAGATCACCGGAACGGAACACGTTGTTCTGTCCAAAGGCGACATCGCCGATGGAAAACCGGTTCTGGTCCGGACGCATGCGCTTAACGCACTGGAAGACGTGTTGGGCATCGGCCTCGAGCAGGCCACGGACGGCCCGATCGGTAAACTGCCCCGCGCGATGGAAATCATTGCAGAAGTCGGGCGCGGCGCGGTTTTTCTGTTCCGTCAGCCGAGGCCCAGCCTCGCAGGCGAGACGGCCGAAGAAGAAGGCCCGCGTGTGATCAAGCAAACCGGACTTGGATCCCAGATCATGGCGAGCATGGGCATGCACCAGCTTATCCTGCTGACCGACAGTCCCGAGACGCGGTATCTGGGGCTCGACGCCTATGCGATCGAAATTGTGGGCACCCGTCCGCTGAGCGAGGAAGAGCACCATGGCTGAGACAGAATATGCCATGCCCCGGGCGCAGTTCGACAAACCTGTGAAGATCCTGATCGCCGTCGCGCCGTTCTACCGCGACATCGCGGATATGCTGATCGCGGGCGCGCAGGCTGAGATCAAGGCGAGCGGCGGGGCCGATGAGTTTGTCGAAGTTCCCGGCGCGCTGGAACTTCCAACGGCGATCGGCATGGCTGCCCGGATGCGCGATTTCGACGGCTTCGTGGCGTTGGGCTGCGTGATCCGGGGCGAGACGACGCATTATGAAACGGTCTGCAACGACAGCTCGCGCGGTCTGACTTTGCTGGGTCTGCAGGGACTTTGCATCGGCAACGGGATCCTGACCGTTGAAAACCGCGATCAGGCTGTGGTGCGCGCAGATCCGGCGAAGATGAACAAGGGCGGGGGCGCTGCGGCGGCGGCGCTGCATCTGCTGCGTCTGTCCCGCGATTGGGGCGGGTCGCGCAAAGGCGTGGGGTTCGTCCCGATGGGCGTAAAGATGGCCGGGGACAGTTCTGGCACCCCGACCGCATGAGCGCATTGTCGGGAAATCAGAAACGCAAGATGCGCTCGGCCGCGCGGCTCTATGCGGTCCAGGCGTTGTTTCAGATGGAACATTCGGGACATGGTCTCGACCGGGTACGGCGCGAGTTTCTGGATCACAGGTTCGGTGCCGAAATCGACGACGGGGTCGAGATGGCAGACGGAGATATTGACCTCTTTGCCACGCTTCTGGAGCAGGCGGTCAACTGGCAGGCGAAGATCGACCAGATGACCGACCGCGCGCTGGTCGCCAAATGGCCCATTTCACGGATTGACCCGACGTTGAGAGCGCTCTTTCGCGCCTCGGGGGCCGAATTTCTTGAGGGCGATGCGCCCCCCAAGGTCGTGATCAGCGAGTTTGTAGATATCGCCCGCAGCTTCTATCCCGACGGCAAAGAAGCCGGTTTTGTGAATGCCGTCCTCGATCATATGGCGCGGGAGATCAAACCAGACGCGTTCTGATAGGGTCCGTGTCGTGTCGACAGATACGAGGGGCGCTGCCCCTCGCGCTCCCCGGAGTATTTCGCGCAAGATGAAGCCCGGGGGCATATGGCACTGATGAGAAACCGTGTGCGATCGCGCCGTCGCACGGTCTTGCTCCCGGGTGGGTCTATCACTTTCGGATGTCAGGCGCTCAGCGGGAGGCAACCGCCGGGATGAGTTCACGCAGCAATTTGCGTTTCATGGCAGCTTCGAAGTTCTGAAACCCGAAGACGGTTTCCACGAAGGACGTCGCGCCGACGATCACGCGGGCCTCGTAATAGCCACGCAAGGGCGAAAGACCACTTGAAGCACCGGCAGCCTCACCCCTTCCGGTTTCGATCACCAAACCATTGACGGTGATGCCTTGCGCTTGCAGTTCGCGTTGCACCCGCTCCGGGGCATCGCCATTATTGTTCGGCCCATCGCCGGAGAGGTCAAGCGTCAGCGCGCCACAATGGCCCTGGCTCAACAGTAAATCCGCGCCATAGCGCATCGCCTCGCCGAGGGCGGTGCGTCCGGTGCGACCCAGTTGCGGCGACGCAAGCAGCTTTTCCGCAATCCCGTTGAGCGTCGCGGGGCTAACCACCGGGGTCCAATCGACCAAAAGCGCCTGATCGTATTGCCCGCTCCATTCATACACCGCCAGATATACAAGATCATCGGGATCAGACAGAAACGCCTGCATCACCTCGGGATCCGTGAGCGCACGCGCCAGACCGCCCCGCTGAAGGGAAAAATCGACCGTATCTACGGACAAAGACACATCCATCCCCAGAGCGAGCGCTTGTCGGCATCGCTGGGCGACTGACGGGTTTGCAAGCGTCAGACAAAACGCAACGAGGCAGGCCATCAGCATGAGCCGGCGCGTCCTGTGACCAAAACAGACGATAGATGTTTCCTCCCAAGCCGCGCTGCGATCCTACTGAAGCTAGATCACGGGCTCATTGGGGTCCAGCCGTCCGGTCGGCTGATTGCCCTTGCCTGCCGTCAGTCGATATACCTTCGGATCCGCCGGACCACCCACCAGACGATGAGCACCACCGGCAACGTGGCCAGTGCCGTGAGCATCTGAACCGAAAGGCCGGTTTCATCGGATAGCGGATAAAGCAGATAGGCCACGAGCGACACGGCGTAATAGCTGATCGCCACGACAGACAATCCTTCGACCGTGCGCTGCAGGCGCAATTGCATATCGGCACGGCGATTCATGCTTTCCAGAAGCGCCTGGTTCTGTGCGCTGCGCTCGACGTCAACGCGGGTGCGTAACAACTCGCTTGCGCGCATTGTCCGCATCGCCATCGCTTCCAGTCTGGACTGGGTCGCCCTGACCGTGCGCATGGCCGGATCGTAACGGCGCAACATGAATTCCCCGAATGTCTGACGCCCCTCGAACCGTTCCTCGCGCAAAACCGAGATACGTTCCTTGACGATCTGCTCATAGGCCGCCGTGGCCCCGAACCGGTGCGAGGATTTGGCGACCATGCTTTCGAGCTCTGCCGAGATGTTAAGCAACTCGTCCAGCATAGTGTCCGGCGGCACGCCTCCTCCGGGCATGTTGCCCACCAGATGACTGAGCTGATTGTCCAGTTCGCTGATCCTCGGCATCATGTCCCGCGCACGCGCGAAGCCCAGCATAGAGAGCGATTTATAGCTCTCAATCTCGCACAGACGCGCCACAATCCGCCCCAATCGACGCTGGCCTACATTGTCGGCCGCATGAACGAGAAAACGAAGATGACCCGCCGGGTCGATCCGGTAATCGCCCGCGATGATTGCCGTGCTATCGACGACATGCGCCACCGCGACGCTTTCTGCCACAAAGAGATCGACGATATCGTCCGCGATCTCGTTTTCGGGTTTCAGGGAATCCACCCGGATATGAGCCGAGGTCAGACGGTGCCCCGGGGCCAGCGCAAGCCAGTCCTCGGGAAAAATCTCAAAATCCGCAGGATCGAAAGGGCGCGAACTGATCCCGTCGCGATAGGCCGTATATGTGACAAGTTCGGTATGGCTTTCCCATTTCAGCCGGTATCGCCCCAGTTCGCCCATATAGTGTGACGCGCCAGGCTTGGGGTGCGGTGCACCGAAACGATCCAGCAGTTCGATCAGATGCCGGGCATCCGCCTGCGGGTCCCGCAAGGATGCCCCGTCCAGCCGCTTGATCGCCAGAAACATCACCGAAGACGGCGCGCCGAGCGAGGGGAACGGCCGCGCGTGCAGTTCATTCGCCAATTCATAGCGCAGCGGGTGATCGGGGATCGTGTTGAGCATGACCGGTCAGAGGCCTCAGATAAAAATCTTAGTGTTGAAAGTGGTGTAATTCATGAGAATGCAAGACCGGTCAGAGATGTGACGGGCATTTCGGCCCTCAACTCATGTTTTTATGTGTTCGTGATGCCCTATTAGGCGATCGCGGTTAACAAACTGACAGCCTTGCCACAGTCTTTTGAAAACGGTGTTCCGGACACCGGGCCTGAACAGAGGCGCGTCGCTGCAATTTTGAGTTGATCTACATAGATGACAATTTATCTTTGATCGTGGTTGTTGGGGCAGCCGGGGGCCCGATGAAAAAGCAGTCTTTGCTGAATGCGTATCGCGAGAGCCAGTCGGCTCTGCGGGATCTGGCCGAAATCGCGGTCGCAGCAGACAGCAGTACGGCTTGGTCACTGGTCGAAAAACTGTGCGCTGACATGGGTTTTGATTACTCCGGCACAGGAGTCGTCGGGAACCGGACAGGCGAGATTTCAGTAGGACTTCGATACGGCACGCCGTTTTTCGAGCACACGTTCCGGGAATATGAGAAAAGCGAGTTGCATCTTGCAGATCCAATGGCGTTTGGCCTTCTCGATGGCGCGCGCGTACTGAATGCTGAAGATGTGCTTGGGTCGCCGCCGCGCAGGTTGGCCGAAGGTGCGCGACGTATGAAAGACTACCTGAAAGCTTACAGCATCGCGGGCGATGCCGCCCTGCGGATAGATTTGCCAGGCAGACCATACACTGGTTATCTCGGCGTGGGATTCAAAGAGGGGCAAAGCAAGACCGAGTTTCGTGATAAACTGCAGCAAAACTCGGACGTACTGATGGTCGCTGCGGCGATCTATACCAGTGTGGCGTTGCGCGAGCGAAACCCGAAGGACCACGCTCCTATAGTTACTGATCGCGAAAAGTCCGTTCTTAGCCTTCTGGCCCAAGGTTTGACCCCACGGGAAATTGCGGAGCAGGAATGTAAATCCCTCACAACGATACGCAATCAGATCGCCAGCGCGAGGGCCCGCCTCGGCGCGCGGTCGTCTGCGCATGCCGTCGCGCTAGCCATCGAACTGAAACTGATTCGAACATAGGGTTTTACAGAAGACGGATTCCCGCTTGGCGGGCGTCGATAAAGATTCACAATCAAAGGTTGATCAATTGCCTCGATTTTAGCTTGTTTTTAGTAAGTGCGCAGGATTGGGCCAATCGTTGAACCCCAGTAACCATGATCCTGGGCTCGTAAATCAGCCACAACTGGGGGAATTCATGACGACTATTTTCAAAGGCTCTACAAATGGGGGAGCAAACCGCTTTTTCGTCAAGGACGAAAAGGTGATGGTTGCAGGCCAAGGCGTTTCTGGGCGGCAGGAAGTAGACATCGACATACTTGAAGATGTCTGGGGTTTCGAAACCATCCGAACCGGCAACATAACTGGCGAGATCGATACCAGCCAAATTACTGTGTTTGTCCAGGACGACGGTGACGCGCGGGTGACGATTGGCGGAAGCAATGTCGGAGGCGCTTTTGTCTTTGAGTTTAAGGAAGGTTTCTACAAAGACGTAAACTTTGGAAAAATAAACACGAAGCTGGAAGATAGCCATATCAGTGTAAATAGCGGAGCTGTAGACAGCAAAGCAGAAGGTGCCGCGGTAAACTTCGCACTGTTTCTGGAGCAAATGCTCGACGCGGACGCGTTTAACTTCATCGAAGATGCTGGCGCGAGCACAGCACCTCTTGATGATATCGACGTCGTTCTGTCAGAAGTGAACAGCAGCAACGAAAACCAGCTTGCCAAGTCGGCGCGCTACCGCCCGGATAATGATGACATCATTTTCTCGGGTGCCGAAGTAAGTGGACGCACGGACACAGACGACACATTCGAAACGCTTAAAGAAGCGGAAAACTTTGTTGATACGCTTCAGATTGCAAATTCTGAGAACGGCTTCCTGGACGAAATTCTCGTGTAGAGAACAGTGCGCGCCATTCACAAAAAAAGGCCCCGGTTTAGCGGGGCCTTTTCTTTAATTGTGACTGAACCTGTTCACTCGATCTTGGGCAGGAGCGTGTCGAGGCTGGCCTTGGCGTCGCCATAGAACATCCGCGTGTTGTCCTTGAAAAAGAGCGGGTTCTCGATACCGGAATAGCCCGTGCCCTGCCCCCGCTTGGACACGAACACCTGCTTGGCCTTCCAGACCTCCAGCACCGGCATCCCGGCGATGGGGGAGTTCGGGTCGTCCTGCGCCGCCGGATTGACGATGTCGTTCGACCCGATCACGATCACCACATCTGTGTCGGGGAAATCGTCATTGATCTCGTCCATCTCCAGCACAATGTCGTAGGGCACCTTGGCCTCGGCCAGAAGCACATTCATGTGCCCTGGCAGACGGCCCGCCACCGGGTGGATGGCGAAACGAACGCTTTTGCCCTTCGCGCGCATCTTGTTGGTGAGCTCGCTGACAGCCTGCTGCGCCTGCGCGACCGCCATGCCGTAGCCCGGCACGATGATCACGCTGTCAGCGTCGTTCAGCGCCGTTGCGACTCCATCGGCGTCGATTGCCACCTGTTCGCCCTCGACCGCCTGCTGTTCGCCCGTCGCGCCGCCAAAGCCGCCCAGAATCACACTGACAAAGGATCGGTTCATCGCCTTACACATGATGTAGCTCAGGATGGCACCCGAAGAGCCCACCAGAGCGCCTACCACGATCAGCAGATCGTTGCCGAGGCTGAAGCCAATCGCGGCAGCCGCCCAACCCGAATAGGAGTTGAGCATCGAGACCACGACAGGCATGTCCGCACCGCCAATCCCCATGATCAGGTGATAGCCGATGAAGAGGCCCGCCAGCGTCAGGACAACAAGCGCCCAGGACCCGCCTCCGCCAAGATAGACGAAGAGCAGTATGACCGAGAGCGCCGCCGCGGCGGCATTCAGAAGATGTCCGCCGGGCAATTGCTTCGCCCCGGTATCGATCTCTATGGGCAGTTTCGATGAGCTGCCCGCAAGCTTCGCATAGGCGATCACGGAACCGGTAAACGTCACGGCGCCAATCCAGATACCGAGCACCAGCTCGACCCGGAGAATGCCGATCTCAACGCTTGATTTCTTGGCGATCAACTGCCCGAAAGCCGACAGGCTGTCATAGATCTCCTTGGGCAGACCAATGGCCGTGATGCCATCCTCGCCGACTGCGCCCAGAACCAGACCTTGGGCCTCATAAATCCCTGCGATGTAGTTGATCATGATGTCGGCGTTAAAGCCGACAAACACAGCGGCCAGTCCGACGAGGCTGTGCATGATCGCCACAAGCTCGGGCATCTGGGTCATTTCGACCTTTGTGGCGAGCTGATAACCCACGGCAGCCCCGCCCGCGATCAGAATGATCGACAGGGCCCACAGGCCGGCCCCGGGCCCAATCAGGGTCGCCAGAACCGCGATGGCCATGCCAACAATCCCGTACCAGACGGCACGTTTGGCGCTCTCCTGACCCGACAGGCCTCCAAGGCTGAGGATGAAGAGAATACCCGCGACGACATAGGCCGCGATCGTGAATGCGTTTTCCATTGCGCTCGCCCCTTAAGACTTCTGGAACATGGCGAGCATGCGCCGTGTCACGAGAAAACCGCCGAAAATATTCACGGCCGCCATAAAGATACCCGCCGCGGCGAGGATCGAGATAAGAACTGAGGTCGATCCGATCTGGATCAGCGCACCCAGAATGATGATCGACGAAATCGCGTTCGTGACCGCCATCAGAGGCGTGTGCAGGGAATGCGCCACGTTCCAGATCACCTGAAACCCTACAAATACCGCGAGCACGAACACGATGAAGTGCTGCATGAAGCTCGCAGGCATGCCTGGGATCAGACCAATGCCGAGAACGAGCGCTCCACCCACAGCCAGCAGGCCCACTTGCGTTCGCGTTTGTTTCTTGAACGCCGCAGCCTCCTGCGCCTTTTTCTCCTCGGGTGTCAGTTCCTTGGGCGGCTCCGGTTTCTTGTCCTGCCGGGCGATGGCGTTGATCTTCGGCGGCGGGGGCGGATAGGTCACTTCCCCCGCATGCGCCACGGTCGCGCCGCGGATCACGTCATCTTCCATGTCATGCACGACCTTGCCGTCTTTCTCCGGTGTAAGGTCGGTCATCATATGGCGAATGTTGGTCGCATAGAGCGAACTGGACTGCGCAGCCATCCGGCTGGGGAAATCGGTATAACCGATGATCACCACGCCGTTGTCGGTCACGACGCGCTCGTCCATGACAGTCAGCTCACAGTTCCCGCCTTTCTCCGCAGCCAGGTCGATAATGACCGAGCCCGGCTTCATCATCTCGACCATATCCTTAGTCCAGAGAACCGGGGCCGCGCGATTGGGGATCAGCGCCGTGGTGATGACGATGTCGATATCGGGTGCCATCTCGCGGAATTTTTCCAGCTGCTTTTCCTGGAACTCCGGGCTGGAGGGCGAGGCATATCCGCCCGTCAGCGCACCATCGGTTTGCGTTTCTTCGAAATCGAGGAACACAAATTCGGCCCCCATGGATTCGATCTGTTCGGCCACCTCGGGCCGCACATCGAAGGCGTAGGTGATCGCCCCCAGCGAGGTCGAGGTGCCAATTGCGGCCAGTCCGGCCACACCGGCGCCCACGACGAGCACCTTGGCCGGCGGCACCTTGCCCGCAGCGGTCACCTGTCCTGTGAAGAAGCGTCCGAAATTGTTGCCCGCCTCGATCACCGCGCGATACCCGGCGATATTGGCCATCGATGACAAGGCGTCCATCTTCTGCGCGCGGCTGATCCGCGGGACCATTTCCATCGCGACGACGGTGGCTCCCTTCTCGGCGGCCAGTCCCATATGGGCCTCGTTCTCTCCCGGATTGAAGAACGAAATGAGCGTCTGCCCCTTGGTCAGACGCTTGATCTCCGTATCATTCGGCGGCCGGACCTTGGCCACAATGTCGCTCGCCTTCCAAAGCCCGGCCGCGGATTTGACGATCTCGACACCGGCCTCTTTATATTGCGCATCAGAGAAACCCGCCCCGGTGCCGGCGCCCGCCTCGATCGCGCATTCAAATCCGAGTTTCTGCAACTGCACCGCCGAGTCAGGCGTCATCGCAACGCGCGCCTCTCCCTCGAATACCTCTTTCGGTGTTCCGATCTTCAAAGTCTCACTCCCCCGTCTCTTTACACGGTCGTTTGTCGTTATCTTTTCGGTCTTTGCAGTCGCCCGGTCGGGCTCATGCATCCGCATGCGACATGAATCAGGCGCGGGATATGCCACATCCCGGCGCAAATGGGAATGTAGTGGCAATGACAGAAGGTCAAATCCAACGACGCGTCCGCGACATGTAGCGGGCGAAGGCCTCTCCGAAGGCTGTCTGACAGCGCGCCTCTTCCGCCAAGATGAACCGGCGTTCGATGAGCCAGACAAATCCGGGCACAAGCAAAAGCGACAAAACCGCATCCCAGCGCAGAATGAGGCCGGTCAGGATCAGCGCATCGCCCAGATAAATCGGATTTCGCGACCACGCGAAGATTCCGGTGGTCACCAGCGCGGTTGGCACCATATGCGGCACCGGGGTGGTTTTGTGTCGCTGCATCTCCCAGATCGCGGCCAGGATCAGACCCAATCCCGTGGCGACCAACACGCCTCCGGTGATCCCGGCCCATCCGCCAAATCCCATGCCCAAACTCAGAAAACGCGCCTGCAGATAGACCAGCCCGAGCGTCGCGGCGAGCCAGACGGGGGGCAGATCAATCCACTTCATCAATCCCCTCACAGAAAGCCCCCTTGCTTCATCTTGCCAAAAATACTCAAGTGCGACCTGCGATACAAATACAGGTCCAATGTGTATGCTCAACGCCGTTGTCCTAAACCGGCTGACCTCCGGATATTGTCCATGCTGACGCGGTCGGACTTCAACGCCTATTGTGCTTCGCTCAAAGCCAGCACGCATGTTGTGCAATGGGGCGGTGCGGATGTGTGGAAGGTGGGCGGCAAAGTCTATGCAATCGCGGGCTGGAACGAAGATCGCGACGCCTACACGTTCAAGGTGACACCGCTTGCTTTCGAAGTCCTGAGCGATGCGCCGGGTATCCGCCCCGCGCCTTACATGGCGTCGCGCGGTCTGAAATGGGTGCAGGTCTACGACACGCCGGGTTTATCCGACACAGCCCTGAAAGAGCACATTGCCGCCTCATACGACATGGTTCGTGAGAAACTGACGCGGAAGGTCAGAACAGATCTTGGCGTTTAACGCGGCGCGCAGGACAGATCAGGCGCTGCGACGGGCGGGCACGGGGCGCATCCCCGCGCGCCAGTCGGCGGCCGCGCGACCAAACGCCTCGAACAATACGCGACTGACCGGATCGTCACTTGCGTTGTATTCGGGATGCCATTGCACCGCCAGCGCGAAGCCTTCGGCACCCTCGACATAAAGCGCCTCGGGCGTGCCGTCTGGGGCATGGCCATCGATCACAACGCCTTTGCCCGGTGTCACAATCCCCTGACCATGCAAGGTATTGGTCATGACTTCCCGCGCGCCCATCAGTTTGTGAAACACGCCCCCCTCCTCGAAGAGAACCGTGTGGCGCAGGGCAAACTTTTCCTCCAGCGTGCCGTCGGGCGGCATGCGGTGATTGTCCCGTCCGGGAAGATCGCGGATCTCGGGGTGCAGCGTGCCCCCGAGCGCCACATTCATCTCCTGAAACCCCCGACAGATGCCAAAGACCGGCTGTCCCCGCTCGATGCAAGCCCGCACCAGCGGCAGCGTGATCCGGTCGCGCGCGCGGTCAAACGCGCCATGCGCTTCAGTCTCCGCGTGGCCGTATTCCTCTGGGTGCACGTTAGGCCGCCCGCCTGTCAGCACGAAACCGTCGCAGGTTTCCAAAAGGTCTGACACAGAGACGTAATCGGGATCGGTTGGCACGATCAAAGGCATAGCGTCAGATACGCGCGCCACGGCCTCTGAATTCATGGTGCCGCCCGCATGAACCGGATAGCTGTCATCGATCAGATAGCTGTTGCCAATGATACCAACGACCGGACGCGTCATGCAGGACCTCTGTTTGTTCCAACTAATAGATAATAGACATAACGAATAAGAAAACCTCAACCCTGGCACATCCATTCGCGCAAAACCGCGCAGTCGTTTCAGGTATCAGTGCTGCGGGGGACGCATTGAACCCCGCCGCACGGCATTCTAGGCTTGCCTCAACCTCGCGACGCCATCCCCCGCTCCAAAGGACAAACACCCGATGAAAGACGCCGCCCCGCAAACCGTATATCTGTCCGAGTATCGCCCGCCTGCCTACGTGGTGGATGAGGTGCATCTGACATTCCGGCTCGCGGCGTCGGCCACACGCGTCATCTCGCGCGTGACCTTTCGGCCCAATCCGGCGTCAGAGGACAGTGACTTCTTTCTGCATGGCGAAGACCTGACGCTGATTGCCGCACGCATCGACGGCGCGCCCGTTCAGCCTGAGCTGGTTGCAGGCGGGCTGCGTTGCACGGTTCCCGACGCGCCGTTTGTCTGGGAGGCGGAGGTCGAAATCGACCCGGCCGCCAATACCGCGCTGGAGGGGCTTTACATGTCGAACGGCATGTATTGCACCCAATGCGAGGCAGAAGGTTTTCGAAAGATCACCTACTACCCCGACCGACCCGACGTCATGGCCCCGTTCACGGTCCGCATCGAAGGGTCCGAGCCAGTGCTCCTGTCCAACGGCAATCCGGTAAACAGCGGCGAGGGCTGGGCGGAGTGGCACGATCCCTGGCCCAAGCCGGCCTATCTCTTCGCGCTGGTCGCAGGCGAACTGGTGGCGCATCCCGGCAGCTTCACGACAGCCTCAGGGCGCGACGTGGCGCTCAACGTCTGGGTGCGACCGGGCGACGAGGGCAAATGCGCCTATGCCATGGAGTCACTCATTGCAACGATG
>ERZ1740060.688-NODE-688-length-15331-cov-18.150563_pt1 | contig 15331 bp, 4 predicted proteins | sample MGYA00581743_ERZ1740060 | MGnify/ENA primary metagenome ERZ1740060 (study PRJEB43018, sample SAMN04849235) | marine metagenome | isolation source: floating plastic debris | place: Pacific Ocean | collected 2008-08-27 | study: EMG produced TPA metagenomics assembly...
CTCGTTTTTTAGCCATGGTGACTAAACGGTGTAATGTGTCTGAAAGATGAAGGTGGCTCAAATTAAAATTGACTTTTTCACCTTAAGATGGCGTGATACAGCATTTAGCCGCGCAATTATAAAGCGCGGCTTTTTGGTACGTTGAAGCACAACCCATAAGTCCTAATTATATTGTCCACTTCCCTCACTTACCAATTAATATCCCAATTTGTAAATGTACATGTCTTTTTTCATTGTGGCCGTTTCTTGAGTTTTTTGCTTTCTATTTCGTTTGTCAATAGTTGCTCTAAAAAATAATCAATAAATTATAAAATGTAGTAATGAAATCCATTTCCGGTCAACTATATCAACACAATGATCAAAAGCAACACATCAATTAAATATTTATGTTATATATATTTATAATATATTGATAATGACCATCAACGAAGACATGGGAATTCATGTCTAACAGTCTGAATTTGTCGTTGAAGCGGTCAGCTACAAGCAGAGTGTGAGGTGTGATGAAGATGAGCTCATGTGGGTAATCATGCCGAGAGTGGAGTAGTGTGCTATCTCAAATTTCATCGACTGGCTAATTATTTGTGATTGGCTTAATTTTCTCCCTTGAGCCACAAAACACATTTCATATAACATACTTATTGTAGCCATTTCATCAAAAAATTATCAAGTTAAATGACATAAAATTACCATACAAGATACCATTTTCTAACAAAAATCATAAAAACAAAAGACCAACATTTTAATCATAAAAATCAATCTCAAACATTTACCTCTCAACAGTAGAGATAGACGCAGCAGTAGAAGTGTACCCACCTGTAGAAGTGGAGGCAGCAGTAGGATCAGAGACAAGAGTAGCTGGGGTGGCATTTTATGAGGAATCAAATGACAGGAAGATCAATATACTCATTTAATTTCTTAGCTCACTATCAGCTTCAATTGAACCATCCCTCATAACAAAGCTTATAAAAAACACTAAAATTTGGCGCTAATTTGTTTTTAAATGCAATAAGTGCTTAAAAACACCGGATGGTTTGAAAAGGCCCATTGTTTGGTTGTGGTGGTCTAGTACTTGATAGGCCATCTCTTGTTGTTGATCACCAGATTTATTGATCTAGCATGGTGTTCACCAGTTTCAAGCTCTGCTCCTTCGATATCGTGGCCCAAGTTTGCCTGATCTTTGCAGTCAGCTCAGCTTTTATCTTCGGTTTCATTGCAGAGACTTTTTGACCAATTATTTGCCAAAAATTATCCATTGTGTTCAGATCTGGGCTTTGTACTGGCCACTCTATGATGTTGACGTTCCTTTCCTGTATCCAAACTTTGACTTCTTTAGCTGGCCATCACCACAGACGATTCTCCGGAAACAACACGAGTGCACTTGGTAGCATTTTCCTGTTGAGAGTAGAGATCTATTTCTCGCCGTTCATGATTTCCTGACATTCCTCGAGAAATCCTACACCAGAGCCTGCCATGTACCCCCATACGATGACAGAGACCCGTTGTTTCAGTGTGGGTCGATGCATTCTGGTTACCACTCCTCACCACGCCGTCTTCTCACAAATGAATTCCCAGTATGAATGCCTACATCAAACTTTGACTTAACATCAAACTTAACAATACTCTTTGCCTCTCTACCTCTGAACACTGGCACCCCACAGGGGAGATGGAGAGAGAGAAATAACTTTTTATGATAAAGGTAGGCGACTAACCATTGCATTTCAGCTGATTTGTCTGTGTAGTATCAGGAATATGAATGGAGTGAGTATGGGAAGCAGCGTCCTCGTCTGACTGTGTCAGCGGTAACGGCACAGATTGTGCAGCTCCTAAACTACTGATTGAATTCCGAGCTCCATCTTTATCTGTGATACAACACGTTGATAACAATCCAGCAGTGTTTGTGCATATAAAACATGGTCATTCTATTATGTATGAGAGCCGTTTACGATTTAAATATTCCCATGTAATTGTATGGCCAATATCAGAGTGCTCTGGTTAAAACGGATATGCGCAGTAACAGTTGTACATCATCCTTTGTGGTGCAGGTAGCATAAGCTGGTGTACATATTCACATCTCGTTATGCAATCAAGGCCCACCTTGCACTTTGTATTCCATATAGTGTGATGTTTACAGCAAACATTCATTTCAGTGCATGGTCAGCCATGACATATTTCAAACTGGGCACAGCAGGTTCATGACAGGACCAATATAAAAATATTCTGCAGGCAACTGCATGAAAATTTGATTGTTCCTGCCATAGCACTTTTCCGGCATAGTTACAGTCTCCCTTGGTCTTTGTTTTTCGTCGTGGCCTCTTGTGAAGCTGTACGCTTTCTATTTTGTATGTCAATAGTTGCTCTATAAAATAATTAATAAATAATAAAATGTAACAATGAAATCCGTTTTAGATCAAATATACATGTTTCAGCAACACGAAATAAATTTTATGTCATGTATATCTTGATAATGTATTAATAAAGACTATTCAACAAAGACCCAGGAAATCCTGATAATTCAAATATACTCAAACTTTTTCCTAACGAGGTGTGTGAAGATAAATTGCTGCAGAAAAATAATTTTTTACTATCTGATACCAATATACCTTGGACCTATGAAATTTCTTTCGCCGGAAGTGGTCCCAACTGGGACATATAATTAGACACGAGGAAACGACGCTCCTGTAAAACCGTTGGTCTGTAGTTTTTAATTTGGTACAGTCATGTACAATGTCCTGTCTAACATGTTTGGACTCAGATCTTGGTGAGGGTCCAATAGACCTAACCACCTGTCAACCAACAGAGCTGCTAAAGTCCTCCCGAGTGCAGTCGGAATTTTCTCTTTCGTCGTCAAAGCAGTGAACAGACTTTTTGGCTACTTTTCCTGCCTTGACTACGGCTTTCAAAGCCGAAAGGTACACTTTTACAGGATCATGATTTGCTACATCGGAGTGCTTTTGGTTTTTGTTAGCTTTGCTAGAGGTGACTACTTTGGCAATACAGTCTGTGTACCTTTTCCCATGTATTATTCTTTACATGCAGGTGGTCAATATTAGCTTTGTCTACTGCTTTGCCTATTGGAGGCAAAAACTCCTGGCGATCAACCTAAGTCCTAACTAAATTTCTTGATCGTTGAGAAGAATATATCAAATGCTCATCGCAATTTGATGCTTGACATTGTGTCAACGCAATAATGGAATTCCCTCAAAAAACGTTTACTGTCCAGAGGTGACATGCTAAGTTTTTGCCAGACAACCCTAATACTTGGCATACGTTGGCCTATGGTTCTACGCCTCAGGATTGGGCTGCCAGAATTCATCAAAAATGACCAACTTTAGTCCAAAAATCAGAATTCTACGACAAAACGCTTATCCGCTGGAGCTATTGAACTGATAATGGTTGCCCCTGACACTGTCCTACAACATGACTAAAATAAAAAAAAATGTGATAAATGATGTATGATAAAATGACAAGCGCTTGTCGATAAATGCCATGCTGATTGTGATAAAATTGTGGTTTCTGTTTTCAAGCAGAATTTGACTGATTGAGTGAAGCTATGGAATTAATGTATCTTGGTAAGGGTCAGGTCATACACACCCATGAACCTCACAACATAATTAAGTTGTCATAGGAAATAGTTGGCGACAAGTTTAATTTAGGAACCGTAATACCATGGGTACCGTATACATTTTTACGTTGAAATTGCAGCCCAAATACCCAAAGAGGGTGATAGAAATTGGATTTGATTCACACTTATCTTGTCATTAGCACATTATAGTACCGAGTGTTGTTTTAAATCAATATACTATTTTAGGAGTCTTCCCTCGCCTTTAGGGAGAGGGTAACTCTAAAGATTTCACTAACATTTTTATCAATTGAAATAACCATAAAATATTTTCTGTTTATGCTGTTTCCTATGGTAACAGTTCTGTCGTAATTAGAAGTGAGAATATACTGCTTAGTGTGGTGATATCTTCTTATTGCTCGTATGTAGACTTAGTCGGCTTCTAAAGGCGATAGTTATGAAGCATAACGCTATGTCATTATGATCTGCACATGACCCATTCAAGTTGTATTATGCCTATTAAGTCATTAATAATGCTTACCAATTCAAGGCAAGGCAGCTTTGCATAATCAAGAATGTCGATAAAACCATCTTATGGTTGAATGAGAAGCTGATGCAGCACAAAGAGTGCTACACAGAAAGATGTAGACAAGGAGGTCAGACTAGTAACCTTCCGTCTTTTACATTCTTGTTCATCCTCCTGCTCTAACCATTTTTTCCCAGGGTTATTCTTTTTAGTTTATAAAGAGAGCCCCAACTTAAAAAACCCAGAAGGCCCCACACCACAGGCTTCAAACCCCATCAACTGAAAACCCCAATCCCAAAAACCCAATATATGACCCCAACCCCAAAACCACCATAAATGAGCCAGAATAAGAAAAAAAATATGAAGAATAACCCTGGGAAAAAATATTGCATCCTGCTCTCAAATGGTATGTCAAGGACAGTAGGCAGGCCAACTAAAATTTATTGGTGCCCAGCGGGCAAAATCTCGTGGATTCTGTGGGGAATCCCTGGGGATTGTGATTTTTGGTGGAGGGAATCCACACGAAAATTTTTAAATCGCGGTTGAAATGAGTGGGAAGTTTCCCCAAACCTGTAAAAATTTTAATTCACCAAATAATGACATCAAATTATCACTAGGATATTTTGACATAACTTGGACCCTCCTATGTCATTAAATTTCTTTTTGAAATATTTGAGGGAAGCACAAGGGAAATTTCCACGCAGAAATATCCCCAGGGATTCTACTGTGAAAGGAGACGGAAATATCCACATAGAAAATTCCTATTCATTTCCTTTGAATTTCTGCAGGGAAATCATGAGGAAATTTCCACGGGGATGATCTTCTGGGAATTCCCCCATAAATCCGCATGGAAATCTGGGGGACGTGGATGCCCGCTGGGTCGGATTTATCATTACTTCATTAATGGAGGGACAACTTTTTACAAAAATTGCTCTGAAAAATTAAACAGATCTGTACCAAAGTGTATGACAGCCTGTATTGAATTATGTGGGTCTGGCGATATGAGTTCCAGTATAGCTAAGCTGCACAACAACATCGGAATATCCACACACATCTCGGGTACGCAGCCCTACATTCAATGTGGACATTTATTAAAAAATGATAGAATACTTGGAAAAGCTTAAAACCATTTATGATGGTGGATTAATGATAATTTTAACTAACATATGAAATATTGATGGTAATAATGGCATCCCGTGCTTAAAATGCACCAAACATACCAAAATAGATTACTGGGAAGTGATCATATTTCGGCTGATGTCAAAAAAATTGGTGACGAGTGAGATTATGGCATGAAATTCCAGTTAATTTATTTTCATTCGCACCAATTGTGACTCCACTAGGGGTGATAGCTGCAGAAATCTGAATCAGGCAATTTAGGTCCTAGCTTTGAGGCGGGTTCTAATGAGTAGCCCTGAATTGGATCAAGGGAAACATGGATTTTTCGTCCAAATTGATTCAATGAGACTTTTTAGATGAAAGTATAAAAATTCCTAATTCGCATCATTTGAAATATGTTTTTTTGGCATTAAATTCCTATGAGTGTACCTATAGAGGCAGATAACTGCCACCTGCAGTTTGCGAAAATGGCTTGGACTTAAGTACACAAATCAGTTTTTGTTCTCATAAATTTGCAATGTGGAGATATACATATATTTCTTCAAATTCGAACTTTGTAGTCACTTTTGACTAGATATGCCCTTGATGGATGATGTTCAAAACTCTGCTGTTCATAGAAATATTTATTTGAAACTGCCATTGCCAAGAGTGATTTTACCCGCCTATGTAAGTCACAGAAGCTCAGAGATGTCAGAACAGTATTTTGCAGTGATGGTCAAAAACTTTTTTTCCAATTGTGCATGGACAAACATACTAATTTTTTGGTACAGAGCATTGTAACTTTTAGCCAACTTCACAACTTAATAAATAAAATATTTCTACGACTTGCATATATCTCCACACTGCTGGGGTCACACAGACTTTATCTGTAGTTGATGACTTCAAACAGTTTAACATTGAAAATAGAACACTTGGAAAAGCTGCAAGGCAGATAATGGGGGAAAACAAGTGATGGAGTGATGGAAAATACTGGCGTAACACTTTACATGCACCCAGCATTTTCTGAAATAGATTTATCGGTAGAGTTGTTCATCACACTGCTGCAGACAAAATCGATATAGTGAGACCTTGGCCTAGGCTACATCTGGGTTGTTATTGTTTTGGCATTGACATTCAATATCTTCAACTGACCGATGTTTGAAGAGAGTCCTCAATGTGTTGAGATCTTGCAGTTAGGCCCGCCTAGGATGTTACATCATGGTTGTAATCGTGGTGCATTGACATGTAAGTGAGTATCATCAAAGCGGAAGAAATTTATAAGTTGATATGTGTAACTTAACACAGCAGGCAAAAACCTCTGGATTCCGTAACGGAACCCCCGGGGATTATGGTTGTTGGTGGAGGGAATCCACGGGGAAATTTGGGTTGTAAATGGAACGAGAATCCACATGGAAATTCAGGAGAAAACTTTTAAACCCGGGTTGAAATGAGAGGGAGGTTTCCCCAAACCTGTAAACATTTTATTTCGCCAAAGAATGACATCAAATCATCACTGGAATGTTTTCACATAACTGGGACCCTTCCTATGTCATTAAATTGTATTTTTCTGGGGAAGCACGAGGGAAATTTCCACACAGATATATCTCCAGGGATTCCACAGGGACAGGAGGCAGAAATATTCACATAGAAAATTCCCTTCATTTCCCCTTAACTTCCGCAGGGAAATCATGAGGATGATCCCATGGAATTCCCCCCTAAATATGCGTGGAACGCGGGGGACGTGGATGGCTCGCCCGTTAAAAACACTCATTGATTGGTCTATAACTCTTTGTCATTAAAGGGTTTAAAAGTTAAAAACTTGAAATCAAAGTGCAAGTATCTAACAGATTTTTCGGGTCATATTTTACATTGCCTGGGTAAAATGGTTAAAGAATCTTTGATGTACATGTACAAGCGTATGAACCATGATGCAGCCTTCTATACCAGCCTAACTGCAAGACCTCACCATATTATGATTTTGTCTGCAGCAGTGTAATGAAAAACACTACCAAGTAATCTATTTCAGAAAATGCTGGGTGCTTGTCAAGCAATTGCCAGTATTTTCCATCACGCGATCAGTTGTTTTCCCCCATAATTTTCTTGACAGCTTTTCCATGTATTGTTTTTCGATTTAGACTTGTCTGAAGTCAGTTGCTTCAAGATGGAGTCCATTTTTCTCCAGCATTGTGAAAAAATCAATGCATATATATGATATTGCACTGCAACAGACACTACAAATAAAGTAGTTTTCTTCTATTCTCACTACAACTCTTTTTTATATGGACAGCGATTCTCGCAACAATTGTTTTAGAAAAATTGATGTCAAAATCTTTGTTGTGCACAAGGCCCTTTATAGTAATTACTGCCCATAATCGAACATAATGTCATATACTATCAATGGCTGTGTTAGTGATAAAGTCCAGATCTGGCCCAAGTTATTGTCTGGCGACTAACATTTACCTTTTTATTTGTTGGTTACGCGGTATCATAACACGTTACATAAAACCCTCGGCGTAGATGTTTTTCCATCATTTGTAATTATTGAAAGCGTCCCACGATATTGGGTTAGGCTGTGTAACAGTAACGAAAAACACTTCCAAGTGTTCTATACTATATTGTGCTGGGTGCTGGTAATATATTCTACCAGTGTTTCCAGTAAAATTAAACAGTATCCAGAAAAGACAATATGCTAGACAGCTTTTCAAAGTACTCTAGTTTCAATTTCTAACAGGCAGTCTTTGTTCCGTTGCTTGAAATAGCAGCTTTAATCCAAAGCATTGAATATGGCATGGCATTTAAAAATAATTTGAATGTGCTTTTCAATTTTCACATGGCTCTAGACAAAAAAACAATGGGATGAGATATTTTAGTTACATCACAGTTTTTTTGTGATGCATTAAATACCATATTTAACAATATTGACAATGATTAGTCTATAGAAAAGTTTTTTAACCATGTTTGTGGACAACATTGAAAATTGTAGTGGGAATCTTGAATCCTCTTCAATGCCAGCACAGGTTGGAGATACCTTTTGCAACCTTTGAAGCCGAGGCGTTTTACATCATAAGTTCAATAGGCTTAACATGTCCCAAAGCAAAATGGTAATCCAAAAAGAGGTTCATACTCAGTACTCATTATGTCTTGAAATCAGGGCTGCATTCAATGCGACTGCTGCTAGGCCTAAGCCCAGCAGAGCTACAAAACTTTGCAATCTAAGAGCAAATGGATTCGAAACTCAGTGGGACTCGATAAAGTTTCTCATAATCTGGTCAGAATGTTGTCAATTTTGCTCAGAATCTGGTATTACATGACGAGATTCCTCCAAGGAAACCTCATTGCTCTATCAGCGAGGAAGCTGAGATATATATATATATAGAATTTAGTATTTTAGGAAAATTTAAACCTGTAACTTACATGAAGTGTTAATTCGTTCTTTATTTTGTGCATTACATGTTTATTTATTTCGCATGCAACCCCATCTGAAAATTGGTAACCAAATGGCAAACCTGGGTAAAATGGTTAAAGAATCTTTGATGTACATGTACAAGCATATGAACCATGATGTAGCCTTCTATACCAGCCTAACTGCACGACCTCACCACATGATTTTGTCTGCAGCAGTGTAATGAAAAACACTACCAAGTAATCTATTTCAGAAAATGCTGGGTGCTTGTCAAGCAATTGCCAGTATTTTCCATCACGCGATCAGTTGTTTTCCCCCATAATTTTCTTGACAGCTTTTCCATGTATTGTTTTTCGATTTAGACTTGTCTGAAGTCAGTTGCTTCAAGATGGAGTCCATTTTTCTCCAGCATTGTGAAAAATCAATGCATATATATTATGATATCGCAACTTTAAACTTTGGGTTTGACTTGTTGAGGACATATGTGAATGGTAGGGAGCTTTGCTATGAGCACAGTAAAGAAAACATCTTTGTGTTTTTGGCCAAAGCTTTGTCATTATCTTGTCAACGAAAAGAGAACCAAAGGGCGTTTCCAGTATGATTTGTTAAGGTTCTTTCAATAATACTGCATTAATTTGCATCAAAACCTGCCTATACCTTACCAGATACCAACCTGATTTTTTTCATGGGATCTTGAACCCAAAGTAAACCTGAATTTGCTGTCCCGTTTCATCCCATACATACACTTTGGTAGCAACCCTTTTAAATATTCCAAATGTACATGTATTTAAATACTTGTATCTGTGTCATATCAGGCGCTAGGATACAGATAAAGTGACAAGGAGCAAGATGACGCAAGAGCTGGCTATAAAATGCGGTGGCCTGTTAGAGCCACACAATGATTTTCAGGAGAACAGTAAATTTCACTTTGGCAAACTATAATTTTGACAAAAAGTGCTGTTTTTACTACTTATTCACTTAAAAGGCTATTTTTAATTTATAATAATATAAATATAATTTTGTTATCAAACTAGAAGGCAAGTTGCAAGTTGTTGCACAACAGAAATATGTCTTTTGTTGTGATACTAGTGTCTGCATTCCAGCAAATGCAAGTTTTCATGCCAGCGAAACATAATTTTCAGATTGCCAAAGACATAATCCAAACGCTGTTGGCCGAGCAATACATAGACTCGACACATTTACAGTGTTGTTATAAAGTATAGTTTGTAGCCCAAGATTTTTTTTAAATGTTTTGTAGGTCTTGATTGATTTGCAGAACTCGAGTTTGATTTTGACATTGGTATATATCATAGTGGGTGTAATTTTCTTGGTGCAAGGCTCACTGTTTCCATGCATGTAGACCCGAGTTCAATCCCTCAGTCTTTTTAGCACTCATTCAAATGCCACTCTCTACATTATTTTGCAAATGTACATAGTATATGTAAAAAGTCTAAGAATTTCAATATTGGCAATCAGAGAAAACATTAACTCAATTGAATGGAGATTAATTTTCATGATTCTCATGTGGTATTAAACTATTTAACAGTATATTTACTTTAATTTATATCTCACTGATTGATGTGCGTTTGTCCTTTTAGGTAGGCAACAATATGCAGCAACACTGGTGTATTAATGACAATCGCACAGTTTTCTCAACACATCAGGTTTCAATGCTAGAATAGTAGAGATAGATTTTCTGATGGCTTTCATTTCTCATTGTGCATTGTTTTTGACTTTACCATAGGCCTATTCCTACTGGAAAGAAAATGATGAACGTTTATGCTATAAGTTGAAAAGAAGCATAAACCAACCCAGGGCAAACATATCTATAACTTGGAATAATCGGGGAATAACCTCTCCTGAAATCCTGCTCTGCTGGGTGGCAATTTATGTGTAATTGGTATCAACTGTTTCACAAGTGATTTCATAAGAATTTTTTTGATAGTCGTAATTTGCGACTATATAAAGGTATTATAAAAATGGAGCTTTAGTGTTATTTTGTGGAGAGTCATACTGACTGACTTACTGCCAACAAATCTGGATTCTGCATTAACTTGAACTATCTCTTAGTAGCAAAACCAAAACCTTTTACTGATGTCAGCTCAGATACCTTATGTACCTTTCCAATATCTAAAATACCCCAAAACTTGTAGGTTCATTAGACCCAAACCCAAAAGCTTTCATTCCAATGAATCCCTCGTGTCAGGGTTAGTTTTGTGCAATAAATATATTATGTGTGCTTCAGAACACAACCCCCAAGCTCAGTAGAAATACGGACTGATTCCGTCCCATCACAACCTGGTGCTCTATTATGGCAGATTTCACAAGAGAGATTGTGGTAACGATTTAATTTCAATTTATATAAATATGCTTGCTTTGAGTGCAGAGTCATGAAATTCTTCGACTTTTTTAAATATAGCCCTATAAAAAATGTGATATTTGAATAAGGGTTAGGAAGATTTGGGGGTAGAATGAAAGGAAACAGTTGGCCATGCACCAACAAAATGTCATCAACCCAGATCCACTTTGTTATATATCAAAACCAATATGAACTTTGGAGTTAGCCATGACCTATAAAATAATGTAACTTGAAAGAATTTGGATTTGTGCACACAATCTTGACCCAGCTATGTTCTTGTGGAATGTAAATTGCTGTGTGTCCCTAACAGGCAATTGTAATAACAACAGTCAAACACTTGTTAGCAATCATTAGGGGGAGATAGTAGATGATATAATTATCAATGACATGCTCACACGTAACCATGTTGATCGGTAACAACAAATGATCTATACAATATCTTTACTCTCCTCGATTCGAGTTTGTGAGATACTAAGACAATCCTCCGAGTAGAGTCTTAGTATTAAACTCCTGCCCTCAACGGCTGCTTAGATAAAACAATTGTCATGGAGTTAGTTAGGCCACGCCTATAGTGATTGCTAACCAATCACCATTTACTTAATGCTTTATGGGCGGCACTTGACTGATTCGTAAATGTATAAATTGAGCAATCACACCATAAAATAGGTACATCGACACATACAAAGCAGTCATGTATTTTAGACAACTCTTGGTGATCACAGTTATTGCTCTTGCATTTCTCAACAGAGCTGCTGGGAGTGCTGGCAAGTACTTTGCTCTACTTCACAAAGTTTTTGTGATCTTTGTAAATTTCTCTTTGTTCATTTTTTGTTGACGTGGTATTGCGGATAGCTTAATATTGAGCAAAGCTTTTTACTACAAACTCTGTTCCGTTCAGTCAACTTGTCCTTAATCTCCCCTCTACCACATCCGTCTTGCTAAGTTGGTTTGGTTAGTGGTAAAAGATTGCCTGTGACTTTGAGAGTTTTGGACTTAGCATTCAATCAATGGGCCAGAGAGAAAATATATTTAACAATAATTGAGATGAGGCATGTTAATTTTTCAGAAGGCGCTTATGAGTGTGTCAGCAGGTGTGCGAAGTACGTGCCGGTAAGTTGAACCGGGGAATCTGGTGGAACAGTTGTACCTTCCATTGGTAACTGTAACTTCAAAGCAACACCTTTGAATGTCAGTTACCAGTCGTTAGCAGGACCAGTTGTGCGATTTCGAAGGCCACTAAAAAAGGGAAGTTGGTCTCCCTAAAGTCTCTTGCTTTTCCTTTGATTACGTTATTTTAACATGAGTGTTCGAAATGGAATAAAACGTAATAATGATATTTACTGCAATTTACTCTGCAATCAAAATCCACTTCGGTGAACTTAACATTCAAATCTCCTGTATTTGACTGTTTGATTTATCATGAGTAAATCATGCAGTACGGGAACTCCAATCAAGCTGTAACCTGACCTCAATTATCAATGAGTCCATTATTGTAAAATAGCAATAAATTGTTATTATGCCAAACTGTAACATTTTCATTCCATCTCTCTGTTAGTTCTCATCACCACACATCGTCTTATATGTTTGTAAAGCACCGGCGTCACAGCTGTTTTTATGTTGCAGGACATGAAGGAAGTGAATGCTTGTGTTAAAAGTTGCTGCAAAGAAACTGATGGAAAATGTGACTACTGATTACCTGATTGTAGGTACAACTTGACATCTTTTTTTGACTTCCACCTTCAAATATGTCAAATAAAAAATTTTATCTTCCTGAGTGCCAAAAGTTCCGGGAATCACAGTTAAATATTGGCCCGTTTGCGCTTTAACTATATTGTGTCTGTTAGTTTCTCACATTTTTTTTTACAGTATTACCACTAATAACCCCCCTCCCTTCCAATTTAATAGGGGCATGTGGAATTACAAAATTGCCATTTGATGTTTATCAGTATCAACCAATCAATTTAAGTACAAATGAAATGCATAAGAATAGGCCAATCACAATTTGACAGAGTACCACAGAGTAAATCATCAAGCATTATGGAAATTTCCACTCCAATTTATTATATAGCATTGAAGAGTTAGTGGGCAATATTTTAACTCGTTGCGATTGTCCTTATCTTTTGATAATTATTGCTTTCAAACTAATATTCGGAGCAATACATTCATGAAAGTTATAATTCATATTTTTATTTTTTTATTTTCAGTGACAGTGAACAACTACTGACGGAAGCTTTAACGTACACATCAATGAATAGAATATAATGTAGTTTGTAACATCGCTGTCAAAATAAACAATGATAACAAAAAGTATTTATCGAAAATATATCTTAGTCATCTAAATGTTCAAATGTGTGTTTAAACTTACCCTTGTGTACTCGTTTATAATTCTTTTACTGATCCTCACTTTGAACAAAACTAAACTCACCACATGTTGGTTTTTGATAAACTTATGCGTTTTAAATATAGTGGTATAATCGTCAGGCACTGTCGGTTCAAAGTTGGTGTTTCAGCAATTATCATGGTCTGAGAATCAGCTAAACATACTCTAGATTTTTGTGGTTATAACACACAAAATAAAACGGATGCTACATACCATATTACACCGGTGTAGTTTCCCGCAGGGGACTACACCAACACCACAGTTTTAAGGAGAACATAAATTCATAACCATCATTGCGAAATTTTTACAAGTCATAAATGGGCAAGTTTTAATGTCGAGCTGCCTCATATTGACAGTTGTTGTGGAGCTATCACTCCAATATAAATTTGGCTCCATTGCGTGACCAAATAATCAAATCAAGATTAATTAGTAGATCATCAGAACTGAAACTAAAATGAGCAAACATGTTTGTAACCAGTAGAACATTGAAGAAAACTGAAATTGGTGGTTTTGGGGCCTAAAAGTCATTTGTGTTCACCATAAAGCCTGCAGAGCTGAAAAGTGTTAGAATGGAAACTCATATTACAATATATAAGGAATTAATACTATAACAGGTGACTCAAAACATTAATGGCTAGGTTATATAATATTAGGGTTAGTCAACTCCAGCAGGTTATGTTTGCTAAGCCTGAGTAAAAGCCATTCTGAATCTAAAAAAAGCTCTGTGTGTTGGCTGCATATCGGACTACACAATTTGTAGCAATCCAAGAATTTTGCATTCTTTCATTTAACACACAAAGTTGTTTCCTCTGTAGAGAAGATAACTCCTGATGTAAAACTCACGAAATAGCATGTGGTGTTGCTTAATTGAATTAAAACTCTACTCACATCAAGTGTGATAACTTGACATCTCTGGTATCTACTTGGGGCTCAAACTTATCATTGATATACATGTATAAGTTTTACAGTTATTCGAGTTGCTTACAGTTTTAAACAAAGCAATTGCGTAGATGAATTTTAATATTAGATTGTGTTTTTTGTTGTTGGTCAACCGTTTCTTAGTTAACAAAAATGAGGAAAGTCAATAACCCTCAACACATGTGTCACATTAAGGATTCACTTTACAATGAAAACTAGACTTTCACACTAACAGAGCAAATCATCAACAATAAACGTTACAAATGATCACAACACATTTTTATTGTTAGCGCTGATTGGTACAGTATCTCTAATTATTTCCCATTGTATTTTATACAAAAATTGCAAACTTCAGAGCTCTATTTGGCAGGTATGATATAGTCTGCGGGGTTGTCTGCTCAGACAATAAGGAATGACAACTCCCAACTATAGAAAGACAAAATTAACTGCGATCATCAATGCGTGGTTATAATTAGCTATCTTACTCTCACTGACAGAAGTGTTTATGAATCACATATATACAGCAATTATATCCCCTGAACATGTTTTCACATGACAACATAGCAATAACAGAGCTACAAAATGTGTTATAAACATTTAATAATGGCAGTATATGTCTAAATGTAATAAAGCGACATTACATCATATTTTTCTGACTGAATATATATCGCAGTTGGTATAAGATATGCAGACACCAGCTTATGTTGAATGGCTGTGGGGTTTGACCTCTGGCCAAACCACCATTCAGTAAGTGTTCAGTGGGCATACTAGTAACACCTCAATGAATCCTATGTAAATAGGTATCAACTGAGTTCTCATGACTGGGTGGTGTTTGATGATGATGACTCGCCATTCAAGGAAATAATGTACGGTGGTCAAATGAAGAATTCAGGCGTTACTCCTCAGAGTCAGGAGAGTACATTCACTACCCTGGATTTGAAGATTCGGACTGATAGCGGTGGACAAGACACAGGATTTGTCCCAAGACTTATTTTCTCAACCTTTATCACCCCGGTCTCAAACAGAAAAAAAGTCTCAGCGGTCAGGCAATAGAAGTCAGGCGATGGTAGGTTTACATGCATCTA
>ERZ1740060.689-NODE-689-length-15315-cov-4.545675_pt1 | contig 15315 bp, 10 predicted proteins | sample MGYA00581743_ERZ1740060 | MGnify/ENA primary metagenome ERZ1740060 (study PRJEB43018, sample SAMN04849235) | marine metagenome | isolation source: floating plastic debris | place: Pacific Ocean | collected 2008-08-27 | study: EMG produced TPA metagenomics assembly...
CAAGCGACGGAACTAACTAACTCCCTCGATCTGAGCGCCTCGTCTATAAGCGCGAGGACCTGTCACTTGCCAATACGGTCATTCGCAACGCGGGTCCCGCGGTCGTCATCCTGCACGGCCTTGGATCAACTGGAGCGCAATTCGAACAGGATGGCGAAATCATCGCGGCCGCCGGGTATCAATGTATCATTCCCGATCTTAGAGGGCACGGTCGATCGGACTGTCCGCAGCCTTTAACGCCAGACACAATGACCGTATCGACCATTGCGGATGACATACTCGCATTGCTGGATGATCTTGATATCGAGCAAGCCCACTTTGTCGGCAATTCTATGGGCGGCGTCGTCGCGCTTGATATCATTGAGCGCGCGCCCAGACGCGTACAGTCGCTTACAACCTTCGGAAGCGCGTATAGATTGAACATACCTCGGATCGCTGTCGCGCTTCAGAATGCGATCAGTAAACTGTTCGGGGCGAAGCGTTTAGCGAACTTGACGGCCAAGTCTGTGAGCCGCCACGAAGTAACGCGGGACTTCATCCGCGATACTTTCAGCACCCTCGATCTCGACATGGTTCAGGCTGCCCAGAAAACCCTGCGCCGGTACGATTATCTTGATGCTGCGTGCGCGTTTGACGGGCCCATCCTTATCCTGCGGGGCGATGCAGACAAATCGATCAATAGATACCTGCCAGCGACACTTAAAGCCCTGGAGGGGCAGAAAGATGTGCGCGTTACACCCATTGAAGATGCGGGTCATCTGACAAATCTCGACCGTCCGGACATCGTTCGCGATGCGATCTTGGGTTTCCTAAAGGAACAAGCGTCACGGTGATTGAGAGAGCGATATGCATTGAAGGCTCACGCCTATTCTGCAGGGATCGTTAAACTCGCTCAGACGACAGGTTTGCAGACAATCTCTTCGGCGTGAATGACAAACGCCTTAGCTGCTGAGCGTCTTGCTCAGTGCCGCGCGCCAGCCGTCGAGCAAAGCGTCTCGTGCAGCGCGGTCCATCTTTGGCTCAAAGCGTGTGCCAGGGGCGGTTCGGCGGGCCCAGCTTTCGGCGTTCGTCCAGCCGAGCTGCATCCCGGCTAAAGCGGCGGCTCCAAGAGCGGTCATTTCCATAAAGTCAGGGCGCTCGACGCGGCGATCACAAATATCGGCGATGAATTGCATCAGCCAGTCATTTGCGGCCATACCGCCATCGACACGCAGTAGATCAACCTCCGCGCCGTCGGCTGCGAAGGCCTCTAACAGATCATGGGTTTGATAGGCAGCCGCTTCGAGGCCTGCCCGGACGAAATGATCAGCGCTCGCAGCGCGCGTTAGGCCAGTGATTGTGCCGCGCGCATTTGCATCCCAGTGCGGGGCGCCGAGGCCGGTAAAGGCCGGCACCAGATAGACACCGGCATTGTCGCTCAGCTTCGCCGCTTTCGCTTCGCTTTCAGCAGCGTCAGAGATCAGCCCAAGATCATCTCGCAGCCATTGCACCACGGTTCCGGCATTGAAGATCGCGCCTTCGAGCGCATAAGCCTCGCCGCCGCCCTCAATCGCATAGCCGAGTGTGCCCAAGAGTCGATGGTCTGATTTCGGCGCCTCGTGTCCGGTATTGGCGACTAGAAAGGCGCCGGTGCCATACGTGATCTTCGCGGTTCCAGGTGCCAGGCAGGCCTGCCCGACCAGGGCCGCTTGCTGATCGCCAATCGCTGAGAGAATCGGGATCGCGCGCCCAAACAAGTCGGCATCGGTTTCGCCAAAGGCGGCCCCGCTTGGCTTTACCTCAGGCAGTAGGCTTGTCGGGACGTCCAACAGGTCTGTCATCGCCTCCGACCAGGTCGCTTCCGGGTCAAGGTTGAGCGGGTATAGCAGTGTGCGCGAGGCATTGGTCACGTCAGTCGCGTGGACGCGGCCCTTGGTGAGCTGCCAGATCAGGAACGTATCCACCGTCCCAAATGCCAGTTTTCCCGCTGAAGCGGCGGCCCGCGCGCCTTCAACTTGGTTGAGCAGCCAGGAGATTTTCGTTCCAGAGAAATATGGATCGATCAAAAGCCCTGTTTCGGCCTGAACCTTGGGTTCAAGCCCGCGGTCTTTCAAAACCTCGCAAATACCCGCCGTGCGCCGGTCTTGCCATACGATAGCTGGTGCGATTGGCTCGCCGGTTTCGCGGTTCCAGACCAATGTGGTCTCGCGCTGATTGGTGATGCCAATTCCGGCAATCCGCTCGGCCCCGCCAGCAGCCGAAATCGCCTCGCGGCAAACACGCAGCGTCTTGTCCCAAATCTCGGTGCCATCCTGTTCGACCCAACCATCAGCAGGATAGGTCAGACCAACTTCCTCCTGCGCCTGCGCAATCGGGGTGAAGGCGCGATCGAAAATGATGGCGCGGGTCGAGGTTGTCCCCTCATCGATGACGAGAATGAGATCTGGCTCTGACATGTTTCCTCCTGCCCCGCTGTAGCGCCTCATTCGCTGTAACCCGGTTGGCGCGACAAATTCAATGGTGCGCTGAGCTGCGCACCGCATGTTCGTTTTAGAACTTACTTTATGCGTTTACGAACTCATGCATTCAAGGTAGAATTACAACTCACGATAAAGAGGCATTCGCGTGTACGATATTTTGATCATTGGGGGCGGGATAAATGGCGCCGGAATCGCACGCGATGCCGCTGGGCGCGGCCTCAAAGTGCTGCTTTGTGAAAAAGATGATCTGGCGTCGCACACCTCGTCGGCTAGCACCAAGCTGATCCATGGCGGATTGCGCTATCTCGAACAGTATGACTTCGCACTGGTCCGCAAGGCCTTGATGGAGCGCGAAGTGCTGCTGCGCGCCGCGCCGCACATCATTTGGCCGCTTCGGTTTGTTTTACCGCATCATAAAGAGCTGCGCCCGTCCTGGCTCATCCGCCTTGGGCTGTTTCTGTATGACCATCTCGGTGGGCGCAAATTGCTGCCCGCCACAAAAACACGCACGCGAAAGAACAGCACTGTGTTTGACCCGCTAAAACCTCACTTTCGCACAGGCTTTGAGTACTCTGATTGCTGGGTCGAGGATTCCCGCCTGGTGGTGCTGAACGCGGTGGACGCGGTTGAGCGCGGCGCCGAGATGATGCCGCGAACCGCCTGTGTTGACCTCACCCCGAAAGACGGCAACTGGCAGGCACAACTGAAATCAGACTCCGGCGCGCTCACAACCGTCGAAGCGAAAACCGTGATCAATGCCGCTGGCCCCTGGGTCGATGCAATCGCTGGCCAAGCCGGTCTAAACTCGAACGCGCCGCAAGTTCGCCTCGTGAAAGGCAGTCATATCATTGTCCCGAAACTGTTCGACGATCCGCGAAGCTTCATCTTCCAAACCGGCGATGGCCGCGTCGTGTTCGCCATCCCTTATGAGAATGGGCAATTCACGCTGATCGGCACGACTGATCTGCCTTATGAAGATAATTTGGATCAGGTCGAAGCCTCGCCTGACGAGATCGACTATTTGTGCGCCGTTGCGAGCGAATATTTCGAGCGCCCGGTCACAGCAGATCAGGTTGTGGCAACTTATTCTGGTGTCCGCCCGCTTTTTGACGACCAAGCCGAAGACGCATCCTCCGTTACGCGAGACTATGTCCTCAAACTTCAAGACCGAGACGGCGCGCCGATCCTGTCCGTCATTGGCGGCAAGATCACGACCTATCGCAAGCTCGCCGAAGACGTGTTGGCGCATCTCAGCGCCGCATTTCCAAATGCACAGACCAAATGGACCGCAGAGGCTGCCCTGCCCGGCGGTGATATCGCAGATGCCGACTTTGACGCTTTCGCAGCGCAATGTGCCAAGAGCTATGCCTGGATGGACCCGGCGCTCTTAAACCGATTGGCCCGGGCCTATGGAACGCGCATCGAGACCTTGCTCGGGTCGGCGACATCCGAAGCCGACCTTGGCAAACATTATGGCGGCGGTCTTTATCAGCGCGAGATTGATTATCTCGTGACGCACGAATTCGCACGCACGCCGGAGGACATTCTGCAACGCCGGACCAAGCTCGGCCTACATGTCGACGTTGCTGTGGCGGCGGATCTGCAGTCGCAATTGCAAATGGCGCTTGTTGCTTAGGGCAAGGGGCGCTTAAACCAGATCAACGCGGTTCGGGGAGTGATGCAGGATGAACAGTCTGCAGATTGGGATTTTCATTTTCATTACCGCGCTGATCGGGTTTTTGACCTATCTCAGCTGCCGCAATGCACCGTCGGGTGAGCGAGGCTCAGACCATGACTACTTCCTCGCGAATGGCGGCCTCAGCTGGTATTTCGTCGCCGGGTCGATCACGCTAACCAACCTATCGACGGAGCAGCTGGTCGGGATGAATGGCAATCAGATGCTGCTTTTGGCCTGGTGGGAGCTTGCGGCGGGCGTCGGTCTGCTCATCCTCGCCTATGTCTTCATCCCGATCTATTACCGCAACAATTGCACAACCACGACGGAACTGCTCCAGCGCAAATATGATAATAAGCACATCCGCGCCGTCATCTCGGTTCTGTTTCTGCTCGGCAATCTCTTCATCTTTTTACCGGCGATCCTGTATGGTGGGTCTCTCTTCCTGAAAGACCCCGATCGGGCAGCGCTCGCCGGCCGACTCGGCGAGCGCCTCGTCGTCTTCAGCCTGGTCGTAGTCGACTCGTCCACGTTCGTAATGGCCATCACGTTTGCGATTGTCGGCGCTCTTTACGCCATCCTTGGCGGCCTTCGCGCTGTTGCCGTGTCGGACACGTATAGCGGTGTGCTCATCCTCTCGCTGGCCGTGCTGGTGGTTATCCTCGCTCTGAATGCGATCAATTGGGACTTCTCAGATGTGCCTGCTGAACGCCTCAAGATGTTCATCGGTAGCGAGCTTGAGGATGGCAGCGAGACGCCGATCCCTTGGCATACGCTGCTCACCGGCATGATCTTCATCCAGATCTTCTATTGGAGCACTAATCAAACCATCAATCATAGAGAGATGACATCACCAAACGTTGAAGAGGCCCTCAAAGTCCTACTCGCCGCCGCCGGTAGTCGCCTTCTAATTATCCCGATCATCGCAGTCGAGCCGGGGGTCGTGGCTTACAAGCTTTACGGCGATGTCGGTGACGCTGCTTATGGAATGATTGTCGGCGATATTTTGCCGCCCATTCTCTCCGGAGCGTTTGCCGCCGCAATCGCCGCGGCCGTGCTGACAACGTTCAACTCCATCCTCAACGCATCAGCCGCGCTCTATGTTTGCGACTTTCACGAGTCCTATATCGATGAAGCGCGCGACGTGCCAAAGCTCAGCATGTATGTCTCAATCGCCATGACCGTCTTGGCGATCGTGCTTGTGCCGATCTTCGCCTCGCAAGAGAGTATCATCAACACCGTGCAGCAGCTTTATGGCTTGCTCTCTATGCCAATTTTGTCCGCCTTCATTGTCGGGCTCGCCTTCCGGAATGTGAGCGCTTGGGCGGCAATTATCGGGGTCGTGACGGGCGTCATGGTCTATGCCGTTTTCAGCTTCAAACTCTATAGCATGGTCGGGATCTCGCCCGAAGAAGGCTTTGGCGCAACACTCGCAAGCGTCCACTATATCCACTATATGTTCGTCACGCTCGCGGTGAGCATTGGTACGGCGTTACTCTCGAACTTGATCGTGTTTGGTCGCAAAGCAGAATTGACTCTCGGCAATTCAAACCCAGCGCCAGCCGCCTAGACCCGCGTCAGTCATCACTTGCGACGTGCAATTCCATGTCACTCGCGCGGATCGCCGCCATAAAGGCTTCGGGCGGCGCTTTGTCCGTGAACAGGTGATCCACATCATCATAGTGCCCGAGCCGGATCATCGCGCGGCGGCCAAACTTGGCGCTGTCAGCGACGAGGAATACCGTTCGTGAGTTTTGGATGATCGCTTGGGCTGCGCGAATTTCCTGATAGTCGAAATCAAGCAACGACCCGTCTTCATCGATGCCGCTGATCCCGATCACGCCAATATCCAGGCGGAACTGCTTCAAGAACTCGGTAGTCGCCTCACCGACAATCCCGCCATCTGATTGACGCACGAACCCGCCCGCAATCATCACGTCAGAGCCATCCGTCTCCCGCATCATATTCGCGATATTGATATTATTGGTGACGATGCGCAGATCATTGCGTCCAACAAGCTCAGTCGCGAGCGCTTCTGTCGTTGTCCCGATATTCAAGAACAGGGAGGCGCCCTCTGGAATGCGTTTCGCAACCATGCGCGCGATCTTGCGCTTACCCTCCATCCCCTCTTGCAGACGGTCCTGGTAAGGCTGGTTATAGGCGTTTCCAATTCGCCCCGCTCCGCCATGAAAACGCTCAATCAACTCCAACTCACACAGCGTGTTGATATCGCGGCGGATGGTTTGCGGGGTGACGCCAAACTGACGAACCAATTGCTCCGTCGCAACATAGCCCTGCGAGCGGATCAGTTCCAAAATCTGCTTCTGCCGGTCTGGCAGTTTGGAGACGTCAGTGTCGCTCATATCAGTCACCTTTCATCCTGTGCGTTGGGTGCGCCCAAACCCCTGCAAGCGCCGTGTCAGATCTCATATCCACGCTTACACAGCGTGAAAATGATAGATTAAACAGGTCTCTGGATGCAGAAGTGGGACCCGCAGCCCAACATGCGTGAGTGCTTCACCTGGGACCTCCATGCCATCACCGCGCAGATCCATCGCCTCTAAAACTGAAGGCCGCGAGATTGAGCGAACAGGCGCCGGCCACACAATCTTGGTCTTGTAGGTCTTACGAGGATCGAGCCCCGGAACATAAAAGCGCCCTGGCAGCGTTTGGCGATGTCCGGTCAGATTGCACCAGGAAAACAGCGCTTCGGATTGATCCGGCGCCACGACACCAAACGCATTTACATGCTCGGGCGTGTCCAGGCGGTGAAAGTCACCATCATGCATGAGACGGCGATGCCGTTTGTGGAGCGCAATCCCGGTTTTCAAAATCTCGAGGTTTTCTGCGCTCTCATTCAGGAGGTTCAGCTCCATCCCCATATGCCCGAACATTGCGGTCGCGACGCGCAGCTGCATGGTCAGACGACGGCCTGTAATGTGACAAGTCTCCGGCCCAACATGCGCGCCCATCACCTCAAGCGGAAAGAAATGCGAGGCGCCGCGCTGGATCCGCTGACGATCGAGCGCGTCATTGCTGTCAGACGTCCAAATCCGGTCCGTCCGTCTGAGAACACCATAGTCAGCACGCCCGCCCCCGGAAGAACAGCTCTCTACCTCCAAGTCTGGATGTGCAGCGCGGACGCGGTCCATCAGCGCATACAGCGCCCGGGTCTGCGCGCTCGTCGCAGGTCGGCCGCCGCTTCCCGGATGGTGGATATCGCGGTTCATGTCCCATTTCACATAGCAGATCTCGTGCGCGCTCAGCACTTTGTGCATGTGGTCGAACAAATAATCGCTGACCTCCGGGCGGGTCAGATCAAGCACCAATTGGTTGCGGGCGGAAATCTGTTCAACGCCCTCGGCCTGCAGGACCCAGTCTGGGTGACGACGATAGAGCTCGCTGTCGGGATTGACCATTTCCGGCTCAAACCAGAGACCAAACTCCATTCCGAGACCAGTGACGTGCTCCACCAGCGGCCCAAGCCCGTCCGGATAGACTTGCTCTGACGGCCACCAATCGCCTAGGCCTGCTTTGTCATGTCGGCGCGACCCGAACCAACCATCATCGAGGATATAACGCTCTGCGCCGACCGCTGCCGCTGCCTCAGCGAGCTCGAAAAGCGTGTCATGATCATGATCGAAATAGACCGCCTCCCACGTATTATAATGGATCGGCCGGGCTTTGCGCGCAATACGCCCATCCATAACTGTCTGCTTTAAATGGTGATGGAATTTGCGCGACAAGGCGCTGAAACCGCTTCCGGAATAACCAGCATAGAGGCGCGGCGTTTGATACGTCTCGCCGGGCGCGAGCGACACTTCTCCGGGGAAGAAATACTCGCCCATTTGGACGAAGGATCGGCCGTCGCTGAGGCGGTCGACGCGCACGCGATTATTGCCGCTCCAACCGAGGTGAAAGGCAAAGCAAGGCCCGCTTTGCTCGCGGGTTTCGTCCGCGCCCATGACAAGGCCAGGGAAATTATCATGACTTGTGCGCCCAGCCTTATTCTCGCGGACATAACTACCCAAGAAAGGCGGGACTTCCTCTAGATGGAACTCCCCAGACCAACGCCCGGTAAAGCCGAATAGCCGTGTCGCACGCGCATCGAGCGGCAAGACGATCGGCGCGCAGTGCTCGATGGCGAGCGGTGTGTCACCAAGGTTCTCAATCTGAGTCTCACAAGTCATCAGACCGCTCCCGGCATCGAGACTGATGAGATGCGTCGCACGGACTTTCGTTACCTGATCTTCGCAGACAATCTCAACTTGGTGTGGATCGGTGCGGAGCACCTGAGTAACGCGAAACACGCTCGCCCATGCGATGCCATTTCGATGTGCCAGAAAGCCGGAAAGCCCCGCCATGCCCGAGCCGGTTTCATTGAGCAGGGAGCTCTCAATTTCCTGGTCGGGGCTACCCGGAGCATGTTGGCGAACCGTCATGGCGCGGATCGTATTCGGTTCGGTCTTCTCGAGGCGCGCGCCCCAATAAAGGATGCGCGGGCGTCCCCCAACAGCACATAAGAGCACCAGGCTCGTATCACCTGCTGAGAGCGTTACAAATTCGCTTTGATCGGTCATCGAACGCGTCCTAAAGAGCTGCCTGAAATTGGTTGCCTGCATCTTACAGAAAACGTGAATGTTGGAAATTGAGTATTTCTTTGTCGTATTCGAATATGACTTGCGAAGAACAGGCAGATCAGAGCTTCAGATCAGGCATCGTCACTCGTGATATCTGATTTTCAAGCATGGATATCTACGCCATGATCGAATACGAACCCTGAAGTGACGCCCCTAAGGTGTACAGAGGAATTGTGCCGATGACGGACCCGATCAACACGCTCTCTCGCCAGGTTACTGGCCGCGATGTACACCGCCGGCACCATACCAAATCCGATGGCCGTGACTTATTCCTCTATGGCTATACCCCACACAAGCTAGCCCGTGTGGAAGGCGAAGACCTGCAATCAGTGACAGGCGCAGAGCTGCGCTACCACCCCCTGCGCGGAGATTGGTCAGATTACGCCGCAGGCCGCCAGATCCGGACTTTTAAACCAAGCTCTGCCGCAAACCCGCTCGCGCCAAGCCAAAGCGGCAAACCGCTCACGGAAATTCCGTTTTCCGATTTCGAACTCGCCGTCTTCGCAAACCGTTTCCCAAGCCTGTCCGCCGATGCGCAAGAGCCGCCAGAATCAGAGCTCAAAATGCACCCCGCCAAAGGCGCCTGCGAGGTGATCGTCTATTCGCCGGATGCAGAGGGCTCGCTCGGAACACTTTCGCAAGACCGCCGCCGCCTCTTGGTCGAGGCTTGGATTGATCGCTATCAGGCGATGTTTGATCAGGGCTGCGCGTTCGTTCTGCCGTTTGAAAACCGGGGCGACGAGGTTGGCGTCACGCTGCATCACCCGCACGGGCAGATTTATGGTTTCCCGATCATCCCGACCCCGCAGCAGAAGGCCCTAGACGCCTTCGACGCAGGCTATGATCTGTCTCAAGATGTCGAGACCTGGGGCGCGCCCTACCATATTCAGGAAGCGGGCAGCTTGGTGTCTTATGCACCCCGCTATGCCAGATTCCCCTACGAGGTATGGATTTCAGCGCGAGAGCCTGTGTCCGGCCCCTGGGCCTTTGACGAGACGCAATCCGATGGCTTTGCGCACCTGCTCGGCGACACGGTCCAGCGCTATGACGCGTTTTTCGGGCGCGAAACGCCGTGCATGCTCAGCCTCCACGCGGCCCCGTATGGCCGCGATGGAAAGTTCCAATTCACGGCGCAATTCTATCCGCTGCTACGGGCCCCGGACCGCGTAAAATATCTCGCGTCCGTCGAACAAGCGACGGGTGTCTTCACTGTCGATGTGATGCCGCGCCAAGCCGCCGATGCGCTGCGAGATGTATTATGACCGAGACGACCGGCTTCTCTAAAACATTTGGCAGCGCGCCGCTGATGACCGCCTCGGCGCCTGGCCGCGTCAATCTGATTGGCGAGCATACCGACTATAATGGCGGCGCGGTTCTACCCGCGGCCCTGCAGCGGCGAATTCACATCGCCTTAGCGCGCCAGGAGAGCCCCAGCATATCTATAAAGTCCACACGTTTTGATACTCTGATTGAGCGCCCTGTCGGTGACACAAAACGCGGGGATTGGACAGATTATGCCATGGGCGCGCTCTGGAAAGCCGAAGAGCTCGGCTGGCTCACCGGCGGCATCAAGCTCCATATCGAAAGCGATATTCCTGATGGCGCGGGCGTCTCATCTTCCGCAGCCCTGATCACTGCCATTCTGCGCGCTGCAGCCAGTATTGCAAAGGCTACGCCCACGGCCGTCGAGATCGCAAAACATGCCCGCGCAGTAGAGAATGATTATATCGGAATGCCGTGCGGGATCATGGACCAGATGGCCGTTGGCTTGGCCGATCATGGCAAAGCGCTGGCGCTCGACACAAGCGATCTCAGCTACGACGTGATCGACATCCCGGAGAATTGGTGCATCGCCGTGATCCATTCTTGCGTGCGGCGCGAACTCGCGGACGGCCGCTACTAAGCCCGCTTCGAAGAATGCCAAGCGGCGGCTGATTTTCTGAAAACAGATCAGCTTTGCCGCCTCAATCAGACGCAAGTGAAAGCCTTGGCAGATATGCCAGACCCGCTCCGCAAACGCGCCCGCCTTGTCACAACCGAGCATAAGCGCACGGTCGAAGCGACCGAGGCGATGAAGACTGGCGATCTCGACACGTTCGCCGCTTTGATGAATGAGAGCCATCGTTCTTATTCTCAAGACTTCGAAGCCTCGACGCCCGTGATTGATAGTCTTGTGGCAGACGCGCTGACCCTCGGCGCCAAAGGGGCCCGGCTAACGGGCGGCGGCGTTGGTGGCTGCATCGTTGCCTTGATCGAGAAACCCAAGCTCGAAAACTGGATCGCAGAACTTCTAGATCGTCACGAAAACGCTTGGCGGGTTTAGCGGACCTGCCTTAAGCGGCGGCTGCATCAATCACTTCAAACTGCGCCGTCCGGCGCCCATTCCATTCGTTGTCTTTCAAGCGTCCGGCCAGATGGACCCGTCCGCGCTGTAAGAGCGCATCGCCAAGCGGTGTTCCGAGACAGCGCCAAACCAGAGCATCAATCCGCGCCCCAGCACTTTCAATCGTCAGCTTTAAATGGTTCTCGCCGATCGGACGCGTGTGCGTGATCTCAACATCCGCCAGCCCAAAAATCGGTTCCGGCGCGCCTTGCCCAAACGGGCCAATCGTCTGGATCGTATCGAACGTGTCAGTCGTCACTTGCGTCAGAGACAAGGTCGCATCGACAACCAGCTCTTTAGCGGCGGCGCGCTCGGTTTTGAACTCCGCCATATGCTCTTGCATCCAGCTTTGGAGCGCTGGCAACTGTTCCGGTTCCAAGCTCAAGCCCCCGGCCATTGCGTGACCGCCGCCAGAAATCACCACACCGGCTTTAGCGGCTGCCGAGATCGCGTCGCCGATATTTACGCCGTGCACCGAGCGAGCTGACCCTTTGGCGACCGGTCCTAGGCCCTGGCCCCAGCCGATAACGATGCTTGGCAGGTGGAAACGATCTTTCAGGCGCCCCGCAACGATCCCAATCACGCCGGGATGCCAACCTTCACCCGCCGCGATGAGAATTCCAACATCGGGGTTTGCTTCGATCTGTTTCTGCGCTTCAGCTGTGGCTTGTTCGAGGATAGCGCTTTCAACCGCTTTGCGTTCGTCATTGTGGGCGTGCAAACGCTCAGCGAGTGCAATCGCTTCGGCCCGATCATCGGTCGCGAGCAGTTTTGCCGCCAGCCACGGGTCACCGACACGTCCGCCAGCATTGAGCCTTGGTCCAAGCACAAAAGTCGCGTGATAGACGCTCTCGATTTTTCCGATCCCAGCAATGTCTGCAAGCGCGCGCAGGCCCGGATTTTGCCCCCGCTCCAGGATCTTTAGCCCCTGTTTCACAAAGGCTCGATTGGCGCCGCGCAAAGGCGACATGTCGCAAAGCGTTCCCAGCGCGCAGAGGTCGAGCCAGTGTAGAATATTCGGCAACCCGCCCTCCGGCGCGATCCCGCGCTCGCGCGCCAATTTGTTGAGCGCTGCGGCGAAGACATAGACAACACCGGCAGCCGCAAGGTGGCCTTGCCCGCTCGTATCATCCGCGCGGTTTGGATTGACCAAGGCTGCACATTCCGGCGGGGTTTTGCCCATGAGGTGGTGGTCGATCACGATGACGGGTAGATTGATGTTTACGGCTTCAGCAAGCGCGTCCGTGGCAGCAGCGCCGCAATCTACGGTAATTACAAGGTCAGCACCTTGATCTTTGAGATGGCGAAACGCTTCAGGGCTGGGCCCATATCCTTCGGTGAGACGGTCCGGCACATAGAGTCCGATCTCGCGGCCCCAAGCACGGAAATAGCGCGCCAGGATGGCCGAACTGGTACCGCCATCCACGTCATAATCAGCAAAGACGGTGACGGACTTCCCCGCCACGATTGCGTCGAGGGTCAGCTCTGCCGCTTTCATCATATCTTGAAAGCTTGCCGGGTCCGGAAACAAGGCGCGCAATGTCGGATTCAAGAAGGTCTCGACTTGCGAGGCTTCCAAACCACGGGGCGCGAGCAAGCGTGCGAGCAGATCATTGCCGCCAAGATGCGGCGTCAGCGCTCGCACTGCAGCTTCATCGGCGCCGCGAAGCGTCCAATACCGTCCGCCGAAAGAGTCCGAAACCGAGAAAGAAGACGTCTGCATGACCGCGTTATGCGGCGCTTCGGGGCTGCAAGCAAATGCGCTGTTCAGCGGTGAAAGCGATTGAGATGACCGCGCGGAAAACTAGGCGCGGTGCCAGCTTTTGATCTTACGAACCATGCCGTCAGCGCTGCTCATGACGAGCGTATCTGTTTGAATGCGTCCATTGTGGCGGACGACCCCATCGACGAGGCCGCCTTTGGTCACGCCGGTTGCGCAGAAGACGGTTTCGCCTGAGGCCAGCTCGTGCAGGTCATACTTCTTGTCATAGTCCGTGATACCGGTGCGGTCCGCACGGCGGCGTTCGTCATCATTGCGGAACACCAAACGGCCCTGCATTTGACCGCCAACGCATTTTAGCGCCGCTGCCGCGAGCACGCCTTCGGGGGCGCCACCTGAGCCAACATAAAGATCGATGCCTGTGGTCGGGTTGGTCGTATTGATCACGCCAGCCACGTCGCCATCTGAGATCAGGTGTACGCGGGCTCCAGCGCCTCGGAGGCTATCAATAATCTCAGCATGGCGCGGGCGATCCAGGACGCAGGCCGTCATCTCAGAAACCGCAACGCCCTTCTCTTTCGCCATTGCGGCGATGTTCTCCGCAGGGCTCGCATCGAGATCGATCACGCCGTCTTTGTAGCCTGGGCCGATGGCAATCTTGTCCATGTAAGTGTCCGGCGCGAAGAGCAGTCCGCCGCGCGGTGCGATGGCGAGAACCGCAAGCGCGTTCGCCATAGCTTTGGCGGTGAGCGTCGTGCCTTCCAGTGGATCGAGCGCGATATCGATAGCTGGGCCCGTTCCCGTGCCAACTTCTTCGCCGATATAGAGCATCGGTGCTTCGTCTCGCTCGCCTTCGCCGATCACGACGCGGCCTTGAAAGTCGACCGCGTTAAAGGCTGTGCGCATGGCATCCACGGCAGCAGCATCAGCCGCCTTTTCGTCGCCACGACCTGCCAAAGCTTCAGCCGCAATCGCCGCTTTTTCCGTTACTCGCACCATCGCATCCGCCAAGTGCGGAATTAAAATGCTCTCACTCATTTTTTTCTCTCCCCCAGGTCACTCCTGACCTGGCTTCTAACTCTATTTCACCGCATCGATTGCGATGACCTGCGGTGCACCAACACTGGCTTCCAGATTGGAAACCCGAGCGCTCGCGCCTTCTATGTCCCCGCGAGAACACATGTGTGTGACGATGGCAACGGGCGAGACATCGCTGTCATCAGCTGACTCTTGCAATAATTTGTCCACAGACACGCTATGGGCGGCCAAAGCTTCGGTCAGACTGGCCAACGCGCCCGGGCGATCGGCCAATTTTACGCGGAAAAAGAAGGCTGATCGTTCAGCCGGTTTCGCTTCGACGAAGCTGCGTGTCCCATGATGGGGCGCTCGCCCAAATGGGCTGCGCGCGGTCGGCGTGAACAGTTTCGCAATGTCGCCCATGACGGCGCTCGCGGTGGGTCCAGGTCCGGCGCCCGGCCCGGTCAGTGTGACCGCGCCAAGCGGATCGCCTTCGACGCGCACCGTATTCAACGCACCATCGACACGGGCCAAAGGGTGATCCACTGGCAGAGCCAATGGAGCGACCCGGCAAACCACACCATCAGCGGTGAGCAGGCCTTCAGTGATCAATTTGATGCGCAGTCCCAAGCGATCGGCCAAGACCAGATCGACAAGCTCGACCGTGTCGACGCCTTTAACGGAGACTTTCGAGAAATCGAGATCCGCCGTGAACGCAATTGAGGCAAGGATCGCCGCTTTATGGGCGGCGTCCATACCCGATACATCGAGCGTTGGATCCGCTTCGGCATAGCCTAGGCGCTGAGCTTCATCGAGCACGTCGCCATATGACCGTCCGGTCTCCAGCATTTGCGTCGTGAGATAGTTGCATGTCCCGTTCAGAATACCGGAAACGCGCTGGATCGCGACGCCGGTTAGCGAGTCTCGGAGCACGCGTACGATCGGAACACCGCCCGCGACAGCGGCCTCGAACATCAGATCGACGTCTTTTTCCTGCGCCTGTGTTTCCAGCGATTGGCCATGCATGGCGATCAGAGCTTTGTTAGCGGTGACGACATGCTTACCAGCATTCATCGCTGCCTCAACGGCGACCTTTGCGGGGCCATCTGAGCCGCCAACCAGTTCGACGAAGACATCGATATCGGGGTCTTCCGCCAAAGTCGCGGCATCATCAAACCAGCGATAGCCAGAGATATCGACTGGGCGATTGCGGTTCTTACTGCGCGCCGATACGCCAACAATCTCGACCTTTCCGGGCAAGCGGAGGTCAGCTTGGCGTTCAACCAATTCTATGAGACCGCAGCCGACATGGCCGAGCCCTGCAATGCCTAATTTGACTGTTTTCAAGATCCTGTCCTTTGCAGGGGCTCGCTTTGCCCCTCCTCTGCGACTTTGGCAAGGAACCGTTTGATGTTTCGCGC
>ERZ1740060.690-NODE-690-length-15302-cov-3.573228_pt1 | contig 15302 bp, 14 predicted proteins | sample MGYA00581743_ERZ1740060 | MGnify/ENA primary metagenome ERZ1740060 (study PRJEB43018, sample SAMN04849235) | marine metagenome | isolation source: floating plastic debris | place: Pacific Ocean | collected 2008-08-27 | study: EMG produced TPA metagenomics assembly...
CCCCTTCAGCCTCGGCTACGGCGAGCGCGGCGCACCGCCGAGCATCCCCCCGCGTGCGAACCTGGTGTTCGACATCGAACTCCTCGGCGTGCAATAAGCCAACCAAAGTCTGACTCGAATGGCCCGGGCGCTCGCTCGGGTTTTTTTATGGATACGCCTGCCGCGTTGGCCGCAGCATGATCTCGTTGAGGTGCACACCCGCCGGCTGTCCGCACGCAAACATGATCGACCGCGCGACGTCTTCGGGCGTCAGCACCGGCGCCATCGATTCCATGAACTCGCCGAACGCCTTGGGGTCGTACCCCGCCGCCGATTGGAATTCACTCGCGACAACGCCGGGCTCGATGGTCGTCACACGGATGCCCTTGGGCCCTGCCTCTCGACGCATTGCCTCGGCCATCATGTGCACCGCTGCCTTCGCGGCGCCGTAAAAACTACTAAATGGGCTGAGGTTGCGACCAACCGTGGAGCCGAGCACGACCACATCGCGCGGCCGCTTCGGCGGGCCCTCGTAGCGACCGACTTCCGCAGACATACGACCAATTGCAGCTCGCATGAGCTTGGCTGCCGCAAGCGTGTTGATCCGCAGCACATCCTCCCACTCGGCCTCGTCCGAATCGAGCGGTGAGCCGCGCAAGCCCCGACCGGCGTTGGCGATCACCAGATCGGCTTCCCGCCCGCCCAATCCATGAGCCGCGTCGAGCATCTCGGAAATCACGCCGGGCTCTGCTGCGTCGCCGGGCACTGGCTTCACTCGCTTTGGGTCGACCTCGACCAGCTCGTCCAAGCGCCCAGAGCGACGGGCGTTCACCACGACCCGCGCCCCCCCATCGATCAGCATCCTCGCACACGCGAGCCCGATACCCGCGCTGGCACCCGTCACGATCGCAACACGATCTGCAAAGTCGTTCATAGCCCCACGATAGCCAGCGAGGCCTATCGCGTGATTCGATTGATGAAGCTACTCACGCCCCCGCGCATCGCCTCGATCTCGTTGTTGAAGCGGCGTTGGTCGATGTCCTCGCCAATATTGGTGCTCAGATCGATTCGGAAGTAGCGTCGAGTCTCAGGGCGATCTCGAACACCGGGCGGCACGCGGTAGCCGACCACCGACCGCTGCCCAGGCGTTGTGATGATCGGGACCATCCACTCGCCGTTCTGGTCAGCCCGGACAATCCGTGGCCGGTCAGGATCGCGGTCATACAAGACGACGGTTGCCCCTGCCAGAGTCCGGCCCTGGAGCATCTCCGTGCGGCGGGCGCTAATGAAATTGCCCGAGAACCCCAGCGACACCTCGCTCAGGGACAGTTGAAGACTCCGACCAGGCGCGATGGGCTGCCCCTGCAAAGACTCCAGGCTCTTGTGGAGTCTGGAGAGCCCCTTGAAGCTGTCGACCACGATTGTCGCGGTGTAATCTCGGACCTCAACGCCGGCGATCGTGTCGGTCGTCGGCGGGCCCGCATCAAAAGTGGGCTTCATCGCCAATCGGTTTGAGACCTTGTGATGGCGGATGACAACCGGCCAGATTTGATCCCACTCGCTCCGCGTGAATCGCGTGCGGCCCTCGGTCGATTCCCCCGAAACCACGACGGCTCGCACATTTCGGAAGCTCAGCGTCACGGGTAGCTCCGACTTCCTGGCACATCCCGACCCCAACGAGAGCCACGCGGCGAGCATCAAGGCCAGCACAAACGCGGGCCTCGGGCGTGCCACCGCGCTGGCTCGAGACGCGATCAGACTGATCTGGAAGACCGAGATGGACGATCTCAAGTTCGACATGCGGCCTTCGGACGGGCTCGGCCCGTGTGTGGGTCCAGGAATGGCGGGATTTCGTGATACCGTCAGAGGGTCGTTATCGGCCGATTTTGCGCGTTCGGGCCACAGAACGCCCGGTTCATGGCCAAAACGCCACCCAGCCCCGTCTCGGGGCCATTAGGGGTGCGATAATGGCCTCTCTCTGATCGGTGGGCCGAACATGACCGCCTCTCCGATCGTTGGAAGGGCTCGGCTCGGATTCGCGAATTTTTCGAGCGAGGAGAAACGCTCGAGCACACGGGCGTGCGAGTGAAGAAGGGGCAGCGGATGATCGACAGGCAAGCACGCACCCGACTGCGGAACGCCGCACCGGCCGCCCTCTTGTCAGCTGCCGCGCTCATCGCGGCCGGCTCAATCCTGACCGGGTGCAACGCCGGTCGGACCGTGACCGCCCAGAAGCAAGCCGCCACGCAGGCCGCCAGCGACGCTGCCGACCAGGCAACCGCCCACGTCCGACTCGGTGACGCGGAAGCCGCGCTGATGGAATTCGAGCGTGCGATCGAACTGAATCCGCTGATGACCCGTGCCTATGTCGGGGCGGGCGACCAGTACATGACACTCGGCGATCCCGTGACCGCCGAGGTTCGCTTCACCGAAGCCGCCAGGCTCGACCCCGAGAACCCACGCGTCCACTTCAAGCGGGGCCAGGCCCTCCAGGTGCTCGGCCGCATCGGCGAGGCCATCCGCGCCTACCTCACCTCGCTGGAACTCGACCCCACCGACGGTTTGGCCAACATGAACGTCTCGGTGGCCTACATGCAGGCCGAAGAGCCACGGCTGGCACGCCCCTTTGCCGAGCGAGCGGTGTTCGTCGAACCGAACAACGCAGCCGCTCGCATCAATCTGGGCTCGGTCTACGCCGCGATGAACGAGCACCGCAGGGCCGTCGATGAGTATCAGCAGGCGGCCGAATTGGTCGACCCGATCTCGCCCGAGCTGCTGGTGAACCTCGCTGAGAGCTTGCGAGCCTTGGGTGAGGATGCGCAGGTCGTCAATGTACTCGACCAGTTGCTTCGCACCAACGAGTCTGCCCTCGCTTGGGAGCGACGCGGCGCGGCCTTGTTCCGCATCGGCGACTTCGAAGCCGCCCTGACCAGCTTTGACCGGGCTCTCGAGCTCGATCCTCAGCACTACCCGGCTCTGAACGGCAAGGGCGTGCACAACCTCAACCAGTTCATCCGCAGCGACAGCATGGACAGTGCCTCGCTCCAGCAGGCGCTTGACCTCTTCCGCCGCAGCCTGCAGATTGAGCATCGCCAGCCGCGGGTCCGTGAGCTGCTTAGTCGATTCAGCTAAGCCGGCCCGCGATTCCCCTTATCAAACAACCACCCGCCTCTTCCGATTCGCCGCAACGCGGGAGTATTCGGCTGACCTTAACTCGAGTCACCGAACGCTTTCCCATCCCGCTTGAAATCGGAGAGAACCCATGCTTCGCATCGCGCCATTGATGATTGCCACCATCGCCGCCGCTCCTGCACTCGCCCAGACGACCCAGCCCGATCCCAACATTTACCGCGTGCCCGGCGGGGTCGAGTTCACGCTCGACAACATCGGCGCGAGCGACTACACGTTCAACTGGGCCGACAGCGCCGGCGCTTTTGAGGACATCATCGACCCCACGCTGATCCTCACAGCCGGCCAAACCTACCGATTCCGCCGCGTGTCGAGCGCCCACCCCTTCGTCATCACCGATGACACGCTTCCGATCTCGGGGGCGGACGGCTCGTTCCGCCGTGAGACCGCCGACGGCGATCTGATCGATGACACGACGCTCAAGCCCATCGAAGACTTCACGGCCGACCCAGCGCCCACGGACGATTTCATCGAGTGGACGCCCAGCGCAGCCGATGCCGGCCTGTTCTACTACACGTGCCGGGTCACCGGACATCGCGGCATGACCGGCGCGATCATTGTGGAGGTTGCAGCCGACTGTCGGGCCGATCTCGACGATGATGGCTCGCTCACCATCTTCGACTTCCTCGCGTATCAAAACTTGTTCGACGCCGGCGATCCGCTCGCCGATTTCGACGGCGACGGCAGCCTGACGATCTTCGACTTCCTGGCGTTCCAGAACGAATTCGACGCAGGCTGCCCGTAAGCCAGCTCGGACCTCGCAGAGCTACAAATCGCTCACGCCGCCCTCGGCGGCAGCATCCACGTTCCGTATGAGCATCGCGACAGTCATCGGCCCCTCCCCTCCCGGCACCGGGCTGAGGTGGGCCGCGGTCTCTTTGACCTCTTCGAACGCGACGTCGCCGACGGTCTTCGTCGAGCCATCGTCCTGAACGACGCGATTCACGCCGACATCGACCACGACCGCACCGGGCTTCACCCAGTCGCCGCGGACCAACTCCGGCACACCAGCGGCGGCGATAAGGACATCGGCGGACCGAGCTAACTCTTTGATGCCCTGGGTCTCGGCATTGCAGCTGATGACCGTCGCTTCCTCGCGCATGAGCAGGACCGCGATAGGCTTGCCCACCACATCACCCGCCCCCACCACCACGCAGCGCGCCCCGGCGAGCTTGATGCCTGTCGACTTGATCATCCGCAGCGTCGCGAGCGCGGTGCACGGCGCCAAGCTGCTCCGGCCGTACACGACGTTGCCGATGTTGGCCGGGTTCACGCCCTCAACGTCCTTGTCCGGGTCGATCCGCCGCTGAACCTCATACGCATCCACCCCATCGGGCAGGGGCAGGTGCAGCATGATCGCGTGGCACTCGTCCTTCGTGTTCAGAAGCAGCACGCGACCAGCGATCTCGTCGCACCCCGAGTCCATCGAGAGGCTATGGAGTCGATACTCGATCCCCAGCTTCTCGCACGTGCGTTGCTGGCTGTCGGCATATTGCCTCGCGGCGCTGTCGCCGTCATCGACCAGAACGGCATCGAGGCGGACTTGTCGGCCCTGGCCCTTGAGGACTTCCACGCGCCGGGCGATCTCTTGGCGAAACTTGGTCGCAAGAGCCTTCCCATCGATGATGTGTGCGTCTGCCACGCCCCATCGTATCGAGCCACACCTAGGCTGGGCGCAGCATGGCCAACCCCGGCGCAACAAAGGACGAACCCGCCCGCATCGCCGAGCTGCGAGAGCTGCTCACCCGCGCGAATCGGGCGTACTACACCGACGCCGATTCGATCATGAGCGACACCGAGTTCGATCGGCTGCTCGACGAACTCACCCAGCTCGAATCGCGTCACCCTGAGTTGGCAGACCCCGCGAGCCCGACCGTCCGCGTCGGCGGTGAGCCCATCGAGGGCTTTGTCACCCGCGAGCACGCCGTGCGGATGATGAGCATCGACAACACGTACAACGAGGCCGAGGTGCGGGCCTGGGTCGAGCGTGTCACGAAGACGCTCAAGGACACCGGCTGGCCCAAGGCCGAGGGCGACCGGTTCGCCTGCGACCCTAAGATCGACGGTGTCGCCGTCAGTCTGTGATACGAGCGCGGTGAGCTGGCGTATGCCCTCACTCGAGGCGATGGCACAAGCGGCGACGACGTCACCCATGCGGTGCGCACCGTGCGAGCGATCCCCCTCCGGCTCGACGCTGATTCGGGCGACCTGCCGGACGTGCTGGAGATCCGCGGCGAGCTGTTCATCCCACTGTCGGAGTTCACGCGGATCAACCAAGAGCGGACCGAGGCGGGTGAAGCCCCGCTCATGAATCCGCGCAACGCCACGGCTGGCACGATCAAGATGCTCGACCCAACGGTGGCAGCCGAACGCAAACTGGGGTTCATCGCCCACGGTCGCGGCGAAGTCGACGACGGCTTCAGCGCCTCGTTCACCGAGTTCATGAAGCGCATCAAGACCTTGGGCGTCGCCGTCAGTCCCATGACGACCGCCGTACGGGACGCCGACGGCGTGCTAGCGGCAGTCGAAGCATTCGCCGAGGATCGCCACGCACTGGACTACCTGACCGACGGCATGGTCGTCCGCGTAAACAGATTCGAGCAGCAGGCGAAGCTCGGCGTGACGAGCAAGAGCCCACGCTGGGCGATCGCCTACAAGTACGCGGCCGAGCGCGCCCAGACGGTCCTGTTGGGCGTGGAACACCAGGTCGGCAAGACCGGCAAGATCACGCCTCGTGCGACGATGGAGCCCGTCTTGCTCGCGGGCACAACCGTGCAGCACGCCACCTTGCACAACTACGGCCAGATCGCCCAAAAAGACATCCGCATCGGCGACACCGTCGAGATTGAAAAAGCCGGCGAGATTATCCCGTATGTGCTGGGTGTGGTGAAGTCGGCGCGCGGAGAAGACAGCACGAAGATCGAGCCGCCCAAGGTTTGCCCGGCGTGCGGCGGTGTGGTCGAAGTGGAACCCGCCGAGGGCATCGACGATCCAAGCCTCGAAACCACACGCCGCTGCGTAAACCCCGAGTGTCCCGCCCAGGTGCGCGAGAAGCTCGTGTGGTTCGTGGGGCGTCGGCAGATGGACATCGATGGGCTGGGCGAGAAGACCATCGACCTGATCCGAGAAAGCGAGGACATCCCGCTCGAACACTTCGCCGACATATTCGCGCTGCATGAGCACGAGGACGCGCTGAAAGAACTCGAAGGACTCGGCGCGAAATCGGTACACGTGATGCTCGAGGGCATCGAGGCGGCAAAGGGCCGCGGCATGGCGCGCGTGCTCGCTGGGCTTGGCATCCGCCATGTCGGTGAGAGCACGGCCAAGGCGCTCGCCCGCGTGTTCCCGTCGATCGATGCGATGCTGGAGGCCGAGATGTGGCAGCTCATGCCCCGCGCGCTCAACTCGATGAGCCAAGCCGAGCGTGAACGGCTGACTGGTTCGGCCGCGAAGCTCGAGGACCCGCCGGACACCGGGCTCGGTGCGCTCACGGCTCCGATCTTCCACGAGTACCTGCACTCTGAAGCAGCGCAGGACACGTTCGAGCGGCTGCGCAACGCCGGCGTGGACCTCACAAGCCCGGACTACGTCGACCCCAAGGATCGACCGGCCGAGGGCGACAGCGCGTTCGCGGGGCGGAAGTTCGTGATGACCGGGTCGCTGGAACACTTCGAGCGTGGGGATCTCAAGGACGTGCTCGAATCACTGGGCGCAAAGGTTTCGGGCTCGGTGAGCAAGAACACCGACGTGGTCGTCGCCGGCGAAAAGGCCGGGAGCAAACTCGCTCAGGCCGAGTCGCTTGGTGTCGAGATATGGGACGAGGCGCGGCTGCTCGAAGAGTTACCGCTCGAGCATCGACCAGGCTGACCCGTTCCCAGAGAATTGGCCTCAAGACGACAATCTGGACGCCCGATGGCTCCTCGTGGGCGCGATCCGTGCGCCTCGGGAGGGCCCGGCGGCATGCAGAGTGTGGAGTTTCGCAGCGAGCTGCGCGATCCAGAGACGGCGATGGCCGCCCTGGTGCGCGCCGGCGCGTCGCCCTTGGTGACACTCGAGCTGCGCGACACCTACTACCGCGTGCCGAGCGGCGCGTTCAAGAAGCGCGAGGCCCCCGACGAGCCGGTGGAGTACCTCTTCACCAATCGCAAGGACAGGCCGTCACCGCACATGTGCCAGTTCATAAGCTATGACGAGGGACAGATGCGGCTGCGATTCGGGCAAACCGACCCACCGATCTGGAGGATCGTGTGTAAGACGCGCATCGCCCTGATGCGCGCGAACGTGCGCATCAACCTCGACGAGATTGACGGGCTCGGGCAGTTCTGTAAGTTGCAGGCACTCGTGAGCCCGTCGTACAACGTCGCGCGTTGCTACGAGAACATCGGCGAGCTTCGCCACATCCTCGGGCCGACGCTTGGAGCGCCGCTCACCGGCACCTATGCCGCCATGCTGGCCGCGAGTGAGCCCGAGAAGGCACTGGGCTGACTACAGCCACCCGAGATTGCGCAAGGCCGCGATCTAGCCGACAAACACCACAACGATGACTGCCCCCCAGACCCAGAACGCCCATGGCTGGCTCGTGAATGGGATACCGGATACGTTCATGCCGAGCAGGCCGGTAAGGAACGAGAGCGGCAAGAAGATCGCCGTCACGATGGCCAGCGCGTAGAGCCTTCGGTTGAGCTTCTCGGCCTCTTCGCCCGCGAGTTCGCTGCGAGCAACCTCGGCCCGAGCATCCAGTGTTTCAAGCTCTTCATGGATGCGCGTGGTGCGATCGGCGAGGTTCGCGATCGCCTCTCCCTGGGCAGCTGGCAGCAGTTCGACGGGTGCATGCCTCAGTTCGCTGATCGCATCGCGCAGCGGCAGCATGTATCGACGCATCGACAGAATGCGGAGGCGCAGCCGGGCGAGGTTCTGACGATCGGGAGTCATCGCCTCGCCAGCGAGGGCGTGGAGGACCTCGTCGAGTTCTTCGACGGTCTCATACACGATCGGTGTCATCCGGTCGATCAGGTTGGTGAGCAGCATGAGCAACAGCTCTCCCGGGCAGTCGACAACGAGCCTGGGTTCGTGCGCCTCCAGCGCTTTGGCAACATCCTCAGCGGCGCGCACGCGACGACGCACCACGGTGACGAGGCGATCAGCACTGAGCCATGCCCGGATCGAGACCATGTCTTCGGGGAGGGACTGGTCATTCAGGTTGCCACCGCGCCCGATGAACATGAGACCACCGTCGAACGTTGTGCAGCGCGGTCTTGTGCGATCGGCCAGGAGCGCGTCGGCGATGTCTTCGGGGAGTTCCTTCTGCTCACGAATCCACTGGCGCGCTGCCGGGCGGTTGTGATCGAGATGCAGCCACTGCCACGGCGCCTTGCGCGCAAGCACCTGGACGATGGGCGCCTGGACCTTGCGCTCGACCTGCGTGGGCGTTGCGAAGAGCAGGACGCCAGAGCCTGGGGCCATCGGCTCGGTATTCATGGCGAGCTCCGTTTTGGATCTTCGTCTTCTGGACTCACCGCATCGTCGCGTTCACGCGGCGAGAGCACGTCTGCAAGCGGGCCTATGTCTCGGATGTGCAGGTCTCTCTGCGGGAAGGAGATCTCGATGTCCAGCTCACGGAAACGCTCGCAGATCTCCATGTGCAGGTAGCTCTTGGCGTCGATGTAATAATCAAAGTGCTCGATGAAGATGCGAAGCTGGAAGTCCAGCGTGTTGTCGCCGAATCCGAGGAACAGCGAACGCACCCGCGGCTCAGCGACGACGTGCTCGTAGCCCTGGCCGCTATCGAGCAGCGTGCGCTGCACGAGGCGGACGTCCGAGCCATAGGAGACGCCGACGGGCACCGTGACGCGGATGCGCGGGTCCGAAAGCGTCCAGTTGATGAAGTGATCGGTGATGAAGACCTTGTTTGGGATGACCAGCTCGCGGAGTTCCCAATCAAGGACCGTCGTGGCGCGCATGCGGATGCGGGTCACGCGTCCGTCGATGCCATTGACTGTAACGGTGTCGCCGACACGCACGGGGCGCTCGACGAGAATGATCAATCCCGAGATGAAGTTGGCGAAGATCTCTTGCAGGCCGAACGCGAGACCAAAGGTGAGCGCTGCAGCGAGGAATTGCACTTGTGACCAGCCGATACCGATCGCGCCAAAGCCGAGCACGATTCCCGCGATGCCGATGAAGTATCGCAGGATGCTGGTAACGGCGAATCGCGCGCCGGCATCGAGCGGGAGGCGTTTGAGCAGCGTGATCTCGAGCAGGCCGGGCAGGTTGCGGGCGAGGATCCAGGTCAGGGCGAAGAAGATAAGCGCGAGGCCGACGTCGGCAAGGGTGATGGCTCGGATGGGCTCGCTCTGGCCTTCGGTGTTCGAAAAGCCCAGCGGGTTGGTCGGGCTGGGGGAGACCGCCGATGGTTGGTCCGTTTCATCCGCACCGGACAACACGTCGCCCGCGAGCGCGGGTGTCGTGCCTTGCTGCGCTTCGACATCGATGAGTTGGACTTGCGGGTAGAGCTGCACGCGGTCGAGCATGCGGAGCGCCGGCAGTTGCTGGGCCCAGAGCGCGTACATGCCGATGGCGATGCTGGCGAGCACCACGGCCGACAGCACGCGGCGGGTTTGCGTGTCTACCTCGGCGGCGTCGAGCTCGGCGGGGGTCTCAAATTCGATGCCCTCGACCTCACCGCCGGCGGCAAGCTGTTCTTCCTTCTCGGCCTCGCGCTTCTGCTGCGCTCGTTGGATGAGCAGGCGCCGCCGCTCGATGAAGAGCCAGCGGAGGACCATGCTGTACGCGATGAGAATCGAGGCGAGCAGCCATGCCGTCAGGTAGAGACGTTGATCGAGCTGCACGGCGCTGTAGTAGAAGCCCAGCGCGGCGAGCACGGCCATTGCGATGGGCGAGAGCCCGAGCAGCGGGTACCAGAGCCATCTGGTCTGGTTCGCCAGCGACTTTGCGTGCTTTGAGGTGTATGAACGGATGAATGGGAGCCAAGGGGCGAACAGTCGTGCGAGGAATGCCGCGAAGACCAGCTGGGCGGCGATGAAGGCAACACGGCCGAGCCCGTCGTCCAGCGTGGCATCGGGCTGCTCCGAGAACGCACGCGCAATGACGAGCAGGGGAACGAACACGACCTCAAGCCAGAACACGCTGCGGCGGAGGTGGACGAGTCCCTCGCGTCGCCAGCGGAAGTGGGCTTCGGCGAGGCCGTCGGCGCGCGCCATGTGCCGCAGGGACTCAAGACCGAAGACAAGGATCGCCGCCTGGATGCGGCTCGCGCCCACGGCTTCGGCGACGCTCGTACCCGAATCCGCGAGAAGGAGGCCGGCCAGCACCAGCGACAGCGTGATCGGCAAGCCCAGCGCGAGCGTCAGGGGGAGGGTCATCAGCGTGAGCGACATGCGATCGGTGCTGAATCGCCGGACCTCACTCGCGGCTCGCTCTAAGGAGCGCGTGGCGTAGCGACGTGCACCAAAGGACCCCACAAGGGCCAACAGGACGAACAGGGAGCCGAGCGAAGGCGGCCAGAGCCCTGGAACAGCTTCGAGCCATCGCGTACCGAGCGGCACGTTCTCGCTGGAGCCCTCGGATGAGTCGCCCGGCAATCCCTGGGGCGGGACGGTCTCACCACCCAGCAACCAGATGCCGCCGCTTCGGAGATCGCTCGCGCGAGGGAGGAGGTTGCCCTGCACGCTGCGTGTCCAGAGGATGCGTTCTTCGATGTACTCGCGGAACAGCTTGGTCTTTTCGGCAAGCTGGGCTTCTTTGGTCCGCAGCTCGAGCGACTCGTCGTAGAGGTCCCCGAAGTCGACCTCGAGCTTGCGGAGCGTTTGCACATAGTTGTCGACGATGCTGGCGAGCTGCTGCTCGATGCGTCGCGGGAGCGGCTGATCATCTCGAGCCAGACGCCGGGTGATGCGCGCCTTTGCGAGATCTTCGCTCCCAAGCTCGGCGAGCAAGTCTTCGACATCGATGAGCTCAAGCTGGGCCGCACCGATCAGGCCATCGAGTCTTGCGATGGCCCTCGTGTCGGGCTCGACGAGCCTGCGCAGCTCTTCTCGGAGGGAAGCACCGACGACCTCGGTGAGCCCTGCGGCTCTGACGCGCGCGGCGGTGCTTCTCGCACGACGCTGGAGATTCGTGAGATCCTGATCGATCCGACTTTCGCGGGCACGCACCCACTCGAGGTTGGCAAGCGTGCCGTCCGGGCCGAGTTGCTTGGCAGCCAGCTGGCTTGTTGCCTCAGCAAGGCGTTGGAGCTCGGGGTCGGCGACCTCGCTTGCCTGCTGGTCGGCCTTTTGCTGGGCCTCGACCGCGACACGGTTTGCGGCGTCGGCCACGCTTTCTTCAAGCCGATCGATGGCGGCGCTGGCGAGTGCTGCCTTGCGTTGGGCGAGCGCACGGCGCATCGGGAGGAGCTCGCGGCGGGCGGTGTAGCTGGCAAGTTCAGCATCGAGGCTGGCGACCCGAGCCTCGAGCTCGACCGCGCGGGCTGCGAGTTGCCACCGGCGAGCTTCGGCCAGCGGATCGGTGGGATCACCGGGAAGCGCAGCCAGAGACGTGCGGGCTTCGGCCAACCGGTCGCGAACGCTGACAAGCTCTGTCGGCCCGCGGCCCAACCGCACCTCGCGCCGGTCGGCTTCGGTCTTCAGGTCGGCCTGCTCGGTGGCAGCCGCTTCAAAGATCGCTTCGGCCTCGCGGAGCAGGGCTCGGAGGGCTTCGAGCGCCTCCTCCGGCGGACGGAGATCGAAGTCTTCGAGCTCCGGCAGCTGGGTCGAGCGATCGAGCTCCTGCTGGAGCCGCTCGATCGTGGCGGGCGCCGCAGCCGTGGCGTCTAGGAATTGCTGCCGATCGGCCACCGCCGCGTCGCGGGCCTTAAGCGAATCGACCGCTGCTCGCAGCGGCGCAAGGAAGGCCGCTTTGGCCGCGTCGTCGAGGGACGCGTCTGCCTCGACTTCGGCGATGCGAGCCTGGACCTCGTCCAACGTTGGGGCAGCGATTGGGGCGGAGGACGAGATTGTGTCGCTGGATGACGCTTGGGCTTCGGCGGCGGGTTGACTCTGGGTCGGCTGCCCTTCTTGGGCGGCCACGCCGGCAGCAAGCACCAAGATGATGATGATCGCCCGAAGGATCGCGAGTTGCGGAGATCTGGGTAGCATCGTCGGGAGTCTACCCTCGGACTCGCGAGAGCCCGCGGGCCAAAGCCCGCCTTCGGGGATGCGAGTGGACGGCCGAGAGACGCGGCGAGTTCGCCCTCCCATGCCTGCGAGAGCCCGCCGTCCAAGCCATGACGAAGCCGAACCAATCTGCAGGATCAGAGGCAGGCTCGCCGACGGTGGATCCGGAGCTGTGGCTGCGTGCGCATGGGGACGCGTTGTACGCCTACGCGCTCAGGCGGCTGGGCTCGGAAACCGATGCCGAGGATGCGGTGCAGGAGTGCCTTCTGGCGGCACTCGGGGCGGCGAGGCGATTTGCTGGGGACTCTGCCGAGCGGACGTGGCTGACGGGCATCCTCAAGCACAAAGTGCTGGACATGCTGCGAGCCCGATATCGGCGGAAGGACCAGGCCGGAAGCCTCCAGACGCTCATGGAAGGCCAGATGGACGATTTTTCTGAGGGATCATGGCGAGAACGGCAGCAAGGATTCCCTCAGTCGGTCGACCAAGGGGGAGCAGGGCCGATAGAGCGGGCGGAATTCGCCCGTGCGGTGGCTGCCGCGGTGGAGCGTTTGCCTGAGGCCATGCGGATGGTTTTGGTGCTCCGCGAGGTCGATGGATTGAGCACCGCCGAGTTAGGGGAAGCGTTGGGCGTCAGCGATTCACAAGTCTGGACGCTGGTCCACCGAGCCAAGGCCCGGCTCCGCCGAGAACTTGGCGGGCAAGATCACGGGGGCACTCCGTGAAACGCTTGCTCGCGATCCCCTCGACGATCTGGTACGTGCTGACCTTGCAGTGCGAGGAAGCCGATCGCATCCGCGCGAACTTCTCCGACCCCGCGACGACCCGTGCGCAGAAGGTTGGCGAACAGATGCACAGCGCCCTGTGCGGCTCTTGCCGCGCCGCACGCAAGACGATGCGTGACATTAGCGATGCGCTCGGTGATCTTAAGGACGCCGCTCCCGCGCCGCCGATGCCCGAGGGCGTGCGCGAGCGGATGGCCCCGCGCCTGCGCGAGCGATCACAGCGCGACTAAAAAAATTTACCGTGTGTGCAAGGTCTGGCGCGATCGGACGACCAAGTCCGGCATTCGGCCAAAGGTGTTTGCCTTTGGTCAGGAGAGAGGCGCAACACACGGAGAAGTAGTAGATGACACGAAACACGATCCTGCTTTCGGCGCTTGCGGCCGTTGTCGCAAGCCCCGCCATGGCCCAGACCGTCCAAGTCCGCATCGAGAATCTCCAGGAAGCTGGCGGTATGGCCTTCACGCCGTTCTGGGTTGGTTTCCATGACGGCTCGTTCGATGTGTTCGATGCGGGTTCTGCCGCATCGGGCGGTATCACCGAGATCGCCGAGTTGGGCGATACCGGCCCGCTGACCGCCCGCTTTGCAGCGGAGCAACCCGGTGGATTCGACGCGACGTTTGCGGATCCGAGCGGTCCCCCGGTGTTCAGCCCGGGTGAGAGCGCCACCATGAACTACGATGTTGGTGACGCGACGGTGAATCGCTTCTTTAACTACGCGTCGATGGTCGTGCCGACCAATGACCTGTTTGTCGGCAACGACAACAGCCGTGAGATCTTCGACTCGGCCGGCAACTTCCTCGGCCCAATCACGATCGACATTTTTGGCCGCAGCGTGTGGGACAACGGCACCGAGGTGAACGACATCACAGACGGCCCGGCGTTCATCGCGGGCATCGACGCCACCCAAGGCACCGATGAATTCGTCGACATCGAGCGCTTCTTCGATCGCCCGGGTGCCGATGGGTACTTGGCCTCGATCATCGGCGTCACCACAGCGCCGGGCGACGAGATCACGCGTGTGTTCACCGAGGATCAGCTGATCGGACGGATCACCATCGTTCCGGCGCCTGGTGTGGCCTCGGTCGGCCTGATCGCTGGGCTCGGGCTTGCGAGCCGTCGCCGCCGCTGATTCGAGCAGACAGAACGCCTTTGGTTCTGGGGGTCGTGGTCGTCAAAGGGAGGACGGCCGCGGCCCTATTTAGTTTGCTTCGGAGACAAAGTCGTCATTGGGCTCTTCGAGCAGCATGTAGAGCAGGTTGTTCACGAAGTCGGGCGAACGAGTGAGGCCCAAGTGATCGGCGTTCACGAATTGGACGCGTGACCACGCGATGGGCGAGACAAGCCCGGCGGAATAGCCGAGACCAACGCGTTCATCCATGAGCGCACTGGCCCTGGTCACGGTATCGTCGCCTGGGCGGCGTTCTAAAACCCGGAGCCGGCCGTCTGGGCGAACACCTAGCAGGGCAATCGTTGGCTTCGAGTCTCCCACAAAGATCGAGAGCTCGGTACCCGGTGGGATCGCAGCAGGGACATCGATTGCTCGATGGAACTGCTCGGCCCGCGCCAGACTCTTCGCGAGATGGTCGACCGCGATCTCGCGCCGTTCATCGGGGCTTTCAAAATCTGGAAGCAGCCAGCTCAGAACGCCGCCGGCGTGCGCGCCTGCGAGCCCCCACCCGGACCTCTGCCAGTTCTCCACACGAAAGACATTCACGGGCTCGCCCGATTCGATATCGATCACGGCGTTGTGCCGAGTGCGAGGCAGGAGCTGGTAGACGGCGGGCATGGTGCCGAGCACGGCGGGTCGATAGTTCGGAAAGAGCGGGTTGAGGTTAAGTCCTTCGACGAGTTGCTCGAGGGCCTCGCCGGAACCGGCGTTCGGCGTGCCGACGAGGATCGCCTTGCGCACGTTTTGAGCACCCGCCCAGGTCAGCTCCGGTAGCGAGCCGTCTTCAGGAATCTTGGCCGTCCCGTATCGCAGGTAGTAGCGCAGCACGAGGCCACCCATGGAGTGTGCGGTGACATCGACCCTGACTGGCGCATCGGGGGGCAGTCCGCGACCTGAACGCACCTGGGCCTGTGCGTCGAGGATCCGATCATGCAGCGCACCGGCGATCTCGGAAAAGTCTCGTCGCCAGTCATAGGGTTAATGGAAGCATGTGTAGTGCAAGCCACC
>ERZ1740060.692-NODE-692-length-15281-cov-3.589781_pt1 | contig 15281 bp, 11 predicted proteins | sample MGYA00581743_ERZ1740060 | MGnify/ENA primary metagenome ERZ1740060 (study PRJEB43018, sample SAMN04849235) | marine metagenome | isolation source: floating plastic debris | place: Pacific Ocean | collected 2008-08-27 | study: EMG produced TPA metagenomics assembly...
TGTGGTGCCGTGGAACAGCCAGCTTTTTCTCTCGGCGGTGAAGATCGGGCCGGCGCGGGCGGCGGGCAATACGGTGGTTTTGAAGGCCTCCGAACATGCCTCTGCGCCGATGCTGGAATTTGGGGAGCTGATCGCGCAGGCGGGCATTCCCGACGGGGTCGTGAACATCGTCACCGGGCACGGTGATCCTTGCGGTCAGGTGCTCACATCGCATCCGCTGGTGGCGCGGGTGTCGTTCACCGGTGGGCCAGCTTCGGCGCGTCATGTGATTGGCAACACACGGCAAAACCTGGCTGAGGTGAGCCTTGAGCTGGGCGGCAAATCGCCCTTTATCGTGTTTGAGGATGCGGATCTGGATAGTGCGGTCAACGGGGCGGTCTCGGGCATTTTCGCAGCGGCCGGGCAAAGCTGTGTTGCCGGATCGCGCCTCATTGTGCATGAGGACGTTGCGGTTGATGTCCTTGAGCGGTTGGCGGGGATCGCGCATGCGGCCAGGATCGGGGATCCGATGGCCGAGGAGACAGAGATCGGCCCGCTTTGCACCTATGGCCAGCTCGAGACGATCGAACGCGAGATTGCCCGCGCGGTCGAGGAGGGCGGGCGGATCGTTTGCGGCGGTCAGCGGGCTGAGGCAGGCTCCGACATGTATTTTCAGCCCACCATTGTGGATTGCCCGCGCCCGGATTTGCACATCGTGGATACTGAGCTCTTCGGTCCTGTTCTGAGCGTCCTGCGGTTCAGGACGGAGGAGGAGGCTTTGGCGTTGGCCAATAATACTGGCCTTGGGCTGGCGGCGGGCAGTTTCACCCGTGACAGCGCGCGCGCCTTGCGGATGAGCCGGGCCGTGCGAGCGGGCATTGTCTGGGTGAACACCTATCGCGCGGTGTCTCCAATTGCGCCGTTCGGGGGGATGAAAACCTCCGGTTATGGCCGCGAAAGCGGGTTTCAGGCGGTCTATGACTACACCCGGCCCAAGACGGTCTGGATGAACACCTCATCCGAGCCGCTGGGCAGCCAGTTCGTGGCGCGGTGATGGCGATCTCGGACGCGGGCACGGCCTATGATCTGATTGGGCGCGAGGGGGCGCCGGTTGTGGTGTTGATCCACGGGCTTGGCCTGACGCGGGGCAGCACCTGGGGAGAGTTTGCACCTTTGCTGGCGGCGGATTTCCGGGTTCTGTCATACGATTTGCTAGGGCATGGCGAGACACGGGCGCCGCAAATGCCTGTGGATCTGACCGCTTTGAGCGATCAATTGATCAACCTTCTCAATGAGTTGGAGATTGAGACGGCAGCGCTTGTCGGGTTTTCGCTTGGGGGCATGATCAACCGGCGTTGCGCCATGGATCACCCTGAACGGGTCTCTGCTTTGGTGATCCTGAACTCTCCGCATGATCGGGGCGAAGATCAGCAGCGGCTTGTGGAAGAGCGTGCGCGTACGACGGCTGCGGGCGGGCCTGAAGCCGGGATCGATGTCACGCTTGCGCGGTGGTTCACGGAGGCATTTCGCACCACCCGGGCGGGTCAGGTGGCTGCCGTCAGGGATGTGGTTCTGGCCAATAACCCGGCAAATTATGCGGCGCACAGACAGGTGCTGGCGACAGGGGTGACCGAATTGATCGCGCCGTCGCCAGTGATCTTAAAGCCTTTGCTAGTGATGACCTGCGCGTATGACACTGGCTCAACCCCGGCGATGAGCCATGCCATTGCCGCCGAGACGCCCGGCGCGGAGACCATCATTGTGCCTGAGCTGCAACATCTGGGGTTGATCGAGCAGCCTGATCTTTTCGCGCGCCCGGTTCATGGGTTTCTGGACCGGGTGCTCAATGGCTAACTCAAAGGATAACACATGATGCAAATGTCTGGCGGACAGGCCGCCGTAGAGGCGCTCAGAGCCGAGAAGACTAAATACGTGTTTGGCCTCATCGGTTCGGCCACGATGGAGATGTTTGATGCGCTTTACGATGCGCAGGACATCACGTTCATCGGGGTGCATGACGAACGCACCGGCACCCATATGGCCGATGGCTACGCCCGTGCGTCGGGGGAAACGGGTGTCGTACTCGCCGGGCAGAACGGGCCGGGGGTGACCAACCTTGTGACCGGGCTGGCGCAGGCCAAGGCAGCCTATAGCCCCCTTGTGTCGCTCGGGGGGGCGCTGGCCACGGGGCATGTCTATCGCGATGCGTTCCAAGAGGTGGACCAGCAGGCGCTGCTGACGCCGATCACCAAGAAAACCTGGACCGCGCCATCTACCGACCGCGTGCCGGAATTGGTGCGCGAGGCGTTTCGGGTGGCCAATGCGCCGCGCAAGGGACCGGTGCATCTCAACCTGCCGCGCGACGTGTTGGCGGGGCAGGCGGTGTTTGATGAGATGCCATCGCCCAACGCGTACCGGCCGGCTGGGCCGATCGCGGCCCCGGATGCGATGATCGCCGAGGCTGCCAGATTTTTGGTGGGGGCCGAAAGCCCTGTCATCATGGTGGGGGCTGGCATCAAGAACACCGGCGCGGCGGCTGAGGCCATTGCGCTGGCTGAGGCGGTAAATGCGCCGCTCGTCTCCTCCCCGGGGCATGGCGATGCGATCCCGTTTGGCCATCCTCTCAACGCCGGACAGATGGGGCCGCGGGGCAATGAGGTGGCGTCACGGTTGGTGAAAGAGGCGGATGTGATCCTCGCCCTGGGCACGAGGATCGGGTTCAATTCCACGTTCTACAGCTATGAAAATATCAACCAAAACGCCGCAATTATCCACGTAGAACAGGAGCCAGCTTCGATTGGGCGATATTTTCCTGTGACCTTGTGGATATGGGGGAACGCCCCAACCGTGGCCCTTCAGCTGCAACGTGAGGTGGAGACACAACAAGACAGGGCCAAGGCCCGAGCCTGGACTGAAAGTTACAAAACCGAGCGGCGGGCGTTCTTGCAAAGGCGCGATGCGGAGGCGGATGTGGAGAACGCCATCATCCAGCCCTCTGGCTTGTTCTAGGCGCTGCGCGATGTCTGCCCGAAGGCGGCGGCCTACACGATGGATGCGGGCACGCTTTGCCTGCAGGCCACGGACAAGCTGAATTATTGGCAGTCCAAGAGCTTGTTTACGCCGCTGGACTTCGGGCTGGTGGGTTTTTCTTTTGCGGCGGGTCTAGGCGTGAAGCTTGCCATGCCGGAGCGCCCTGTCATCTCGCTCATGGGCGATGGCGGGTTTGGAATGACCACGTCTGAGCTGTCGACGGCGGTGGATTGCGGCATCAACACGGTCACAATTGTTATGAATAACGGGTGTTGGGGGGCAGAGAAGGCCTACCAGCGGGATTTCTTCAATGGGCGCTATATTGGTGCGACTGTTTCCTCTCCGCCGTTTGACACGCTCGCAGATCTCTATGGCGCGAAGTGGTATCGGGCGGGCACGCTGTCGCAGGTGGCCGCGGCCATCGAAGCGGCGCTTGACTGCGGAAAGCCCGCCGTGATCGACGTCATGGTCGACCCCGCGGCGCTCTATTCCTTCCGTCGAGACAGTTTCAAACATCGGGGCGGGTGAGAGATCTCATATATTAATCCAACGAATCAAAGGCGTTGCGCTGAGATCCTTATGCAAATCAGGATTCAAAGAAATGCCCGGGCCTGCCTGATCGGATGCTTAGGAACTGCTTTTTCACAGCAACTGTGACTATCTGGCGCGCCTTAGTGCCATGCTATTGCGGCTTCTTGGCCGCACTTCGCCGCGCATCTTGGCGCTTTTCCATTTTGTGACTTCCAAATTTCATTTGATCGGTGCGAAACTATCACTTGGCCTCAGATGAGGTGGGTGGGATAAGGAAGCGACGTAAGTTCGCGTGAATACTGTAACATCTTGCCGATTCGTATTGCACGAACGGCACCAGAAGGAGGGCAATATGGCCCATAACTGCATAGACGGTTTTTCATATCCCCGGGGCTGGATGCGACGCAGTGCATTGGCAGTCGGGACGGTTCTCGCGATGGGCGCACTGTCTTTGCCGCGACCCGCCTTCGCGGAGACGTTGGCGCAGACGCTGGCAGATGCCTATGAACATTCCGGTCTTCTTGACCAAAACCGCGCCCTTTTGCGCGCGGCGGATGAGGATGTGGCACAGGCCGTGTCGCAGCTGCGCCCGATCATCAACTGGAGCGCGGACATCCGCCGCGATTTTGGCCTGCGCCGAGTTAACGGCGTAACTCGGGGTGTGTCGGACACGGATTTCGTGACCGGGATATCGCTGGATTTGCTGCTCTATGATTTTGGGCTCACCCAGTTCCAGATCGCCGCTGCAAAAGAAAGCGTTCTGGCCACGCGCCAAACTCTGCGCAGTGTTGAGCAACTGGTCCTCTTGCGCGCTGTGGCTGCCTATGTGGATGTCAGACGCAACGGAGAGCTTGTCACCGTACGGCAAAGCAACCTCGGCCTCCTGCGCGAGGAACTGCGTGCTGCACAAGATCGCTTTGAAGTGGGCGAAGTGACACGGACTGACGTGGCCCTGGCGGAAGCGGCGGTTGCCTCTGCGCAGGCCGGTCTGGCCGGGGCGCGGGGTGACCTAACACAATCTATCGAAGAGTTCCGGGCCGCAGTTGGGCGCAAGCCCGGCAATCTGCAACCCCCGGGCGCCTTGCCGCGCTTGTCAGGCGACATCGAAGGCGCAAAATCGATTGCGGTGCGCAAGCATCCTGACATCATTGAAGCGCGGTTTGAGGTTGCCTCTGCTGAATTGACCGTCAAAGCGGCGGAAGCGGCGATGAAACCTACTGTGAGCCTGTTTGGCACAATTGGCACCACCAATGAGATCGGCAGAGGCGATTTTGATCGGACGGGCACCTTTGGCTTGTCAATAGATGGCCCAATCTATCAGGGCGGTTTGCTGTCATCTGCCGTGCGTCAGGCCATGGCCCAGCGAGATGCCCTGCGCGGCAACCTACATGAGGTGCGCCATGAGGTGATGCAGGACGTGGGCAACGCCTATGCCGTCCTTCTCGCTGCGCGAGCCAGCCTGACAGCCGGTCGGGAAGAGGTCCGTGCCGCCCGCGTGGCCTTTAACGGTCTGCGCGAAGAAGCCCAGTTGGGCGCGCGTACAACGCTTGATGTTCTAGACTCTGAACAGGATCTTCTGGACGCGCAAGCCAATGCGATTGATGCTGAGTCTGATCTCTTCATCGCGGCCTACGCGGTTTTGGAAACCATCGGAGAGCTGACCGCCGAGGATCTGCGGCTGAACGTGCAGATCTATGATCCGGAAGGCTACTACGATTTGGTCAAACGGGCGCCCGTGCCGTCGAGCAAACAGGGCCAAAAGCTGGATCGCGTTCTCAAGGCGCTTGGTCGGGATCGGGAACAGTAAAGACCGGTCCGCACACGGCCTTGGGTGGCTCTGATCGGCGATTTGGTTTGGCTTTCGGCATCAGTCCCGAGCGACAGTACTAGAGCGCAGATCAGCGAGGAATTGGCGCCGCCCTGGTTGGGCGGCGCTACTTTTTTTGCCCAAGGCGTTTTTGACCGGCTGAGCATTCATCTTTGGCCATGAGGCAGGCGTAGACGGGCGAGGGTTCGAAAGCGAGGCAATTTGGTGAAAAAGCGCCATCTGGATAAACTCTGCCGGCTTTGCAATCACATGGACAACTGCTGAGACGATCTTGATTGAATATCTGAGAGCGCAGAGCTACGCTAACGAGTAGGGACGGGTGTCGTGTTACAATTAAAGCTGTATTGCGCAATTCTATTTTTAGTGGAACATCGCCGTTTCGAGGCAGCCCCCCCGACTTTTGCGTTTTGTGCATTTAGGCCGGGAGATTGGCGCTGATGCGGTATTATCAACATTTGTTTTTGCGGGCTTTCATGAAAATGAAACTGGTGCACGCGGCCTTTGAACGGCGCGGATATTTGAAAGAGCGTACCGAAGGGCAAGTTGACGTCAACTTCGACGCGGGTCCCGTCAGCTCAATCCCGCGGAACATTTTCATGTTTTGGGGGCAGGGGCTTGACGCTGCTCCGGAGTTGGTCCGCAGTTGAGTAAAAAGCTGGGAGGACATGACCCCAGGCTGGCAGGTCAATGTTTTGACGGAAGCGCACATCGACGATTTTGTTTCAATGGATGATATCCCACCAGATCTTCCCTGGGCTGCGCGCGCAGACATTTTGCGTCTGCGCCTTTTGCGCAAATATGGGGGTGTCTGGGCGGACGCGACGTTGTTCTGCGAGCGTCCTCTGGACGAGTGGCTTGAAAACTATTTGACGGAAGGCTTTTTTGTCTTTTTTGGACCGGGCCCTGCCAGAGAGATTGCCATCTGGTTCATCGCATCGAAACCGGACGCCTTTCTGCTGGTTAGATGGAATGAAAAGGTCACAGAATATTGGGAACGTGCGACGCAACCAGACGCTTATATCTGGCCGCATTACGTATTTGAGTATCTCAAGCTGACGGAGCAAACGTTCCGTCGGTCGTGGGAGAAAGTGCTGAAAGTCAGGCCGGACAAGCTGATCCTGGTGAACAGGTTGATCACCAATCGATTGCCTCAGAATGTCACGGAGCAAGATGTCTTGGCGTTGAGAGGGAAGCTTCCCGTGGCCAAACTGACCCATAAACACAACGCGAGCTTCGACATCTTTGAACACTACGTGGCGCACGGCGCCTAAGGACTGGAGCTGAGCCGGTCAGGTGGGTTCAGTAAGCTCGGCCAGGACGGCTCTGGGCCCGCCATTGTAAAGACGCGTGAGAACAAATCTGGCGTTTTGAGTATCGCGAGCGTCCCATCGGGATACCTTCGTTGGGTGCGTTTGTTAGGTTGCATCTTTGCCGGTCGCAGGTGCGTCGTCGAAAATCCGCGTGGGTTTTGCATCTGGCGCAGCGTACTCGCCCAGATATCCGCCGACACTTGGACGGTTTGGGCGGCGCTGAGTGGTCAGTTTTTGTCTGACAGTGATGCCCGTGGCGTCTGTAGTATGGTTTGCACCGACCATTGAAAGCCGATGAGGGTGTGCTTAGGACGCTTGTCGACGGGTGTTGGTTTAGGAACAGCGGGGGCCTGCAGTTGAGCCGTCGGCACCATCTTTTCAGCAACGCGGTGCGCCAGATCGCCGTATGAAAAACGCGTTTTGCTTAGTCTGAACATCTATCTTGGCGTGAGCGCAGGTTTCACAATCACCCGTGCGGCCATTTAAAGGATTTCAACACCGAGCGCTGTGCCATGAGGGCCAGCAGGTCATCAACGACGCAGAACACTACTGTAGGTTTTGTGGGGGAATGTTTGGTCACCGCGCGTCAGGCAAGTGGAATGATCATAGCTCATCTGACAAATCGGTCCGTCCGGAGATTGATTTTGAGTAATCAAGTTAGGTTGGATGTCGGAAAACTCCGCTCATCATAAGCTTCGGGTAATGCTTAGTTGATCCGCTTGTGGCAGACCCGAGGGTCAGGAGGGCGTTCTTACAGCGTCGACTTGCCGTATTTTTGTTTTCAAAAAGCCGCCACTGGCGTGGTTTGGCTGCCGACACGGTGCCGGTTCGTTATGAACTGGGGTCAACTTGGACACAATTCTGCCTGTTCCTACGGGGTGTCACGCGAGAAACGAGGGAAAAAGTGGCGGTTTACCGCAACAATTCGCAACTAACAGCGATAATTCGCCAAATAACTGCTTTTTCAGAAAAAAGCATTGTTTCCTGATTTCAACTAAATGAAATGTTTACTTGCGGATTGTAATAAGTCCGTGAACAGCCGGTCCAGAACGACCGGCTTTCAACAAATATACGTCTGAGAATCGCCGCATTGAGCAGTTTAAAAGAACACGAGCAGGGTCGAAAAGTTCAAAGCTAAGGTAGCGTTTTGTAGTGCGCACACCGTGCCGCCTTTGGGAGCGGTCGGCAAGCCTTAATTTGCTTTTTTCGATCCAACGAACTGAATTGTTTCGCCTTCGCAACACGCTGGGCGGGAAGGGAAAGGGTGCACTATGGCCAAGACTATTTATGTTGATGCAGATGCGAAGTCTGGGGGTAACGGGTCTAAGGATCGGCCATACAAAACCATCCAAGAGGCGATCGATGCAGCGCAGACCGGAACCACCGTTTTGGTGCGTGAGGGTCAGAATAGAGAGGACATTGAATATGCCGACAGCGGCATAAAAGGCGCGCGGCTCACGTAGGAATCGGCAGATGGCCCCGGCAAGGCCGTCATCAAACCGGCCAAAGCAAACGAAGACACGATCCAGATTGATGGTGAAGACCATATCGTTATTGACGGTTTTGAGTTGCATGGCAGCAATGATGATCACAGGCAGGTCATCCACGTGCATTCGGTCAAGAACAAGACGGATCCGGCAAGCAACATTGAGATCGTCAACAATGTCATCCACCGCGGTGCTGGCGATGGCATAAAGATCAGCAAATCCAACGATATTCTGGTCCAAAACAACGAGATCATTGGCGGCGGAAGAAAGGAAGCCGGGATTGATATCGTAGGCGGCGCGCGCGTCGCCGTCGACAGAAATAAGATCAAGGATATCATCAATCACGGAATCAATTAGCAAGGAGGTAAGGCAGAAATCGTTGTGATCAACAACGAAGTCTCGGGCGCACACATTGCTATTGAAGTGGGCGGATACAGCTTTCTCAACGCATATCCGGCGGGTTTTCTTAGTTCTGGCAAAGATTTTGAAGTGTCGAACGTGCTGGTGCAGGGCAACACCATCATCGACAGCAAAAGCTGGGCACTACGCTTGATCGGGGCGCAGAGTGTAGAAATCGTTGAGAACGACTTTAGTGATGCGGGAGATAGGATCATTCGCGTCGACGATTCCGCTAAATTCCATGAGCCTTGGTTCACCGAAAAGGCGCTGATTTCCGGAAACAAGGTGGCGTCTGATAAGTACATCGTTGACGCAAGCAAAAAGTCAGACCTTTACCTTGATGACTCGCGTAAATCGTTCTTCGACTAATGGAATGGCTTGTCATTGGAGGCTCTGTTGCGGGGTGATGCCGACACGCAAATCGTTATCGAAAAGGACGATGCCGAAGACGACAAGCGCGAAGATGATAAATCAGGCCAAGACGACAAAAAGCCCGATAACGATGGTGGCGATGATGACAATCGGCAGGATGACAGAAATGATCCTGAGCCAAAAAGGGGCGAATACGAGTATGGCGTTCCCGCGTCTCGGGCGTCCCAATACTCGGATACTGCGCCGCAGTTGAGCAAATCGGCGACGAATGCGGCAAAATCCGATACGAGCTCGGGAAGGGACAATGTCCGGGGTACATCGAAAGATGAAGTCATTCACGCGCAGGGTGGCAATGACCGCATAGACGCCCGCTCCGGCGATGACATGATTTTCGGGGGAACAGGTCGCGACAGCCTTGATGGCGCCGAGGGCAATGACACGTTGTCTGGCGGAGAGGGCGATGACCTTCTGGTGGCTGGACGCGACAATGACCTTGTGTATGGCGATGACGGCAATGATCGTATCCGCGGAGAGCACGGCAATGACACGCTTCTGGGCGGCGACGGAAATGACCGCGTCGATGGTGACCGCGGAGAAGACCACTTGTTCGGCGGAGATGGCAATGACCAACTGCGCGGCGGCAGAGACAATGACTGGATCGAGGGTGGTAGTGGAAACGATAGACTCGATGGTGGACGCCATGACGACACCTTGCTCGGAGGCTCGGGCAATGACACGCTTAACGGCGGCTGGGGCAACGATGTCCTAAGCGGCGGGAACGGAAAGGACTCGCTGGTAGGTGTCAATGGTGATGATACCATGTTTGGCGGCGCGGGAAATGACACCCTGAGAGGCGATACCGGTGACGATGTTCTTGAAGGCGGAGCCGGCAACGACTCTTTGATGGGCGGCAAAGGGGCTGACCAGTTTGTCTTCCGTGCAGATGATGCAGCGGGTCGCAACGTGATCGCTGACTTTGACGCAGACGAAAACGATCTTATTGTGTTGGACGGATTTGGCTCGTTTGGCGATCTGGACAGCAACAACGACGGCGTGATTAATCGTAGGGACGACTATGTCACTGAGACAAAGAAAGGTCTAGAGATCGATCTGTCAGAGCTCAGCGGCAAGAAAGCCGGAACGCATATCATAAGTGTCTCAGAAAGCGTTTTGTCCTCGGATGACTTCGTCTTTCTCGCTTGAAAACACACTATAGAAAAAAGGCTGGACGGAAACTCTAGCTTCCGTCCAGCCTTTTTGTTGCGCGTATGTGCTCAAACGGGCCTAAACGGCCCGTAGAGACCGTTCGTCCGAGCCAGAAAGGCCCGGTCTGCCAACGCACTCATAGGAGGTAAAGCCGGCCTGCCGTGCGCTCTGCGAGGTGTAGACATTGCGAAGGTCCGCCATGTGCGCTGTTTTCATGGATTGAGCCAAGCGCGTGAGGTCAAGGGCGCGGAATTCATTCCATTCTGTCAGGACAACCAACAGATCGGCCCCATCCGTCGCTGCATAGGGATCATCGTGCCATTTCACACCGGGCAGAAGAGCTTCACCTTCGCGCTTGCCTTGTGGATCCACCACGCGCACCGTGGCGCCACCGCCCACAAGGGCCGGCACAATGGTCAAAGAGGGCGCATCGCGCATGACGTCGGTGTTGGGCTTGAACGTCACGCCAAGCACGGAGATCGTCTTGCCATTGAACGAGCCATCACAGAGATCGCGCAGTTTCTGGATCATCCGGGCCTTCACATCGTCGTTTACGCGAATGACCGTCTCAACGATGGATTGAGGTACAGCATGTTCCTGTCCGATGCGGGCCAAGGCACTGGTATCCTTTGGAAAACAGGATCCGCCATAGCCGGGCCCTGCGTGCAAAAACTTGTTGCCGATGCGACCATCAAGGCCCATCCCTTTAGACACTTCCTTGACATCCGCGCCGACCCGTTCGGAGAGCGCGGCAATCTCATTGATGAACGTGATTTTGGTCGCAAGAAAAGCGTTGGCAGCGTATTTGATCATCTCCGCGGATTCGAGATCTGTCGTTACGATCGGAAAATCTCGCAGGTATAGGGGGCGATAGATGTCTGCCATCACCTCGGCTGCGCGATCAGATTCCACGCCGCCGACCACGCGGTCGGGCTTCATGAGGTCATCGATGGCCGCGCCTTCGCGCAGAAACTCTGGGTTTGAAGCGACGTCAAAGCTCGCGTTTGGATTGGCGCGCGCCACGGCCTCTTTCACCTGACGATTAGTTCCCACCGGAACGGAGGATTTCGTCACGATAACGGCATAGTCGGTGAGCGCGCGCGCGACTTCCTCTGCGGCAGCCATCACGTAGGACAGATCAGCGTGGCCATCACCCCGCCGCGTGGGTGTGCCCACAGCAATGAAAACTGCATCAGCGCCGTCGACCGCGGTAGTGAGATCCGTGGTGAACGAAAGTCGGCCTGCCTCGACGTTTTTCGCCATGAGCGTGTCGAGCCCGGGCTCGTAGATCGGCACTTCGCCGGCATCAAGCATCGCAATCTTTTGCGGATCGCGATCAACGCAAACGACATCATGCCCGAAATCAGAAAAGCAAACCCCTGAGACAAGGCCAACATAGCCTGTCCCAATCATCGTGATCCGCATGGAATCCCTCCTTTAAGAACTGGGTGCCTGTGTGCAGCATACTACCAATTGCAGAGTGTTCGCAAAGGGGTGACGGCGTCCTGCACACCGTCTATTGCGAAACTTGCTGTCATATTGCGCCCTGTGAACGACGTAGCCGTCACCAAGAGGTTCTTTGAGCCAGACAAAGCCTGAATGAGCGTGCTGGCCTGCGTGCCGTCATAAACGCCCAGGGCAGAACGGTCTTCAGATGATGCGGTTTGCAAAGCGACGGGTGGTTGATTGTCCACTTTGTACACGAGGGTTCCGAAGTCGCCTAAGTCTGACATGAAGTTTTCACCAAACTTGACTTCAAGCTGTGTAACGTTTTCATCGCATTTCAGGATCAGAACGGCGGGTTCGTCGCGACCAAAGAGACCTGGTATCTGTTCAAAGGACGGTGTGCTCACGACGACAGCATTCTCAAAGCCGACGCGCGGCACCACCTCTTCGATGGTCCAGGGCCCACGCTCTTCGCTGCTGAGCACGCAATTCGTACTCACAGCCTCGTCGCTGCATGCGGGAAGCCGCTCTGCGGCAGCAGTCGTCAGCGTTAGGGTCGGCCAGAGGATGGCGGTGCAAAAAACAACATGGGCAAACTTCACGGCGAACTCACTCCGGCATTATTAGATCGGGGTCCGAGCGCGTTTTTCCCGGACGATTTCGAAAACTCCTTGCGAAGCGATCAAACGAATCATAGACCACTCCTAAAAGACAGTATGCCAAGTTACTTCGCCTATTTCAGCCTAAAGAGATCAAGACTACGGATATAAAAACACCCAAAAAATGCACAGCGACGTTGGAAACAAACTGTTTCCACCCATAATGAAGGAAAATGGGGCGACAGTTTGGCAGAAATGTGGAAGTAGCATATACTCTCGAACTTAATGATTGATTAAGAGTCGGGCAGACGGGGCCCGGCGGGGTGAATTGATCAGAACCCGTCAGATATTTTGTGTAACCAGTGCTGCTTGAGGTAACCATGAAGCATTTTATAAATTCTAACTTTAAAGAGCAGCACGCGTCTTCTGTGCCGCTCGAACGCTCAGATCATTCAGCCATGCGGGGCTCAGATATGGCAGTTTCCGAACTACTGACGCTAAACGCGGGTAAGGCGTCAAGACCGCGCCGAGATGCGCGGTACCGCGTCATGAAAACATTGTTTGATGTCGCACTTGCCGGCGCAGCGCTTGTTCTGCTATCGCCATTGTTTTTGGTGATTGCGACCATCATCAAATTGACCAGCCCCGGGCCGGTGATGTTTCGTCAGGACCGCTATGGTTTGAATGGCGAGGTTTTCAGCATCTATAAGTTTCGCACGATGTCACAGGACGACGGCGACCTCTCAGGTGTGACCCAAACGGTAAAAGATGACCCGCGCGTCACTGCGATCGGGCGGTTCTTGCGCAGCACGAGCTTCGATGAACTGCCGCAGTTGATCAATATCGTGAAGCGTGAGATGTCTGTTGTTGGGCCGCGCCCTCACGTACCTGGCATGTTGGCGAATGGCATTCTCTACGAAGAGTTTGACGCGCGATACATGGATCGACACCGTGTTTTGCCCGGTCTGACAGGATTGGCGCAGGTTAAAGGGTTTCGTGGAGAAACCAATACGGAGCACTCTGCCCGCATGCGATTGAACTATGATTTGGAGTACATTCGGCGGCAGTCTATCCGCCTGGATCTGCGCATCACGATCAATACATTCTGGAAAGAATTTTTCCGCGGATCGGGATACTAAATCACCAGCTTGTCTTGTGAACGCTCGTTGGGGGTCTTCCTATAGAGGATTTTCTTAACGGGCTTAAAAGGCGATGAGGTACATGATGTAGCAGCTTATGGCCATCGATGGCCATACCATGAGGTGTCTCATTATAGTGACTGACCACTCTACCCGATCTTCGCACTCGTCAACCGTTGCACTATGATTTACTAAACGCCTACTTTTTTCTACTTGAATGAAGTCGTTTGTGCCTAGCATCACGTCCGCCTGTTCCGTTCCTCTGATCCGTGCCCCTGAATCTTTGGCCTTCTGGTTGTATGAAACATATGCAAGAAAAATTTACAGATGGTTACATGTTTTTGCCGCTTTCAGCGACACATGCGTGTTTCCGCCGATTGTGACACTTTTGAAAAAACGCTGCTATGAGCTACACGCCTTTAGCTAAAGGGTTTTTCCGCAGATTGGCTCTGTTCACCAAAAACATGCATACTCCTCGCAAAATGTCCCGTTGGTTGCATCTTCGTTTAATTCACACGACTTGTGAGGCCGCAATTGGGCCACAACATTGCACGAATTCGTCTTTTTGATGGCATCTCGTATAAAACGAGTCGCACGTTATACGGGCGGGATTGATATGATTGATACGTCGCATAAAGCCGAAGCTGTAAGGAGCTGACTCATGAAGGTTTGCGTAATTGGGCTGCGCGGCATCCCCGATGTGCCCGGCGGAATTGAGACCCATTGCGAAAACCTCTACGAACGGATTGCACCCTCGACATCCGCGCCTGAGGTCATTGTCATCGGACGGGCGCCCTATATCGGAAGGAAGGCGTATAAGACGCACGCGGGCATTGAGGTGGTGCCCGCGATGGCCCTTCGCAACAAGTACTTCGAGACGATCAGCAACGCGTTTTTTGCCATCTTTTGGGCCCGGTTCAAAGCGCACGCCGATGTGGTGCATATTCACGCGATTGGCCCTGGCCTGCTGTCCTGGATGGCGCGGCTTTTGGGGATGAAAGTGGTGCTGACCCATCACGGGGACGATTTCAACCGTGAGAAGTGGAATGCCGTTGCAAAATTCGCACTACGCCTGGGCGAGAGGATTGGCGTCACGAATGCCGCCAGAATCATCGCTGTGTCGCCGAGTTTGGCGGAGCGGCTCAAGCAGTCTTACCCCGGCAAAGCCGACGCGATCCGTTACGTCCCCAATGGTGCAGACCACATTGTCGCGCGCGCCGCTGCCGCGGATGCCTCGGATGTTCTTGCGAGATTTGGCCTAGAGCCTCAGGGTTACTACCTTGGCGTTGGCCGTCTGGTGCCGGAAAAGGGGTTTGCTGATCTGATACGCGCTCACAAAGCGGCTCAATGCAAATTGCCTTTGGTGATTGTCGGCGGCTCCAGCCATTCGGACCATGAACAAGAGCTTTCGGATCTTGCTCATGACGGCGTCACCATGACCGGCAGCCTGCCACAGGCCGAGGTCGCACAGCTTTTGTCGCAATGCCGGCTTTTCGTGATGCCCTCGACCCATGAGGGCCTGCCCATCGCGGCGCTGGAGGCCTGGGCGATGCAAGCGCCCATGCTGCTCAGTGACATTCAGCCAAACCTGGATGTGGGTCTTCCGGAAAACCATTACTTCCCCACGAGCGACGTTGAAGAGCTGACGGCGCGGCTTAGAGGGGACGAAACGGGCCTCAAGGCATTGCCCTTTCCGGCCGCGTTCAACTGGACGTCCATCGCCGAGGAAACCGCCGAAATCTACAACTCGCTGGATGACGCGATCTCCTTGGATAAAGCCTCCGCGGCGTAACGCCCTGAGATGGCGCTCCCTGCTCGTGGGCTTTATCGCAGCTTGGGATTTGATGGCCACGCCCGCGGTAGTGCGCATTGTTCCACACTGAGGCGGCCCCTGATATGCATTAGGTGTTTTCTGAGAACACCGACGCATCTGGTTGCACCGCGCGCGGGTTCTT
>ERZ1740060.693-NODE-693-length-15280-cov-11.885583_pt1 | contig 15280 bp, 9 predicted proteins | sample MGYA00581743_ERZ1740060 | MGnify/ENA primary metagenome ERZ1740060 (study PRJEB43018, sample SAMN04849235) | marine metagenome | isolation source: floating plastic debris | place: Pacific Ocean | collected 2008-08-27 | study: EMG produced TPA metagenomics assembly...
GATCTAAATACAGGCTGATAGGAGTTATTTCTGAATGTTTTCTCAATAGTAGGAGGCCCTCAAAAAAACAAGGGGCAATATTAGGAGGCTTTCTAAAAAGGAGGCTTTTTTGCCTCCTCCTGTAGTAAAAATGATGCAAATTAAATTTTTGAGAGAACGCAACTCAATTTGCAAGCTGGTTTGAAAATGGCAAAAATTGGTGTGATAGAATATGAAAATTATAGCAAAGCAAGGAGGTTTTGACCAAAAACTCCTATGCATTGTATATTTGGGCATATTCATACAAATATACAGATGTATTTTACCTAGTTTCAAGCTTGTAATTTGGAGTTGTTGTCCTAATAAGGCCTCCTGTCGTGGTGTAGTGTATTCATTTTGAAGCTCAGCATCTCATTCATTAACTCGTAACTTGGAGTTGTTTTCTAAATGAGGCCTCCTATTGCTGATGTTTCGCATGATATTGAGCAATATATTTCAAACAAAACAGATGATAATTTAGGGTGAAAACCTTTATGACCTTACACCAGTCCCATTGCTGAATGGAAAATACACACAATGCCATAAAATGAAAGCAATAGGAGGCACTTTGAAAAAATAGAAGAAAACTCCTTAGAAACAGAAGTCATTGTGTGATTTCTACTTTTACGGTGGTGTGTACTATCTGAGGTCAACAATCAGACGACTGAGACAGAATTCTAACGGATGCAGCTGGACTGCAGAACCATTTGAACATTTCTCTGGAAAATTATGTAACAGGAGTGGCTAATACCACCCATTTCTAACCACTGGAGATGAGCTTTATGCTACATGTAAGCGCAGCAACTTTGAAAAGAGCCTGGGAATTTCAATCGTAAGTGCAGCAGCTTTTAAAAGATCCTGGGAATTTCAATCAAGTTTTATCAATTCTTGCACACCAACACTGGGGCATCGGTCAAGTACATTATTATCACCATCACTGTTATGAAGTTGTGCTGTCACAGATTGCATTTAATCAAGCCATACCTGATATGTTTGTTTTTTTTTTATTTACAGGTACTACGAGAGGATGAAAGAACATTTCGTAACATATATTCAGTATTTAAACGACTTGTGGGAAAAGAACAGTACAAAACGGTTGATGAAAAAAAATCCTGCCCGAGATTCAATGTAAATCTACAGTGTATGTATGCTTTACATTCAAATTGTTTCAGATTGTTTATTAACATAAAAATGCAAAGATATTCCATGAAAAATATAAGTATGTAACAAAGCTGTTTTTTCTTGATAACATTTTTCTTGATAACAAAATTACAAAGATATTCTACCACAAAGAACTTCTCGTTTTTGATAATAGAACGAAAAGAAATAAATTCTATGAGCACCTGTCATAGGAAAAATGGAGACATGTGAAGTGACACTGACTGGAACAACATGATAATTTGGACAGTTTTAATACATTGTAAAAAAAGAACGAAGTACTGTCGCCAAACCATGAACAAGCGATTTCTGTACCGACATGACACTGCTTGAAACACAAAGATGGTCATTAAACATTGTCTACTTTTTCACCTTAGCCCGTCTTCGCAAATTAGCGCACTGTGCCCTTATCACTAACAGAGATCTGCGAGGTAAGCGACTCATTATCCTTTTCAGCACCTTTGTCGTTGGTAGCTGCTCGGAATTGGGATTCCAGTATTTGTGAATTATTGCGATCTCCTCCGTTCTCCAAGGTACCTTGTTTTGACCTGAAATCAAGAGACCACATGTAGAATAAGTGCGGCCCTGGACTCAAAACTTATGTTATTACAGTTTCTTTCAGGATCGTTGAAAAAATTTTGATTATTTAAGATAGAGGTTGCGAAATGACAACACAACTCCTGGACATACTGGACATGGTATAAATCCCTGATGTAATTGGCGGTAAACAGTCTCACAATTCAGGGTTGTCTTCTCTTGAAACACTGACTGCTTTACAGCTACGCATAAATACACTTACATGTCCTCAGCTAAGCTCAACACATACATGTCCATGTTGTATATGGGTCTGTCCAATTAAAGTTTCCAAGAATTGATGCTATCACTGAGTTCAGTTGATGGTCTAACTTTGCATCGACATCAACATAAATTTTTCAAATTTGGGACAACTTAGCTGCACAGACCCATAGTCAAAGAATATCTAAAGATGCTCAATGGATATCTAGATCATGTTATCAATATTCAGCTAGCAGTACCGTTAGCAACTAAATGTATCTAAAGATAGACTGACCAATCAGTCTACTCCTGGCAAAATATATGAACTTGTCTCACAGGTAGCATACTGACACTTAATGAAAACCATTCGGAGTTGTCCCTAATATAATATCAAGGGAATTAATCTAATTGGTTGGAGAGCTGGCTGTACTCAGTAAATTTTCTAGATGGAGAAAATACCATAATTTGGAATCTGAAGTTATCTTTGCCCGAAATATGATAGCAATGGAGATATAGCAGAGTTCACCTTCTGTATTTGCTATCTGTATCCATATCTCAGTTTCTATTGCAGATAGACCAAAAATAACTCCCGATTTTGAAATCGTGCATTTTCTACATCTAGTAAGTTTACTGAGCACAGGCAGCTCTCCAACCAACTAGAGGTGAGATTCATTCCCATTGATAGTATATGAGGAACAACTCCGAATGGAATTTCAATAAGTGTCAGTCTGCTCCCTGCATATCTAGATCATGTCATCAATTTCAGCTAGCAGTACCTTTAGTTCCCTTTAGATTTCGTTTTCCACTTTGACCTCTTTTCTTTTGACCCCTTCTTCCACTCTGGCTTTCACTCTCTCCACTCATACTTTCATCATCTCCACTGTCGGCATCAAATTCCTAGAAGATCAAATCATGCAAATTCATTCATTTTCTTCTCATGAGTGCAGAGTTATTTGTGACTGAGTTTCCAAGAACATGTAGATTTGGCACGGTGATACATGTTGGTTATGGCGAATGAAGCATTAAAAAAGTACCACACAACAGAGTAACAAGATTCTACACAGAATAAGACAAAACAAACTCTCAACACTGAAAACCATCTATATTGAGACCATCTATTGACCTAGCCTGTCTTGACAAGCTTTGACTGTTGGATGGGGAGGGTCAAAGCTTGTCAACTTCCATCTCTCAAGCTACAAAATTCCAAAGTCGAAAATACAGTTTTCTTCTCTTTGTCAATTGTTTTCTGATTGGGAAGGGGGGAAGACAACTCTTTTGTTGACTTTGAAATTTAGCAGCCTCAGAGATGGGAGTTGATAAGCTTTGACCCACCCCCCCTATCTAACAGTCAAAGCTTGTCAAGACAGGCTACTATTGAATATGTGAGCAGTATGTTGGCAAAGAAGAGATCGGATGTCATACTGGAAAAGAGCATTCAATGTAACTCTTTATGTGTACCGCCCTTGCCTCATGCGGCCTTCATGCATTTTGATTGGGAGTTCAGATTTGAAAGACCATCTGGGCACTAACCTCATCTATATTGGACATTTCCAAGTCATTTCCTCCTTCCACTTCGACATCTAGCCCCCTTTTCTTCGAACAGGAAGCAAGCGGGGACCCAGGTGTTACCTTCTCGACTGACCTAGCTTCTTCATGATCACTCTGTTCCTCCACATGGTATCCAGATGTATCGCTTTCAGTCTCTGAAACTAAAGAAACCTTGCGCAGTGGAATCAGTCTGTCCCAATTTCCATGTGTATAATTCAGTTGTAAAAAGAGGTCATATGTATGGGGTTAGGTATCTAGTGTGATATGGTAGCACAATTTTGCCAAACCTATTCACATTGGACCCTGGCTCATCATGCAGAAAAAAGATCTTGTTGTTGTGCAATAAACCACTCCTGCAACCCTTAAAATTCATGTGAGGGAGAAAAAGTGGAGTAACTTTGGTCAACAAATTTTTGGTCTACCCATTGTTGTATTGAATACTGAAATTTGATGCAGAAATGAGAACCCAGAGCCTCTCACACATCATTAGACAACTTTTGAGTGAGGTAAAACACAATTCTGCCTTGTCCTAATTTTTGGCCTCGCACGGCGGAGATTTTGCTGGTCGGATTGTCTTCCCTATTTAGGCCAGTCATATTAAGTGATGTTATACATCTCTAATCTATGCTCACTGATACCCCTACTGCTATATTTTGACTCTTGATGATGATGACACACCTTTTACTTCAAATTGTGAAGCTGACCGATGTTACCAAACATCACTGGGTAACTATGGTCAGCAGAAAGTTTTCTCCCCTGTGCAGCCCCAAGGCTGAAATTCAAATTGGACAATATCCTTAGTGAGGTGGTTGTGGGGTTCATTCCCCAAGGTTATATCAAGAAGCTCTGTTAAATGTGGTTTACTTGGCAGATCAAAAGGTGAAAATTCTGACCATGGTTCCCCCACTTTTCAGTATACATTTATTTCTCACTTCCAAGATCGGTGAGGGGTATGTCTTGCAGATCTTTCATCTCTGCCTGTTTGATCTTCTCCGTCGCACCATCTTCCAGCAGTGTCAGTATTCTAGCAACTTTGCTCCGCTCTATCGCATTCTGCTGCATTCTATACACAGTTGTATGGATTTTAAGGGAATGTCCTAGATGATCAGCCACCATATTCAGTTCCGCTTTGTTCAAATCTATGACCTGCAACAGGTTGGTTTATTATAGTAAGTAAAAGCGCTGAGAGATGTGTATTTTTATGGCGAAAGGTCCAGTCTCAGATTATGGTATGTGCTAATTTGCGGTTAAGCAAGCAAATTAAGGTTGGGTCAATGTATCGAAATTTCAATACGCATCGAATCAAATGTATCAAACCACATCGAATGGATATCGAAGGCTTTGAATTTCAAAAGAGTTCATCAATACATCAATATGAAGTATAAAAATTCAACTTCAACTATTTACAGCTATTCACAACTATTTTCCTCCGCTTCTCTTCAGAATTGTATCAGAAACCATCGAAAAGGCGTTTGCTGAAGAGTGTTGAAGAGAATCGTGAATCTGGCTTGCTGTATCGAAAGCGATATCAAAGATATTTTCCTGCATCGATCCAACCTTAAAGCAAACACTTGATTGAATGAACTCAATAGTGTGTAAGGGAGTCAAAGCATTGTATGTTAGTGTGGGCCCAAGCCAACATCAAGGTACAATTGTTGTAAGGGTGGGTTTGCTATTGGTTTGAAGGGAGGTCACTAGTTTGAGGGTTCCAATGGCCTCGTGTCGAGTTAGTGGCACTTCGCTATCAAACACACCCGACACAAGCGTTTGAGTTGATGCCTGATATAAAAATGAGTGCAGCTAACTGTCCAGACAATACCTAGTTTCAGGCATTAAACTGTCGTCTCGCCCTTTTATTTCCTCTTGAGTGTACTGGTTGCCGCGCCAATGACGCGACCAGTAAGCCCGAGACCAACGATGAGCGAAGTGACAGTTTAATGCCTTAAACTAGATAACACCTTGCTCTGTATGTTGTCATCCCATCCTTGCTTTGTGAAGGAATTTGCAATACATATGGTCTGAAAGTATCAGTGATCCTCTTACCTTTCATAATCCACCAATAAATTTTGAAGCGCAAAGTGTGACAACTCCTAGTTTATTTACAACATTCACACAGGTCTTGTGCCTTTTCATTACCAAAGTTGATAAACCAAACTAGTTTTCAGCGGTTGGGTAGGGTGTGTTTGATAGTGGAGTGCCACTCACTCCCCACACGGAACTGCTTGAGAACATTTTAGTGTTGAAGTGGGGAGTTGCCCCTCAATCAAATTAGGTCTCACCAAGTCTGACTGTGTCTGACAAAAACACAAAACTCCCTGCAAACTAGTTTGGTTTACCAACTTTGGTAATGAGAAAGCACGTGTCAATGTTTAAATAAATTAGGAGTTGTCACATTTTGCGCTTCAAAATTTATTGGTGGATTATAAAACTTAAGAGGATCATTGATACTTTCAGACCATATGTATTGCAAATTGCTTCACAAAGCAAGGATGGGAATGACAACATACTGGACATCTGGAAAGTTAGCTGCACTCATTTTTATATAAGGCATCAACTCAAATGCTTGTGTCGGGTGTGTTTGATAGCGAATTGCCACTAACTCCCCACATGCAACTGCTGGAGCCCTCAAACTAGGAGGAGCAAATCAGACCAGAAAATCAGATTCCCCATCCTAATTTACCCCAGGATACATTTCTATGTCCATCTGGTGGCATGTGCTCAAAGAATGAGACCAAAATTACTTTTGGTTGGAGGGGGATCCTACCTATAAGCACATGCGCTTATGAGCGAGACTATACGGTAATACCCATCATAATTGATTATTTCCATTGATGTAATGCACCCAATAACTAACCTGACACACAGTCGCCATGTATCGGCGGAAATTTTGAGCAGACAATAAATCGGGTCTCTGTAGGCCTTTACACTCATTAACCACTTCGCGGATTGCGGTACTTCCGCAAAGAGGAGTATCTGTATTCCTGAAAGTGATACATGTGTTTGGTGTTAGTGTCGCATACAGATCTTAGTTGCAAATACTACATTACAATGTGCACACCGTAAGCGTCAAACTTTTCAAAATCATTTTCCAAAGGAAATTCCAAAACAATGGGAAGCAGTTGACACTAAAGCACTGTAAAGCAGAATGAGTATATACAGATTACAGTTAAACTAATATCATAGAAGTGGAATGCAATTGGCTACGGATACATGCACATAGTCTTATGAAATGTAAGGCTGTGAGCATGCACACATGGAGGGCTGCACAGTATTCAATTCCAATTCAAGATATTAAACAGTGTGGGAAGTGGGATCCTGGGTCAATATACACAACTAAATATTCAGATTACTGATCAAATTTTACCGCTGAGGTCCAAATTTCAGCTCTCTTCATCCAACCTATCACAAGCTACAGCTATAGCAATCTTTAGGTCTATTTCGAGGCCAATGTTGTCATCGAGCTGGCAAAGCATTGGTCTCCAATAGTGGATACGGGTCCGATGACATCCTCCATCCAGAAAATAAATTTGTGATATGAATTTTGCCTACAAAAAAACTGCAATTGCTTTCGGGCATTTCTCATCACTGGTTGGTCACAGAGTGTGGAAATTTGGCTTACAGGGGTAAAATTTAGTGAGGAATCTAAACATGATGTCGGATATGTAGACCCATGGCCTCGAATTCTCAGACTCTATCTTAAACCACTGATATGGTTTTCATGGATGTGAGAAACAGGACTCAACTTTATGGAATAATTCTCAGTTGTGAATTCTTGCAAAAAGTGTTCCAGATTTTAATCTTTGTGCTGAGTGGCTGCTGTATCTACTGTAACCAATCAGCATAGTGTGGGATTATAAATTTTGGGTGTGGTCATGGCGCTGTGCAATGCATCATGCACACAGTAATGCCGACTTTAGATACCAACTATGACTTTATCATGTACATATAATTTTGAGCAGTGCACTGTGGACTGCTTTCCTGCTTCCGTAATTCCTGAATCTGCACATTGATTTCTATTCAAGTTACACCCAGAGTTGTGTATCGCTGATAGATAGAGCAGCAAAAATTCTGGAAAACATTTTAGCAGTAAGGCTGGATCAAAAGGTGATGCAAAATTATTTACTCGAACTAAGTCTATAAGAATTAATCTGAGCTCCGTCGATCAGATTTCCAAGCCCTCCCTCGTGACCAGTGTGCTAAATTTGATGACACTGATGACTATTCACAAAGACGTATCTCACATCTATGAAATCTATACATCTAGTACCTTACATCTAAATGCCTTATTAATCATTGACACCCTCCTAGGCAACCGCTTACGAGAATCTTTGTTTCCTCCACTTAAATAACAAAAAAAAAGTATGGGAAGTGATTGTGTCAGGCTTGGCATTCTGCCCGTCGGTGCACGGACAAAATGCCACAGTCAAAATGCCAGTGGGAGAAGAGTTTTTTCTGTTTTGATGTTTGGGGATTGGGGTTTGGGGATTGGGGTATTGGCATTGGGATTGGAGTACTGGCACAAGCTATCATCCAACTCTTATAAAGAAGTGGATCATGTAAGAACTGCCCACAAAAGGTTTTCACTACAATGTGTAAATGTGTACAGTAGAGGTTTGTTTACGGACACTAAACCGCTCACGAGTGGTTACTAGGGGAACCTGCCACTTCGTAAATGGACCAGTTTGGGGTTTGGGGATTGGGGTTTAGTTAATGTACGAAATGACCCGGATTCGGTTATTAGTGCAGGCTATGATCCACTTCCTTTTAAGAGTTGCATGATAGCTTGTGCCGGTAGGACCACTGCGCTGACAAGTTAGTGTCCCTGAACTGGTGAAGGATAATACAACTGTGTAGCCACTGAACCTCTACAACCTGCAGCATAACATACATGAATAGTAAAACACACATATTCCTAGAGAAACTCAAGTACATTTCAATGTAAAAGATCAATAAAGCATCATCGTCATTATGAACATTACTTTACCCGTGGAACAAATAACGCCGATTTTCCGCCACCAGTGTTTCCAGATGATCAAACAGGAAGGAAGGTATCACCACATACACCTTTTTGGCACCTTTACCTCGAGTCTGTATAGCTCTAGATCTACAAAATACATTAACAATATAATATACATGTAATTGGGTCAAATACACGTGTCAATCATCAGGTTACCTGAAAGAGATGAGCTTCCATAAATTTTAAGGGAATTAGATTGGCCATCCTTGGTCAGAAAGCAATCCAGTGCTGCGGACCCGAACGTTGTGCTATGCATGAAGGCTAAGTTATGAGTATAGCCTGCAATCTTTGAATTTAACTTCAAAGCTACATCAGAACAATCATCACTGTTTATTTAAAACTCAAACAGCCACTGATTGGTGAATCTGATGTAGTTTTTCTAGGTTTCAGTCTAAGCTAACACACATTCAGATATAGGGAGCAGCACAGTAGCCAATCTAACTCCCTTCAAATTTATAGGGGCTTCCAAACAAAAATAAACCTCAATCCCCTGCAACACACTTTCAAAATGTCCCTACATATTCTTCAGCTTCATACCGGGTTTCAGTCTGAGGCATCAGATTGAGCTTAGGTCAAATTACATATGTGACACATTCAGGAACATTCTTTGAACATTTGTCTCAAATAGATATGGTAATTACATAGGTCATCATTATTAGCAGGAAGTTATTTTGGCGATTTCAAGGGACCCGCGAAATCCGCTTTATTTAGTTCCTGCAAATATCACTGGTTTTACAGTAGGTTTTTGAGACATGATCAAAACAAATTTCAGGATTTGGAGGCGTGGCTTCACATGCGGCTTATTCTGAGTCAACAAGACAAAAACCAACAACAGACAACTCTCAATTTTGGCTTGGTACAGGCTACTTTCTCATGGACTAAACAACATGTGGCAAATGGAACCAAGCATCGCTCTACAACCCAGGACAAACTGTTATGTAACATAATAGACTCCCCGACTGAGGTACAGATAAATGGAGAGGCGATATGGGCTAAGCAGCTGGCTATTTATGTTCTGTGGTAGCTACAGTATGCACAGCTCTTAGTTCTACAACATCAAATATCATTGGTCAGCAGAAATACATAATCCAATAAGAGGTTTCAGTTTATTCACAGCTACTCTGATATATCATTTTCTTAAAAACAAGACTGGGATTTGAAATCACACTGTTTACAAGATTTCCTGAGCTGGAATTGATTCATATAGCCTAAGATCTACCAAATTAGTTTGGGTCATATGTTTTGACCCAGCCATACTGCTGAAATATATTTCAGAATTCAGCCTACACTTTAGCTGCTCTATCAGAAAAATACCTCAGATGGATCTCGAAATCAGTGTGATTTGAAATGTTTGGTCGCATGACATTCATCATAAAGAGTGAAAGATTCATGGTTGCCTGGCACCAGTGTCTCAGGCATAATGTCAGGGTTTCACTCCATATTCATGTTCTTTATTACGTATAACTTTGCGATCAGATTAACTTCCCTTGGTCAAGCACTGCAAATGACTCGATGCACTGAAATCTCTCATTGGACAATGGTTCATCAGCTTACCAATGCTGTTTGCAAAAAAAAAACAAAAGCACATGGTCTTCCAAACACACAGTTTTATCCACAACACTGCGTCACCATTTATCCGAGCCTCAGTGTTTTGCTTCCATCCCTATCTCTACTGTGGAACTTATGAAACTGGCAAAGTTTGAGAATGGACCCCATTACCTCTCTCACTTTATTGCCGATTCAACTGACCTTGTAGCCATTAGACGCTCGGCATACGACAGTGAAGCCAATATCTCCTTGTTATCCTGTACGCTTTTGTAGGCTTGTCTAATGTAAGTGTCTCGTTCAATCTCGGCTACTTCAAACGGCCTCCTCTTGTTGTACATCACAAGATAAGCCAATATCAGTTTACTCAACCTCACAGTTTCATTCTTAGCTATTTGACTTATTTGTTTCTTTATGTAGGTTCCAAGAACCTGCATGTCCTCAAACAATGGCAGGTCTTCTGGCATGTCGATGCGCTTGAGACGTTGTTTTTTCCCCGCAACAGCACTAACTTGAGAGGTGAAGTGCGCATCAAAGAGGTATCGAAATTGTTCAGCCTCTCGTTGCATGTTGGAACTGTCTTCTACTATAGCTGTAGAAATCTTCAGTAATACGATCTTCTTGATATAGCCACCAATCGTTAAACCCATTTGGTTGTTAGTATTTGCGATGTTTGTACAGACCTTAATGAACACATTGAACTTCTTTGGGCTGATTAAGTGGGTCATACTTTCAATCCCAGGGTCCAGTGAGTTTGCCTGTGATACGCAGTTAGCCAGTGCTCGTAACTTCTGCCTAATGGGATTGAATGCAGTTGGCCGTCTTATAGAAGCATCTCCTTGTCGTAGAAGTTCATTTCTGGCAAAATCTTTGATCAGGTTGTCATCCAGAACAACATCACGCAAGCCTGAAAAAACATAAAAACACTATAACGCTCATCATCATCAGCAAAATTGGCAAAGTTCTCATACACTGCAAATAATAAAAATAAATATTGAACTCTGATCATCGTTTCCTATGGCAGATGTGCTTGCAGGTTAATTCAAAACCTGATATTTCAAATTTCCTGACAATTCAAACTTCCTGTTAATTCGAACTTCTACCCTTGGTCCCAGCTGAGCCCATTAGAAGTGGACCTGTTAATTCAAATTTTTCCTTCAAAAACTACTTATTTTCATCTGTCATATCCAGTCTTGTGCGAGTATAGCGAGAAGGGTGATAATGCCATGGCAAAGGTGTTCTTGTTGAAGGTATATTATGGGTCGGGCTCAGCCTGGGCAGGCTGTCCGGGTGGGGGGAAGAGAGAGAGAGAGACAGTCTGGGGAGCCCATTTCGTGAGAGAACACAAATGCAAAAGAATTTCAGATAGTTGTTGGAAATAAAGCTTCCGAAAATATTCTGTAATTCCGAATCACTACTACTTAACTTTTCTCATCAGGTCTATGTCAAGGTCACCACGGGTTCCCCAAGGCTGTCTCTCTCCTCAACCCACCCAGACAGCCTGCCCAGGCAAGGACGGGCTCCCAGTCCTACCCTAGACCATATCATATGTTAAAATATGGTGCATGAGATTAATTTGTGAAAAATTACGTGCGCATATTATATTGGTGCATGTCCTAACACAGTTATGAGAAGCTTTCTTACCAGGATACTTGGACGTTTCACTCAGACCAGAGAGAAGGCTGTCCAGGTCACGTTCAAATTCATCTTGTTTAGGCATGATATATTTTGATAGCAGTGTCCTGCATTGAGTTAGTGTGCTCTTTTTCTTGTTTCCTGGCTCCCTACAGGAGGACATATGTGCCTGCACGGTATGTTGCGAATAAAACCCATAACAGTACACACATGGAATATACATGTTGCCAGGCATCGTAAAGGGAGGGCGCTTCACCACAATCAGTTCTCCTCCACCTTTTTTGATTACCTAAAGACAGAAAAATACATGTTGGATAAAAAATCCTGTGACATCGTATAAGAATCTCTAGCATGCAACTGAAGCTTTTTGAATACGCCGTTTAAGAGCAACAAAGCGAAATTGAAAAATTGAAGAGATCATTATGGAGCCTTTTTCATTTTGGACAGAAAAGGACTGTGGCTGTGTAAGCGTGCGTATGCGCATGTATCTTCTTATCATTTTGTATCGTACTGCTCATTTTGTGGGCCGATATAGCATTACAGGTCATGAAGGAGGTTCTGTCATGTAAAAACTTGCGGATTACAGACTTAATAAGAATTATTATTAAGTCTATGGTGCGGATTGATATCTGTACAGATGGTGTGGCATGGCTGATATCTGATGCTTGCCTTCATTGCCTGACTACATATTACAGTGACCTACAGCTAAGCAAACAATTCAATGAAGGCAGTATCTGTTTGTAAACTTACATCGATATTGTGGACAAAGTTGCCCAAGTTCTGAATCTTTTGCATCATGCGGGCCTTCTTTTGCGGATCTTTCTCGGCGACAGCGTCAGCAACCACAGGTTGGATACTGTGCATGCGAGTAAGATGTCTAGACATTCTGGATGTAAAATACTGATCGCAGTAATAACACCTCTCACACTTTGTATAATCTTTCTTTTTCTCGTTGCTCGGAGCTCGGCGTGGAGGAACTCGAACTATAACAAAAGATTTATAACACACAATGTGATTTACGTGATCAGATCCGATTGTTGACAGCTCAAAGTGCAAGATACAAAATAAGCACTGCTTTACCACTAACATAATGTGTCATAGATAACACTGCAGATATAGAGTGACATTATCTATCACGTTACTCCAATGAAGGGGGCTAATCAACAACACTTTTTCTTGGTGAAAATTTTGTGCTTAATGCTCTTTAACTTATGTTGCTACACCTCTCACGTGACCCAAATTTCAATTATAATACATTATATGATCATTTTCATTAATATACATAAATGTACAGAGAGAAAATGTATTCGGAGTCAGAATATGGTTTGAAAATAGAGAAAATGAAAGAGCATGTGAGAATTAGTTGCTGTACAAAATTTTTTGATGTTCTTATCACAATTTCCTGTAAACGGTTGAAAACAGGCAACAGTTACTCTATTTTTACTCTACAGATAACTATCACTAAATTGAAACATCTTTTGTGCATTTGCTGCCGCTCATTTGACACATTTCCAAAAACACACAGCAACTGTGTTTGGTGGAATAGTTCCTCTTACCTCACTAATGACTCACCATAAATCATTTGGAGCTAGAATTATTTTCACACATTTAGGGCTATTGATTGAAAATACTGTTTTACATTATTATTCTATAGTTTCCAATAACTTCTATATGTGTAAAGTGACTAAAACATCTTACAGCTTTGTCAATAAAAGGCCTAGAGATAGGAAATTTCCAAGACGTGTTACGTGAACCCCAATGAGTATGCAAATGAAAAAATTAAATTCTTTCATTCGTCCCAAGTCAGTTTAACCAAGACATTACAAAAATATGTTCAGTTCCCTGTTACTTAACCTGGGTTTCATGTAGGCTGTTGGATTGGGTTGGCTCTGATCACCTCAAACTGTAAAGAGTCCTAACACATGAACCCCTGTAATATTTTGCTGCATGGCTTGTCTTCCCGGCGCCTAGTGCGAAGTACTCACGTATGTGAGCACAGGCGACTTCAGCTTCAACTCTTCTTTACAATGGGCCTTTTGTCATTTTTACACAATAAGCCTATTGCAATCAATGATTTCTCGACTTGCTGGATTTGTGTCTGGGTGCCGTGACAGCACGCTGTCATGAGACACCTGAAGCAATCGAGGCTGTACCCGAACCAAGCATACTAGAGGAGAACTGACCTTTATTTTCTAATGCAAGAAGCAGTAACGGCAAAAAAGTAGTTTCACTTTAATGATAGTTATATAATGGAGTATAAATTGCCTGTTTTCGGATGTTTCTCATCAAATTGTGATAGGACGATTGCGAAAATTTGTAGAGCCACTAATTCTGCCATTTTCTTTCATATTTATATTCTATTTTCAAAGCCACATTCTGACTCCAAATACATTTTTACTATATATAAATATTACTATAATGACTATAAAATTATGAATTATAATTAAAATTTGGGTCACACGACAGGCGTAGAAACTAGAAATGAAGTCAGCCTAAAAATTCTGACAAGATGACAGTTTTACCACGTAGCCCTCCTTCTGTTGGAATGAATCGCTTTTTTACCACTTCTACGCTCTATACCTCTCCAGCATAAAAATACTTGAAACTCAGCATGCAAACAGGCGGGACGGGGTTGGGTTGAGTTTGAGGTTTACTTTGCGGGATTTCGTCTGCAGGACTTTGACCCGAATTCGGCACAGCATTTTACCATTGAAATGATGGACACAACTATGCCAGACAGCTCCGGTCAACTCAAAGCAAGAAAAGCAAATAAACAGTTTGCTATGGATTTTTATGCAATGTACAAGTTAGCACCCACCATTGGCCATAGCCTTTGCATAAACTCCTGTGGAGACTTGTAGATTTTCCTCATCATCTGTTTCCACATCTGTGCTATCTGTAAAAGCGTAGCTAATACTGATTACTGGTAATATAAGTTGTATGCATGCGGTGGGGGGGGAGGGGGTTGGTCGACACAACATCAACCTGCAGCCCCTCAGTTCAACATTGCAGATGTTGAAATCACATTACAGACGGAATCAGACGAATCAGATCCCATGTATATAAGATAAGATATCATCCCATGTAAAGCATGGCTGGTTATAGTCAAGTTAGTTCAGGGATGCTGAATGGCTCAGTAGTGGTGTTTCTGACACAGGTTATGATCATAGCTAACGCCAGTGACACAATGCTGGGCCGTTTAGTGTTCGCAAACCTAAGTCTAGTGAAATAATCACAACTTCCTGGCAATAACATTACCAATGGCTAGCTGTACATCGATTCAGGGATGCTAAATGGCTGAGGCTCAAAGTTCAGCAGAGAATACACAACCAGTTTATATATTACCTCACATAGAGCAAGGCTGGTTATAGTCAAGTTGGCTCAGGGATACTGAATGGCTCAACAGTGGCATTTCTGACACAAGCTATGATTACAGTTTTCCTCAGTGACCCCATTGTTGACCCACTTAGTGTCCCTATACTAAAGTCAAGTGAAATAATCACAACTTCTCTATGAATACATTACTAACGGCCAGCTGTTACAGATTGATACTAGTCAGAAAGGTAACTTACCAGCAACAGAATC
>ERZ1740060.694-NODE-694-length-15268-cov-7.890028_pt1 | contig 15268 bp, 22 predicted proteins | sample MGYA00581743_ERZ1740060 | MGnify/ENA primary metagenome ERZ1740060 (study PRJEB43018, sample SAMN04849235) | marine metagenome | isolation source: floating plastic debris | place: Pacific Ocean | collected 2008-08-27 | study: EMG produced TPA metagenomics assembly...
GATTCTCATGGTGAGACTGACTAAGATGCTGAAAAGTTTTCTGCACCACTAAGCGCCCATGTACACAATGTGACTTTCAATCAGATTGTTAGTCAGGTCGAGAATTTGGATCTATCACGTCTAGCGGATGAACTTTCAACTTTGCGAAAAACAATGATGCTAGAAGCCTCAGAGACGGATCAAGCTATCGCAGCAGGGAATGTTGCTCAAGCTGAAAAAGCCGCCCAAGAGAAGGACGTTTCCAAGCTAGTTAAGTATTTATAAAGCTGCTGGGCAATGGGCTTTAGGATACAGCAACAAAGATCTCGATACCAGTTGCAATAACAGTCATCACGAAAGCACTTGCAGCGTGATCACTAATCAAGCAGACGCGACCAGCTCTAACCAACTGTACCCTTTTCTGAATAGTGAGGGTGCTTTATTTTTCAAGGAAACTACCGGGGGTTAAATCTCTACTTGATTCCCGAACTTGATTGAGGTTGAGTTGAGTTAAATTCGTGTAGGAATCGGTGGTTGGTTTCTTTTCGAACGAGAAGTAATAAATAGTTGTGTTGAATAGCTTGAAAGCGTGGTATCCTATGAGCCCTAGTTTCGACTAGGTTGACTCAATCAAGGTATAAAGATGGCGTCGGGAACGGTTAAATTCTTTAATAGTCAAAAAGGGTTTGGTTTTATTTCGCCGGACGATGGAAGCAAAGATGTTTTCGTACATTCAACTGGGCTAACCCAATCAATTCAAGAGGGTGATGCTGTAGAGTTCGACACCGAACCCGGTAAGAAAGGGCCTAACGCGATTAACGTTAAAGTGATTCGCTGATTTCGGGCTTTAAAAGCCGAAGAATTTTCTTTAAACCAAAAGGGCGATCGCCCTCTGAGCCTGATGAGGAGAGGGTTGTAGTCATTCTCACCCCCCTCTAGGCGATCGCCATATAGACACCCTCCCGTTTTAAACCATGAGGGCTGGGTCACTTATTTGAATCCAATGTTAGTTAAGCGTAGTTTATTGGATTTCAGTCCAGATGCGATGCTGAGACATTCCCATAGTTAAAACGACTCTCCGTTGCTCAGCCAGTCTCAGCGCTGATTGAAAGCTACTGCGGTAATTACTTAGAATAAATTCCGAATCGAGCTTATAGAAACTTTTACCGTGCATGATGCCTTCGTATATATTCGAGTTTCTGTAGAATTTGAAGGACTTTACCCTTGATTCAGGCAATACAACTGGAGTGGTCATGGGGTCGATTCAGATAATTTTATGAAGTTTTCATCTAAGGAATACATAGCTTTATAGTGGCTACAAATATTTAGGTTTCACGTGATTGAAGTCACTTCAATCAGAGGATTTAGATCAGTTCAGAAATAAGTGGAAACTCCCATTCCTTAAAGTAAGTGGGCATGCTAACCAGTTTGCATTTGTAATCGTGGCTGGGAGGACTAGTCGATGAGGGCTTTCCTTCTCGCCTTGTTTCCTTGCTGATCGATTAGGAAGTTTACTCTATTATGCAATTCAGAAAGAGACGGGCTTGAAGCGGTTGATTCCTCTTCTCTCTTAACTTCAAAGTCTCATCTTGACGTACTTGCCGCCTATGGTGAACCTTGGCTTGAGCATTCCTCTTTCTGATGTAATATTGACCCTCGTCTTGTGAGCCCTCAGATTTCAGAGCAGTGGGCCATTTATGTTCCAAATGAACGGATTAATGGACCGTTTAAACCTATGGTTTGAGACCTGGAATACTCGATATATAAGGCTTGCGAGAGTTCCAGCCCAAATTGGTGGCCTGATTCAGACTGCTAATTTGAGCCTATTCAGTGAGGAGCTTACCAATGCGTTTTTCACTTCCCAGAAAGTGGTTGCAAACGACCTTGATCGCCTGCGCCGCCTGTATCTTTTCGTTAGTGGCTGTGGCCTGCGTGGGCGGAGGGGACCAGCCTAGCGTCACCGCCCAAGATGCTGCCACCGTTTCTAGCCTCGACGCGATTATTGAGGCCGGTACGATCAAAATCGCTGTGCCCCAAGACTTTGCCCCCTTTGGCTCAGTAGATGCTAACGGCGACTTAGAAGGCTACGACATTGATGTGGCCAACCTGCTGGCTGAGGACCTCGGAGTTGAGCTAGAGCTGGTGCCGGTTACGAGCGACAACCGCATCCCCTTCTTACAAACCAATAAGGCTGATCTGGTGATCTCCAGTATGGGGGCTAACCCTGAACGGGCCAAGTCAGTTTTCTTCTCGATTCCCTACGCCCCCTTCTTCTCAGGGCTATACGGTGCAGCGGATTTGGGCGTCAGTAGTTTTGATGATTTGGGAGGCTACACCGTTGGGGTGACCCAGGGCACTCTCGAAGATTTGGAGCTGACTGACGCAGTGGCAGACGATGTCACCATTGAGCGATTTGCCGACAACAGCCTCACCGCCTCCTCTCTGATTTCAGGACAGGTGGATTTGATCGCCACGGGCAACGTGGTGGCGTCTGAGCTGGCCAAGAACAACCCTGACAAAAACATCGAAGGTAAATTCATCATCAAGGAGTCTCCCGCCCACATTGGCCTGCGCCGGGGTGAAGTGGATCTATTGCAGTGGGTGAATACCTTCGTCTATCACAAGCGTCTGGGCGGCGAGTTAGACGACTTTTCCCAGAAATGGTTGGGTGAGCCGCTACCGCCTTTACCCGCGTTCTAACCCAGGTACCGTCGATATTTGGGGCGCACAGCCTTGCGCCCTGCGTCCACAAGGTTCGCCGTTCGTTTTGAGAAACCGTTCATGCAAAAGCGATCGCTGTCCTTCTACTTGTTAGCGGCCTTCTTTGGGTTATTTGTCTGCTTTCTCTACGGCCCGATGATTGCCATCTTTGTGCTGTCGCTGCAGGGGCCGGAGGGGGGACTGATGTTCCCGGTGAAGGGCTTCAGTTTTCACTGGCTGGGGCAAGTCTTTCAGGAGCAGCGGGTGGGCAACTTTGTGGAGGCTTTTCAGCGATCGCTGATTTTGGGCGTCGTGATTGCCTTGCTGGCGATCGTCATTGGGGTGGCGGCCAGCATGGCCTTTCGTCAGCGGTTTCGCGGGTCTCGACCATTGTTTTACCTGACCATTTCCAGCCTGGTGGTGCCCGGCACGCTAATTTCCCTAGGGATTGGCATTTCCTTTGAGGAGGTGCTGAAGATTCAGACTAATTGGTTTTCCTCAGGCATCGGCGCTCACCTCACCTGGACAGTACCCTTTGCCTTCTTGATTTTGATTGGAGTATTTAACCGCTTTAACCCCTCCTATGAGGAGGCGGCTCGGGACTTGGGGGCCAGCGATATCACCACCTTTAAGGAAATCGTGCTGCCGCTGATCTTTCCAGGGCTGATCGGCATCGGCATCCTCACGTTCACCCTCTCCTACGATGAGTTTGTGCGCACCTCGCTGGTGTCGGGGCAATACAATACGCTGCCTCTGGAAGTATTTGGCATGACCACCAATGTCACGTCCCCAGCCCTCTATGCCCTGGGTACGCTGACGACGCTGTTTTCATTCAGCATGATCGCGATCGCCTACACCCTCTACCGCCGCTTCTCCCGGCAGCAGCGGAGCTAAGTAGAAAGACATAATCAAGCTAGACATCGCCGCACAGCCCCCCAGCTTCGCTGTCCCCCTTGCGCTTACGCCTTTGGCGCATGCCCGAAGGGCTTTAGGGGGACTAAAGTTTTCTGGAAAATGCCATCTCACATATAATTCTGCCAACCTGCTTAGTGTCCTCATCTGGGGCGATTGCAGCGCTGTTAAAGCAATTGTTTTCAGAATTGCCCCGCCCTTCAGGGGTGTGTTACTCTAAGCTTCTGCCTGGACGTATAGCTCAGTTGGTTAGAGCACCACGTTGACATCGTGGGGGTCACTGGTTCGAGTCCAGTTACGTCCATCGCCTGAAACCCAAGCGTAGCAAGCTTTTCGAGTGATGAATAAATCATCGCTCGTTTGTTTTTTAAGTGCAGTTTGGGTGCAGCGATATTCCCTTAAAATTCCGGCAATTTTGGGCGGTTAATCATGTGGCCATAGGTCTCGGCAACCATGCGCGTGCTGGTGTGGCCTGCCACCCGTGCCGCCTGGGGTAAGGACCAACCCTCATACTCAATGCCATGGCTTATATGGGTGTGGCGAGAGGTGTAGGGTGGGCGGTATTCAATGCCAGCGGCTTTACAGGTCGCCTTCCAGACGCGCTGACAGAAATTGTGATCGTCGATGGCGTTGCCGCGAGGGCTGGTGAACACCAAATCATCAGGCTTGGTCTGCTCTGGCCGTCGCTGATTGAACAGTTCCACCAAGCGATCGCTTAAAGGTAGGATTCGGGTTTGATGGGTTTTGGTAGGCCGTCGCTCTCGGGCATAGCCTGCCGTTTTACCCTCGGCTGAGCGAGATAGGGACTCGCAGATAGTGACCTCAGCCCGCGCTAGGTCTAGATGCTGCCACCGCAGACCAATAGCTTCAGATGGCCGCAAACCTAGAGAAAACATCACCAGGCAAAGGTCGGTGTACCAACACAGCCGCTGATTCTTGCTAAGGGCATTAAGGAATGCCTTTACCTCATCACGGGTAAAGGGGCGACGGTTTTGGACAGGGACTGCTCCCTTGATGGGCTTGATGGAGCTGTAGGGATTCTCGGCAAAATAGCCATCGGTAACAGCCCAACGGCCAAAGCTCTTGAGCATAGTCAAGCTCTGGTTGAGGGTGCGGGGAGCCTGCCGAGTTTTCAGCAGCTCCATAAACTCACGGGCGGTATCCGTGGTGGTGATGTTTTGGTCAAAGCGCTGCAAATTGGAGCGCATGGGTCTATACCGGGCCGCGATCGCTTGACCGCTGGTGCCCTCTTGGCGGCGATGTTCGATAAACCGCTCGAACAGCTCAACTGTGCTGGCAGGCTTAGTTGGCTTGGGGGTTTCAGTAGCGCGATAACGGTCTAGGGAAGCATCAAACCGCCCATAAATGATGTCGGCCTGAATCTCTGACGCCTTACCCTGTGCGGCATGACGATGCTCTGCGGTGTCAGACATCCCCAGGGCCATCTGATATTGCTGCCCCTGATAGCGCCATCGCAGCCGCAGCATTCCGCTACGGCTACTAATAGACACGGTGCCCCGCTTAGCTTTGTGGATGGGCTTGGCCATCTTGCACCCTCCGACAAAAGTCGGGACCACTCCACATCTCGAACCCATCCGATAAACGCTGAGCAATAACGCTGCCCTGGGGGTGATAGCCCACCACCCGGCATCGATGCCAAGGCATAGCGGTCGCATTCTGCATCTCCACCAAATCCCCGATCGCAAAAACTGGAGCCGTCGATTCATAGCCGATCGCCATGGGTTCAGCCCCAGTGATGGGCAACGGCAACTGATCACCCTTCAGCAGATTGCGGGCCTTACGCTTTCCCCTGACCCTGCTGGGTTTGGGGCTCATCACTGGGATGGGGTTAAACAGGTCTATCTGGCCGGGGGATGGGGCTCTTTTAACCATCGCCATCACCCCCAACCACCAAGGGAGGACTAGGCGTTTCACATAGCCGATCCAACAGGGCCAGCACTTCCTTAAGGGACAAATCGGCGGGAATTTTGCACTGGTGCCCCGTCGCTTCCTCTACCCGTGCCATCCAGGCTTTAATGCGCTCCGATTGCCAATTCAGGCCCAAGCGCAATAGCTCCGACTCGACCCCCAGCATCAGGTACTGAAACGCATGGGGGGAAATGTTTTCCACAGGTTCAGGCATAGCTACCCCCTGTGGAAAACTCCCCTTTCCCCCCGCACCCCCCTATCCCTTCGGGGATAAGTTTTTTTAATGGAGTTGCTCCAGGGCTAAGACTCTTCATTCCCCCCCCAAGGTGTGTAAGAAACCCATTTAGCGCGGGTTCTGGCATTCGCTCATAAGGGTTGCTCTCTAAGCCTGGACAGAGCAAACTAAAGGCTGTATCCCTTGCCTGATGGGGCATTACACACAATTTCAGGAATTCATCTAGAGTGGTGCTGTGGTCGGGATGCCACATCGTCAGATTGCGGTACAGCGTGCTCATGCTGCACCCAGCTAGCCTGATTAGCTCTGTGGCCCATTGGGTAATGGTTTCAAGGCGTTTGTACGTGCCCTCAGAAAGGATGGTATACATGGCTCTGACGATGCGCTGACTGGCATCCCATGAGCGGGCCTTATTGCCATTAGCCTCAGGTTCGAGGGGATAGCCCGTATCGCCTTGCAGCCCATTGCCCTCACTCCGGGCCGGGTAGTAGTAGTTTTCGACCGAGCGCGCCCAGCACAGGGCCTTGCGGTTGATTTGGTGCTGATGGCGGCAATAGGTTTCATACCCTGGCGATCCAAGAGCGCGATCGGCCACATAGGTGGCCAGTTCTTCACCCGATAGCCCCAGGAATACCCGCCCAAAGGTGGCGAACTGCTTTAACAGGTAGTTGGTTTGGCCGTAGTCGGTCCAGCCTTCTGCGATCTCATGCTGCAAGTCATCGCGCCACTGTTCGAGCTTGGTCTGTAAGCGCTTGTGTTTGCGGCGATGGCGCTTAGCAAAGCTCATGGCCTCTAGCAGTTCGGGCAGCACTTGCGCCTTAGCGGCAAAGTCCCAGGACCAAAACAGCCGCTCTAAGCTGTCTCCCACCGGCTGATAGGCGTGATTCAGCATGACTGAGCCACTACCGGGCTGTAGGGGTAGCCGATGGCCCTGGTACTCTACAAAGTCCTTTTTGTTCCACGAGCGCCCAAAGGCTTTGGTATTGGGCATGATTTCAAGCTGACCCTCAGCGATCGCAAAGCCGAACGCCTTTAGGCAGTTCTTGAGGGCACAAGCCAGATCAAAGGTTTTGACCGGCTCAGGTAGAGGGATATACAAATGGAGCCCGCCGCTATGACTGGAGCGGATTGGCACGGTGCGATAGATGCCGATGGTCTCTAGGGCTTCGCCGATCTCGCTAAGGCTTTTTTCATTCAGGTAAGCGCTGCCTTTGTCGATGTCGATGACGGCGTACTGAGTTGTATGGCCAAAGCGGACGCCCAGGGCCACGGCTGCATCCTGCCAATGAGCCCAAAAGACTCGGGGCTTGAGGGGATAGCGGGTGATGGTTTTCCAGGCGAGGCCACCATCGTGTTTAAGCAGAAAGGCCCAGGGATAGGAGCCGAACAGCTCCCAGAGGCGTTGGCCTAGGGGGGATTGAGGTAAGGCGGTTGTCATGGTTGCACGTAAAAAATGACAAACCCACCAGGGCGATCGCTCTGGTGGGTCATACAGCTTTGTTAGTGAGGCGAGGTCGTCGGCATAGGGCTAATTGACTAGGAAATGTGACCAGACCCTAACCACAGATAGAGCCTGGTCAATGCGAATGAGTAGATGCCCTGAGAAAATAGACCTACGGGATGGCACTCCCGCACGTCACCCTTGTTGTTTAGTGAGACTTAGCACGTTCACATGCTATTAAAGCATAGCAGCTTGCTAAGTGATTCTGCTATGATGTCTGACAAGAAGTTTCCTGAAGGTGCTTCAGTTGTGAAATGGATTAGAGAGCTTTTCTCTATGTCTCAGCAGGAGTTTGCATCCTGGCTAGGCATAGCGATCAGTACGGTGAGTCGATGGGAAAACGGTAAGGGTGAGCCAATGTTCACGCCTCGCCAATGGAAGCTAATCACAGATAAGCTCCACGACCTTGGTTACTCCATACAAGACCTGCCGGATGACTGGAGAGTGACAGCAGGACAGCCTACATAGCAACAACGGGGAAATGGTCTTGTACACCATTCCCCCGTATTAGTTGACCCACTCGAAAAGGATCAATTCAATGTTATCGAATACACGCCCTGCCGAGGGTGATAGAGGCGATCGCCTATTTGACTCACCAGATGCGAAAGACAACATCTGGCTTGCAACCGACTATGACGAGCTGCAGCACAAAGATGGCGATCGCTTTGATGATGACGAGTTCACCGACCTGCAAACAGCCATAAACAACGCCATAAAGTGGTCAATCGCCAGTGGTGAACCCTTATATGTATGGCACTGGCCCCATAAAGAACCCCAGGGCCGCTTTCCGTTGCTGATTACCATCCAAGATCGGATTTACCTCACCCCTGGTCACCTGGTGGCCATGGAACAGTGCGAGAGCAATAGCGAAGATCGCTACACTGACAACCCCACTAATGCAAACCGCAGCGCCATGCCCTGGGTGCTCACTGACAACGGTGAAACCACCATGGAACCCGGCCTAACCAAGCTCGAATGGTTTGCGGGCATGGCCATGAAAGGCTTATTGGCTAACCCCGCTTGTGGACAGACTTTCCCCAAATATGAGGAGGTGTCAGCGCTGGCCATGGCTCAAGCCGCTGACATGCTGGCCACATTGAGGGGTGAAACCGGACAACCGGACACCTAACCGGACAGGCAACCGGACACCTAACCGGACAATGCACAAAACCTTTAGGCGCAAGCATTACAGAGTTAAACCCATGGCACGAAGCACCAAAACCGGACCCAAAGCGGACACCCAACCGGACACCACCGGACCCGAAAACGGACAACCGGACATCAATCACTTTCCTGGCTTGACAATGGCCTATCTAAAGGCCCAGGACAGCACCCAAGGCTTACACACCGCTAAGGCGATCGCTAAAACCTGCAAGGTTGACGAAAGCACCATTCGCAACCGGTGGCATCAAAAAGTGGTGCAGGTGATTGGCAGCGATCGCACCAAAGTAGGCGGCAAGTATACCGACCTAGCTGAGAGTCTGTTTAGAGACTATGCCGAGCGCTGCAATCAGGGCGACATGCCCTCAGAATGCTGGCTGATCGACTATACAGAGCAGTTTGCAGATATCCGACAGCCAGAGGCCCCAGCCCCAGCCACTCCCCAGGATGTACCGATCGTCACCACGACCGTGGTGCCCGAGCAAGCCGCCTCAGCGCTGGCGATCAACAACACCACCATGGGGGCTTTAGATGGCTACATGGAGCGCATGGCCAGCACCATTGCCGACCTCACCCAACGGCAAGGGGACACCATCCAAGGCATAGCCGAAGCGGAGCAGGCCCAATTCATGCAGGAAGTCGAGGCCGCAATGCTGCAAGGCCAGAAAGAAGGGGTAATCCTCCATGCGGCCAAACAACAGGCCCGCAATGCCACCATGCAGCACCTGAACCAACAGGCGATCGAGGCTAAAACCCGCTTGGGGGAGTGATGAGAAGAATTGCTATCGGCTTAGCGATCGGGTTGATGGGTTGCACTGAGCCACCCGCTGACGCACTTTCAGACCCAGAAGAAACCGCTGCTCAACAGAGTGACTCGGTGGTCTATGGCGGTTCTGGGCACCTGGACGCATCGCAAGAGGCCACCCTCAAGGGGTTGGCATGGCCTCAGACCTACGGCGATATGAAAGGCACCTTTGGCCTGCCGAATCAACGGACTGAGGAAGCCGATATCTACAAGCTCGAAAGTGGCGCTGAAATCAGGGTCATTTACGAGGGAACCGAGGCCACAGGCTTCGAGGTTCCGTAAATCAGGTGGATGTGGGGGGCAAGTTTGGCGACCGACCCCCACACCGCCCCTAATGCACATCAGAGGTTCATTCATTATGGGCATTCGTTCATGGCTTGGTCTAGATGATGACGATGGCGATCGCAGTTTGATAGAAGTTGGCAACGATAGCGGTGATCACATTGTCATTGAGGTTCCAACTGAAAAATCATGGCAGACAATCCGAGCCTTGAGAAAGGCAGGGGTCGAGCGTGATGGCACTCAGGATCCTAAGCCACTTAGGAGAGTTAGAGATGAAGTAGACAATCGAGATCCTAATCAGCACCGATACTCTTCTGGGCGGGTTGTGGATGAGCGCGAAGACGATGAAGATACCCATGATGCTGAGCCAGAGCGCTGGTGGGGCGGTTTTTGGTAAACCTCAAAGTCTGTACAATTAGAACACCCGTACTCTCCTCATCCTTGCAACTGCCATGTATACCCGCATCAACCATCCCGAAAATCTAGAAGTTGCCTACGAATATGACTCCGGTTATGAGCTTCTAGAGTTAGATGAGCTGGACAAACTAGCTGGACAAAGAAAAATCGCCATTTGTGGGGAGTCTACTGGAGCCCTAGATGACTGCTCCTATGTGTATGTAGACTCTGACTATGAAGGTGATCTGTCGATGGCGCAACGCGAACTCTATGAGCTGTTGCTAACCTTCCAAACAGCATCGCTCTACACCGTCACAACCGTGGGCAAACTCGCTCAAGAGCTGGGCTTGAAAAACCCTTACGCCTGTATTCAGCGCTTTGAGAACTTGCAGTCCCTGGGAGCCATCTCGGGCCTGAAGTGGCACTAAGTTTCGGCTAGACGGTTAGAGTCGTTCAGGCCCCTGATGCAATGCACCGGGGGCCTTTTTATGTCCAAGGCTCATCTGGCCCAGCCTTTCATAGCGGGTTCGTCCGATCTCTGTCAGTCCGCAATTCAATGCGGTTGAGCTGATTGTCGATATGGTCAAAGCGCTCATCTATCTCCTTGATCAGCACCTTCAGGTTTTCTGACATCTGGCTGTAGTTGTTTTTCAGATGATTAAAGTCCCGCTTCTTCTCCACGGCTTCAGCTACCTTGACCCGATACCAGCCCAAGCCCCCAACAATCGCCGTTATCAGGCTGACAAACCCCAGGGCCACCCCTAAGAAAAACTCAACATGACTCATCGCCGCACAACCTCCGCAAAATCGCCTTTATCCAGTACCTGCACCCCTCTGTAGACAATCACCGCAGTCGGCACCGTCAGCGCCTGCGACTCATCCAACTGGAACCCCCTACAGGCCAACTCATCAGCCTGGTACCCCTGAAAGCTTTGATAGCCCGCCTCACGGCTAAAAATCCCCCATCGTCGCTGCCCCCTGGGCCTTGCCTGCCAATGCACCAAAGCATAATCTGCTGACAGCTCCAACGCCTTAACCAAAGGCTCAAAATCAACAATCAACCGCCCCAAATCCTGCTTATAGAAAATCGAATAACGATAATCAGACAGCCTTTTAATCTGTTGTTCCAGCATTATCCCAACTTCCATATAAAGCCTTGAGCCACCGAAATAGATAAGCCTGCTAAAGCACTATCAGCACGATTAAAAGTCTCACCACTGGCCACCTCTACGTTGAACTGCAGCCCCAAACTAATACCGCTATTTAGCTCTATCTTTTTCTCAATAACAGCTAAAACTGAATTGTAAGCAGCCACATTAGAAAAAACCCCTACTGCTGCCATTGTTACGCCATCTGATATATTTTGTAGGCGCATTCGTGCTTTATTCGACACCGCAAATCGAGAGAAAAACCGCACCATATAAAGCCCTGCCCCTAGAGAAAAAGAGCCGTCAGCATTGAGGCTTACCCCCCCTCCCTGGCTGTTAAAGGGGATTAGCCCCCAAGTATTTGCAGAACCCACCCCCGCATTTTGAGAGGGGTCTATCAGGTAATCCAAAGTCAGCAGTTGACCATAAACAAAGTCCTTCTGCTTAATGCGCCTTGTTTGTTCACTCCCATTAACAAGCAACAGCTCATCATCTTGACTAGGAGCCGTCACAAACGGAATTTGATTCCAAAGTAGTTCACTCATGGGCTTGGGAGTAACAGTTGTGTGCCGCCAATAATCAACGGCACTGGATTACCTGTAATCAAAAAGGTGAGCACAGCTGGCAACAAAACTGAGATAATTTGAATCGCATTGATGAGATTATTTAAAGCGTCAATGGCATCCAAAATATCCCTAAGAGAAATGCCGCTATTCTCCGTAGAAGAAACTGCGTAAACCTCCAAATCAATCGCGTAAGACGTTGCTAAACAGAGCTGCATGTTTAGCTCACTGCGACTCAACTCAAAGGGGATCCGCACGATTAAAGACGTGTCAAATACCTCAATCGGTAGGGCAATTTCCCGCTGCCCGTAGCCAGTGGTAATCGGAATCCCCCCAATCACTTGGGTGCCGACCACATCCACCAGCAGCGCCCCAGCCACCTCATAGCCATCCCCTGCAGGCAGATTTGGAGCCGTGAAAAACAGAAAGTCAGCATTGCTAAACGTGGCCGTCTGGTCAATCTGACTGGGGTCTGTGGCCCCGTTAAAGATTTGGGTGACTGTGGCCGTCATTGCAGATAAGGGCTCACCGATTGCTGATGGGTTTCTCCCTGGTAACGAATAGCGATCGCTGCCGTTGCGGCTACCTCTACGCCATGGGCCTTGAGATTGGGATCTGTAGGCCGATAGGGGGATAGGGCCTGATATTCAGAGACGCCGGTTATAGTGGCCGGATTGACCAACTGAGCAAAGAACCGGCGCGGGATGAACGGTCTAGCCCTGGGAGCTGGGCAACTGTCATTGACCACACGAGCCTGTAGTAGCGGCGTTATAGGCGTTTCAGCGATGCCGTTCTGAGCTTTGTAAACCCGTTGCCGGATGATGGTCTGCCGGGGGGTAAAGTCCAAGTCATATAAGACTTTCAGGTCTGCATAACGCCGGGTGAAACTACGGCTGATTGGCATAGTGGTCTGTCCAAAAGCAATCGACCCTTTCCCCCTCTAGCTCTGTCACCAGTACCTCAGGGATAGCAATCAGCTCTGTGAAGAACTGATTAAACTCAGCCGTGCCACCCGGCCAGGGGATAGGGATGTGTAGCCATGCGTCAGGGGCGTAATACGCCTTGGCATAGCGCAGCGTCTCAGGAATCGAACAGCCAAAGCTCCCAGGGGCACCAATAACGGCGGCTAAGGACGCAGGAATAAAGGTCTGGTCGAAGTCCGCCTGAGTGGTAGATCTAACCCCATCCACCACGGCATAGATGGGGAGCTGTACCAGAGCATGGGAGACCCCAAAGTCATTGGTATATGGCCCCCCATAGCTGGCCATTAGACCAATAGGTGAGCATTACGCGCTGATTCGCCTCGATAGCGCACACACAAACCGACCCCGTAGAGGGTTTGAGCACAATCGACCACATCCCCGCCAAAGGTTTGAGGCTTGGTCAAGCGTGAAATGGTTCCACCGTTATCGTTACGAGCATCAACAGTGAGCTTGCGCGGTTGAATGCCTGCCGTAGGCGAACAGGGAGCCGTGCCAATCACTGGGTTCTCCAGACAAGAAAACACCGCCACGTAGATGGCTGCTGGCTCTGCTTCCATCTTGAATCTGACATTAGTAGGCCCAATCAGGTCACTTGTGTAGTCTGCCGAGCCAGTAATGATGGTTGTGGGTCCGTCTGGGATGTTGTACTCGGTGTTATTGCCCCCAGCCGCGCCTACCAGCGCAGGGGGAATAAACCGCCATCGCTCACCCTCTAAATGGGCGCAGGCAAAGCCGGGAATCGTACGAAATGCCGCCATGGCGGTGGCGATGTTGGCTGGGTTAGCCACTGGAAACCGAATGGAAGATCCATCGGTCAAATCAACCTTGATAGCGCGGGGCGTGAACAGGCCTCCGCCTGCACTGCAGACATTGTTTGCCGCCACAGGGAAGCCACTGTGAGCAATTAGCATGTCCTCACGCATCTTGAACCGCAGGTTATTTACCGCAGTCCCTAAATCAGTCGTATAAACGGGGATTTCTCCCACAGCAATATTTGGCATCGTCTTAGCTGGTTACTCTCAAAAGGTTGGGTAAGGGGTTAACGTCAGGCGATGCCTAGGCCGTAACGTGGTTGACATCAAAGGTTTGAGCGCTCTGATCGAGCAACAGTTGCACCGTCAACCCGTAGCTGATGGTGAACAGGACCAAGAGCGGTAAATCAGCCGCTACTAAGCCACTGGTGGGATTAGGGGCGGCGGTAAGCGCAGCGGGGGGCGTGATGTTGATGGGGTTCCCCCGTGAGATTGCCACCACTGCAGAGGCTTCAGAAGCGCTGCGCAGGGTGGTTTCTACGGCCATGTAGTTCAACAGCGCCGCAATCCAAGCGCGGTTATCTTCACCGGCCCCGATGTTCAGGTCAGCATAGGCCGCGCCGTAACCTGCAACTGCCGATCCACTGATGACGATGCCCGCGCCGGGGGTGTTGACATCAGCGGCAATTTTGACAGCGTTGGGGAAGATGTCCACCAGGCCAAACTTGCCGATATCCTGGTTATCACCTCCAGTAGGGACCGGAATCGGGCCAACAGTGCTATCACTCAAATCCACCACATAGGTGGCGGTGAAGGTAAAGCCCTGATTAATCAGGTCGGGGCCAGCGCTGATCGGATTAGCCTTGGAGACGGACCAACCGAGCTTATCGAAAGCGGCGGGGCTGAGGGTGTCGTAAAGGGTGTTGGCCAGGGCAAGAACGGCTTTACCCTCTGTGTCAACAGCGGCGGCGGCGAGTTCTGTGCCATCAAGGCCGGAGAGGTCGCCAACGGGAATAAAGACGCCAGTTTCAATCGCCTGACCAACGCCGTCAAAGTACTCAAGCTCAAAAGCCATGGGGCCTTCCTCATGATTGCAAGTTCAGCTCAATCATGGCCCCTTAGTGTATTCAGTACACTTAAAAGGATTGGGTCGTTACTTACATCCGACCTCGTTACAGTTGATGCCAACCCCCGCACTAAGATACAGCCGCTACTGTGAGGGCTGCGACGCGACCGATCCACCGGTCCTAATTCCTTGGCAGCGCTTCAAGGCCCAGTACTTCATGGCTGAATCTGAGCTGAGGAAACTTTTGCGACGGCGGGTGCTGGTGGCCAAGAAGTTTAAGCGGGTTAACTTTATTGCGGTCAACCCTCAAATCGCGGCAATGGGCCTGACTCTAGAGGATTTCCGCTAATCACACCCATCCCTAGGGGGTGCGTAGCACTTGACGGACCCAATCACGGGACGGCCTGAGCTATTGTCGATGTCTGAAACTATTGCTCGCACGGCTCTAACGTTTCGCACGGCCAGCCCAGCCCCGAGCCCATCCGGCTTGATTCGCTGTGTAATGGTGCGTTTGCCCGGTGTGGCTTGACTCAAGCCGATCACCACATCCAGAAACCCGATTGCCTCATTCTCATCGGCAAAATAGCCGCCTGTCCACAGACGGCTATTAGCCCAGTATTGACGGGCACACCAGCGCACTGAGGCGTCAGCATCAACGACGGTTCTGAACAACCCTTCAAAGTGTTCGCACCAATCTAAACCCCCAATGGGATGGGGTAAATGAATACTCCAGCGGCTACCACTAGAGGAGGGGTAGTTTTGGCCAAATTTAATCACCAGTTGAGTGGGGACTTGCAGCTCGTTCAGGGGTTCGGCTGGCAGTAGGATAGCGGCGTTGCATCTGGGGTCTTGCTGT
>ERZ1740060.696-NODE-696-length-15263-cov-5.442136_pt1 | contig 15263 bp, 13 predicted proteins | sample MGYA00581743_ERZ1740060 | MGnify/ENA primary metagenome ERZ1740060 (study PRJEB43018, sample SAMN04849235) | marine metagenome | isolation source: floating plastic debris | place: Pacific Ocean | collected 2008-08-27 | study: EMG produced TPA metagenomics assembly...
GCTATGTCGATGAATTCACCGCGCGGTTTTCAATCAACAAGACACTGTCAGGTCTGGGCATTGAAAACCCCGACCTCGACCGAATGGTCGAGGCCGCCCTGCGCGACCCGTCCTGCGGAGGAAATCCCGTCACGTTGACGGAAATGAACCTGCGCACGTGCTACGAAGCTGTCTTGTAGTTACAGGTTTACTTGTCAGACCAGTTTCAAGACCTGCGGCCGATCATCCAGCAATGGTCCAGCTGTATCCGTCCTCGTCGAAGTAGCGCCCGGCGCCATCCGTCATGATGGTGTCGCAGGACTCTCCGTCCCCGGGATAATTTGTACACAGCTCGTTACCATTCAGCCGCCAGGATCCTGACGCTTTACCGTATGTACGGTCGTCATAGCTGGCCGTTCCGTCCGAGTTGAAGCATTCGGTGCCTCTGCTGGGGCCGCTGTAGGACGCGCAGATACCGTTATGCGTGGCCAGCAATTCATCCGCCGTCACAACGCGCATGGCCGGCTCGCTAGCGGCGGTATCCGCCGCAGCCGGAGCCGCGGACGCCGTTTCCGTTACCACAGGTTCGGGCGCAGGTTCCGGAGCGGCCCCCTCGGTCGACATGCATCCTGAAAGCATCAACACAACGGTCGATGCGGCAAAACCGGTTTTAATGTGCAGAGTTATCACGTTCTATCCCCCAAGTTGTAAGACTCTGTTTTCTACAGTCTTCATTTTCAAAGACTTATCGTAGAGCTAGCGCTCTTCTTTTTGACGCCAAGTTAGGGTTTGATCTCGTTTCTTGCATGAGGCGTAAAACGACTGTTCGTCGATGGGTGTGTGATTATCTGTCTTTGCGAGCGCTCATCCGAAGCCCTCCCACCAATCCGCGTGAAAAGTAACCGGCCATCTTCGAGTAAAAGAGCTCGATCTGTTGATAGGTTCGCGACCCGTGAACGTTCTCATACTCCGCGCGCGATGTGCGGAAAGTCTCAAGCCTCTCTGCGGTGAAGGCCGACCAATCCTGCGTCATATCCGCAAGAGCCAAATCGGCAAAACCCGCATCCTTCAATCCTGTCTTGTAGGCGTCAAGCGAGACCAGTGAATTGGGAAAAAGGTGCGCCCGAAACTCTTCGGCCTCTGCCTCCGGTGGTGACTTGATCAGATAGAGATCCTCGGCACAGAGCAGCCCGCCCGCTTTGATCAGTCTGTGCAGCTTTGACAGATAGGCGGGGCGGTCTGGAATGTGAAAAAGGGCAAGCCAGCTCACCGCATGATCGTAGCCGTCTGTCGGAAGATCTGCGCTCAGGAAGTCGGCGTTGAGATGCGTGATCGACGCCGAGAGGCCCGCCCGGTCCGTCAGTGTGCGCGCGACGTCGTTGTAGTCCTGCTGTAGCTCCACGGCCGTCACGTGAGCGCCGGTGGTCTGTGCGATGTAACGCGCGCATCCGCCCCAGCCGGAGCCCACCTCAAGCACATGATGATCTGCGTCAATCCCTGCTCTGGCAATAGCGGCATCCAAGGCGTCTGTGCCGTGGTAATGCAATTGATCGTAGCGGTTCAGAACGTCGACGGGAACGGGGTCGTCCGCGTCAAATCCTTCTGCGCGCAGGTCGGCGAAGATCCGGTCAGCGCGCGGATAAAGCTGCATGGATTTGATTGTCTGGCTCACGGTTCAGCGCTCACCGGTCTGTTGGAACGTGGCGAATGCCGCCGAGAAGTCAGGATGCCAGCGCGACAGAGCGGGACGGTTTTCCGCGATGTCCATCACGGCCCATTCGGCGCGACGCGCATCACAGGTTTCGTCAACATCGTTGTCTGGGCAAAGGATGTAGAAATCGCCCTTCCGCATCCGTGCGATGAAATAGTCGATTGTTTGTTCGCTCGTCCAGGCGGCAGGCGGCTTTTCGGGCAGGAACGACGCGATCATGCCCGTATAGGTGAAACCCGGCACGAAAAGATGAGCGGTGATCGGCGCGTTCGCCTCGCGCAATTCATGCGCTAACTGTTCTGTCAGGACCTTCACGGCAGCCTTGGACACGTTGTAGCCGGGATTGCCCGGCGGTGTCGTAATTCCCTGTTTTGAGCCCGTGTTGATGACGACAGCGGGGCGCGCGGCCTCAATCATCCGGGGCAGAAAGGCATGCACGCCGCGCAGCACGCCGAAGAAATTGACGTCGAGCACCGATTGCCAGTTGTCCATCTCCGACCAAGCCTTGGTCGGCCGCGCGATACCGGCATTGTTCATCAGCACGGCAACCTCACCTCTTGAGAAGGCCAGATCTGCCAGCGCGGTGATGTCCGTCCCTTGTGTGACATCGGTGGATTGACCAATGATCTGTCGGTTTGGCGCGGCCAGATCCGAGACATGCGCGACAGCGGCGTCGAGCGCGTCTCCCGGCAGATCCGCAAGGATGACATCCAGGCCCGCCTCGGCGAAGCGCCGAGCCGCGACCAGACCCACGCCGCTGCCGCTCCGGTGACGACGGCGAGGCCGCCTGCTTCGATAGCTTTGTCGTACATGGCGGGTCCTTTACTGATTGCGCGTGCCTTGTGTTGATCCTAGCCAAAAGAACGCCGAGGAGAAAACACTTAGCCCGGCACAGCACGCGGCGGCGCATGATCTCTGCACCGGTGGTGGCCGCGGTCGACCTGTGTGCACGGCTTGTGAGCAGGGCGATAACCTGCGCTTTCAGCGCGTAGCCTTATTCGGCGGTATCGAGTGCCAACGCAGCTTCACGCATCTGGCTGAGCGTCACGCGCGGTGTGACCGCCTCTGCCGAAACCGACAGGTCGAGCACGGCGCCGGTCGGGGAGGCCAGCGCGCGCTCGAAGGCGGCGGGGAAATCTTCCGTGCGGTCCACCCGCTCGCCGTGAAAGCCGTAAGCCTGCGCCAGTGTCGTGAAATCCGGGTTTCCGGTCATCGTCGTGCCTGAGATACGCGCCGGATAGGTCCGCTCCTGATGTGCCCGGATCGTGCCGTAGATGCCGTTGTTGACCACAAGGATCACCGGCGCGGCGCCTGTTTGCGCGGCGCTGGCAAGCTCCTGGCTGGTCATCTGGAAATCGCCATCTCCGGCGAAGCAGATCACTGTGCGATCCGGGCAGGCGACCTTGGCCGCGATGGCGGCGGGCACGCCGTATCCCATGGCGCCCGATTGCGGAGCGAGCAGGCGCGCCTCGGGCCCATAGAGCAGAAACTTGTTGGGCCAAGCGGTGAAATTTCCCGCGCCATTGGTGACGATGACGTCCTCGGGCAGGACCTGCCGCAGATGCGCCGCCACGATCCCCATGTCCACCGGCGAGGCGAGCGGAGGCAGATTGTGCCCGGCCTCAAAGGCCGCGCGTGCCCTGGCACGCCAGTCGGCCCAGGCTCCCTTGACTGCGCCCAGGGCTGCAAGATCCTCGGCCATGGCGGAGGGATCGGCGTGTATTCCCAAATCCGGCTGATAGACTTTACCCAACTCCCGGTCAGATCCATGCACATGGATCAAGCGCTGTCGCGGCTGCGGGACATCCAGCAGGGTGTAGCCGCCCGTGACATTCTCGCCAAAGCGGGTGCCGAGGGCGAGGATCACATCCGCCTCGCGCAAAAGCTGCGCCACGGACGGGATCATACCCACCCCCGCCTCACCGCAAAAGCTGGCAGAGTGATTGTCGAAGACATCCTGATACCGGAAGGCGCAAATCACCGGCAGATCGGAGCGTTCTGCAAAGTCCTGCAGCGCCGTGCGTCCCGATGCGGTCCAGTCGCAGCCGCCATAGAGGATCACCGGCCGCTCCGCCTGCTGGAGAAGTGTGCGGGCCTGTGTCAGACTGGCGGGATCTGGTCGGGCGCGGGCGACAGGCGCGATCGGCGACAGCACCCCGGCCGCGGTCGGGCCGGACAACATATCCTCTGGCAGAGCCACAACCACCGGCCCGGGACGACCCGTTATGGCCGTCCGCCACGCCCGCGCGAGTAATTCGGGCAGCCGGTCCGCCTGATCGATCTCAACGCTCCATTTGGCCATGCTGCCGAACACGGCGCGGTAATCGAGTTCCTGAAAGGCCTCGCGGCCCCGCATCCCGGTGCCCACCTGTCCCACGAACAGGATCATGGGCACGCTGTCCTGCATCGCGGTGTGCACGCCAATAGAAGCATTCGTGGCCCCGGGTCCCCGTGTGACGAAACACAACCCCGGCTGACCGGTCAGCTTTCCATAGGCGGCCGCCATGAACGCCGCGCCGCCCTCTTGGCGACACATGACAAAATCAAGCCGTCCCGCGGTGTCATGCAAGGCATCCAGAACGGCCAGATAGCTTTCGCCTGGCACCCCGAAGGCCTTCGACGCGCCCAGCGTCAGCAGGCAATCGACCAGCAGGTCGCCTCCCTTTCTCATCGCATGCCTCCCGTGCCAGATCGCCGCAATTCAATCGGTGCGCGGACCCGTGTGCAAGCGTAAAAGCATTGTGATTGTCCATCTTTCTGGCGTTGCTTGGCTGGCTCGCTGCGACATGCTAGGCCCGTTGCGCTGCAGAAGACACACATTCCTCCCACGCGCGATCATCATCTCATCGGTCGTGGACCCACCCACGCACTGATTCTGCGACGCTGGGCGATGAAACCGTTGCCGGGGGCGCGTGTCACGCTGCTCAATCCCGAACCGAGCGCGCCCTATTCAGGGATGTTGCCGGGATTCGTGGCGGGCCACTACGACCGCGCCGCGCTGGATATCGATCTCGTTCGCCTGGCGCGCCGGGCCGGGGCCCGGCTGGTGATCGGTGCGGCCTGCGGGATTGATCCTGAAAACCGGCGGATCGAGATCAAAGGTCACCCGTCGGTCGCCTACGACGTTGCATCCATCGATATCGGCATCCCCAGCGCTATGGATGAATTGTCGGGCTTTGCCACCCATGCGGTGCCCGCCAAGCCGCTGGGACGTTTCGCTGCCGCCTGGGCGCAGTACCGCGAGGGCCAGGGACCCGCCCGGATCGCGGTGATTGGCGCGGGGGTGGCCGGAGCGGAACTGGCGATGGCGATGTCCCATGCGATGAAGCACCGGGGTCGGGAGGCCGAACTCCACCTGATCGATCGTGGAGAGGCCTTTTCTGTCCTTCGGAACGGCACCGCGCAAAAGCTGCGCGCGGCGCTTTCGGAAAACCGGGTTATCCTGCACGAGAACTCCGTTCCGGAGAAGATTGAGGAAAACCATATCCAACTCGCCGGTGGAACCCGGATCGAGGCGGATTTCGTGACCGGCGCCGCCGGCGCGCAGCCCTATACATGGCTCGCACAGACCGGGTTGAGCGACGAGACGGGGTTTATCCCCGTGGATGCCAAGCTGCGCAGTCGCGATCCGGCTGTCTTTGCCGTTGGCGATTGCGCCGCGCTCACCCATGCGCCGCGACCCAAAGCGGGGGTTTATGCCGTTCGACAGGCACCGGTGCTGTTTCACAACCTGCGCGCCACGCTGGCGGGCCAAAGCGACCTGCGCTCCTACAACCCTCAAGACGACTATCTCAAACTCATCTCGCTCGGCGCGCAATCCGCGCTGGCGGAGCGTTTTGGTACTGCATTGGCCGGACCCTCGCTCTGGCGTTTGAAGGATTGGATCGATCGGCGGTTTATGGATCAGTTCAGAACCTGGCCGTCTGAACCTCCGCCCGCCCGGCCCTGGCCGCGCGCGGCAGGGGCGGACGCGTTGCCCGCCGACCCGCTCTGCGGCGGATGTGGTGCGAAGGTGGGTCCTGATGCCCTGGCCACCGCTCTTGGAGGCAGCCTCGGTGACGATGCCGCAACGCTGAAGACCGGAGACGCAACGCAGGTCATCAGCACGGATCATCTACGCGGGTTTTGCGAGAATCCTGCAACGGTGGCGCGTGTCGCAGCCAACCATGCGCTGGGCGATATCTGGGCGATGGGCGCTGCGCCGCAGGCAGCGCTGGCTCAAATCGTTCTGCCGCGCCAATCCCCTCGACTGGCCGAACGGCAATTGTCTGAAATCATGGCTGCGGCGCGACAGGTCATGACCGCCGCAGGCGCAGAGATCGTGGGCGGTCACAGCACCCAGGGTTCTGAACTGCTTGTGGGCTTTACCGTCACCGGTCTGTGTGACACGCCGCCGATCACACTGGAGGGGGCGCAACCGGGCGACGCATTGATCCTGACAAAACCGCTGGGCAGCGGCGTGCTGATGGCCGCTGAAATGCAGGCGCGCGCGTCCGGTGCGGATATTGCCGCGGCCTATGAGGTCATGTCGCAACCGCAGGGCGAGGCTGCCGCGATCCTGCGCGACGCCCATGCGATGACAGATGTCACGGGGTTTGGCCTTGCCGGGCATCTGCGCGCGCTCTGTCGGGCCTCCGGCGTTGGGGCCGAGCTTTGGGCAGACAAGGTGCCGCTTATGTCAGGCGCTCTGGATCTTTCCGGGCGTGGGATCCGGTCCACACTTTTCGCCGAGAACAAAAAAGGGTTCGAAGATGTCTCGAACACGCCGCGTCTTGATTTGATGTTTGACCCGCAGACAGGCGGGGGATTACTGGCGGCCGTTCCGGGAGAGGGACAGGAGCACGTGAAGCGCCTGATCGCGGCGGGTTACGAGGCCGCGCTTATCGGGTGTATTACCAGCGAACCGCCCGGATCGATCTCGATCCGATGAATGACGCTGTCCAGGTCGTCGGCCAGTCGGTCCAGTGCGGCCTCTGTCAGATCCGGCGCCTGAAGGCGCATGAGGATCCTTGGTGCCTGAACCCGCATCGCCTTGTCATAGGCCGGGTCGTAGTGCTGCTCTACCAAGGCGCGGCAGAGAGCCAGACGATTGCCTGCGGCGCTGAGAGACACCCAGTGGTCCACGACTTCATGCCCGCGCTGTTGACGCAAACCAGAGAGCTTTTGCGTCAACGCGTCATGGTCGGCCAGTACAGCGTGATACGCGCGTGCGAGATACCGGGCGCGCGCCTCAATTGGCGCGTCCACTATTAGCCACGGCGCCTCTTTCATGGCGCTCCATATTGCAGGCGGCAGGTTAATCTCGCCGATCTTGCTGCTTTCGGCCTCGACAACAACCGGGCGCTCTGGATCAAGCTGGATCAACTCCATGGCCAGGGCTGTCTCGAAAGCCCTTTGCGTCGGTTGCGGGCTGTCCAGCCCGCCCAGAAGCGAGCCGCGGTGTCGCGCCAGCGCTTCCAGGTCAATCACCTGAACGCCGCGGTGTCGCAGCCGGTCCAGAACAGCCGTTTTGGCGGTGCCGGTATACCCGCCAAGCTGGATCAGGCGATGCGGGAGCGGCGCCTCGTAGAGCTGTTTTGCGATCAGCTTGCGAAAACTCTTATAGCCACCTGCCAGCGTATCAGCCCGCCAACCGATCTGTTGCAACATCCAGGCGAACGACCCGGAGCGTTGCCCGCCGCGCCAGCAATAGACCAGCGGGCGCCAGCCGCCGTCGCGCTCTGCGAGCACGGTCTCGATATGTTCGGCCGCATTGCGAAACAGCAACGCGGCGCCGATCTTGCGCGCCAGAAACGGGCTTTGCTGCTTGTAGATCGTGCCAACCCGCGCGCGTTCCTCATTGTCCAGAACCGGGAGGTTGATCGCCCCGGGCACATGATCCTCTGCAAACTCTGCCGGACTGCGGACATCGATCACGTCGTCATAGCCGTGAGCGGAGAGCGCGGAGAGGGAAGCGGGACGATACACCGGGATAGCCTATGACAGCCCGGCGATCTCTTCCAGTGCGCGTCTGTCACAGAGCGGCTGCTTCTCCTAGAGGCAGTTTCTGGTCGTCAGTCCTTTGGCGCAGGCGCCGCCTCATACTCGTCCAGCGCGCGCATCTGATCGCCTTCAAGATCGTCGTATTGATGCGAGCGCAGCGTCCAGACGAAAGCCACCAGCGCGAGCAACCCAAGGGCCAGCGAACAGGGAACAAGGATCAGCAGAACATCCATGGCGTTATCTTGCCCTCAGGGCGTTGAGCGTGACAAGGATCGAACTTGTGGACATCGCCAGCGCGGCCATCAGGGGCGTTGCAAACCCGGCCAGCGCCAGTGGAATGGAAATCGCGTTGTAGGTGGCGGCAAGGCCGAAGTTTTCCAGAATACGCCGCCGGGCGGATCGGGCGACGCGCAGCGCGTCCACCATAGCCGCCATGCGGCCCGACAGGATCACCGCATCGGCTGCGTTCTGGCTGGCCTCCAGTGCCGCGCCGGGAGCCATCGAGGCCCAGGCTGCGGTGAGTGCCAGAGTGTCGTTGAGCCCATCGCCCACCATCAGCACACGCGCACCCTTGGTCTGCGTCTTCTCGACCAGCGCCAGCTTTTCGTCGGGTGTCATTCCAGCATGGACCGCGTCGACGCCCAGCTTTTGCGCGGTTCGTTCGGCATTTCCGACAGTATCTCCGGTCAGCAGATGCACAGGCAAACCCTGCGCTTGAAGGGTTTCCACCAGGTTTCTTGCTTCGGGCAATGGCCGTTCGATCCGGGTAAGCGGGATGACACGTTCACCGATCCTGAGCGCCGTTCCGGCCGCTGTGCCAAGCCACGCGCCAGACCCAAGACAGACTGGTGTTTTATCGGCCATTGCGGACACGCCTTGGCCGGTATGTTCCTCGATATGGTCCAGCGGTGTCTCTGGTATGTCCTCAAGCGCCGGCAAAAGACTGCGTGACAACGGATGCATGGAGGCACTGGCGAGTGTCTTGAGGATCGCTCGATCGCTTGGCTCAAGCTCATCTGGGATATCGAGCGCGCTCTCTGTCAAAGTCCCGGTTTTGTCGAAGAAGACGGTGTCGATCTCAGCCAGTCTTTCCAATGCGGTCTCTGATTTGACCAGAACGCCCATGCGGAAAAGCCGTCCGGTGGCCACGGTTGAAACGGCTGGCACAGCCAGACCCAGCGCACAGGGGCAGGTGATGATCAACGTGGAAATCGCAATCATCGCCGCCTTGTGAAAGTCCCCCGTCGCCCACGCCCATCCCACGAAGGCGGCGAAAGACAGGCCATGGACCAGCGGAGCGTAAAGTTTCGCAGCGCGATCGGCCAAGGCGGTATAGCGATTGCGCGCGGCTTCGGCCATGGAGGCCAGCTGCACCATGCGTCTGAGGCTGGAGGCCTCTCCGACTGCGCTCGCCTCGATGGTGACAGGACCGGTTAGCGCGACTTCACCGGCTGAAACGGGTGAGCCTTCGGTGATTGAGACTGGCTCGCTTTCGCCGGTCAGGGCGCTGCGGTCGAGCTGCACAGAGTCAGAAACCAGCATCCCATCGACAGGCACCCGGCTTCCGGCCGCCAGACAGAGCTGATCGCACACCACGATTTCGTCGATCGAGCGGCTGATCCGCTCGCCGTCTTCGATCCGGGTGACGCGGCGCGGCTCCAGCGCGGCGAGGTCGGAGGCGGCGGATCGGGCCGTGCTGCGCATGCGCGCTTCCAGAACGCGCCCGCCAAGCAGGAAGAAAGTGAGCGACAACGCGGCATCGAAATAGGCGTGCGCGCCGCTGTTCATCGTCTCGTAAAGCGACAGGGCGCAAGCGAGGATGATGGCCAGCGAGATCGGCACATCCATGTTCAGCTGCCAGCGGCTCAACGCGCCGCGCGCGCTGTCAAAGAAAGGCTGCGCGCAGTAAAGCGCGGCCGGGATCGCGATCAGCGCTGCTATCCAGTGAAACAGGTCGCGCGTGGCATCGCTTGCCCCGGACCAGACGGCCACGGAGAGCAGCGTCACGTTCATCATCGCAAAGCCTGCAATGCCCAGGCGAAGCACCAGACCGCTGTCATTCGCCGTCCCCGATGCCGCGCGCGCCTCGTGGGCCTCGAACCCGATTGCGTTCAAGGCGGCGATCCAGGGAGCGGGGTCGGTCCCGGGTTCCGCCGCGATGGCCACCCGCTTGCGGCTCAGATTGACCCGGGCAGCGGTAACGCCTGGCTGCTGCAAAAGAGCCGTCTCGACGCGACGCATGCAATCCAGGCAGTGGATCGTCGGCAGGATGAGGTCATGCGTCGGCACATCCGGCATGCGACCGGCGGCACGCAATTCGCGGTCTGTGCCCGCGCAGCCGGGGCAGACTGTTGTGGTGACACTCATCTGATGCTCTTGACCACAACACGTTGTCGAAAGGCCGTGCCGTCGGCGGCGCGCGCTTCAAGCCGCAGATTCCAGTTTCCGGGCGCCAGATCCGGCAACTCCGCAACAAAAGCGTGTCCGTCATGGCGAAAGGTGGGAGACAGATCCTGATACACATGCGTGGCTCGGCCCATTGTCGCGCTTGTGATTTCCGGCACGACTGGGCCAATTGCATCGTCCACATAAAGAACCAGTCGGTTTCCCTCCAGAGTTGCCGAGACGTCCCAACCCAGTGCATTCTGCGCGGCGCGTTCCCTCTCAAAGGTCTGGCTGGCCGCAAAGGAGTTGCGTGTCTCCAGACCCGGAAACGTCGCCACAGCATTGTAGGCCAGCGTGAGGTTGACGGTGATGATGATTGAAAACCCGGTGACAAAAATCGCCAGCACGTGCCAACCTGTCAGACGTTGCGGCAGCATGGGTCAATTCCTCCCGTTGAATATCGTGTTGGTGCCTGCGCGCGCATCACTGCCAACATCTTCGATCCAGATCGAAATCGGTGTCACCTCTGCCGTGGCAGCTGGAACCTGTGGTTCGGCCACCACATAGACCCGGGCGACCAGGGTTTCATTTGCAGGCACGATCACGTGGTTGAATTCCGGCCCCGGTGTCTCGACTTCCAGGGTCAGGGCGGCCTCTGCATTCAGGATGATCTCGAACTGGCGGTCACCGCCTGTCAGATTCTTGATCCGTATAGTGTACGCATTGCGGATTGATCCGTCAGAGAGCGTCACATATTGCGGATTGCGCACCTTCTCCGCGGAGATGTCGAGGTCAGCCCGAATGAACAGCGCCCACACCATTGCGACGCCGAAGGCCGCCCACAGCGCGAAATAGATCATCGTGCGCAAACGGAAAATGTGCTGCCAGGCAGGGCGCGGAGGCTCTCCGGCGCGTTCGCGCCCCTCGTCGGACAAGGCCAGATAATCGATCAGCCCGCGCGGCTTGCCGATCTTCGCCATGATGTCGTCGCAGGCATCTATGCAAAGTCCGCAGGTGATGCATTCAAGCTGCTGACCGTCGCGGATGTCGATGCCCATCGGGCAGACATTCACGCAAGCCATACAATCGATGCAGTCCCCGCGCGGCGCATCACTCTCGGCCTTCACGTGCTTTCCACGAGGTTCACCGCGCCAGTTGCGATAGCCAATTGTCTGCGTATCGTCGTCCATCATCGCGCCCTGAATTCTCGGCCAGGGGCACATGTAAATGCAGACCTGTTCACGCATGAAGCCGCCAAACACAAAGGTCGTCGCGGTCAGAACGGCGACAGAGCTATAGGCTACGAACGGCGCTTGGAACGTGAACAGATCCACCGCCAGGCTCGGCGCATCGGCAAAGTAAAAAACCCACGCGCCGCCGGTCGCCACGGAAATCAGGAGCCACGCTGTCCATTTCGATATCCGCAATCGAAATTTTCTAAAGCTCCAATCCGCCTTTAGCAAACGGATGCGCGCGTTGCGGTCGCCTTCAATCCATCGCTCTACCGCGATGAAGAGATCGGTCCAGACCGTTTGTGGGCAGGCATAGCCACACCAGACCCGTCCCAACGCGGAGGTAAAGAGAAACAGACCGAGGCCCGCCATGATCAAAAGACCCGCAACAAAGTAAAACTCGTGCGGCCAGATCTCGATCATGAAGAAGTAAAAACGCCTCCCGCCCATATCAAGGAGAACCGCCTGATCCGGCAGGTTCGGCCCCCGGTCCCAACGGATCCACGGCAAAATGTAGTAAATGCCCAGCATGCCTGCGAGAAGCCACCATTTCATCGTACGGAAGGGGCCGGAAACCCGGCGCGGGAAGATGGGTTCCCGCGGAGCATATAGCTGTGGCGTCGAAGGTGCTTGTTGACTGGCCATGGCTTTTTAATCCTGTTCGCCCCGCCAATCTGGCGCGCTGACGAATATCTTTCATTGATCTGAGTCAACGCACGCCGGCTGAGACTGCGACATGCGCGCGCAGGTCCGTTCTATGTTCCGGGCCCTGGACGACCTGCGGGGAGCTGGATTTCACCTGTACGCAAACGGTGGTCCGAAAATGAAACCCCGGCCCCACCGTGGTGCGAACAGGGCGGGGGCCGGGGACAGCCGTGGGGGTCAGAGGGCCTCCCGAAAAGGCCCGCACCACGGCGGCAGGGAGTATCAGGAGAAGGGTCCGCCTATTCTCCGCCTCCCAACTGATGAAGGTAAAGCGTCACCGCTTTGACCTCTGCTTCGTCAAGCCGCTGGCCCATCGCAGGCATCACGCCAAACCGTGAATACGTGATGGTCTCGATCAGCGTGTCCCGATCGCCGCCATAGAGCCAGATTGCGTCCGTGAGCGTTGGTGCGCCCAGATCGCGGATGCCTTCTCCCATGTCGCCATGGCAGGACGCGCAATTGTCGAGAAAGAGTTCCGTGCCCGTGGCGGCCAGACCCGCATCATGATCCTGCCCCGAAATCGACAGGACATGTTCTGCAATCGCAAGGATATCGTCAGTTTCCAGGATTTCGCCAAAGGCCGGCATTTCAGACCAATGCGCATCGGGATCCTGTTCGTTCCGGATGCCGTGCCGCACGGTGTACTCGATGTCTTCCAGCGTGCCGCCCCAGAGCCAGGCGTCGTCGATCAGGTTCGGATACCCGACAAATCCCGCGGCACCTTGTCCGTGGCACTGCGAGCAATGCGCCCGAAAGACAGCTGCGCCGCCTGCGACACCGTATTGATGCGCAGGATCACCCGGTGCCAGCGTCGAAAGGTCAGCCGCGGCAAGTTGCGCGCTCACCTCGGCATTGGCGGCGTTCACCGCTGCGATATCCTCGGCGACCTCCGCCCGGGTTGAATGGCCCAGCAATCCGCCTGTCGCCCGATCAATGAGCGGCCAGGCCGGATAAGCGATCGTATAGAGAATGCCCCAGACAATCGTGATGTAGAATGTCCAAAGCCACCAGCGCGGCAGAGGATTGTTGAGTTCCTTGATTCCATCCCATTCATGGCCAGTTGTATCGATGCCGGTGACGTCATCTCTGTCGGTCGTATCAGACATCAGACGCTCTCCTTTTTCTGATCGGCCGTTTCACGGTCGGTTTTGATTTCAGGGGCTGTTCCCGGTGCGCCCGACGCCTCGAGCGTCGCATTTCGAAAGGGGATCTGAGCGGCATCGGTGTTGGCGTCGCGGCGTCTCGGGCTGATCGCCCAGAGGCAGGCCGTGATGTAGAACATCATCATCGCGATCAGCATCCAGCTGCCGGCGAATTCGCGCAGAATGGTATAGGTGTTGTCCATATCGCGCTCCTACCGGTTCGGATCCGGGGTGAAAGTCGAGAAATCGACCAGCGTGCCCAGCATCTGCAGGTATGCAATCATCGCATCCATTTCCGTCAGCACGGCCTCGTTGCCGTCAAAGTTCGAGACAACCGCACCCGGATAGCGCTCCAGCAAGCCATCGATGTCGCCGAACGGATCGACCTGGACGCGAAAATCCGCCTTGGCGTTCTCGATCATCTCATCGGTATAGGGCACGCCGACAGCACGGTGCGGCTTCATCAGGTCCGCGATGTATTTCGGTTCAATCGGCGTTCGGCCCAGAAAGGCATACTTCGGCATAATCGATTCAGGGACGACAGCCTGGGGAGTGTTGAAGTGATCCACATGCCAGGCATCGGAATAGCGCCCGCCGACCCGCGCCAGATCGGGCCCGGTGCGTTTTGATCCCCAATGGAACGGGTGGTCGTATTTGCTTTCGGCGGCCAGGGAATAGTGCCCGTAGCGCTCCACCTCGTCGCGCATCGGACGGATCATCTGGCTGTGGCAGACATAGCACCCTTCACGGATGTAGATATCCCGTCCGGCCAGTTCCAGAGGCGAGTAGGGACGCACGCCCTCCACATCCTCGATCGTGTTTTCCAGGTAGAAGAGGGGGGCAATTTCAACAATCCCGCCGATCATGACCACCACGAGCGAGCACACGAACAAAAGCGTCGGGCTTCGTTCCAGGACCTTATGGCCATCAATAACTCTTGCCATTTCTCGCTCCTCCTATTCCGCTGCCACGGCATTGGGTTGGGCTGCGCGACCGGGACGTTCGGAAACGGTGTGGTCGCGTGTGATGGTCATGTACATGTTCCACGCCATGATCAGTGCGCCCGCGAGGTAAAGAACCCCGCCGAGACCGCGCACGACATACATCGGGAACTTGGCGCTCACGGTGTCGGCGAAGGAGTTCACGAGGAAGCCCTGCGCATCGACTTCACGCCACATCAGGCCTTCCATGATGCCGGTGACCCACATCGACGCCGCGTAGAGCACGATGCCGATGGTGGCGAGCCAGAAGTGCCAGTTGATGGCGGCCATGGAGTACATCTCGCGACGGCCCCAGAGCTTCGGTGTCAGGAAGTAGAGCGCACCGAAGGTGATCATACCGTTCCAACCCAACGCGCCGGAATGCACGTGACCGATGGTCCAGTCTGTGTAGTGGCTGAGCGAGTTGACCGCCTTGATGGACATCATCGGACCTTCGAAGGTCGACATGCCGTAGAAGGCCAGACTGATGACCATCATCCGGATGATCGGATCGGTGCGCAGCTTGTCCCAAGCGCCCTGCAACGTCATCAGGCCGTTGATCATACCACCCCAGGACGGCATCCAGAGGATGATCGAGAACACCATGCCCAGCGTCGAGGCCCAGTCCGGCAAAGCCGTGTAGTGCAGGTGGTGCGGGCCCGCCCAGATGTAGAGGAAGATCAGCGCCCAGAAGTGAATGATCGACAGTTTGTAGCTGTAAACCGGCCGCTCGGCCTGCTTCGGCACGTAATAGTACATCATTCCCAGAAACCCGGCGGTCAGGAAAAAGCCCACCGCGTTATGGCCGTACCACCATTGAACCATCGCGTCCTGCACACCGGAGAAAACCTGTACCGACTTGCTGCCCAGCAAGGAGACCGGCAGGGACAGGTTGTTGACGATATGCAGCATCGCCACGGTGATGATGAAGGACAGCAGGAACCAGTTGGCGACATAGATGTGCCGCTCTTTCCGCTTGAAAATCGTGCCGAGATAGACGGCCAGGAACGCGACCCAGACGAGCGTCAGCCAGATGTCCACATACCATTCGGGTTCGGCGTATTCCTTGCTCTGCGTGCCGCCCAGAATGTATCCGGTGGCGGCCAGTACGATAAACAGCTGGTACCCCCAGAAGACGCACCAGGCG
>ERZ1740060.697-NODE-697-length-15227-cov-8.497429_pt1 | contig 15227 bp, 12 predicted proteins | sample MGYA00581743_ERZ1740060 | MGnify/ENA primary metagenome ERZ1740060 (study PRJEB43018, sample SAMN04849235) | marine metagenome | isolation source: floating plastic debris | place: Pacific Ocean | collected 2008-08-27 | study: EMG produced TPA metagenomics assembly...
CTACAGAGGCCGGACCTGATAGCAGGGTGGACTTGACACGAAAGATAATCGCTACTAGCTTCTGAAGAAGAAAAAGCCCTGTGCAACCCATCGGGTAACCTCGCCCCTTTAGGGCAACTCAGCGGTGTGAGTCAGTCTCAAGCCTTTTTGCAGCAGCACCGGGCTCAAATTTCTGCCACAGCGCGTTCAATCAATCGACGGGCCAGGGTCTGGATACCCGTGTGTTCGTAGTAGTTCGTAGACATATCCAGAAAGGCCCCGAGATAATCGGCCTTGTCGTCGGTAAAGTCAATGAAATTTTGCAGGTTCTTGCTGACTTTTTGAGGGGTGAGCCCTTTGGAGGCGACGAGATCGCCCATCCAGTCCTTAGTGGAGTTAAAGCTGGCCTCGACGAAACCAAGTTTCTCTTTACTGGATCCCCCTGGGATCACCTTTTGGATCCGTTTAAAGGCACCGTTATTCTCCAGGTCTTTGGGGGTGAGGTTGGAGATTGATCGCTGAGCCGCCTTAATAAAGTTAGGACCCAGAGGCACTAAACCATCGAAACAGACCAATGCCGTCATTCGCACTAAGGACTCGCCACCGTAGTCCCCTAAGGCTCGTACAAAGTCCCTTAGGCTGTCCCCTGGCAAACCATTGATGTAACAAAAGGCCGCCACTTCAGTAACCAGCTTCAAGGACAGATCAATGGTCTGAGCTTTCTCAGGCTTGGGGGTGATTTTATTGAGGAATCCCAACATCGGCACCTTTTCACCGACCTTATTGGCTAGGGCCGCTGTACCCAGGGCGCTACCGGTGCTGTCGATGGTTTGATACAGCCATAGAGCCCGCTGATAGCCTTCGGATTTGTCATTGAAGAGCTGGATGGCGCGCTCCCCAATCTGCTGAATCAGGGCATCGTCTTTTTCTCGCGTCACCACCTGGATGGTTTTTTCAAAGCCGACTAGGTTGTCCCATTCCCCCGGCAGGAACTTGTCCAAAGAATTGAGGCTAAAGACAGTGAGGTTGCGGCTGGGCAGTTCGTCAACCAGCTCATAGATGGATTTACTCATGGGGATGGATAGTTCACGGCAATGAGACGATGAGCCGTTACCGACTCAAGGGTGGGCTACTGCACCAGGGCTTCGAGACCGGCCAAATCAAATTTTTCTAACCAAGCTTCGCGATCGCTGACATCAAAATCATCACTGCGGGAGAGCACTTTCACCTGGAGGCGATCGCCCACCAAAATACCGGTGGCAGTGCTGCCAATATCCTTAGCGGGATATCCGGCAATGGTGCGATCGCTACTTTGATACTTGGTGGTGGCGGCAGGGTTGCTCGCCGTGTCCGAAACCGAGAGCATGGCTAACTCTGCGCCATCTTGCTTGAGCTTGGCTTCTGCAAATCCTGATTTTTCTTGGGTGTAAATGCGCTCATAGCCGTCCCCTTCTGCCGGGAAAAAGGTATTGAAGCTGCTGCCTGGCAAAACCTCCGTATCGGTCGCTGTAGCAGTGTCGGATGCCGGGGCTTCAACCGCTGGGGGAGCCTCCTGAGCTGTATCCCAGCGGCTGGGGGCCGAAGCTCTGCAGGCTGAGATCAGCATCAGACATGCTAATCCCAGGGCTAGGGTAAAGCGCAAGGTTCGTTTAGCCATTCGCGGTGTTTCCAGGGACAGTCGTGAGGTCTATGGGCAAGGGGAGCAAGCCATTCACGCCTGCTCAAGTGGAATCAAAAGATTCCTCATGGACTCCAACTGTACGGGTTCATTTCCAGAGACCTGCGAAATCTAAGCATTTCTCAACTCTAATTTGGCCCCCTAGGGGCTGCCCTCAGCAGATTTTTGAGCTTTTTAGGACATCCCAGCCCATAATGGGGACGATGTTTGGAAAGATTGCAGGGCCATGCCAAGAACGCCTAGTGAATATATTGTCCACATCGTCTTTGACGGGGGTGCCCGTGAAGAGGTCAGGTTTCAAACCATTCAAGAATTTCAGAAGTGGTATAGCGGTGAGTTGATGCCTAAAGCCACTTCTGAAGAATTCATCAGCGTGCCGATTCCAAAAGTCAATCCAGGGGAGTACATGGTGGTTCGCCCCTCCAAGATTGCGGCGATGCGGGTAGAGCCGATCTTTAGCTCCAGTATTGACCGATATTAAGCCTTGCCAATGAGCACAATGATGGGGCGACGGCGGTTTGTCCGATGGTTCAGTTTGGGGCTGAGCCTAGTGCTTTGTATGGGTGGGTCGGCAGTTGCCCAGGAGCAGCCAGCTCAATCGCCGCTGGTGACAGGCCCCGACTGGCACACGGTTGCATCCTTTGCCCAGGAGGCTGATTTATGGGGCGATCGCGCCAGCTTGCTGACGGCGCTGGATCACAGTCTTACCTACCTCAATACCCCTGCGGCGATCTCGGCCTATGAAGACTACTCGGTGCCCACCATTAGCCATGACCGGGTGCGTCGTAGCCTGAGACGGTTTCGGACCCTGCTCCTGATTAGTGAATCTCCCGAGTCGTTTTACCGTGCCCTGCAGCGGGAATTTGTGCTCTATCAATCTGTGGGCAACGATGGCCAAGGCACGGTTCACTTTACGGGGTATTTTGAGCCGGTCTTTGCAGCCACCCCCGATCAAACCTATCGCTACCCCCTCTATCGCCGTCCCCCTAACTTAGAGAACTGGTCGCTGCCCCACCCCACCCGCATCGCATTAGAAGGGGTAGATGGCCTGCAGGCGGATCAAGGCCCTTTACGCGGCTTAGAACTGGTGTGGTTGAGCGATCGCCTCGATGCCTTTTTGGTCCAGGTTCAAGGGTCAGCCCGCTTACAACTGGCCGAAGGCGGTTTCCTCTCAGTGGGCTATGCCGGGCGGACCGAGTACCCCTATACCAGCATTGGTCGTGAGCTGATCAACGACGGGATTATTCCCGCCGAAGAACTCACCCTAGAGCGGCTGCTAGAGCACTTTGCGGCCCACCCAGAAGATCTAGATACCTACTTACCCCGTAACCAGCGATTTATTTTCTTTGAAGCCACCGATGGTGGCCCCCCTACCGGCAATCTCTCGGTCCCCGTGACTTCCGGGCGCTCCATTGCCACCGACAAGTCCCTCATGCCCCCAGGGGCTTTGGCCTTGATTACCCTGCCCTGGCCAGAGCCCGACGGGGCAGGCAACTGGCAATCTCGCCCCCAATCTCGGTATGTGCTCGATCAAGATACGGGGGGAGCCATTCAAGGGCCAGGACGGGTAGATATCTTTGTGGGAACGGGTGACGCAGCCGGGGAAGAGGCGGGACAAATCAATACCGATGGGGCGCTGTACTACCTGCTTCTGCGGCCTTGACCCGCCCTACTATCCCTCGGGTGCTATGTTAAATGGAGCTTAAAAGCCCTAAATCAAGGGCACATTATCTGCGCTTTTTCTTGCTTTTGATTGTTTTTGTCATTTTCTCTCCCGTCAGCCTTAGTCTGAACGCGTGGATATAGCGCCCATGGATGCGCCGTTCGAGATCACCCTGCAAATTGTTCTCGCGGTTCTGGCTGGCATTACAGCCCAAGTGGTGGGCGAGTATCTGAAAGTTCCCAGCATTATCTTTCTACTCCTCTTCGGTATCGGTTTAGGGGGAGACGGCTTCGGCTTAATCCACCCCCAAGATTTGGGGGTAGGGCTTGAGGTTTTGGTGTCTTTGAGTGTGGCGATCATCTTGTTTGAGGGGGGCCTCAACCTAGAGCTCAAAGAACTGGGGCAAGTCTCAAATAGCCTGCGTAACTTGGTGACCACAGGGGTGTTTATCACCTTGGTGGGGGGCGGCATGGCTGCCCATTGGCTGGGGGAGTTTCCCTGGTCCCTATCTTTTCTATATGCCTCGTTAGTGGTGGTGACCGGGCCAACGGTAATCAACCCGCTGCTGCGCCAGGTCAAGGTCGATCGCAAAGTCGCCACCCTCTTAGAGGGGGAAGGGGTCCTCATTGATCCGGTCGGGGCCATCCTGGCCGTGGTGGTCTTGGACATTATCCTCAGCGGTGATACCGGCCCCCTATATATTCTGAGTGGCCTAGCGGTGCGATTGGGGATTGGAGCCTTGATTGGCGGCTTAGGCGGTGGCCTGCTGGCGCTGTTTCTTAAGCAGGCCAAGTTTCTGTCAGAGGAGTTGCGTAACCTAGTCGTCCTGGCGGGGCTCTGGGGGCTCTTTGGTCTAGCACAAATTGTGCGCAGTGAATCGGGCCTGATGGCCACCGTTATATCGGGCTTGGTGGTTCGAGCCTTATCGGTGCCTGACGAGCGCTTACTGCGCCGCTTTAAGGGGCAGCTCACGATCTTAGCGGTTTCGGTTCTATTTATTTTGTTGGCGGCGGACCTGTCCATCGCCAGCGTATTTGCCCTAGGCAAAGGGGCGCTGTTCACGGTGCTGGTGTTGATGTTCGCGGTGCGTCCCCTGAACATCCTCTCCTGCACCGCCTCCAGCGATTTGAACTGGCGTCAAAAGCTGTTCCTGAGCTGGATTGCCCCACGCGGGATTGTTTCGGCCTCTGTGGCCTCTCTGTTTGCGATTTTGCTAACTGAGCGGGGCATCAGTGGGGGGGACGCCATCAAGGCGCTGGTTTTTTTGACGATTATCGTCACGGTGTTAGCCCAGGGGTTGACGGCGCGGTATCTAGCGCGTTTCCTCAAGGTTGCTATAGAGCGTCCTGGCAACGGTGCGGTGATTGTCGGTTGTAATGCCTTAAGCCTACTGATTGCCCGCATGTTTAAAGAGGCGGGAGAACCGGTGATGCTGATCGACACCGATGCCGAGGCCTGTGCCCAAGCAGAGCAGGAAAATATTCCGGTGCGAATCAGCAGCGCGCTGGATGAAGGGGTGCTTGAAGAAGCCGGTATTGCTTTGGCAGGGACCTTTTTGGTCATTACCAACAATGGTGAGGTCAATGCCGTGGTGGCGCAGCAGGCCCAGGAGAGTTTTCAACCGCCCCATGTCTTAGCGGTTTTCCCTGAAAGCACCCAAACTTCTGGCAATCCCAGCCCTAAAGCATCCCCTAAAACCGCTAAAACCTCCTTACCCAAGGTGCCATTACCGGTGCTGCCCCTAAAAGCCTGGAACAACCGCCTGAGCGAGGGAACAGTGCGCTTGGGAGAAACCCTATTGCGGTCGAAGGGGGCCGTGATGCAGCGGGCTCACCTGCGGGCTTTGATGCGCAGTAAGGATATGATGCCGCTGTTGATTAAGCGGGACGATCAGCTCTGGGTCGCTTTGACTGAGGATGATTGGCAACCGGGCGATCGCATTGTCTATCTCCTCCACGATCCCAAGCCCAAATTGCTCCAGCGGCTCTCAGGAGGCAGCCGCCCCAATCGTCTCACCGTCGAAACCGTTCCCGCCGTGGAAGAAGTGCCCCTCCCCACTCCGGTGATTGAGTCTAAGCCACCGCTACCGCCCACAGAAGTTCCTCCAGAAAACAAGCTCGGTTCTAAACCAAAGCCCTAAAGGGTGAAGGAGCCCTCTTGCTTACGCACCCGTAAATGAATTGGTCTAAGGGGCTGTTTGAATTGACGTTAAACCGCAGTCACCTTGATCTGACCATGGCGCTGCTGATGCCATTGCCAAGCATGGGTAATGATGGATTTCACATCCGGGTATTGGGGCTCCCAGCCGAGAATGGCTTTGCCCCGTTCACTGCTGCCCACCAAACGAGGCGGGTCACCAGGGCGGCGATCGCACTCCACCGCTTTAATTTCGCAGCCGGTGACTTGACGAGCGGTTTCAATCACCTCCCGCACCGAGAAGCCGTTGCCGTTGCCCAGATTGATGAAAGTGGTTTGGCCCCCCTGGCTGAGGTAATTAATGCCCTTGACGTGGGCGTCGGCCAGATCAGCCACGTGGATATAGTCGCGAATGCAGGTGCCGTCGGGAGTGTCGTAATCGGTGCCAAAAATAGAGATCGAGTCCCGACGGCCTAACGCCGTCATCAACACCAGGGGAATCAGATGGGTCTCAGGCTGATGGTCCTCGCCCAGGCGACCCTGAGGATCTGCGCCAGCGGCATTAAAGTAGCGGAACACCACCGCATTTAGCCCGTAAGCCTGTTCAAAATCCTGGAGCATCTGCTCCACCATCAGCTTGCTAGTGGCGTAAGGGCTGATCGGGTTTTTAGGATGATCTTCGGGAATGGGAATGGTCTTGGGTGGACCGTAAATGGCGCAGGTCGAAGAAAACACCAACTGCTTCACCCCTGCTGCCAGCATGGCTTCGAGTAGGGTGAGGGTGCCAACTACGTTGTTGTGGTAGTACTCGGCGGGTTTTTGCACAGATTCGCCCACGGCAATGTAAGCGGCAAAATGCATCACCGCACCGATATCGTGGCGGGCAAAGATCTGGTCCAGCAGGGGGCGATCGGTGGTGTGCCCCACGATCACCTCTGCTTTGAGATGCTGCTTAGCTAGCTCTGGGTGACCATATTCCAAGCTGTCTAAAATCACCACCGGGTAGCCAGCCGCTTCCAACGCCAGGACAGCGTGGGAGCCGATGTAACCCGCGCCGCCGGTCACAAGAATCTTGGGTTTGGTCATAGGGGTGGTTCCCTGGAGGTGGGTTTATCAATCGCAGCCTTCCTAAGTTACCCAAGCCACTGGTTGCACATTGCGGCAGGTACGCCGGGAATTTAAGGCAATGATCGTGTTTTGGGTATGGGTCGCCCCCATCTAGAGCAACCCCTATCTTTGAATTTGTATCGGTTTTACAATTGGGTAACGTTCGCCCTAGATGCGAACCATTGCAAAACCCCGGTGGTGAACTGTCGGGGCGGTTTTGTCTGCGCATTGGGTAAAAAATGGCATTTTCCTCCGTAATTCGAGCAATGGGGCGATCTCCCCTAACCCAGGATCTTCTGGGCAAACTCGAAAAAAACGCCCCGCTGCAGCTCAACGGCATTGCCCGACTCCCCAAGGGGCTGGTGGCCTCTGCCCTAGCGCAACAAAAACAGGCCCCACTCCTAGTGGTGACCGCCACCCTAGAAGAAGCCAGTCGCTGGGCGGCCCAACTGGAAGCCATGGGCTGGGATACGGTGTACTTTTATCCCACCTCCGAAGCCTCTCCTTACGATCCCTTTGATCAGCAGACCGAAATGACCTGGGGGCAACTGCAAGTCTTGGCGGATTTGCTCAGTGATTCCTCAGCGGGGCGGGCGATTGTTGCCACGGAGCGGGCGCTGCAGCCCCACTTACCGCCGGTCGCAGCGCTGCAAGATTATTGTCTGACCCTGACTAAGGGCCTAGAAATCAACCTCAAAGCCCTGGCCCAGCAACTGGCTCGCCTTGGCTATGAGCGGGTTTCCCTGGTGGAAACCGAGGGGCAATGGGCTCAGCGAGGGGACATCATCGACGTGTTTCCAGTGTCGTCAGAGCTGCCCCTTAGGCTGGAGCTGTTCGGGGATGAGCTGGACCGATTGCGGGAGTTTGACCCTAGCAACCAGCGCTCCCTCGATCAGGTGGAGCGGTTGGTGCTCACCCCCACCGACTACACGCCGCTGATCCTGTCTGCCCTGGAGGAACAAGATTGCTTGGCAGACTTATTTTCTGAAGCGGATCGCGAAGGTTTAGCAGATGGCGTGGTGCCAGAGGGGGTGCGACGCTGGCTGGGTTTGGCCTTTGAGCAACCCGTCTCTTTACTGGACTATTTGCCGCAGCAAGCCCTGGTGGCGATCGATGAGCCGGATCAATGCCGCGCCCACAGCGATCGCTGGGTCGAACAGGTCGAGAGCCACTGGCAGCAGGTGCAAACCACGATCGAATTCCAGGAGGCCGCCGATCCAGAAGCCCCCTTTCAACCCGCGATCGCCCCCCCAGCGATCCACCGTGCCTTCAGCGATCTAGACGCAGATCTGGAGCGGTTTAGCTGCGTGCATTTAATGGAGCTGGCCGAAGAAAACCGAGGCCTTAACTTGGCCAGTCGCCCCATCCCCGCCATTCCCCATCAGTTTGGCAAGTTGGCGGAAACCATTCGTCAGGAGCGCGATCGCCCCGCCGCCATTTGGTTGGTCTCAGCCCAGCCCTCCCGCTCTGTGGCGCTACTTCAAGAGCACGACTGTCCGGCCCAGTTCTTACCCAACCCCCGCGACTACCCCGCCATAGATCGCCTCCATACTCAACACGTACCGGTGGCGGTGAAATATTCCGGCTTGGCGGAACTGGAAGGGTTTGTGTTGCCCACCTTCCGGCTGGCGATCGTCACCGATCGCGAATTCTTTGGCCAGCACAGCCTCGCCACCCCCGGCTATGTGCGCAAGCGTCGTCGCGCCGCCTCTAAGCAGGTGGACCCCAACAAGATGAAGCCGGGGGATTTTGTGGTCCACCGCAATCACGGCATTGGCCGCTTCAAAAAGTTGGAAAGCCTGACGGTAGATCGCCAAACCCGTGAATATTTGGTGATCCAATACGCCGATGGGCTGCTGCGGGTTGCCGCCGATCAGGTGGGGTCCCTGTCAAGGTTCCGGGCCGCCAGCGATCGCCCGCCGGAACTCAACAAGATGACCGGCAAGGCTTGGGAAAAGACCAAGAGCAAGGCCCGCAAAGCAATCAAAAAGGTAGCGGTGGACCTGCTCAAACTCTATGCCCAGCGGGCCAAGCTAGAGGGCTTTACCTTCCCCGTGGATATGCCCTGGCAGCAGGAGCTGGAAGATTCCTTCCCCTATCAGCCCACCCCCGATCAGCTCAAGGCGGTGCAGGATGTGAAGCGGGATATGGAGAGCGATCGCCCCATGGATCGCCTGGTGTGCGGCGACGTGGGCTTTGGCAAAACCGAGGTGGCCTTGCGGGCCGTATTTAAAGCGGTCACCGCCCATAAGCAAGTGGCCCTTTTGGCCCCGACGACGATTCTGACCCAGCAGCATTACCACACCCTCAAAGAGCGCTTTGCCCCCTACCCGATCCAGGTGGGGCTGCTGAACCGCTTCCGCACCGCCGAGGAGCGCAAGGACATTCTGCAGCGGCTGCAAACCGGCGAGCTGGACGTGGTGATTGGCACCCATCAACTGCTGGGCAAGACGGTCAAGTTCAAGGATCTGGGTCTGCTGGTGGTCGATGAAGAGCAGCGGTTTGGGGTGAACCAGAAGGAAAAAATCAAAGCCCTCAAAACCGAGGTAGACGTGCTCACCCTCAGCGCCACCCCCATCCCCCGCTCCCTCTATATGTCTCTATCGGGGGTGCGGGAAATGAGCCCAATCACCACGCCGCCCCCCTCCCGTCGCCCCATTCAAACCCACCTGTCCCCCTACGATCCGGAATCAATTCGCAGCGCCATTCGCCAGGAGCTGGACCGGGGCGGTCAGGTGTTTTACGTGGTGCCCAGGGTGGAAGGCATCGAAGATATCTCCGCCCGACTGCGGGAGTGGGTCAGCGGTGCCCGGATCATGATCGCCCATGGCCAAATGCAGGAGGGTGAGCTGGAATCCACCATGTTGGGCTTTAGCAGCGGTGAGGCCGATATCTTGGTCTGCACCACCATCATCGAATCGGGCCTTGACATCCCCCGCGTCAACACCATCTTGATTGAAGACGCTCAAAAGTTTGGCCTCTCCCAGCTCTATCAACTGCGGGGCCGGGTGGGCCGCGCTGGCATCCAGGCCCATGCCTGGCTGTTTTACCCACGCCAGCAGACCCTCTCCCCCAAAGCCCGTCAGCGGTTGCGGGCGATTCAGGAATTTGCTCAACTCGGCTCCGGCTATCAGTTGGCGATGCGGGATATGGAAATTCGCGGCGTGGGGAATCTGCTAGGGGTGCAGCAGTCAGGGCAGATGGATGCGATCGGCTTCGACCTTTATATGAATATGTTGGAGGAGGAGATTGCCGAGATTCGCGGCCAAGATATTCCCCAGGTGGATGACACCCAGGTGGATCTAAAGCTGACGGCCTTTATCCCCAACGACTACATTGGCGATGCCGACCAGAAGATGACCGCCTATCGGGCTCTGGCCACCGCCGACAGCAAGCGGGAGCTGACCCAAATTGTGGCGGACTTGAGCGATCGCTACGGTTCCATCCCCCACGCCACGGAGCAGCTGATCCAGGTGCTGGAGCTGAAGCTGATTGCCAAGCAGTTGGGCTTTGCCCGCATCAAGCCTGAGGGCAAGCAGCATGTGATTCTCGAAACCCCCATGGAAGAGCCCGCTTGGAAGCGCCTGCACGAAAATATTCCCAGCCATCTCAAGCCTCGGTTTGTCTATGGGCAGGGGCGGGTGACGGTGCGGGGGCTGGGGGTGTTGAGGCCAGAGAAGCAGTTGAGCAATTTGGCGGAGTGGTTTGGGTATATGCAGGCAGCGGTGAAAGAACCGGCAATGGCCTGAGTAAAACGCACCCGCCTGATGAGCTCCATACAGAATTTTAGGGTGTAGAGGAAACGCTAAACGGTATCTGGATCAATCCCCAGTGCCCGTAGCTGCTCTGCCAATCGTTGGGCCTGCTGTTGAGCTTGTTCTGTTTTCTGTTGGGCCTGTTGAGCCTGTTCCTCTGCCGAGAGATAGCGCTTTCCCTGTTGGTCAAACCAAGACAGAATCTCTCGTTCGATGCCCCCTACGACTCCTTGACTGCGCCCAATGGCGAGGCCAACTTCGGGCATCCAATACGGCTCACCCAGTTGTAACTGGTATTCACCCTCAACAAGTTTGTATACCTCAAAGGGTTGATGGCGATCTCGCTGCCAATATTCGGGGTTGTAGATAACGTAGTAGAGAATGCCTAGCTTTTGGTAGATCCCTAGCTTGTCGTCGTACTCGTTGCCTGGGGTCCAAGAAACCATCTCCAATACCCAGGTGGGCACTGTGTCTGCTTCTTCCCAGGTGACGTAACTCTTGCGGGATTTATTCCCCGGTTTACGACGCGGCACCCCCAGACTCAGAAAGCCATCTGGTACTACCGGCACTTTGGGGCTGACGCCAGTGGTGTGATAAACGCCCATATCCACCCCGAAGTACCAATTGTCACGCTCTTTCCAAATCAGTCCTAAGAGAAAGAGCAGGTAGTTGGGCAGAAAATTCTGGTCCTCATTGTCCACGGGCGTGTCGTCAGAACAGGGCAGCTCGTCACTGGTGGGTAGGGTGGTGTAGCGATTGGTAGTAACCATAGGGTCTAACCCAACACGAGAGTGGTTTGATCATAGTGCAAACGAGATCAGGCATTGTCAAAACTGCCCTGCCCGTCGATCATACGGCGTCACTACTGGGGCCATGGTCGCCTCTGGCCCTGGAGCCAAAGTGAATGAGCAGCTTCAGAGGGGGATGTGGTTTATCCCAGATCTCCGATGTCCTAAGTTTTTCAAGGCTCTGAGTCTTAGACATGATTAAGCTGCCCAGGATGTTTCCTTTGCCCCACATTTTATCGGCAGCGATCGCGATGGTTCTATCCCCCACGCCACAGAGTACCTGGCTCAAGCCCGAGGGCAAGCAGCATGTGATTCTAGAAGCGCCCATGGAGGAACCGGCCTGGAAGCGCCTAAAACATTCCCGGCCATCTCAAGCCCCGGTTTGTCTACGGGCAGGGGCGGGTGATGGTGCTGGGGGTGTTGAGGCCGGAAAAGCAGTTGAGCAATTTGGCAGGTGGTCGATGTGTCTTAAACCATCGTTGCAGGATGCGCTCGCTGGGGAGTTGTATGTCTGACCACCGTTGTTGCAGCAATACTCGAATGAAGCCAGCGCCCCAGCTGGGTCGCCCCACGATAGACCCGTCAACGCATCTGTCTTGATGCTTCTCTTTTAGCGCTGCTCTCAAGATTTACAGGTTAATCTTTGTGGCGGGGCCAGCGGGGTAAAGCTAGCGTCGGGTGACAGGGATCACAAGCACCTCACGCTAAACAGGTGCCTGTGATCTCGACAAGCTGAGTTAGGCGTCATCCAAGGCAGCAATGCCAGGGAGGACTTTGCCTTCGAGCAGCTCTAGGCTTGCGCCGCCGCCGGTAGAAATGTGGCTCATCTTGTCAGCGACGCCCACTTTCTCAACCGCTGCGACAGAGTCACCGCCACCGATGATGGTGGTGCAGCCGTTACCGGTTTGTGCTGCCAGGGTATGGGCGATCGCCTCTGTCCCTGCTGCAAATTTGTCGAACTCGAATACGCCCATGGGGCCATTCCAGATCGCTGACTTGCACTGCTCCAAAGCAGATTGGAAGACCTTGACGGAATCAGGACCAATGTCTAGACCCATCCAGCCATCGGGAATGGCATCAATGCTCACAGTCTGAGCATTGGCGTCGGGGGCAAAGTTGTCGGCCACAACTACATCGGTGGGCAGGAGCAGATCAACGCCTTTTTCCTTGGCCATGGCTTCGAGGGTTTTGGCCAGTTCCAGCTTGTCCTCTTCCACCAGCGACTTACCCACGTTTAGGCCCCGCGCCTTATAAAAAGTGAAAATCATACCGCCACCGATCAGCAGCTTGTCAACCTTGCTCAGCAGGGTTTCAATGACGCCAATCTTGCTGGAAACCTTGGAGCCACCGACGATAGCTGCCAAAGGACGCTGGGGATTTTCGATCGCCGCTTGCAGATACTGCAGCTCCTTCTCGATCAAGTAGCCGCCAACGGAGGGGCTCAAGAATTCGGTAACACCAGCGGTGGAAGCATGGGCACGGTGGGCGGTGCCAAAGGCATCGTTCACGTAGAGATCGGCATTCGCGGCTAGTTTCTGGGCGAAGTCTTTCTCATTGGCTTCTTCACCCGCATAAAAGCGAACGTTCTCTAGGAGAGCCACATCGCCATTGGCAAGACCATTGACCTTAGCGGCAACATCGTCGCCAATGCAGTCATCGCACTTAACGACGGGCTTGCCGAGCAGTTCAGACAGGCGCTCAGACACAGGGGTCAGCCGCATGCTGTCGACCACCTTGCCCTTGGGACGACCAAAGTGGCTACACAGGACAACCTTGGCCCCCTTACCAGTGAGGTCTTGAATGGTGGGAAGCGCAGCTCGGATGCGAGTATCATCGGTAATCGCCCCTTTATCATCAAGGGGAACGTTAAAGTCGGCCCGTACCAGGACCCGCTTACCAGATACATCGGCTGCCGTCAGGGCTGCTACTGTCTTTTTAGCCACAGGCTTGATCTCCTAAAACTGCGTTTATTACGTTTCTCCACGGCTTCCCAAAAGGGAGCGTCATCCTTGATTTAACCTAGGTGCAGGATTTGTGCTCTAGCCCCAGTTCCAAGGACCGTCTGTGGTCAAGGTCACAAAACTACATCTAAAAAAGTATCTTACCGGAGTCTGTGTTTCCGTTTTAGTCCCTATGTTCAAGACGGTTTTATTTCCCGTAGATATGAGCCCCGAGGCCAAACAGGCCGCCGCCGTGGCGGTGGACATCGTCAAACACCACCAAAGTCGGCTGGTGCTGCTGTCGGTGGTCGAGACCGCTGGGGATTCCGATGCCTCGGCAGAGCAAACTTCACCCCAGGCGGTGGCCCAGCTCTTGGCCCAGGTCAAAGATATGTTTGCCCAGCAGGGGATCGAGAGCGAGACCATCGAAAAACAAGGGCAGCCTGCCTTTGTGATTTGCGATGTGGCGGATGAGCAAGAGGCTGACCTGATTGTGATGGGTTGTCGAGGGGTGGGTTTGATTGAAGACCACCAGGATGAAAGCGTCACCATGCGCGTGATTAATCTTTCCCCTTGTCCGGTTTTGGTTGTGCCTTAGGCATGGGTATCCAGCGATGAGTAGTCCAGCGATTCAGTGGTATCCCGGTCACATTGCCAAGGCTGAAAAGGCACTGCTGGAGCAGCTCAAGCGGGTGGATGTGGTGCTAGAAGTGCGGGACGCCCGCATTCCCATGGCCACCAGCCATCCCCGCATCCCGGAATGGATTAGCAATAAGGGGCACGTTTTGGTGCTCAACCGGGTCGACATGATCTCGGCTGAGGCCCGAGCCACTTGGGAAAGCTGGTTTCGCGACCAGGGATTGCCCCCTTATTTCACTAATGCTCAGCAGGGCAAAGGGGTGGTGTCGGTCGCCAAGGCGGCTCAGGATGCTGGGGCGGCAGTCAATGAACGCCGCAAAAAGCGGGGCATGAGGCCCCGACCCGTGCGGGCGGTAGTGATTGGCTTCCCGAATGTGGGAAAGTCGGCACTGATCAACCGACTGCTGAAGCGCAAGGTGGTGGCCAGTGCCCGTAAGCCGGGGGTGACGCGGCAACTGCGGTGGGTCAGGATTTCAGAAACCCTGGAGCTACTGGATGCACCGGGGGTCTTACCGGCATTGCTTAAGGATCAAGCAGCGGCGTTGAAGCTGGCGATTTGTGATGACATTGGTGGTGCCGCTTACGACAATCAGCGCATTGCCATGGGGTTTGTGGATTTGCTGCGATCGCTCCACGTCTCTGACGACACCAGCCCCTACACAACGACATTGAATGACCGCTATGGCATTGGAGTGGAGGGGATCAACGGTGAAACCTACCTCCACACCTTGGCTGAGGGGAATTACCAAGGGGATGTAGAACGGGCGGCAAGGACCCTATTGAGAGACTATCGGGTTGGCAATTTAGGGGAGCTGCTGCTGGAGTGGCCGTCAACTTGATCTGGTCATTGATAATTAGTACAAAGCAAACCCAGCTTCACCATCGGGATCAGCAGCCAGGTTAGGGTGCGTTGCTGCTAAGCGAACGCACCAAATCTACAGCACATATCAATAGCATCACTCAAGTAATCGCACTTAATCCAAAAGATATCTTTCTGCCTGTTGAATAAATGCTGGCTCTACTGGGTTGAGTATGCTAGCGAAGGCCAAAAATCCTGTAAGTATTGCCCAGATAGGCTTTCAGGATTTTCTCGAGTTCATAGCATACTGGGTCCCGTAGAGTCAGATTCCATGAGGATATTGTTCTGAACACCGCATTCGCCATGCTCTTTTACTGGTGCCTGTCTTATTGTGAGTCACACATTAAGGTCGATCAAAAGCCCGCCCAGGTCTTGCCTGGGCGGGCTTTTATAGCGCTGGCCACTTTGCTTAGGACACCTAGGATTGCTCTGAGCTTTAGCGCATAAGCAAAGTGGGTCGCAGTCCTGTCCTAACCGGACTGGCGACTGCTATGGGCTTTAGGAATATCGAACCCTAGGGTTCGACCTGATTACTTCTTCTATCTAGCCCTAGTAATCAAAATCCCCCATACCCGCACCTGCACCCGCCGCATCCTTCGGCTCAGGCTTGTCGACCACAATGCACTCCGTGGTCAACACCATGCCCGCAATCGATGCCGCATTCTGCAACGCCGAACGAGTCA
>ERZ1740060.698-NODE-698-length-15165-cov-3.722502_pt1 | contig 15165 bp, 15 predicted proteins | sample MGYA00581743_ERZ1740060 | MGnify/ENA primary metagenome ERZ1740060 (study PRJEB43018, sample SAMN04849235) | marine metagenome | isolation source: floating plastic debris | place: Pacific Ocean | collected 2008-08-27 | study: EMG produced TPA metagenomics assembly...
CCAGCGCTCCGAGAGTTTTACGCGGTCTCATTCGGTTTTATTCCGGATCTCACAATGGATCTGATTGTGCCTTGGTTGTCCAAGTGGATCGGTACCTATGCCGCGGGCGGCGTGACGATTTGGTTGGCGCTGATCCTGCCGCCGCTGGCAGGCATTGCGCTGTCCCAGAGCTTTCATGGCCGTGTGACATGGATCTCGTTGCTTGGATTTTTGACGGTCTTCAATGCCAATATGTATTGGGGTTTTGTAAACTACACAGTGTCTAGCGGACTAGCTTTGCTGGCGTTCGCGCTGTGGGTTCGAATGGTGCCGGATTGGAAACGTACGCTGGTCTTCGCGCCAATTGGGCTCTTCCTCGTGATCAATCACGCGCTCGCTTTTTTACTGTTTGGGTTCCTCGCCTTTAGCTGGGAAGTCGTTAGCTTTCTCAAAAATGAGCGTGGATCTTTTTGGGGATTTGTCCGGCAATCCGTGTTCTTAGACCTGCACGCGATGCTGGGGGGAATCGTATTTTTGGCGCTCTCCATGCAAAGTGCGAGCGATCTGCCAAAAGATGTGGTGCCGCTTTACACCCTGACCGAGAAAATCACCGTCGTTTTTGCGGCGACCGATTTTAGCAACCGTCTCTTGGCGCTGATTGCCATTGCCGCCTTAGCAGGAGCTTTCTGGTTTTCACTCCGTAAATGAGGGGAGGCCTTCGCGCCAATATCCGCTTTGGTCTGCTCGGCGTTCTTATCGCTTATCATCTTTTTACCTTCCTCGATTTTCTGGATTTGGTGTCTGCATTTAATGTGCACAGCGCCGCTGATTATTGTAACGGCTGCGGCGCTTGCTCCGACTGCGACGTTTCCAGCGCGGCTTCGCCCTGTGTTTGCCGCTGGGTTTGCTGGGGTTGCCGCCCTCCTATTTTTGAACGCCGGCGCCAAGATGTCAGAGATTGATCGCCAGGCCGATTCCCTTCGCGAGCAATTGGCAGACTTACCAAAAGGCGCAAAAATCCTGGCCGTTTTTTCGGACGTTTCCGTTGGATCGCCATTTAATATGCACGCGCCATCATTGGCGGTGATTGAGCGGGCGGCTTATATTCCAAACCTGTTTACAAACACATCCTTCGTGGATGTTAAGCCTGCCATGGTGGATTTGCATATGCCGCAAGCCAATCCTGTGCTGGCCCAAGATCTGCCGACACTTGCGACCCGCGCGCGGGTCGCCGCTCCGCACGGCTTTTGGTCGAGTGAGTTCGCAAATGATTGGCCTGAGCAATGGGACTATCTCTTGCTGTTCAAATCAGCAGACCATTCTGGCTTATCGGATCTTCCGGTCTGCGCGGTTTCTGCAACGCCTGAAATCATTCTCTATAAAACCGAGCCCTGTCCCTAAATTTGGGTCAGAAAAAGCTTGCGATTGCAACAAGGCGGGTTCACAACCCGCGCCTTGGTTAATTGAGAGTAAGCCCCGTGACTCAGCCCGAAACAGCTGCGCCAGAGACGCCGACCCCGTCCTTGCCGCTGCCGCAATGGGAGCTGGTGATCATGGTCGCGGCCTTGATGTCGCTGAATGCGCTGGCCATCGACATTATGTTGCCTGCGCTCAGCAATATTTCTGAGTTTTACAACCTGCAGCGCGATAATGATCAGCAACTGGTCATTTTCGCTTACATTGCGGGTTTCGGTGCGCCGCAGCTCGTTTTTGGCCCCATCTCCGATCGTTATGGCCGCAAAGGCCTGCTCAGTATTTGTTTGGTTGGCTACGCGATTGCGGGCTTGGCCTGCATCATGACGAATTCGTTCACGACGCTTTTAATCGCGCGTTTCGTTCAAGGCATTTTTGCCAGCGGCGTGCGCGTGATTGCCGTCTCGATCGTTAGGGACTTGCTGGCCGGACGCGCAATGGCCAGGATCATGTCGCTGGTCATGACCGTGTTCATGGTCGTGCCGATTTTGGCGCCGACGATCGGTGCGGGTGTGATGCTCATTGCGCCTTGGCAATGGACGTTTGGGTTGCTGAGTGTTGCTGCGGTTTTGAACTTGATCTGGATTCAGCTGCGCTTGCCGGAAACATTACAGGACGCAGATCGCCAACCCCTCAATCCGAAACAAACGGGCCGGGCCTATTGGCAGGTCCTGACCACGCGAATAACGCTCGGTTATATGTGCGCCAGCGGCGTGATTTTTGGCGCACTGTTCGCGTTCGTCGCAGCCTCGGAACAGATCTTCACAGATGTGTTTCAACAGCACGACACTTTCGTGCTTTGGTTTGCAGGTGTTGCGATCGCGCTTGCCGCCGCCAACTTTCTCAATTCGCGGATTGTCGAGAAGTTCGGAATGCGCCGGATCAGCCATTCGGTGTTAATCTTGTTCATCGCGCTCGCCTTGATCTATGTGATAACGCTAAACACGGTGGGCGAGAAGCTTTGGCTATTCTCCCCTCTCTTCTGTTTGCCCTTTGGGTGTTTCGGGATGCTTGGCGCGAATTTCACGGCCTTGGCGATGGAGCCTCAGGGCAAGATCGCAGGCACCGCGAGCGCTGCGTATGGGTTCGCATCGACAACGGTTTCGAGTTTTATTGGGTATCTGGTGGCGAGCCAATTTGATGGCACGATCGCGCCGTTTATGTGGGGCTTTGTGGCGCTTGGCGTCAGTTCGCTGACGATCATTTTCATCACCGAGCGTTTTAAGCTATTTCAATCGCGCTAAGGCCTCTTGCGCTTCCGCTGCGAGAATCTCGCTATCTCGCGCGATAGAACATTGAATAGAGGAACCGCTATGGCGCTGAACACCCGCATCACTGAGATGCTCGAGATCGAAAAACCCATTATTCAGGCCGCGATGGGGTGGATTGCACGCTCGCAACTCTCATCGGCTTTTTCGAATGCCGGTGGTATGGGGATCATTGAGACGAGCTCGGGCGAACTTGATGCGGTGCGCGCAGAAATTCTGAAAATGCGCGATCTCACCGACAAGCCGTTCGGCGTTAATGTGGCGCAAGCGTTTGTCCGTGATCCCGACATTGTTCAGTTCGTGATCGATCAAGGCATCAAATTCGTCACCACATCAGCGGGCAATCCAAAGAAATATACCGGCCAACTCAAAGAAGCTGGTCTGACCGTATTTCATGTTGTGCCCAGCTTAAAAGCGGCGCTCGGCGCGATTGATGCGGGGGTTGACGGCTTGATTGTTGAGGGCGGCGAAGGCGGCGGGTTTAAAAACCCCAAAGATGTCGCGTCTATGGTGCTGATCCCACAAGTCTGCGAAGCGGTTGATGTGCCGGTGGTGGCAGCTGGTGGGATTATGGATGGCTCGCCCATGGCCGCGGCCTTCTCGCTCGGCGCAGAAGGGGTGCTGATGGGCACCCGTATCCTCTCAAGCGCTGAAAGCCCGGTGCATGAGAATTGGAAACAGGCCATCGTTGATGCCGATGCCACCGATACCGTATTCTTAAACCGTGACGGCCCGGGGCCAGCGCTTCGGGCGCTCCGAACCGAGCGCACCACCCGCATTGAACAAGACGGTGTTGAAAACATATTCGGCGAGTTTGCAGGTACCCAGCAGGTCTATTTTGGCGGCGATCTGGAAGCCGGTATCGCGCTTACTGGCCAAGTTGCAGGCCGGATCAAAGGTGTGCGTCCTGTCGCCGACATCCTCAATGAGACCATGGATCAGTTCAATGCGACGGTCTCTCGTCTAAATGGATTACAAGTGTGACAGCCCGCCCCTAGGCGGCTTGTCTATAAAATGGTTAAACACCGCAACGTTTCTCTCAAGGGTGCTAGAATGACCGCAAAAAATTACCTTTTCGGCAGTGTCGCTGCCGTTTCACTTCTGCTTGCAGGCTGCGACGCGGTTCGCACGCCCGGCGCTGAAGCGCCCGCCGAAACAGATGTCACGTCAGTGACTGCAGACGTTGAAACCGCTGCGGCAGATGAAGCTGCGCTGGCCGCGAATCCACTTTTGCAAGACTGGGACACGCCTTATGGCGTGCCGCCCTTCGCAGAGATCGGGGATGAAGACTATCTCCCTGCCATCGATGTCGCCCTCGCCGAACTTGAAGCCGAGATTGACGCGATCGCGACCAATTCCGAAGCCCCAACCTTCGAAAACACTATTGTTGCGTTAGACAAGTCCGGAAGCACTCTGTCGAAAGTTGCGCTTGTTTTCTCGAACATCACCAACACTGATACAAATGAACGCTTGCAAGAGCTTGCCACCGAAATTTGGCCAAAAATCACGGCGGTCAACAATTCGATCAGTTTTAACGAGGCTTTGTTTGAGCGGGTGACCGCCGTCAAGGACGCCGCTCCGACTCTCGAACTGGATGAACAAGACCTGCGCCTAATTGAGCTCACCTATCGCGGGTTTGAGCGCGCCGGCGCGACGCAGAGCCCAGAGGTCAAAGAGAAAGTCGCGGCGATCAATGAAGAGATGTCGTCGCTGACCACGCAATTCTCGCAAAACCTCCTTGCCTCCACCAAAGCATTTAAGCTGGAAGTGACTGACGAAGCTGAGCTCGCGGGATTATCCGACAGTTTCAAAGCGGCGCTGCAAGACGGAGACAAATGGGTCTTAACCGTCGATCGCTCTGTTTATGAGACTTTTATGGCGCAGTCGGAAAACCGTGATCTGCGCCAGCAAATGTTTGATGGCTACCGTCTGCGTGCCACCGAAGGCGAGACTGATAATGGGCCGCTACTGATCAAGATCGCTCAGCTGCGCGCTGAAAAAGCCGAGCTTCTCGGTTATGAGAACCATGCCGCTTATATCCTTGAATATAATATGGCGCGCACCCCTCAGACCGTGGAAGACTTCCTGGTTCGCGTCTGGGAGCCGGGTCTTGCCCAAGCCAAAGCCGAGCGTGATGAGATGCAAGCGCTGATCGGCGATGCGTTCACGTTCGCCGGCCACGATTGGTGGCATTACAGCGAGAAGGTTCGCCAAGACAAATACGCGTTCGATAGCAACGTGCTCAAACCATATTTTGAGCTCAGCGCAGTGCGCCAAGGGGCTTGGACAATGGCCGAGCGACTGTTCGACATCACCCTGGAAGATGTCGATGTCGCAGGCTGGAATGAAGTCGTCACCGCCTATGACGTTAAAGATAAAGCCACTGGCGAGCATCTCGGCCTGTTCATGATGGACATGTATGCCCGCGACAGCAAACGCGGCGGCGCTTGGATGAGCAGCTATCGCGCCTCCACTAATTATGATGATGCCGACGAAGTGCGCCCGATCATCACCAATAATCTCAATCTGATCACCCCGGCGGGCGATGGCCCGACCTTGATGAACTTCTCTGAAGTTGAGACCTTCTTCCACGAGTTTGGGCACGGTCTGCACGGCTTGCTGACACAGATCAAATATTCTGAATTCTCCGGCGTAGACGGTCCGCGCGATTATACTGAGTTCCCGGCGCAGATCCTGGAACATTGGGCCGGTGAAGAAGAAATGCTCGCCGAGTACGCGCTGCATTATGAAACGGGTGAGCCGATCCCGCTCGAGCTGATCGAGAAAATGCGCGAGGCGTCCAACCATAATCAGGGCTTCCGCACGACTGAGTTCATCGCGGCCTCGCTCTTGGATCTTGCTTGGCACCGACTAAGCCATGAAGAGACCCTCGCGATCACGGATGCGCGCACGTTTGAACAGCAAGTCCTCGAAGGGTATGGCCTGATTGAAGAAATTGAGCCGCGGTATCGCAGCCAATATTTCGCGCACATATTCTCCAGCCCCGTTGGGTATAGCTCTGGCTAGTTCGCCTATCTCTGGTCAGTAATCCTGTATGCCGATTGCTTCACCGCCTTCAAAGAAAAAGACGACATCTGGGATCCAGAACTCGCTGCGAGCCTAAAAAAATGGGTGTATGAGTCCGGTGGCTTGCGTCCCGCAGACGAGCTCTATCGCTTGTTCCGTGGGTCCGATCCAACCATCGAACCACTGCTCCGCATTCGCGGCTTCGAAACCGGCGAAGGCGAAGGTTAAAAGTTTCGTTTCTTATTGGAGTGAGAGACGAAAACCGGAAAGCCGCTCCGAAAGGGGCGGCTTTTTTGGTTTTCTGGGTCGGTAGTTGAATGAAAAGTAAGCGGCGCATGTCGCCCTAGATAGGACATTCATTACAGGTCGTATTATCAAACTGAGCTAGCGAGAAATGCCCAAAAAACCGCGTCGGCTCGTGGCAGGCAATTCAGGGATTGAACGGTGAGGATTCGATAAATCGCCATCTGAGCGGGGTGTGAGCTATTTTGCGATCGACCTCATCAACGGTGATCTTCAAAAGTCGTTTTGCACCTGCATACGGTTTTATCGCCGCGTCGTCATCGGTGATCTCAGTGCGCCCATTGATATGCAGCTGATCGCCGGTGTCGTAGTCGAGGAATAACAGGCCCGCGCGAGGATTGACCAATAGGTTACCGAGTGTGTTGAACATGTTGTTGCCAGAATAATCAGGAACCACCAATTGGTTCGGCGATTCCACATGAACAAAGCCCGGCGCACCGCCGCGATGACTAATATCGGCACCCTCATATGGCGCGCCTGATCCATCGCGAACATAGGATGCGATGAAGAACGTATCAGAGTTTGTAATCAAATCAGCATCCCCTGTGGAGAGAGACGTCCGGTGCTCAGAAGCCTCTTGCGAAACAGACTGATCACGCTCTAAGAGCTCACGTATGCTGATATACTTCGGACAATTTCCATAGCTTTGGACGACTGAAATTGTAATCGTGGTCTCGTCGATGGCAGAAATAATTCCGTGCATGCGATTTCGTCGGCGATTAGATAAATCGAGCCCGAGGACGCCAACTCGGTTTCCAATGTTCAAGGCTTCGAAGGCGATTTCCCCTTCTCGCACGCCTGTTTCGATCACAAGCGATTTCGTATCGGGCGACCGAACAAAACCGGTCTTTCCCGTTAGTATGGACGCATGCGGACGTCGCCTTCCATCCGCGCTGCCTATGAAGATGTATTCCAAGTTTTCGAAAAATTCTCGGTGCTGATCGGGCATGAAATCGCGCATCATATGCTCAGACATAACTTCAATCTTCTCGCGCATGCCGACGCGATCCTGGAGTTCGAGTTCCCCTCGATGAAAGTGCTTTCTAGTCAATATCATCTCCAAGTAGTTGTTAGCTCTGTGGCAGGTTGGGCGGTCCATTTGGGCAGTCTATCAAGTAGCCCCAACCCCCATTCGGTAACATCTTCGCGACTTCAGTGGATTGTCCTTCCGCTAAAACTGCACCATCTGGCGCAACCACGCGCCAATTGGCGCGAAGCAACGCGATGTCGCCGATGATGACTTCGCTAAACACGTCGCTCTCGATTGAGGGACGGATATTGAGAAAACCTTCGAAAGCTGCCCGCGCTCCTGCGATGCCAATGCTGGGCGGTTGATCTGGTGGGAAGAAGATTTGGCAATCTGGATGGAACAAGGTCGTAATCCCGTCGAGATCCCCCGCTTGAAGGTAGGCGCTTACACAGTTCGCAATGTCGCGCGGTCGGTGGGCAATAATTTGTTTCATTGGATCCTCCTGAACACGGCCCGGACTAAGCCGGACCATTATTGTCGATATCGAGGATCATCTTCCACGCGCCGGTTTCGTCACGCTGATAGATTAGAACCAATCGACCTTCTGGGCTGCGCGTCTCGCCTGTGTCGCGCATTTTCATGGTTCCGTAGAACCGACCGGAGACAATCGCGACATCGCCAAAGAATTGCAGGTCTTCGATATCGTAACCTGAGGTGATTTCTGCCGCGGCGATGCGCGGATTGTATTTGTCGCGAATAGCGTGAGTCCCAATAGTGACAGGCTGACGCTCGTTCACCGTCATCACCTGTGCATGGCAAGTCGCGACCATAGCTTCAATATCACCGCCATCGAGGCCGTTATTCCATTGATTGATTACTGTTTCGATTTCTTCACGTTGGGTCATAACGTATTCCTTTTTCTGATCCATGAGAGCGATGAAGACCCTAGGCTCTCTGAGCTATCTCGGATCCAAATCACCTCTTGAACAAAACCTAGGAGGTCTTTATTGTTTAGATAATACGCCTATTGTCCAACAAAGTGATCGGAATAACGAACAATGAATCGCGGGCACTTTGGCGATATCAGAGTATTTCTGGAAGTCGCACGACAAGGCGGCTTCCGTGCCGCCGCGCAGCAATTGCAACAAGCACCAGCATCTGTGAGCGAAGCGGTGCAACGGTTTGAAGATCGATTGGGGGTGAGATTGTTTGAGCGCTCAACACGATCGGTATCTCTGACACCAATCGGTCAGCAACTATACGAACGAAGCTTACCCGCGGTAGCGGAACTGGAGGACGCGCTCGAAGCCATCGATGAAGAGAAAGACAAAGTCACTGGGACACTGCGCCTATCCGCACCTTACAGCGCTGGTCCATTTTTCCTGGATGAGCTGATCGCGCAGTTCGCAACGCAATTCTCCGACGTCGATGTTGAAGTGATCTATAATGACAACAAAGTCGATTTGATCTCATCCGGCTTTGATGCCGCCATTCGATCAAACACATTGCTGGCGCCCGACACCCACGCCGTTCCTGTTGGTCCAGAGCTGACCATGACGGTTGTTGCATCGCCAGACTATTTGGAACGCAAAGGTCGTCCCGAGCAGTCAACCGATCTGCTGGACTATGATACGATTGGCTACAAGTTTGGCAGTGGCGGCCTGCTAGCACCTTGGGTGTTTGAGGGAGTGACGGGAACTTTTTCTCTGCAACCAGACCCAAAGATCGTTGCCAACGATATGCGGGCGTTGCTGCGCTATGCTAAATCTGGGCTGGGCCTGACATATGTCTATCGAGAAATCGCACGCACGGACATTGATGACGGAACGCTGGTGGAAGTGCTGAAAGACCAGGTGCCATCTATGCCGCGTTACTCTCTGAATTATCTCAGCAAAAGAAACATGACGCGCAGACTGCGCGCCTTCATCGATTTGGCAAGACAGCAAACAAGGCAGTAGCCAGCGCCCCCAATTTTTGGGCGAGAATGCGCTGTAGCTAAGTGTCCTACGCCGCAACTAAGCCGCTCATCAAATAGGCGCCCTATTACTCAATCCGCCCCCAACACAACACTCCCTCACCCCTTCAGCCCAAGCGCATAGTCTCCTCATCACTGTTCCCTCTCCGCGCCTTCATCGATGCGCCCAGGCTCTCGAACAAAAGCGGCTGCTATTGAGACGCTGGAACAATCACCGCGACTGCAGTTTCAATAGAAAGGCAGAATTTCTCACCAACAGAGCGTGTTTTATTAATTCAAACATAACCTAAATCTTTCATGGTGCTGGCGATTCAGACATTGGAGTCGGCCCGTGAAAACGTTATTTGCTGTTTCTTTCGCCATCGTGTCGCTTGCAGCCTGCGCGAACACGCAAAGTGTAAAATCAGCGACAATGGGGTCGCCCATTTTCATGTCTGAGGATGTGACGATTGAGCGCCAGCGCCCGAGCATGCCGAACACGGTTGAGCTCAACTGGGATGGCAGCGATCGGCTCTATGGCGCCGTCACCATTGATTATATTTCCGGTATGTCGCAACGCGCCTATCTGTTTGAAGAGCCGAACCAGACGGTTTTCCGTCCGATGCTGACCTGGGCTCTTAGCCGTGCAGATTTGCAGGCGCCGACGAATTTGGCCGCGCGGTATGGCTTGCAAATTGAGTTTAGCGAACTGGATTCAGACTTTCTGGGCGCTGATCTCGCAGGGAAAACGACAGCGACCTACCGCCTTGTCGACCGAAAACTCGGTACGACGGTCTATGAGAATGAGATTTCGTCGAACTACGTAGCGCTCAATCCGCGTCTCAATGAAGATGATGCAAGTATGGAATACGATATCTCGTCACGAGCATTTGCGGCCACGCAGTCTGCGTTTTTGAATTACGCGGTCTCAGAAGGTCTCGTGGTCGAAGCGATCAACAATAATGAAGGCCTGACTGACTTTTTCGATGGCCCGATCACTGAAGCGTCGCAGGCAACTTGGGACGATGTCTATCAGACTTATTTCTGGGCCAGCGGGATCTCGATCGTCGCCGGACCGACCGTAGTTTTGGCGCGGCAGCTCAACCCGATGAATTATCTATCGCTGAAATTTAACGATCGCGTGTTCGCAAAAGATCAGGCGCAGACAAGATTTGGCGCACTTAGCCAATCTGGCTTGTCAGACCGAAACGGCGCCGAGCGTGCCCGCCAAGTGAACGCCCAAATCCTCGCGCAAAGCATTACGCTCTTCCTGATGGACTTGTCCGCAAAAGAGGGCGTTGAGGTTACGCATATCCTGCCATGTGATGGCAGCTCGAAAACAACGGAAGAATGGCACACTTTGCTGATGGCCGGCAAAAGCGTCCGCTCTGATGATTGCACGAAATACGACCACGATCCGGACGCCTCTGGCTTCGGCATGGCCTCTTGGGGCCGTTAGGGCGTTTCTTTTCAATGTGAGAAAACAGATCAAAAGCCGCTCTGAAAGGGGCGGCTTTTTGTATTGTGCGCGGATTTGTGAATAGACGGCGCGCGACTTGAGTCGTTTTAAATCAGATGCTCGTGGGGTCTTCCTCGGCTCAACAGGTGACGCCGCGCGAGGCCACGATACTATGAGTGTCATCCCGGAAAGCGCGCAGCGCTTATCCGAGACCCAGTCCATCTAGGTCCCCGCTCTACGCTTCGCTACGGCCGGGATGACAGTTAATGTCTCGTCGCATAGATGCCGACCAATATCGCTGGCGCGGCTGTTGTGGGGCGATTCTAGGCCGCTGGCGAAACGATCTAATTCTATCAATTTTGATAATAGAGAATCTCGACGCTTCTGTACTAAGACGCGAGTATCCAAAAATGGAAGTGATCAAAATCATGAAACTCGTACCATACTCTATAATCACTATGATCGCGCTCGCTGCGCCGCTAGCATTTGCACAAACTGAGCACACCCAATGGTCTCACGGCGGTAACGGAAAGTCTAAGGCAGAAGCGTTGGCTGCCGCAGAATATTGGGCGAAAAAACAAGCCACAAGTATTTGTAGGAATCGGGGAGGTGTCGCGAGACTCTCAGTTGTCGAACAGGACGTAACAGCTTCTTACGACAATAAAGTATTCAGAGCCAAAGTGAAGTTTCGCGTTATTTGCGCGGCCTAATAGAACACCACACACCTATACTCACTACTTTGGCAGCTCGGATCCTAGGTTAGCTTCGTTGATAATTGACAAATTCAATAATTGGATAATTGTGGGAAACCCATCCCGCAAACCAATGGAACACGATGGAATTCCTTTCCAAGCGCCTGCAAGAATCGATTGATCCAATTTTGCAAACCACGGATCCCAATGAGGTTTCCACCTTGATGGGCGACTTTTTGAGCAACTACGACGTCAAAATGTTTACGGCAGCATTGATCCGCAAAGACCAGGATAAAAACGAAATTCACGCCGAGTGGCTTTCGAATACCACCAAACAACATGCTGACGACTACCTATCTGAGGGCTGGATAGAGTCGGACTATGGGGTGCGCGCATCAGCATTTAACCCGAACAGCAGCCCATTTTTAATAGGCGACGAATTTGCTGAGAACATTCAAGATCTGAAACAAAACGAGCGCTCATTCTATAAAGAAAATGCTTTGGTCGGATTAAAGGCTGGTCTTTCGATTCCCATAGCTACGAAGACGCAGGGTATAGTGGGAGGCTTTTCGATCTGGGCGGATATGTGTAAGAGCCAGTTTCGCTCGATGATCAAATCTCATGGGCTCGAGCTCATCACATTCCTTTTTCTGTGCAATGAAAAAGCCTGCGCCACGATAATCGCAGATAGCGAAAAAACGAGCGGACTGTCTGTTCGAGAGTTAGACTGCTTATCGCTCATAGCCAAAGGATACAGGCCAGACGACATCGCCGACAAGCTTTGTATCGCGACAGTTACGGTGAACTTCCACATCCAAAGCGCTAGAAAGAAACTTGAAGCTCGGACTAACTCAGAGGCTGTAGCTAAGCTCATTGCCTATAGGCTGATTTGAGTCCGTTTGCATCAAAACTATCAATTCTGATGATTGCCCTAACAAACACAAATCTAGACATAGTTGGGATCGATCTGAGAGCGATTTGTGGGCGCTAGCACGCTTTTAGTGTGAGCGACTTAGTTGCCTTCGTGAAAAGGGGACCCAACTAATGAAAAAGAACTTTATAGTTGCAAAGAGACCGATACTCTCAGTGCTCATTGTATTTTCTCTCACTGGCTGCGAAAGCGTCCAAGACGCGCTGCTTAATGCCTCTTACACACCGGGAGCATACTCAGCGCCTTTAGTTACAACACAAAAAGTACCGGGTTGTGGCGCCGATCAGTTGGAAGCAACCAGAAACGCGCTACAGAAACGGCTAGATTTCTGCGCGCCCCTTAACGTAGTATGCGGTGCGCCGGACGAAAACTCCTGGGAAGAATACATAGCCTCAGATGGTCGCGAGTGCACCTACTTCTCGATGGATGTAGAAGTATACTGAGCAATTTGCTTTATACCTGACAAAATTTAGAGCGATGGGGCAAAGAAGATCCACGTCAAGCTACGCTCAAGTGCCCCGTTAGACCAAGTTAAAGCATAATATAGCTCACTGTTTTTGGCGCGATAGATTTTTCCTAACCCGCTAAGGTAGCGCTTTTCTGCAGTGTACGTCTTTCTTAGAGCGCCCTAAGCCTCTCGATCTTGGCTATTAACCCCCGCCACTTGCCAAGACGAGGGCGAGAATTCCGATAGAGACTAAGCATACGCCTCCGACTTCGCGGGTCGTGATGCGTTCTTTGAAAAAGAAGAACGAGGCGGCGAGTGTGAAGATGACTTCAATCTGTCCTAAAGCTCTCACATGCGCTGCATTTTGCAGCGTGAATGCCGTGAACCAAGCAAGCGATCCCAACATGCCGGCGACACCGACCAAGCCTGCGGTTCGCCACTCGCGGAATAATTTGGCCGTTTGAGAAGGTTCTCTAACTCTAAGAACCACCAGCATGATGATCGATTGTAAAACGGTAACGAAAGCGAGTGTGATACTTGCGCGATAGAATGCGTCCCCGAAGTCTAAAGACAGAGATGCGCCGCGATAAGCAACGGCCGACAAGCCGAATAAACCGCCGGAGAGGATGCCAATGGCTGCCTTCTTGTTTAGCCAACTTTTTGGGCTCAATTCGCCTGCCGGAATCGAAACCAGGATGACACCAATAAGGCTGACCAGAATGGCAATCGCGATTTCTAATGACAATGTATCACCCAATAGGATGATACCGAACAAGGCCGTCTGAATCGGTTCTGTTTTCGTGTACGCCGTTGCGACTGAGAAGTTCTGATAGCTGAACAGATGAATGAGAAGGCCTGTGGCCGCAATTTGGGCAATCCCGCCAAATGCGCCATACCCTAAAAATGTGAGATTGATCTGAGGCAAGCCGTCGCCGCTGAGGGCGATGACGACACAGGCGAGGATCAAAGCAAATGGAGCGGCGAAGATGAAACGTGCGGCCGTTGCTCCCCATGTCGAAAGTGTAGCCTTCAGCTTCTTCTGAAGCGCAGACCTAAGATTTTGGCTAAACGCCGCGGCGATCGTGATGGGGATCCAAAGTTCCATGCAACCGGCTTAAGGCACGTAATCTGACGAGGCGCAACAAGGGGTCTTTTGCGCCGCGCGAACGGCTTAGGGGCGTTCGTGTTAAGCGGTTCAACGCGGGGTAGAAGCGGGTTCTGGATTTGCGCTCGGCTGTGCAGCGACCGGGATGACATATCGGATGTTATAACAAAACAAAAAACAATAAAAACAAGGCTCTGTAGATTTTCCATATCGCGCATGCTAGGCAGAGCGCGATCAGAGATTCGGAGAATCGCAATGCGCACGTTGATATGTTCAGGACTGGTTCTAGCGGGCCTTAGCGCGTGCACCGTCGCGCCGGAGGATCATGCGGCGGAGGTCCATCAAGATCATACGCATGTCCATGGCGAAGGCTGCGGGCATGACCGCGTCTGGCATGTCGACCATTGGGACTATTTGCATGATGGCCACCTCCATTTTGTGCATGGTGATCACGTGGACGAACACATTATCGCGGTCAGCGCGATCAATCCGGATGGTGAAGCGCCAATGGACCCGGCAGCGCATGCGGATCACATGCATGGCGAAAGCGATGCGCATAAATTGATCCGCCACGGTGACCATATGGATTATATTCATGATGGTCGGTTGCACCAGGTGCATGGCGACCATGTTGATGATCACGGCCCGATTACGGTTGAGTCCAATAGCTAGAGGGTAAGGCGCGGCTTAAGCGTCTGGCCAAAGCACGTCTGGATTTTTCATCGTTTTGATCTCGAGCACATTCTGGTTCGGGTCGGCGATGAAGAAGGTCTCTTGTTCATATTTATCGCCTTCGAAACGGCGATAAGGGTCATCAATATAGGTAAGACCTGCCGCAGCGATCCGGGTTTTGACGGCGTCGAAATCGTCCTGGGTAAGGTGAATGCCGAAATGCGGCACCAGAACTGCACCCATATCCACATCATGGCGGACCGTGGGCAGGCGCTCCTCGCTTTGGTGCAGGGTCAGCTCATTGCCCCAGAAGTTGACATCGACCCAGCGCCCCTCTTCCCGATTGCCGAGCTTGCAGCCCAAGACGTCGGTATAGAATTTCACCGTGGTTGAGAGATCGCCGGCCGGAATGGCGAGATGAAGAACCGCAGACATAAAACACTCCCCAAATCGTTACAGATGCAACTATTTAGCCGAAATCGGGGCTAAGAGGGAAGAGATATTCCTCAGGCGAGCGCTAATTTGTAATTTCGTCGCGTGATCCGCGGATCAATTCGTAAACTTTTAAACGCGTCGGCGTCGATGGCGTCAAGAAACGCATCCGCGCGCTTTTTGTCTGAGGGCAGCATCATCAAATAGACATCGAGCGCGTCTTGTAAGCGCAGCAAAGAGAAGGTCCGCGCTGCGATCATCCCGCTATGTCCGCCTGTGGTGAACGGGACCATGCCTAAGCTGCGCGGCACGTCTGCCTGCGGCTCGGCGGTCCGCGCCCATTCGGTGAACAGGCGGCTGGTTTCAGCGAGAACCGGGATATGTTCCGCCAGCGCGACTATTAAGATCGGCAGTAAATTGACAGGCAGATCCTCCATGGGCACCAGATCGCC
>ERZ1740060.700-NODE-700-length-15146-cov-5.850838_pt1 | contig 15146 bp, 13 predicted proteins | sample MGYA00581743_ERZ1740060 | MGnify/ENA primary metagenome ERZ1740060 (study PRJEB43018, sample SAMN04849235) | marine metagenome | isolation source: floating plastic debris | place: Pacific Ocean | collected 2008-08-27 | study: EMG produced TPA metagenomics assembly...
AATTTGGGTTATATCTCTGGAAAAAATAAGGGATTAGGGAAGAGAATCTAAAATCCCGGACAGTATCTTATGGAGAATATCCTCATAACTGTACTGTCTTCAAAATCTATACTCAAAAATCGAACTCCCTATGTTTCTCGTAATTTGTGGTGCAACAGCTATAGGTAAATCAGGATTAGCTTTGGCATTAGCTCAACGCAATGGTTCCATCATAGTTAGTGCTGATTCTCGCCAAGTATACCGAGAATTTAACATCGGTACTGCAAAACCTACGATTGCCGAACAAAATTTAGTTCCCCACTACTTAATTGATATATGCAACCCAACCCATACCATGACCGTTGCTGACTATCAACAACAAGCGCAAAGTATTTTAGCTCAAAGGATTTCAGGTCAAAGGTTAGAAGATATTTCCCCCGTCTTATTGTCTCCCAATCCCCTTGTCTCCCAATCTCCCAATCTCCCCATATTCTTAGTTGGTGGCACGGGATTGTATATTAAATCAATCGTGCGCGGAATGAAAATTCCCAGAGTTGCACCTAATAATGAATTGCGATCGCAACTTCTTAGTATTGGTCAAAGTCAACTCTACGCTATGTTACAACAAGTTGACGGCTTTGCAGCACAAAAAATTCATCCTCACGATTCGGTTCGGACTTTGAGGGCATTAGAGGTATTTTATATTACTGGCACTCCGATTTCTGATTTACAAGGAGAGAATCCCCCAGATTATCCAATACTGCAAATTGGTCTAGATTGTGATGTTAGTCATTTGGATAGTCGAATTGCACGGCGAACAGAGAGTATGGTAAAAGATGGTTTTGTAGAGGAAGTTGAATATCTTTGTCAGAAGTATGGCAGGGATTTACCTTTACTCAATACTTTGGGGTATCAAGAAATAAAACAGTATTTGGCTGGAGATATTTCTTTAGATGAAGCAAAGGAATTAACTTATTTACATACACGTCAATTTGCAAAGCGTCAGCGTACTTGGTTTAGAAAAGATGGTCAAATTGAATGGTTTGATACTGAATCACCTGATTTATTGGAACAAGTTTGGTCGCGAATTCAAAAGTTTATCAATAATGACAATGCAGATAATTTAACTCCAGTAAAATTCTAATTAATTCACTTTGTGTATTGCTTTAATACCAATTATTAGTAATGCCACAATTATATAGATACTGGCGTTTTATGAAATGCGTAAACGATTCTTTATTGATACTTTTAATATTATTAAAGTCAGAAATAGTAGGATGAACTACAATCTTAATAACCTATTGCTGCTAATTTCTACAATCTTAAATCTTGCATTTTTACTAGTTGTAGTTTTAGTGGTTTCCAAGAAAGGCGGAATTAATTATCTAAGAAGCAAAGTTTTGACTATGGGTAAGATAAATATTCAAAGCGATTTGAATATTAATTCCTATTACAAACATAAAAAGAGTCAATTTGAAGTACTCACAAAATCAAATGATTCTATTTTGTTTTTGGGAGATAGTTTAACCGATGAAGGCGAATGGGTGGAGTTATTAGGAAATGCAAATATAGTTAACCGAGGAATTTCTGGTGATACAACTAGAAGAATATTGAATCGTCTAGACGCGGTAGTAGATACAAAACCAAAACAAATTTTCTTAATGGTTGGGATAAATGATTTTGTTAATGAAAAGAAATCGATAGAAGAAGTGTTGAGTAAATATAAAGTTATTTTAGAAGAATTACAAAAAAAAATTCCTCAAACAGAAGTATTTATTCAAAGTGTGTTACCGGTAAATAATAATTTAACTTATTTTTTGCAAGATAATCAGAAAGTAATTGAATTTAACTTGAAATTACAAGAATTAGCAGAAGAATTTGATTATCAATATATAGATATATTTTCTAACTTAGCAGATTCCGAGAATCAATTAGATGCTGCTTATACAACAGATGGCGTACATTTGAATGGAAAAGCTTACTTGATTTGGAAAGAAGCTGTTGAGAAATACGTTGTAGCGAGTTAATCTAAATCATCTGGATTAACACCCATTTCTCGTAATTTTTGAGCTAAAATTTCCGCACGAGAAAGTGCTTGTTCTTTTTGCTGTTTTTCATTTTCAGCTTGTTGTTGTGCTGTTTGGGCTTGTTGTTCGGCAATTTGAGCGCGTTCGTCTCCTGTTGGTAAAATGTTTCCATCTTGGTAACACCAACGTAACCAAGTGTCTTGTCTTCCTTCAAATTCTCCCGACCATAAAGTTAAACCGAGTTCAACTTGTTCTAACCAGGTTTCTGAAGTTTCTCTAAAACGTCTTCCAACAAGTTCATATATCCGAAGCTGTTTGTCTCCTAGTTGCTGAGTCGGGTCATATACTATGTAATAGCTGACTCTCATGCGTTCATAAGTTTTCAGCTTATCACCTAATTCATCCCCGATTTTATTAGACACAATTTCAATTACAACTTCAGGGGGTTTACCAAATTCCCAAACGAAATAACAGCGATTGCGTTTCTCCCACCAGTTTTCCGGTACTTGAACATCGAAACTAAGAAAAACATCGGGAACTATAGGAGGTTGTTTGTATATATGGTAAATTCCAACATTTGCTGCTGCTATAAAAGTTTGATTTTGTAAAGAACTGTAAAGATAACTGGCTAAAAGTCGTTGTTGTTTTTCGGAAGCAAAGTTATCCACAGGGGTATCATCTTCGGTAACTAATTGGTTAGCGTCTAAGATATCGAAGTTATCCTCAGATACTAAAATTTGTTCAACCATAAAATTATCCAATGAATTTGCGTCTTTTTTCTAGTTTAAATTAATTTTTCATTCACAAGTTGAGATATTACCAATTACCAATTACCAATTACCAATTACCAATTACCTATAAAGAATCAACTTACCTTCATTTGAACATCAATTCCATCACTAACTAATTTCCCATCTTCCATATAAATAATTCTGTCACCGATATCTAAAATACGGTTATCATGAGTTACTAATAGAATTGTACAACCTTGCTCTTTGGCTAATTTATACATTATTTCTACTACATCTCGTCCCGATTTTTTATCAAGAGCAGCGGTTGGTTCGTCGGCTAAAACTATTTTAGGACTACTTACTAAAGCACGAGCAATTGCTACTCTTTGTTTTTGTCCTCCCGATAGATTTTCTGGGTAATAATCAACTCGATTTCCCAAACCAACTTGTTCTAATATTTCGATAGCTTTAGCATCAAGATTCTGCTCGAAAAATTTGTCATGCAATTCCAATGACATCTTAACGTTTTGTTTTACTGTTAAAAAACTCATCAAATTATGAGCTTGGAAAATATAGCCAATATTTTGACGAAGTTTAGTTAATTGCTGTTTACTAGCTCCACGTATTTCTTGTTCTAAAATCTTCAAACTACCTTCCTGAGCGGAACGTAAACCACCCATTAAAGTTAGTAAAGTAGTTTTTCCAGAACCCGATGGACCAGTTAATATGACAATTTCTCCAGAACTAATATTTAAATTGATATCGAATAATACTTGTTTGCGGAGATTTTTATTACCGAAGTAGTGATTGAGGTTTTTTATAGAGATTACAGGTTGCTGTGACATAGTTTTTAATAGAAAGTAGGGATTAGTAAAAAATAGGATTTATTTTAATAATCTAAAAACCTCACCCCGTTCTAGCGGACACCCCTCTCCTTGATAAGGAGAGGGGAAGGGGGTGAGGTTAAATTCTCAACCTAGCTAAAATAACTGGTGAAATTTCACTAAAACGACTCCAACTAATAGCATCACTTCGAGCAGCAATTTCTTCAGAAAAAGCAGGTTCTTCTAAGCCATCAAGGACAAAACCAAATTTAAAAGCTGTATTTAATAAAATATGTAGAGGACGATGAAAATAAGTATGTGGTTGTGGTTGGTTTTGAAGAGCTAATCCACGTACTTTACTAGGTTTTAAATAACCTTTTACTTTAATATAATATTCAGTATATAATTCTGTTTCATTTTCTATTAATTCGCTTCCCAAACTAGTATGCATGCTATTAAAACAGGGATGCATTACAGCAAATATAAAACAACCACCGGGACGAATGATTTTTATCAATGCTTTAAATAAAGGTTCAATTTCTGCCATATCCATTAAAGCCATTGCCGAAACTGCTGCATCAAAAGAGTTCTCACCAAGTTTTAATAATCCTGTTTCATCGGTAGCGTCTAAAACCTGATATTCAATTAATTCTTGGTTTTCTTTAGTTCTTTTACGAGCATTGTTAATCATTTCCGATGCAAAATCTATTCCCAGCACATTCGCACCCGAACTAGCTAATCTACGAGTAGTTAAACCGTTTCCGCAACCAATATCTAATATTCTTTGTCCAGGTTTTAATTCTAATAATTTTTCAATCGCTGGTCGAACTAAATATTTATGAAATTCATTCCCTTCATCACCCTTTTTTTCATCCCAAACTTGAGCAGTCGCATTCCAAGCTTCGCGGGTTTGATTATTTAACGAATTGATAGATTCATTTTTCATTAAGATAACTCCTTTATGCCATTGCTAAAGCAAAAAATTTATCGGATAATCTTCCTAAATTATGAATCGTATTTGTTGAATTGGGATTTTTTCATAGTCATTTGATTTATTCAGCCAATTTAAAAAACATCTGCTGGATCTGCACTTTGTAATTTTCGCATTGCTACAGCACCGGAGAAACTACACATAATAATAGTTAAACTTAGAACTATGACTGCACGGTCAATTGTCATTGCGATAGGTAATAAAGTTGCTGCAAAAGTAATTTGATATAATCCCATTGAAAGCAACATACCGGGTACAAATCCCAGCACGGACATTATCAAAGCTTCCTGCATCAGCATCACCATTAAATAACCGTCGCTGTATCCCATTGCTTTCAGGGTTGCGTATTCTGGTAGGTGTTCGGATACGTCGGAATAAAGAATTTGATATACGATGACGATACCGACAATGAAACCAACAACTACCCCGATTCCAAATATGAATCCAATCCCTTGATTTCCCCAATAATCTTTCTCCGTCTGAGCAAATTCTTGTGGTGTTAGCACTCGAACATCATTGGGTAAGTTTGCTTTAAGTTGAGACTGAATTTTCTCTACGTCTGCTTCTGGATTTAATTTAATTAAACCTACTTCAATTTGATTTGATTTACGGTTGGGAAATAGTTTCAAAAATGTAGAATCGCTAGTTAAAATATTTCCATCCGCAGCAAAGGAAGCACCCATCTCAAATAAACCAACTGCTTTGATTGTTTGGTCGTTGACCAAAGTTTCTACAGTTCCTTTTTGTTTCATTAAATCTGGAATTGGGCCATATTCCGGACGAGATGCGCGGTCAAATATGATATTATCCAGAAGCTTTATTTTATCAATATTTTTATTTACTTCCGGATAATCAAATGGTGGATTTACTGGGTCAACTCCCCATACTAAAATTGCCCTACTAACGCGGGTTTCAGGGTTTCGCCATTGTGCTGTATTAATATACAAAGGTCGGACAGATTCTACTCCTTCATATGCTAAAGTTTGCTGCAATCTTTCTCTCGAAAAGCTCTTAACAGAAAACAAACTTTGAAACTGCGGATTAATTAAAACCAAGTCAGCTTGTAAAGTTCTATGTGGTCTAGTTGCGCTATCAAATAGTGCATCTAATAACCCTAATTGAACAAACATCAACATATCAGCAAAAGCAATTCCTGCTAAAGCGATTGCTAGCCGAGTTTTCTCTTTTTTTAATTGCAGCCAAGCTAATGGAGTACGACGAAATATTTTTTTTAACATGATTTCAGTTATCAGCTATCAGCTATTAATTATTCCCTTGTCTCCCCATCTCCTACCTATCCCAAAATCACTGGCAGGCTTTTATACATATGAAAACCCGGTCTTACCTGTATCTCAAGCTCTGACTGTTCAACGGCTAAACGTAGGTTAGGATTTCGCTTTAGCAAGTTAGTAATTGCAATTTTCGTCTCCATTCGTGCTAGTTGCGCTCCTAAACAGGAATGTATTCCACTGCCAAAACCGAGGTGCTTGTTGGGAGAACGAGTAATATTAAATACCTCTGGATTTTCAAACATAGCTGGGTCATGATTCGCTGCACTCAGAAGCGGAAAACCCGCCGCACCTTTGGGAATCGTTACTCCATGTAGGGTAATATCTTTTGCTGCATAGTTGGCTTCTGTTGATTGTACGGAACCGCAAAAGCGAAGAATCTCTTCGATTGCTGGCTCGATTAGGTCTGGATTGTCTCGCAGTCGCGCTAGCTGTTCTGGATGTTGTAGCAGTGCGATTACACCATTGGTAATTAACTCTACGGTGGTTTCAAAACCAGCAGCAATCAGCAAAAAGACCATACCAACAATTTCATCCTCGCTTAAGCTTTGTCCTTCTTCCTCTGCTTGAATCAATCCAGTGAGTATGTCTTCACCAGGATTATCTCGCTTGCGCTCTATCAGCGTGCGTAAAAATTTAGACAAGTGTGGCATATCCCAGAACATCGTGCGGAAGATTCTCCAGCCTGAGAAACCATCCATGATTGATTCAATACCATTGTAAAGTTCCGACATATCTTCATCAGATACACCCACCATTTCCTGAATGACGGTAACGGGAATAGGAAGCGCGTAGGCTTTTTTGAGGTCTACAGTACCTTTCGCTTCGGCTTTGTCGAGTAGTTCATTAGTTAACTGCTCAATTCGAGTGCTAATTTTAGCAAGCGACTTGCGTGTAAATGCCTGATGTACCAAACTGCGTAAACGCTTATGGTCTGGTTCATCCTCGTACAGCATGCTTTGTGCCATTAGTTCAATCGACTTTGGCAGAGAAATGAATGAAGGAAGAGGTAAAGGAATGATTGACTTGCTACCACCCGTAATTGTGCTACGGTCGCGAATAAATCTCGGGTCGTTCAACATCATCGCGCAGTCTTCATAACGCGAAAGGACATAAGAATTTGCAACGATGAACTTTCCATTAAACACTGGTGATTTTTCGCGCAGCCATTTGTAGTATTCGTACTTGTTTTGAGCAAATTCTTTAGAATCTAAATCGGAAGGAATTTGTAGTTTATGATTTGTTTGTTTAGTTACCATGATTTTTTTAGTCCTGCGAATAAAGATAGAGGCTTATTGTTTCAATTTGGCTTAAAATGCTTATTTCAGAAAGATATTAGTTAATGTCTCTCCAAAAAAATTGCTCATTAAATTTCAAAATATTTTGATACTATTTATCACCATTAATTCCGTAAAAAAACTTAGACTAAGCTATATATCAAACATTCGTTATAAATTAATCTAATCGAAATCATAATTCAATCTCCGTTTGAACTTGTAAATTAGTAAACCCATTTACCTTTTTACTATCTTCAGGGTTAAGAAGAATTTTGACATCAATTACTCTTTTATCTAAGTTTTCTCCTGGTTGGTTACTGAAGACGTTTTGTCTGTTGATTTGTAAACCAATTTGAGCCACTTCTCCCTGTACTTCTCCAGAAAAAGCTTGTCCTCTAATTGACGCTTTTTGTCCCAACTTAATTTTCTCTATATCAGTTTGATATACTTCTGCTACCACCATCATTTGCTGAGTTTTTCCTAGTTCAGCAATACCTTGATTCGATATTTGTTCTCCTTCTCGGGTGTGAATTTTAAGAATTTGTCCCGCTATTGGTGCGCGGATGTAAGATTGTTCTAAGTTCGTTTTAGCTTGCTTTAAATTAGCTTTAGCATTATCTACTTCAGTTTGTGCTGCTCGAATATCCACCGGACGAACTTCTGAAATTTGATTCAAAGTTGCTTCAGCTTCTTTTATTTGTTCGCTTCCCGAGGACTGGATACGATTTAAATTTACTCTTGCTTCAGAAAGCTGTTGCTGACGAGATGATTGGATACGATTTAAATTTGCTCTTGCTTCATTAAGCTGTTGTTTTGCGGTTTCTAATGTTAAGCGCTTGTTATCTCTTAAAGAATTAGAAACAGCACCATTAGTAAATAATTTTTGATAGCGTTGATATTCAACATTGGCATTATCAACTTCTGCTTGCAATTTTGCAATAGTCGCTCTTTGTGCTGATAATTCTGTACTTCTCTCGGCTTGTAAACGTGAAATAGTTGCTTGTTGTGCTGCAATTTGATTCGTTTTTTCTGATTTTAAACGAGCAATAGTTGCTTCCTGTGCTCTAATTTCTCCTGTTTTCGCTCCTGCTTCTACCTGTGCTAATTTAGCCTCAGCCATTCGTACTTGCTCTTTCGCTTTTAATAGCTCATCTTGCAATGTTTTTTGCGAATCTAATATTGCAATTACGTCTCCTGCTTTTACTTTATCTCCCTCTTTAACTAACAATTTCGTAACTCTATCACCGTCTAAACTTAAAGGAGCAGATAAATTAATTATTTCTCCTTGAGGTTCCAATCTTCCTAGAGCGGTGACTTTTTTAACAGCAGGAGGGACCTCAACTACCGCTGTCTCTGATGAACTCAATAAGCCAGTTTGAGAGATTCCATACCAGGAAATTCCTGCCGTCACTACAGTAGCAACTGCGACCACACCAATTAATTTGTGAGAAGGTTTAGAAATTATTTGCATAGTTAATTACCTCTTACCTATTACCTACTACCTATTACCAATTACCTATTCCCCAAATAACTACTCACCATTTTTATCAATAAACTTCCTTGTTCTTCGTAAGAAATCATTTCACCTTCAAACATTCGCACGCAAATCAAACCATTGATAAAGTTAACTACAAAATCAGCCACTGCTTTATCTTCAATTTCTAAATACTTTAATAATTCGTCTCTTGAATTTTGTGCGACTCGCTTCAAAATTTCGTTATTTAATACTTCGCTTTTTCCTTGCTGCTGATAAAAGTCACTCCAAAGTAAAATTTGACTGATAAAGTATTCTTCATTTTTCTCAACAAAATCTACTATGGCTCTGATTCGCTCTGGTACGTATTTGACATCTCCTGCTTCAGCTAAAAAATTTGCAATATCGATACGACACTGTTCTTCTACTAACTGTAAAAAAATCGTTTCTTTATTTGGGAAATAGTGATATAGCGTTCCTGTTGAAACACTTATTTCTTTGGCAATTTCACGCATCGTCACGGAAGCATAACCTTTAGAGGCAAATAAATCAAAGCTTTTCCATAGCAGTTCTTTCCTATACTTTTCGTGGTCTACAATTTTTGGCATTCAGTCACTCAAATATTTTATATTGAACGTTAGTTATATTTTATGCCAATATATGATTTGTAGCAATAGTTATTTCTTGCATAATGTAGAGACGTTGCAATGCAACATCTCCATATTAAATTAATTTACCTGGATAAAGAGAATAATTTTTTAGAGTATTGAGCCAATCTAATTGTATTCGCTCTCAAATTATTTCGCACAATCTTAAAGTCAGTATTGCATCTTTTTTCTGCTCCTAATAAAGATATTTTATAATCCAAATCTCCTCTGAGTAAATCATAAGTTTTCAAATTATTTTCGATAGCTTTTTTGATACTAAGAGCCATCATTGCCCTGCCGGGTGATAATTTGGAATATTCGGGATTAAAACCAGTCATTTGCCCATAAGCAACTTTTTTATCCCTATCAATATACATTCCTGTAGCAGCTACTGGTGTTGTTTTATCCCACAATATATCTATCCATAACGAATTACTTTCTGCACATTGCTGAAAAACACTGCGGTAGGTATTTAGAACTGATTCGGGTTGTTCTCCCCATTTAATTTGCCAAAGTTCAAATAAAACTTCAATTTGATTTTCTAGATAATCAGCATGAATACTGGTTAAATGAAAATCGCTATTTTTCTCTATCTTATTAAGCGAATTGCGTAAATTCTTGCGAGGTTTTCTGCTAATAAAGTTTTGCAGGTATTCTTCCCATTCATCGGGTAGAGAAATGTAGGGACAAGTTGCACCTTGGTCGCTGGTAATTTGAAAATCACTTTGGGAAAACTGTTCGACAAAAACATTTAATCTGGGGTCTTGTATATCTTTTACATGAAAAATATCCCACTCCAAATTGTGATGGATATAAGATGCGAAACCTTGAATTGCATCCTCTTCATATTCTGGTAAACAGATAAATCCCGTATAGTCAGCAACTGGATGAGCGCAAGTTTGCAATGCTCTGTAAACATTGACATTAGCCCATCGTAGAGTACGCATTGCTAATGGGAAAAAAGCAACATAGCCTGAATCAGGCTGGGGTTTTATAGCTATTATGAAGTAGTCATGAGGAGCAATCTCCAACCACCCTCGCAACCAAGACCATGATAAAAATATTTGAGCGTGGGAATCTGAAGCGTAGACATGATTCCAATCTTTTCTTAATTTATTGAACTTTTGAATACTATTAATTACTTCTACTTGCATTTTATTTATAGGAAAAATTTAATTTTGGGAAAAGTAAAATATCTAGTCAAATTTGCAATGTTTTTCGCTCTATAAATAAAATAAACATAATGCTCTATAGCTATATATTTATCTCATTGATTATTGAAGCTAAGAATTAAAAACACCCTAAAAAATACATTGCGCTTTCAATACTATATGCATTGATATCATAAATTAATTTACTTTAAGCAAAATTTAAATTACTGCCCTAATTTTCTTCTAAATTTATAATATCTATATTTTGGCAGCAATATATTAGCCTGATTGGATTGGGTCTATCTATGAAAATATTGAGTTTGTTTATTACAAATTAAAAATGTATAAAATATTTTTTTTATTTGCATAAATAAATTACACGAGAAAAAATAGTATCTGTTACGACAACTTACTATCTAACATTTTTATTTCACTAAAAAATACTGAACGATGAGATGAATCCTCTGGGCAAAAATTATTACTCATTAATTCCCAGGGATAGGGGTTTGCAAGCATTATACCCATTCTGTATGAGGCTGCGCTCAATCACCCGCAGCCTAGAAGGCTGGGGCTATAACAACAAAGCCAACCTACGTTGGCTTAATTCGGCGCATCTTTATAAAGAAATGGTATTACGTACTCCCTAGAGTTATATTGCAATGACTATAGTGAAGTTAACTGTGCGTAAGTTCTATCAATAAAACACAGAGTAAAGCTAGTTACTATTACTTAAACTTCTATGAAACGGCAACTTTCAAATAAACCTTGGGAATGAAGAGCTTTAACTAAAACCAAAACTTCTGCAAAAATAGTAGTAAGACTAATAAATATAACCATTGCATCCCACACCGGACAATAAATCATGCTTACTCAAGAAAAATCTGCAAAAGTCAACTGGAAACCGATAATCAAGGAATTTGAAGCGGTTCTAGGGAAAAAAGGTGTTATTCAACGTCGCGAGGAACTGATTACTTACGAATGCGATGGTTTAGCTAGCTATCGTCAACGTCCGGATGTGGCTGTTTTGCCAAAAACCACAGAGCAAGTTGCTGAAGTCGTCAAGATATGCAATAAATATTCGGTTCCTTTCCTTGCTAGAGGTTCGGGTACTGGTTTATCTGGTGGTGCTTTACCCATTCAAGGATGTGTTTTGATAGTAACTTCTTTGATGCGACAAATACTCAATGTTGATTTAGATAATCAGCGGGTCGTAGTTCAGCCTGGAGTGATTAACAACTGGGTAACCCAAACAGTTAGCGGTGCGGGCTTTTATTACGCTCCCGACCCTTCGAGTCAAATTATTTGTTCTATCGGGGGTAATGTTGCAGAAAATTCCGGTGGAGTGCATTGTTTAAAATACGGTGTGACAACTAACCATGTTTTAGGATTAAAAATTGTTACCGCAAATGGTGATATTGTTGATTTAGGCGGACAAGTTCCAGAAATGCCCGGTTATGATTTGACGGGAATATTTGTCGGTTCTGAAGGTACTTTGGGAATCGCAACGGAGATAACTTTACGAATTCTCAAAAGTGCGGAATCAATTTGCGTTTTGTTAGCAGATTTTACTAGTGTAGAAGCAGCAGGTGCGGCGGTTTCTGATATTATTAGCGCTGGGATTATTCCTGGTGGTATGGAAATGATGGATAACATGAGTATCAATGCAGTGGAAGATGTAACTGCGATGAATTGTTATCCTCGCGATGCTGTAGCGATTTTGTTAGTTGAAATTGATGGTTTAGATGTAGAAGTGAAAGCTAATAAACAGCGAGTAATTGATATTTGTAAGCAGAATGGTGCGCGTAATGTAACTTCTGCAAACGACCCCGAAACCCGTTTGAAATTATGGAAAGGAAGAAAAGCCGCATTTGCAGCAGCAGGACATTTGAGTCCAGATTACTACGTGCAGGATGGGGTAATTCCTCGGACGCAATTACCTTATGTTTTGCAAGAAATTGAGAATTTAAGTGAAAAATTTGGCTATAAAATTGCCAATGTATTTCATGCTGGTGATGGTAATTTACATCCGCTGATTTTATTTGATAATTCTATTCCTGGTGAGTTAGAGAAAGTTGAAGAAGTAGGTGGAGAAATTCTAAAATTATGTGTCAAAGTTGGTGGTAGCATATCCGGAGAACACGGTATTGGTGCGGATAAAAAATGCTATATGCCTTCGATGTTTTCAGATGCTGATTTAGAAACAATGCAATGGGTCTAGCAAGTTTTTAATAGTAGAGGATTGGCTAATCCAGAAAAGATATTTCCCACCCCCCGCACCTGTGGTGAAGCTGCAAGAGCGGTGAGTCAGAAGAAATTTGAGAATGTAGACAGATATTAAAGAATTTGAGAATTGCGGAAATTACGGTCTTGGGGAGTCACTCTCCAAGAGAAACTTTTCACCAACTACCAATTCCCAACAACTAGAATTTTGTTTTTTAATTTAAATAATTATTGAATAATTATAAATATAATCTTAAATTAAATCGAATTTCATAAATTAGGCTTAAAGCTTAAAGTTAGAAGCAAAACCTTTATATAATCGGGATGCTTTTGACTTAATATTTGTTCTAATTATGAATAATAACCAATTTAATTTTGAGAATCACGAATATAGTGTAAAAATTGAAGAATACTGTAGTCGAGGTTGGGAGATATTTAAACAGTATCCTGGGGGTTTCATTGGATATTTAGTAGTTACATTTCTAATTTCCTTCGCTTCTTCTATACTTCCTGCTCCTTTTGGAAATAATGAAGATGGAGTAGGAGGTATTGTCAATTTTGTTCTAAATCCAATATTTTCTGCCGGTTTCTATATAGTTGCTTTACAAATAGCGAAGAATAGAATTAAAGATTTTAGCGATTTCTTTAAAGGCTTTAATCAGTTTCTGCAAATATTTTTAGTATATCTTATTGGAACTATTATAACTATAATTGGCTTTTTTCTATTAATAATTCCCGGTATTTATATCAGTGTGGCCTACGGATTTGCAAATCTATTTGTGATTGAGAAAAAATTGAGCATTTGGTCAGCTTTAGAAGCTAGTCGCAAATTAATTACAAAACAATGGTTCTCTTTTTTAGGGTTTTTTATAGTGCTATTGTTAATTAATCTCGCAGGACTTCTTTTACTGGGAATCGGAGCTTTGGTAACAATTCCCCTGACATACTGCATTATAGTAGCTGCTTTTGAGGATATTGTTGGTCTTAACAAAGGTTGAAATAATATTATGTGCGATTTTTTCGCCACCAGTATTAATCATATTTAAAAAGACCGTAATTAAAAGTTAGGAATTAGGAATTAGATAATATAGCGCTTTACCGGACGGGTGTAATATACCGGTGATTTACCTCACCCCCCATCCCCTCTCCTTATTAAGGCTACGGTGTACACAGAAGTCTTAAAATCCTATCTGGAAGCGGCTTTCAAGTTCAGATAAAAATCGCTGAAAACCTGTCATTGCGAGCGAAGCGAAGCAATCGCAAGGTGTTGAGATTGCTTCGTCGTTCCTCCTCGCAATGACGATTTAAGGGGGTTAAAATCCCTGAAACGTATGTGGGGAGTACTTGTGTGTACACGGTAGCCTTATTAAGGAGAGGGGTGTATTCTATTAAACTGAAAACTGCTATAAATAAAGATAATTCCTAACTCCTAATTCCTAACTCCTAACTCCTAATTCCTAACTATTCTCTACTCCTTATTACCCAACTTCAACTAATTCAATATCAAAAGTTAACTGCTGTCCTGCTAAAGGATGATTAGCATCAAGGGTAACTTTGGAATCCGAGACATCTGTAACGATAACTGGAATTACCTGACCGTTGTTTTGAGAAATCTGTAATTGCTGACCGACTTCTACTGATAAATCTGTAGGTATTTGCTCTTTCTCAACTGTTATTACTAATTCTTCACGTTGAGGACCATAAGCTTGGTCTGGAGGAATTTGTGTCGTTTTGGACTCTCCAGGAGCCATACCAACTATTGCTTCTTCAAATCCAGGAATCACATTTCCCGAACCAAGAGAGAACTGTAGAGGTTCGCGTTCGATTGAGGAATCAAAGACTGTACCATCATCTAATTTGCCTGTGTAATGAACTTTTACGTTGTCACCAGCTTTTGCTTGAGTCATGCCTTTTATCCTTAAACACTCTTAATACTTTACTGTGCAAATCGCCTTTATCTGCTCGATTATCTGTTTTCGGCAAAATAAAACAACTTACTAATAGCTTCTTTCTAACTGAAATCTACTGCTACCAAAGCCTTCTACTTAAAATTTTTTAATAGCTAACGACTTTATGTTTCTACCGTCTTACAAATAATAGCTAATTATGATTTAGCATTTTGAACGCCGAAGCAGGTAAATACACCTTTTCAAGACTAGTACTTGTAAGCGTGCTTGTCTAAATATTTTCGATTTTGTTAAGGTTTCTATCTTGAAGGGAGTAGGAGATAGTTAGGAGTTAGGGATTAAGAGTAGTAAGTAGTAAGTAGTAAGTAGCAATAAATTTTTAACTACGCTCTTATTTTCTTTTGAATAAGTTTTCACGCATTTAATTTGTATACTATTAGCGACCAAGATGCATGTCCCTCCAGGAAACGCTATGTTCTATCGGACACGCTCCGCTAATGCTAACGCACTAAAATATTTTGATGCTTTTGCATTATATCAATTAGCTGCACATCAGCTTAACAGGGAGCATCCCAAATTTGCAAAAAGCCCACAGGCTAGAAGCCTGGGGCTAATATTACGAAGCCCAC
>ERZ1740060.701-NODE-701-length-15141-cov-5.592470_pt1 | contig 15141 bp, 14 predicted proteins | sample MGYA00581743_ERZ1740060 | MGnify/ENA primary metagenome ERZ1740060 (study PRJEB43018, sample SAMN04849235) | marine metagenome | isolation source: floating plastic debris | place: Pacific Ocean | collected 2008-08-27 | study: EMG produced TPA metagenomics assembly...
CGGTGCTGACGGTAACGAACGGAAAAACGCCGAATGCCACACCAGCCGCGAGGTAATCCAGCGCCGTTTTGCGGGTCTCGATGTTCAGCGCCATCGCCTCTTTGGTGCCATCAAAGCTGACCGGCAGAATGATCCTGTTCAGGTCCTCGGCCTTGCGAAAGATCTTGTGTGCCAGAATCCGGAAATCGCCGCGTCGCTGGCTCAGGATGTGGCCAAGGATCAGTCCGTCCAGGATACCGAAAGGATGATTGGCAATCAGGATCAGAGGACCGTCTTGCGGCACATTTTCGACAGAACCGCCGGCAATTTCGAGCGACAGGCCGTACCGTTCCACCATCACCTGCCAGAAGTCGCGACCTGCTGCGACCTCGTCTTCATACCCTTTGGCGCGTCTGATCAGGCGTTTGCGTCCGCCAAGGCTTTCCAGAGCGCGGATCATCGCGCGTCCGCCTCGGGTCTGAGCAGAGAAAGCATAGCTGATATCGCGCGCGATCTGGCGGTCCTGATGCATCATCGTCATCCACTCGATTCGAAAGTTTTATAATTTTGCGACGATGTTCTGGCCAGTCGTGATGAATCTTTTGTGACACATGCGCCTTTATGCCAAAGCGATAGGCATATTCCCCGCAACAGCATGCAAACGCGGTCATGCACCTGATGCAAAACCCGACGCAGCCGCCGCGCTGAATCCGCCAAGATATTGACCTTGCGTCATTTTAAATTTCACCGATCGGGCGTTACAGGCTCGTCGCCTCTCGCCCGGACATGTTTTCTGCTATTGCGAAACCGGGAACCCTATGATCAGACAGTCACATTATGGATTGGGATAAGCTAAGAATTTTTCATGCGGTGGCGGATGCCGGAAGTCTGACACATGCGGGCGATCAGCTTAATCTGTCGCAATCGGCCGTTTCCCGACAGGTCCGGGCTTTGGAAGAATCGCTGAATGCGATCCTGTTTCACCGGCATGCCCGGGGTCTGATCCTGACGGAACAGGGCGAACTTCTGTTCGATGCGACGCGCGCAATGAACAAACGGCTGGATGCAGCCACGGCGCGGATCCGCGACAGTGAAGAAGAGGTGTTTGGTGAACTGCGCGTCACCACCACGATTGGCTTTGGCACGCTCTGGCTTGCCCCGCGCCTGCCGAAGCTCTTCACGACGCATCCCGATCTCAACATCGATCTGATGCTCGAAGAACGGGTGCTGGACCTGCCCATGCGGGAGGCCGATGTCGCGATCCGAATGAAAGAACCCAGCCAGGCCGATCTGATCCGCAAGAAGCTGATGTCGGTTCATATGTGCCTCTACGCGTCGCCAGACTACCTCGCCGACCACCCCGCTCCGCATAGCCCGGAGGAGTTGCGCAACCACCGTTTGCTCTGTCAAAGCCCGCGCTCTGCTCAGGTGGGCGCAGGCGCAAGCCTCGTGCGCGAACTCATGACCTATGACATTCCCGCCCTTCTCACCGTAAACAACTATTTTGGCGTCCTTCAGGGCGTCTTGCACAATATCGGTATTGGCGTGCTTCCCGACTACCTCAGTCGCGATTTCCCCGATCTGGTTCGCATTCTGCCAGAGGTGTATTCTGCGGATGTCCCTGTCTTTCTCGCCTACCCCGAAGAGTTACGGCACTCGCAGCGGATCGCCGCGTTTCGCGATTTCGTGCAGGAAGAGATCCAGAGCTATCGCAAACGCATGTAACCCTTTGGCGTCAAAGCGTATCCTGATCATGCGGGTGATATGCACGCAACGCATATCGGAGATGTACAAACTGCGTTGTAAATAGACTTGATTGCTTAAAAGCGCGGCACTATTTGAACGTCATGGCGTGAGGACGATGAGCTATCCGCCATACCTCCCTGTTGGACTTCGGCCGAGCTTTTTGCTCGGCCTTTTTTTTGCTTAAATCGCATCATCGATGGCCTAAAGGACTGCAAGCTCAGCTTCCGCGAAGCGTGTCAAAGGTAGAGCACCCTCCTCGGTAAGCGTGATCACCTCTTCATGCACCATGATACGACCCTCGCGCGTCGTCACGTATGGCTCTAGCGTCAGCACCATCCCTTGTTGCAGAACACTCTCGTCGGTTTCCAGAAACGACAGGCCTTCGGTCAGGTGGAGCCCAAGACCATGCCCGAACCGCGCCTTCTGGCGGCCGGTCACTGCCGTCATCGCCTGCCAGACATCGCAGGCCCGTGCGCCAGGACGCGCAGCATCAAATCCAGCCCGGGTCGCGTCGATCAGGGTACGATGAGCCCGCACCGCACAATCGCTCGGCTCTCCGACAGCATAGTTCCGGTCAAAATCACTATAGTAGCCGCCAAGCACCGCGCCCGTATCCAACATCAACACGTCCCCGGATGCGAGCGGACGATCATTGGCGGGCGAGATCACATCCTCGTAGCCGTCCGGCCCCGCAGCCCCGGCGAGGAACCCCACCCAGTCTGCTCCCTCCTCGAGAAGCAAAGACTGAAACGCCCGAAAAACCCGGGGCAGCGGCACACCCTCGCCCGCGATCTCTCCCACCCGATCAAAGGCCCTGTTCGTCAGAGCGCAGACGGCTCTCAGGCAGTCTATTTCGGCCGGAGATTTGATGGCGCGCAGCGCCGCCACGATCCCACCATCGCTCCCAATCGCGTGGGTGCTGGCCTCTTTCAATCGGGCAAAATCTGCAAGCGGCATCCGCAGATGGCTTTCCGGCCCATCCGGTGTGCCAACCGGGCCGCCCTGCTCCGCAAGGGCCGCTGCCAGCAGGGTGACCCCATCATCTTCGGGGCGCGGTGCGGGCCACGTTCGGATATCGCTCACCCAGCCTCGTCCCATCAGAGCTGCGCCAATTTCAGGAATAACGGCAATCGGATCGCCGTCGACGGGCAGAATGACAAACCAGGGACGGCTGGGCGAGGCCCAGAAACGCGTCAGAAAACCCGTGAAATAGAAGATGTCTGTCTCGGTGGTGACCAGGAGAGCCGACAGTCCGCGGCGGCGCATCTCCGCCTGAGCGCGCGCGAGGCGTCCGCGATACTCCGCCTCAGGAAACATCTGCCTGCTCGCTGAGAACGCAAAGCACGCGCGCATCCGACGGCAACTTCATCTGTCGCAGGGCCGCCAATCCCGCACCACCCGACGGAGTGGTTGACAATCCCAGACGATCCAGCACGGGCATCGCGTCCAGCGCTTCATCCTCTGTGATCGTGGCAACGACGTCGGCTTCGTGAGCGAGACCCCGAAGCGCATTCAGAGAGGGGTCTTTGCAATCGAGCCGTCCCATCGACGAGACAGGGCCCGGGGCCATCACAGGACGACCGGCATCCACGCTGGCTTGCAAGGCAGGCGCTGCTTCGGGTTCAACATTGATAATCGTCGGGCCGTCGCCCCAAACCGCCCGCCAGTAAGCCGCGCACGCCGCCGACATTCCGCCCACCCCACATTGCAGCAGGATATGCGTGGGCGGCCCCGGCATTTGTTCGGCGGCTTCGGCTGCAAGCGTGACATACCCTTCCATCAGCCGATGTGGAAGATCGAAGTACCTCGGCCAGGAACTGTCGGATAAGAGCGTCCAGCCTTCCGCGTCCGCGGCCTTGGCCGCCGCCTCCATACTCTCCTCGTATTGCGGCCCCTCTCGCACAACCTCCGCCCCGTGATGACGCAGCCTTTCTGCAAAACTCTCCGGGACGGTCTCGGCGATGAAGACAACGGCGTGCGCGCCAAACCGGCCTGCCCCAAAGGCCAGTGACAGGCCATGATTGCCAGCGCTTGCCGTGACATAGCTACGCCCCTTGAGGGCGCGGCTCAGATCGTCAGCGCCGGTCTCCAGCGCGTGATGGGCCAGCACGTAAGCCGCGCCAAGCGCTTTGAAGCTGCCCATGCCCATACGACCGCGCTCATCCTTCACCCAGACCTCCGGGCCAAAGCCCGTGACGGGCGTCAGGGGCGTCTCCCCTGCCACCAGGCATTGGTCGACGACACGCCGTGCCGTGTCTGCATCGATGCTCGGCATGGGCGCGCCTGCCAGCACATCTTCGGGCAAGCCCTGCCCCCGCCATGGATTGTCTTTGGTCTGCATTGATCCTCCCTGCGTCGCCACCTTGCCCGAGTCCGCGCAACATTCAAGCGGTTCGCCGGTTTTTTCAGTGCCTCTTTTCCCCGGTGAAACGATAGCCTAAAAGCCCGGTGACTGAGGCAGCAGGGGCAACTCAACATGCAAGAGCCGGCGATCACGCCCGATCTGATCGAAGCGCACGGTCTGAAACCCGATGAGTATGAGCGCATCCTCGAGATTATCGGACGCGAGCCGAGCTTTACCGAACTGGGCATCTTCTCGGCCATGTGGAACGAGCATTGTTCCTACAAGTCGTCCAAGAAATGGCTGCGCACGCTACCCACCGAAGGCCCGCAGGTCATTTGCGGCCCCGGCGAAAACGCGGGTGTCGTGGATATCGGTGACAATCAGGCCGTGGTCTTCAAAATGGAGAGCCACAATCACCCCAGCTACATCGAACCCTATCAGGGCGCGGCCACCGGTGTCGGCGGCATCCTGCGCGACGTGTTCACGATGGGCGCACGACCGATTGCGTCGATGAATGCGCTGAGCTTTGGCGAACCCGCCCATCCCAAAACGCGCCAGCTTGTGCACGGCGTCGTTGAGGGTATCGGAGGGTATGGCAATTGCTTTGGCGTGCCCTGCGCTGGCGGAGAAGTGCGGTTTGATGCAGCCTATAACGGCAATTGTCTGGTTAATGCTTTTGCGGCAGGCCTCGCCGACGCGGACAAGATCTTCTACTCCGCCGCCTCCGGCGTGGGGATGCCCGTGGTCTATCTCGGCGCGAAGACCGGGCGCGACGGCGTCGGCGGCGCCACCATGGCCAGTGCGGAATTCGACGATACGATCGAGGAAAAGCGCCCCACCGTCCAGGTGGGCGACCCATTCACCGAAAAACGGCTGATGGAGGCCTGTCTGGAGCTGATGGCCACCGGTGCGGTGATCTCGATTCAGGATATGGGGGCTGCTGGCCTGACCTGCTCTGCAGTTGAAATGGGGGACAAGGGCGGATTGGGCGTGCGCCTCAATCTCGATGCCGTGCCGCAGCGCGAGACCGCGATGACCGCTTACGAGATGATGCTCTCGGAAAGTCAGGAGCGCATGCTGATGGTGCTGCGCCCCGAGCTCGAAGACGTCGCCCGGGCTGTGTTCGACAAATGGGATCTCGACTTTGCCGTGGTGGGGGAAACCATAGAAGAAGACCGCTTTATCGTTGTGCATCAAGGCGAAACGAAGGCCGACCTGCCGCTCTCGACCCTCTCGGGCGCCGCACCGGAATATGATCGGCCCTGGGACGCGCCAGCCGTACCGGACGCGTTTGATGCCGCCGAACTGCCCGGGGTCGACCCGATCGATGCGCTGAAGGTCCTGATCGGATCGGCGAATTACTGTTCGCGGCAATGGGTGTATGAGCAATACGACACGACCGTGATGGCCGATACGGCCCGCACGCCGGGGCAAGGGGCGGGCATCATGCGTGTGCATGGGACCGACAAGCTTTTGGCGTTTACCTCGGATGTCACGCCCCGTTACGTCGCGGCCAATCCACGCGAGGGCGGCAAACAGGCGGTGGCCGAGGCCTATCGCAATCTCTCGGCGCTTGGGGCCAAGCCACTGGCCGCCACGGACAATCTGAATTTCGGCAACCCTGAAAAACCGGCCATCATGGGTCAGTTTGTCGAAGCCATCGGCGGGATTGGCGAGGCTTGCCAAGTGCTCGATATGCCGATCGTATCGGGCAATGTCTCGCTCTATAACGAGACCGATGGTCAGGCGATCCTGCCGACGCCCACCATCGGGGCCGTGGGCCTGATTGAGACAGAAGAGCGCGCAATAACCGGTCAGGTGCGCGACGGGCATGTGGCGTTGATGATCGGCGAGGCCTCGGGCCATCTGGGACAATCGGCCTATCTTGCAGAAGTCTTCAACCGGGTCGAAGGAGATGCGCCGCCGGTCGATCTGGAGGCCGAGAAACGCAATGGAGAGTTCGTCCGGGCCCATCCAGACCTGATCCGCGCCTGTACGGATATCGGCGACGGTGGTCTGGCGCTCGCGGCCTTCGAACTGGCCGAAGCGGCGGGCGTCGGGGTGGACGTGCAAGAGCCGGATCTGACACAGCTTTTCGGCGAGGATCAGGGCCGTTACCTCGTGGCCTGTAACTTCGATCAGGCGGAAGCCCTGATGATCGAAGCGGGCCGCGCCGGTGTGCCGGTCCGCGCCGTCGGACGATTTGGCGGCGATCAGGTGAAGCTCTGCCGCTCTAGTGCACCACTGTCCGATTTATCGCTGCTCTTCAAAGGGGCCTTCGCAGATCATTTTGCCTGATCGCGCCTGATCACGTTTCCAGGAGCAGGCTTGGCCGATCCCGGCCCGCATGCAACCTTTCCGTCAACCGGAACAGAAAGGTTTGCCCATGTCCCGCCTTCCCCTTGTTGTTGCTTTGTGTGCTACGCCATTTCTCGCCTTTGCCCAGGAGACCCCTGCCCCTGAAGAGTTGCCAAACGATCCAAGCCAGACAGCACCGGATGCAGCGGCTCCTGAAAGCCCGATGACACTGGAAAGACTGGATGAGATTGTGCGCACCCTCGACCCGGAGGCGCAAAGCAATGGCGGGATGTGGCAACTGACCATCAACGATCTGCAGATCCTGATCATAACCGATCCAGTCAATGACCGGATGCGCGCTCTTACCCCCGTACGCGGCACGGACGATCTGAATGTCACGGAACTGACCCGAATGATGCAGGCCAATTTCGATACGGCCCTCGATGCGCGGTATGCGATCGCGCGGGATACGGTCTGGGCCACCTTCATTCACCCGCTGAGCCCACTGGAAAAAGACCAGCTGATTTCAGGTCTGGGTCAGGTGGTGAACCTCGCCCAGAGCTACGGCACGCTCTATTCAGGTGGGGCGATGTCCTTTGGCGGCGGTGACAGCGGTGAACTTCAACGCGCGTTGATCGATGAGCTTCTGAAAAAAGGCGAGGAAATCTGAGACTGGCGGCACTCTGCCAAAAAGGAGGAGGCAGAGCGCACCGGCGATGCTTGCCTTCCCATCGACGGCTCTCTATCTTTTGAACGAACCAGGGAGATGTCGGTATGCCGATGCAGGCGCAAGAGATCGAGGATTTGATCCGCGAAAGCTTTCCGGACGCAAGGATCACGATTACCGATCTGGCCGGTGACGGGAATCACTATGCGGCCGAAGTGATTGCCGCGTCCTTTGCGGGCATGAACCGGGTGCAGCAGCAGCGCGCCGTCTATGCCGCGCTGAAAGGCAAAATGGATGGCCCGGCAGGAGATTTGCACGCGCTTGCCCTGACAACAAAAGCGGATGTGTGAATGGACCTGTTCGTACCTCTTTCGATTGTTGGCATCCTTGTTTTGGTCGCTGCCCTCGCGGTGATGGCACAGCGCACAAATCCCGGACAGCGGGGCAGCCGACCCGGTCGCGGATATCACGTGTTGCGCTCCGATTATCAATCCGGCATGGGCGGCGGACATGTGACTGAATGGCAGGTTCCAAAGGACCCCGACGCCTATGCGAAACTCTTCGTTCCGAAGGACAGCAAGAAATGACACCAGACAACCTGACAGACACGCTTGAACAGGCAAAATCCCGGATCGACGAGACGGTCAAATCCAATGACGTCGTGCTGTTTATGAAGGGCACGAAATCGATGCCTCAATGTGGTTTTTCCAACCGGGTGGCCGGTGTTCTGAATTACATGGGCGTGGATTATCTCGATATAGACGTGCTCAGTGACGACGCCATACGTCAGGGCGTGAAGGATTATTCCGACTGGCCCACAGTGCCACAACTCTACGTCAAAGGCGAATTTGTGGGTGGCTGCGACATCGTGACGGAAATGACGTTGTCCGGAGAGCTCGACACGCTGTTCGACGGCGAAGGCGTCGCATATGACAAAGATGCCGCTGACAAAATACGAGAGGCCAACGGCTAAATCGGGTCCGTTTTCCGCAGGGAAAACGGTTCGGAAAATGTACATTTTCCGGCGCCCGGCCAATTGGACGGCGTCACGTCAGCCGAGACTGTTCTGACATCAAAGGTGGCGCAAAACAGTTTGATCATAGCCTGAACGACCAGGACGTGTAGCGCGGGAGCGTTGCATGCGCCCGGCCTTTGGGTGAAGTTCCAGTTTAAACGCCGGACGCTTTAACCATTCTGCACCACATAGGGCTGTTTTTGCAGGTGTCGCTCTATCGACTTAAGCCCGGTTTTCTGGTGAATAACGCTCAGTAAACTGCTCAACGCGTCTGCATCCGCACCAATGCCCATCGCCAGCCGTGCTTCGTTCATCAGAATGGGGCGCTGCGACTTGTACGTTTCCTTATCCGCTGCCACCGGCTGCTCCGGTTTACGCAGGTGAACAAAATACTCGAAGGTGCGGGTCCGGCTGATCGATACGATTTCAAAACTGATCAGATCAAGATGGATCAGATCGCTGATCAGAAGATGCAGAATTTCGGGGCAGGTCACCGAGCAATGGGCATCCGTGTATGTCTCCGACTTATCCAGATAATCCTGATAAAGCCCCGGCAGATCCTGCCCGAATATGAAACGCTCGAACTTGGCCGTGCCAATATTGAAGCCCGGCTTTTCATTCCCGTCCCGTCCAAGATAATGCGCTGTACCGAGTTTGAAGTCGAGAACCGATCCCGGGGACGGTCTGCTGCGATCCTCGTGATATGCATCGAGCCAGTCTGCAAGGCGCGTGGGAAAGCGAAAATGATCAAAGCAAGCCCGGTAATCGGGGATCGCCATGGACAATACGCCGCCGGGGCGCAGCACTTCCTCGCAGCCTTGCAAAAACTGAATCGGGTTGGGCAAATGCTCGAAGTTGTGCGACGACACGATATAGGCGCATTCGCCAAATTCAGGGCTTCCCCGCATCAAGTCATTCAGATGTGACCCGTCTCCGACGAAATCGACATCTTCGATTTCTGCCACCCGCTCACTCGGGATAAACGGGTCATCCTTTGCCTTTGCGCGCAGTTCATCATGGCCAAAGACATCCACGATACGACAATTGAAGCCTTCGGCTTTTGGCGTGAGCGGGTTGAAGTAGGGCGCAATTTCGACGCCAAGCGCCTCTTTGTCGACGAAGCGCAGCAACTCTTTTTTTCTGTCCATAATCCACCTGCTCCAACATGACCTATCGTCTTTGCCGCCTGTCTATTGGGTCTGGCAGGGAAATTGCAAGTATCGGACATCAAGCGATAGCCCGACCTGATCGGACGGGGCGTGCGTTCAGATATCCAGAGTGTTGTCTTTTTCCCATTGCGTGAAGTGGGCTGTGAACCGGTTCCACTCTTCGGTCTTCAGCTTGATGAAGGCGGCAGAGAACTCGTCGCCCATCGCGGCCTTCAACGTGCGATCCTTGTCGAAAGCTCTGATCGCGTCGAGCATGTTCAGCGGCAGGCGCGGGGCGCCGCGCACTTTGTGTCCCTCGGCGTACATATCGATCTCATACCGCTTACCGGGATCGGCTTTCATGTGCAGCCCGTCGAGGCCCGCCGCGATGATCACCGCCTGCAGCAGATACGGGTTCGCCGCCCCGTCCGCCAAACGCAACTCAACGCGGCCCGGCCCGGGCCCGCGCGCCATGTGCGTGCGGTTGTTGGACGTCCAGGTCACGGTATTGGGCGCCCAGGTCGCGCCGGACATCGTGCGGGGGGCATTGATCCGCTTGTACGAGTGCACCGTCGGATTGGTGATCGCCGCCATGCCGGAGGCGTGCTTCATGATCCCGCCGAGGAAGTTGCGACCTTTCTCGCTCAGCCCCAACTCCATCGCATCGTCGGCAAACATGTTGACCTTGGCTGCGGCACCCGGGGCATCCCAGACAGAGATGTGAGCATGACAGCCATTCCCGGTCAGACCTTCAACCGGCTTGGGCATGAAGGTGGCGCGGAAGCCATGCTTTTCGGCCACGGACTTCGTCATGAACTTGAAGAAGGAATGCCGGTCCGCTGTCACCAGGGCGTCGTCAAACTCCCAGTTCATTTCAAACTGGCCGTTGGCGTCCTCGTGGTCGTTCTGATAGGGCCCCCAGCCCAGATCCAGCATGTAATCACAGATCTCGCGCACCACGTCATAGCGCCGCATCACGGCCTGCTGGTCGTAGCAGGGTTTCTCGGCAGTATCGAATTCATCTGACAGCGCGCTGCCATCGGGCGTGAGCAGGAAGTATTCGCATTCAACCCCGGTTTTGACATGCAGACCCTCGTCAACCGCCTCGGCAATCAGACGGCGAAGCACGTTGCGCGGCGCTTGCGCCACTTCCTCGCCTTCCATCATCGGATTGGCCGCGACCCAGGCGACTTCAGGGTTCCAGGGCAGTTGAACAACTGAGGACGGATCGGGCACCGCCAGCATATCCGCATGCGCCGGCGTCATGTCGAGCCAGGTTGCAAAGCCCGCAAAGCCAGCGCCCTCTTCCTGCATATCCGCAATGGCCTGCGCCGGGACGAGTTTTGCGCGCTGACCGCCAAACAGGTCAGTGAACGACACCATGAAATATTTTACACCCTTTGCGCTGGCAAAGGCCGCCAGATCCTGTGTCATGTCCCTCTCCTGTTCTTTTCTTTCAGATTATCGACTACGGTATTCAGTGTTTCGTCTCAAGTCGCGCTCCGACTGCCAAAGCCCCCGGAGACGCATTTCCCGTTACATCCCGCCAGATTGTCCCGGGACCCACGCCGTGCCCGCCAGTGGCACACGCGCCATGGCAGCCGCTTCGACAGTCAGCGCCGCGAGATCCTCGGGTTCGAGGTTGTTGACGTGATTCTTGCCGCAGGCGCGCGCCAGCGTCTGCGCTTCCAGTGTCATCACCTTGAGGTAATTGTTCAGCCGTCGGCCCGCTTCCACCGGATCAAGACGCGCCGCAAGGTCGGGGTCCTGGGTCGAAATACCCGCAGGGTCCTGACCGGCATGCCAGTCGTCATATGCACCTGCCGTGGTGCCCAGGGCCTGATAGTCGGCCTCCCATTTGGGGTCATTGTCGCCGAGCGCGATCATCGCGGCAGTCCCAATGCTGACCGCATCGGCCCCGAGCGCCAGCGCCTTGGCCACATCTGCGCCGGACCGAATGCCACCCGAGACGATCAGCTGCACCTCCCGGTGCATGCCCAGATCCTGCAGCGCCTGGACCGCCTCGCGGATACAGGCCAGCGTCGGGATGCCCACATGTTCGATAAAGACATCCTGCGTGGCGGCCGTTCCGCCTTGCATGCCGTCGATCACCACAACCTCGGCGCCCGCCTTCACGGCCAGCGTGGTATCGAAATACGGGCGCGCCGCGCCGACTTTCACATAGATGGGCTTCTCCCAGCCGGTAATCTCACGCAGTTCAAGGATTTTGATTTCCAGATCGTCAGGCCCCGTCCAGTCCGGGTGCCGACAGGCCGAGCGCTGGTCGATGCCCTTGGGCAGCGTCCGCATCTCCGCCACGCGGTCCGAGATTTTCTGTCCGAGCAACATGCCACCGCCCCCGGGCTTGGCCCCCTGCCCGACAACCACCTCGATCGCATCTGCCTTGCGCAGGTCCACCGGGTTCATGCCGTATCGGCTGGGCAGATATTGATAAACGAGCGTCTTGGATTGCCCGCGTTCTTCAGGTGTCATGCCGCCATCGCCAGTCGTGGTAGACGTGCCTGCCAGGGATGCCCCGCGCCCGAGCGCCTCCTTGGCTTGTGCGGACAGGGCGCCAAAGGACATGCCCGCAATCGTGATCGGAATATCGAGCGTGATCGGGTTTTTGGCAAAGCGCGTGCCAAGTGTCACGTTGGTATCGCAGCGTTCGCGATACCCTTCCAACGGATAGCGCGACATCGACGCGCCCAGAAAGACGAGATCATCAAAATGCGGCAGTTTCCGCTTGGCCCCGCCGCCGCGAATATCATAGATGCCGGTCGCCGCCGCGCGCCGGATTTCTGCATTCACTTCAGGTGTGAACGTATTGGAATAGCGCGGTAAAGTCTGTGGTGGTGTCTGTTCGTCACGGGCCATCAGGCACCTCCTTAATAGGCGTTATCGATATTGAAGTTGTAGAGATTGCGCGCGGAGCCATAGCGTCTGAACTCGGACGGATCCACTTCGATCCCCGCCCGCGCCAGAAGGTCTTCCAGAATGGCGACATGTTCGGCGCGCATCTCCTTTTCGATGCAATCCGCCCCGAGGCTTTTGACTGACCCGCGCACAAAGAGACGCGCTTCATAGATTGAATCGCCAAGCGCATCACCGGCATCGCCGCAGATCACCAGATTACCCGCCTGCGCCATGAAGGCCGACATATGACCGACATTACCACCGACGACGATATCGATGCCCTTCATCGAAATACCGCAGCGCGATGATGCGTTCCCCTTGATCACGAGCAACCCGCCATGCGCCGTGGCCCCGGCATACTGGCTCGCATCGCCTTCGACGATGACGGTGCCACTCATCATGTTTTCGGCGACCCCCGGTCCCACATTGCCTTGCACACGCACGGTCGCCTGTTGATTCATACCCGCGCAATAATAGCCGGTAGAGCCTTGCACTGTGACATCGATGGGCGCGTCCAGACCCACGGCCAGCGCGTGGCTGCCACGGGGATTGACCACCTGCCAGGCGGTTTCATTCGTGCTCTCGGCCTGACCCTGAAGGGCGGCATTCAGACCACGCAGGCCATCTGCGGCGATATCATAGGTTTGCATGGGTCAATGGCTCCAGAAGTAAACAGTGGCAGGCTCGGGCTCCCAGACGCGCGCCTCATCGATCCCCGGCAGGTTGACCAGAGCGCGATATTCGCTGCCGAAGGCGACGTACTGGTCGGTTTCGGCCATGACCGCCGGTTTGCAGGCGATGGGGTCGCGGACAACGCCAAAGCCGTCTTTGGTGCCCACCACAAAGGTGTAGAAGCCGTCCAGATCGTCGAGACCACTTTCCAGCGCCTCGCCAAGGCTGGCACCGTCACGCATTTTCCATGTCAGGTAGGCCGCCGCAACCTCGGTATCGTTTTCGGTTTCGACTGTAATATCCTGACGTTTAAGTTTGCGCCGTAGTGCATTGTGATTGCTCAGAGATCCATTGTGCACAAGGCATTGATCCGGACCCGTTGAGAACGGATGCGCCCCCAACGTCGTGACGGCACTTTCTGTGGCCATGCGCGTGTGCCCGATCCCGTGACTGCCGCGAAGATGCGGAATATCGAAACGCCGCGCGACGTCGCCCGGCAAACCGACCTCCTTGTAAATCTCGATGGCCTCACCCGCGCTCATGATCCGCAAACCGGGATAGTCCCGTTTGATAACGGCACGCGCGTCAGCCAGCTTTTCTTCTGCCAGATCGATCACCGCATGGGTGTCGATCACACTGACCGTGACACCTGCATCGAGCGCCTGTTCGAGGGCTTTCTCAAGGCCCTTGAATTGCTTTGGATCATCGGACTGAACCGTGAGTTTGGCGTGCCCTGCCCGATCCGTGCGGTAGACAGCAATCCCGGCGCTGTCCGGGCCGCGATCCGACATCGTGATCAGCATATCGGTGAGCAGCTCCCCAAGACGGGGTTCCAGCTCTTTGTCCTTGATAAAAAGACCTACAATGCCACACATGGCGTGCCCTCCGTTAAGTTGATTCAGACCTAGCGTAGCGCATGAGAAGTTTCAAGTTATGAAGAATTATTTCACCTTGTGAAACTCACCCATCGCCCTGAGGATAGGAAATCACCGCGAGATACCGCGCCGGAAGCACCAGCAATTCATCCGGACCATGCGGCGCATCGGCATCAAAAAACAGGCTGTCGCCAGGCTTTAGATCAAACACCGCGTCCCCGTGGCGATAGCGCACCTCGCCTTCAAGCATATAGATCAACTCGATCCCATCATGTTGAAACGTGGGAAACACGTCCGAATCCGCCGTGAGCGTGATCAGGTAGGGTTCGCCCACGACACCAGACGAGTTCGCAGGCAAATGTCCCAGCAAGCGGTATTGATGACCCGCGCGGGTACCGGCACGTTCGATTTCCACAGCCTCGCCTTTGCGAACGAAAGACGCCGCGCGCGCCTCTTCGAACCGTCGGAAAAATGCTGTGATCGGAACGCTGAGCGCATCCGACAGCGCCGTTAGCGTGCTGAGCGACGGTGAGGTCAGACCATTTTCAATCTTGGACAGCATGCCCGCCGACAAACCTGTATTCGACGAAAGCTCTGCCACGGTCATGGCCCGGGATTTGCGAAATTCCCGAACGGCGCGGCCAATCGCCGTCTCGAGGTCATTTTCGCTACTCTCCCGCAGCTTGTGTGGATCTTGTGTCAGCGTCACGAGGCGCGCCTGTCTTGATCAGATATGAAGCGGATGGTGACGCGAACACAAGGCAAGCGCAAGCCACACGACATGCCACGTGTCCATCAGGACGAACGCCTGGATCGGTACGTCAAATTTGCCGGAATTGTCGCGAAGAGACCACAAAACCGGCAGGCGATCGTCATCAAACCCGCACGATGGGGTGCAAACCTTCTCTCACAGAAGGGACAGTACGATGAATGAGTTGACCCAAACACCCCCGATTGTCGCGCACCCTGTGCCGAACCCGACGGCGCAAAAGCCATCAGAGACGCAAAAGGCGCCTCAACCGCGTGAGACGCCTTTTACCTTTGACGATTTCGCGTCGATCTGAACCGGCGCGTTAGCCGACCAGTTCGAGGCCGGAGAAAAAGTAGGCGATCTCGACGGCGGCCGTTTCCGGCGCGTCTGAGCCGTGAACAGAGTTTTCACCCACGGATTCTGCGAATTCCGCGCGGATCGTACCCGGAGCCGCATCCGCTGGGTTGGTGGCGCCCATGACGTCACGGTTCTTGGCAATCGCGCCCTCCCCCTCAAGCACCTGCACCACAACCGGCTCCGATGCCATGAAGTCGCACAATTCGTCATAGAAGGGGCGCTCTGCATGGACGGCGTAGAACACACCGGCCTGGGCCTTTGTCAGGTGAATGCGCTTTTGCGCCACGATGCGCAGGCCCGCGTCTTCGAATTTGGCATTGATCTTACCGGTCAGGTTGCGCTTGGTGGCATCGGGTTTGATGATGCTGAGCGT
>ERZ1740060.702-NODE-702-length-15076-cov-21.911790_pt1 | contig 15076 bp, 12 predicted proteins | sample MGYA00581743_ERZ1740060 | MGnify/ENA primary metagenome ERZ1740060 (study PRJEB43018, sample SAMN04849235) | marine metagenome | isolation source: floating plastic debris | place: Pacific Ocean | collected 2008-08-27 | study: EMG produced TPA metagenomics...
TCGCCGCGCCGCCAGCGTTCGCCCAGATCATCGTAATGGCGCGACAGCGGGTGCCCCGATTGCCCGGTCGAGATCACGAAGACGGAACTGTCGGGATCGGCAAAGTCATAAACGCCGCGATAGCCCGCCCCGTGGACGTTCAGGAACGGGTTAGGACCGGTGCCAAGCGTGCGCCCGCGCATCAGCGTGTTATCCGCCCCAGAGGTCGATTGGCGGATGTTCACGAACCAGTTGAGCACCGGCACTTCGCCCAGAACCGGGTGGTCATGGGTCGCCTGATGCGCATCGCCCCAGCGCAGGCTTTCGAGGGTGGTGCCGTATGTTTCCTCGATCCAGATGATGGCGTCGTCGAGGGCGAGGCGGGCGATTTGCGCGCAGGTTTCCGTCGCGGCGGATTGTTTGACGTCACACCACGCGGCTGCGCCATTGATATCGCGGTAGACCCGTTCGATGAAAAGCGGCTCGATATGGGTGAACTCGTCGGCAAGCGGGCCCAGCTCATCGCGGATCAGGCGGTCTTGCAAGGCACGAACCCAAGCGTTGTAGATCAGCGGCTCGGGCAGGTGTTCGTTCATCTCACCGTTCCAGTTGGCCAGCAACGTGAGCGCGCGCTGGCGCTGGCGTTCAGGGGTGCCGTCGGGGGCCGCTTCCCCGGTGAACCACAGATCGGCACCGATCAGGGGCAGCAAGGCGCGCGCGGTGAAGCTGACGGTATCAAGCTGGGCCTCAATAAAGCTTTCGCGGGTGTGGACCTCGCGCGATTGCATAAGGCCTTCCCAGCGCTGAATGCGCTGGCTGTCGCCCCAATCATAGGAGATATGGTTGGGGAAAGGGCGTTCGACGGTCTTGTTGTTGGTGTTGCCCAAAATGCCGCCATTAGGGTCAACAAAGACAGGGTTAATCACCTCGTGCATGCGGCCTTTCCAGCGGTTTTCAGGGCGCCAGCCGGGGCTGGGCAAGCGGCCTTTGCTTTGGTGACGTGCATCGCGGCGCGGGATTGCACCGATGGTGCGCATGGCGATGCGGGTGTCATCGGCAAGGGTGAGGTTTTGCGACGGCGCGATATAGTCTTTTGACGCCTCAAGCGCCGCATCAACGTCTTGAGCGCGCATCAGCGCCAGTGCCGCACTCATCGTGGTGTCATTGGGGCTCAGCGCCGTCCAGGCAACAGAGACCACATGACCGGGGGGCGTGATTGTGTTGAGATCAAACTGAGTGCCGGGCAGGACGGGGCCGTTTTCAGTCCAGCGCAGGGTCAGGGTGACCGGATCTGCATCTTTGACTTGGATGATAGACGGGCGCGAGGTGAACGCGGCAAATCCGGTTGGGGTTTCGTATTCACCGGGATTGTCGGGATTCAATCGTTCGATATGCAGATCGAGATCGTCCATGTAGGACGAGGTGATACCCCAGCCCAACGTCTCGCTCCGGCCGGTCATGATCGCGGGGACGCCGGGGATCGTGCCGCCGATCACGCCGCCAGTGGCCAGTTCAAGCCGAGCCAGATACCAGATCGTGGGCGCGGTGAAGCCAAGATGCGGGTCGTTGGCCAAGAGCGTGCCGCCCGAGGCCGAGCGATTGGGCGCTGCGGCCCATCCGTTCGAGGCGCCGGCAAAGGCGCGCGGGTTGGCGGGGTTGAGCGGATCGCGAGGCAGCGAGGCGGTGCGGATATTGGGCTGCGCGCCCGGGACCAGCGTTGCATATTCGGGCAAAGCAGCCACGCCAGTGCCGGGCATATCGGGCAGGATATCGCGGATCCGGTCCTGTTGGAGGGTGAGCGACGCGCGCGCGCGCAGCACCTCGGTCGGGATCTGGCCGCTGAGTTGCAGCGCCATCAGCTTGATGACGGCCACCGAGTCAGCGGGCTGCCACGGCGCGATGCGGTTGGAAAAGAGGAAAAGCTCTGGCGCGCCGCGCCCCAGCGCGTCTTCGTTGACTTGCCGCAAACGGGCGTTGACGCCATCGGCATAGGCCTGCAGGGCAGCGCGGGTCGAGGCGTCTTGCGCTTGCACGGATTGAACGGCGAGGTTGTATAGATCAAGGCGGCGCAGAAGGGCGTCTGTCTGGATGGTGCGATCTCCGAAAAGCTCGGACAGGCGGCCTTGCACGGTGCGGCGCAGCATCGTCATTTGCCACAGGCGATCTTGGGCGTGAGCGTAGCCAAGGCCGAAATAGACATCGGCATCGTTGGCTCCGAAGATATGGGGCACATTGGCGTTGTCGCGCACGATCTCGACCTCGGCGCTGAGGCCATCAAGCGTGACCTCGGCGCTGTAATCGGGGACCGAGCGGGAAGCGAAGTAATAGACAAGCGCCATCGTCAGGCCCGCCAAAACGAAGCCTGCGGTCACCAGTCGAAACAGCCAGCGAAACAAAACGCCCATCGGGCCCCCACCATTGACAGACCCACAGGGTCGGTTACGTCTGGCTTGCTATAACTGCGAAAGAGCGAGGGGAAAAGCCGATGGCGAAAGTTGCATTTCTAGGGCTGGGCGTGATGGGCTATCCGATGGCCGGATATCTGGTGAAAGCGGGCCATGAGGTCACGGTTTACAACCGGACCACCGCCAAGGCCGAAGCGTGGTCAAAAGAGCATGGCAGTGGCTTTGCCACCACCCCGCGCGCGGCGGCGGAGGGGTGCGATTTCGTGATGGCATGTGTGGGCAATGACAATGATTTGCGGTCAGTGTGTCTGGGCGAGGACGGGGCTTTTGCGGGCATGTCGGACGGTGCGATCTTTGTGGATCACACGACCGTATCGGCCGCTGTGACGCGCGAGCTTTATGCGACGGCCAAGCAGATCGGTGTTGGCTTTGTCGACGCCCCTGTTTCGGGTGGTCAAGCAGGGGCCGAGAACGGCCAGCTGGGCATCATGTGCGGCGGCGACGCAGACATCTACGCCCGGGCCGAGCCGATGATGGGGTCTTATGCGAAGGTGTGTAAGCGGCTTGGGGAAAGCGCCTCTGGTCAATTGACGAAGATGGTGAACCAGATTTGCATCGCCGGGTTGATGCAGGGGCTGTCAGAGGCGTTGAACTTTGCCGATAAGGCCGGGCTTGATGGCAAAGCGGTGGTCGAGGTGATCTCGGCCGGGGCGGCGGGCTCGTGGCAGATGAGTAACCGCTATGAGACGATGATCGACGATGAGTTCGATCTGGGCTTTGCGGTGGACTGGATGCGCAAGGATCTGGGCATTTGCCTGAAAACGGGCGACGAGATTGGTGCGCCGATGCCAGTGACGGCGCTGGTCGATCAGTTCTACAAGGATGTGCAGGCGATGGGCGGCGGGCGCTGGGATACGTCGTCGCTTATTAGGCGGTTGCGGGCGTAAAGCTAAATCAGCGGCGCGCCTGGGGCGTATCTTTATGATGAAGTAAGGGCCACCCGATGGGCGGCCCTTTTGCCTTCGGCGAGGATATTTTAGCAAAGGTGAAACCCGTATCAGGGAATGATGCGTGTGTATTTGGTGCCTTCGAGCGTGGCACCCACGCGCAAGCCCGCTTGACCGAAGACCACGGCGATCACGGGGGCGAGCGAGGTGGTGGTGCCAGCTTTGAGGCTTTCGCCTTCGTTTTGCAGGGCGTATTCCAGATCGGCCCCGGCCGCATAGCCTTGGGAGCGGCGGAAATCCATCAGCGCGCCATCGGTCATGAAAAACAGCACATGGGCATATTGCTGTGCGCCGATTTGCAGGCCGATGCTGGCTTGTGTGGCCGAGTAGTAATCCACCGTCGTGTCATTGATGCGCAGCGCGCCGCGGCCGTAAGAGCCGCCGATGCCAAGGCCTGCTTCGGTCACGAGCGGCATCACCAGCATACCGGCAGATTTGCGGCGCAGTTCTTGAGTGCCGGGGAAGGTGCGGTACATGTAGTTCAGCGTCGCATCCACGCGGGCGTCGATGGTTTCGGGGCCGCGAGAGCCGATACCGTTGCCGCAAGCTGCGGTGAAAGACAGTGCGCCAGTGGCCGCAAGGAAATTGCGTCGGGTGGTGATGGTCATTGTGTTACCTGCTCGGTTGCCTGATTTGATCCGCCTCTTATGAGCGGGATTATGCAGCAATATACGGCAATTCCGCGCCGGTGTCACGCATCAAGCGCGCGCGCGACGTCCATTGCGAAATAGCTTAGGATGCCGTCGCATCCGGCGCGTTTGAAGGCCATCAGGCTTTCGAACATCACAGCATCTCCATCGATCCAGCCATTGGCGGCGGCGGCCTTGACCATCGCATATTCACCCGACACCTGATAGGCGTATGTCGGCACGCCGAACTGGTCTTTGGTCAGGCGGCAAATATCCAGATAGGGCAGGCCGGGTTTGACCATGACCATATCTGCACCCTCCATCAGGTCCCGGTGAATAAGGCGCAGCGCCTCGTCGGAATTGCCGGGATCCATCTGGTAGGTTTTCTTGTCCCCTTTCAGCGCGCCAGAGGCGCCTACCGCGTCGCGGAACGGGCCATAAAAGGCAGAGGCGTACTTGGCGGCGTAGCTGAGGATGGCGACATCGCGAAAGCCTTCGGCCTCGCAGGCGGCGCGCATAGCCCCGATGCGGCCATCCATCATGTCAGAAGGACCAAGGATATCAGCCCCGGCGCGCGCTTGCTCAACCGCCATTTTCGCCAAAGCTTCGACGGTTTCGTCATTCACGACATGGCCGTTGCGCACAAAGCCGTCATGGCCATCAGGGTTATAGGGATCCAGAGCGACGTCGGTCATCACCGCGATCTCGGGCACGGCGTCCTTGATGGCGCGGATGGCGCGGTTTGACAGATTGTCGGGGTTCCACGCTTCGGAACAACAATCAGTTTTCAAAGCGGGATCGGTATAGGGAAAAATGCAAATCGCCGGGATGCCCAAGGCCGCCGCATCACGCGCCGCAGCGACCAGCCGATCGACCGTCAGACGCTTTACGCCCGGCATCGAGGGGATGTCGTAGGACGCATCGGTGCCATCCATCACGAAAACCGGCCAGATCAGGTCATGCACCGTCAGCGTGTTTTGCCGGGTCAGCGCCCGCAGGGCAGCCGATTTACGGGTCCGGCGCAACCGGGTCAGCGGGAAGGGAGCTACAACTGGGGTCATGGGGTTCCTGGCTGTCATCTTGGTTGTCTGTGGGTGCCATGGAATTAGAGCCATCTCAAGCCTAGGAATTGCCGCAATGCGGCGCTAGTGTGCCGAAAACTAAAACAAAGAGGCCATGAGTGGACTGGTATCAGACCATCTTTGAACTGATCGATATGCGATCGTTTTCCAATCTATGGTATTGGATTGCGCTTGCAGTGTTGTGGTCTTCGGCCAGCCATTATGTGCTTGGCGTACCCTTTGACATGGTGCTGCGCGCCAAGCGCCAGGGCGGAGAGACATTGGCCGATGTCGAAATGCTCACCCAGGTGAACGTCAATCGCTACTTGCTGATCGGGCGCGTCTCGGGGCTTTGGCTTCTGGGTTTCGTGTCTTTTGTCATCACCGGGCTGGGCATTCTGGGGTTTTACTACGGGATCGAGTTTTGCCAGGCTGTGTTTCTGCTGATGGCGCCGATGTCAATTGTGGGCTTGCTGACCATCTCGGCGGCGCGGCTGATCCAGGATCAGGCCCTGACAGGAGAGGCGTTGTTGCGCCGTCTGACGCGGCACCGGCTGCATGTGCAGATCATCGGCATCTTCGCGATTTTCATCACGGCGATGTACGGGATGTATGTGAACATGAATGTGGGCGCGCTCGGCGGTTGACATCGCGGCGCGGCGCGGTACGTCACATCGCCTATGGCGGATCCAAAACATATCACAATCGGCGGGGCTCCTGAGGGGTTCGATGCGACGCTGCTGGTGCGGGAGCTTGAGAGCTCGGGCGCGCCGGTGGTCCATGTGGCGCGCGATGACAAGCGGCTGGCCGCGATGCGCGCGGCTTTGGCGTTTGTGGCGCCGGAGGTGCCGGTCATCACCTTGCCGGGCTGGGACTGTTTGCCCTTTGACCGGGTGTCGCCCAACGCCGATATCTCGGCGGCGCGTATGGCGACACTGGCCGGGCTGGCCCATGGAATGCCGTCGCGGTTTATTCTGCTGACGACGGTGAATGCGGCGACCCAGCGGGTGCCGGCGCGCGATGTGCTGCGAGAGGCGGCATTCAAAGCAACCGTGGGTCAACAGATCGACGAGGCGGCGCTGAAGGCGTTTCTGGTGCGCATGGGGTTCACGCAAAGCCCCACGGTGATGGAGCCGGGGGATTATGCTGTGCGGGGCGGGATCATCGACATTTACCCGCCGGGCGACAGCGGTCCGGTGCGGCTAGATCTGTTTGGGGACGTGCTGGACGGCGCGCGGCGGTTTGATCCGGCGACCCAACGGACAACGGAAAAGCTGGATGTGGTGGAGCTGGCACCTGTGTCCGAGGTGATCCTGGACGAGGCGGCGATCACGCGGTTTCGGCAATCTTATCGCATCGAGTTCGGTGCGGCGGGCACGGATGATCCGTTGTATGAGGCGGTCAGTGCGGGGCGCAAGCATCAAGGGATCGAGCATTGGTTGCCGTTTTTCCATGACCGGCTGGAGACGCTGTTTGACTACCTGCCGGAGGCGTCCTTTGCGCTTGACGATCAGCTGACCCCGCAGCGGCTGGCGAGGTGGGAGAGCATTGCCGATCAATATGATGCGCGGCGCGAGGCCATGACCGCCAAGGGGCGGATGGATACGGTCTATAAGCCGTGTCCGCCGGAGTTGCTGTATCTGGATGATGCCGCTTGGGAGACGGCGGTCACGGATCGGCGGGTTCTGCAGTTCAATCCGTTGGCCCAAGGATCAGGCCCCGGTGTCATCAATGCAGGCGCACGGATCGGACGGAGCTTTGCGCCAGAGCGTCAGCAGGAAAGTATAAGCCTTTTCGGTACCTTATCGGACCACATTAAAGCAAAGCGCCATGATAGTTCCGTCATCATCGCCAGCTATTCGGATGGCGCGCGCGAACGGCTTGCCGGTTTGATGCAAGACGAAGGGTTGGATGATGCGACGCTTATTTCGGATCTGCGCGATGTGCAGCCCAAAGGCGTGCATCTGGCCGTCTGGGCGCTGGAGGCCGGGTTCGAGGCACCGGGGCTTATTGTCATTTCCGAGCAGGATGTTCTGGGGGACCGGTTGATCCGGGCTCCGCGCAAAAAGCGGCGGGCAGAGAACTTCCTGACCGAGACGCAAAGCTTGAGCCCGGGTGATCTGATCGTGCATGTGGATCACGGCGTCGGGCGCTATAAAGGGCTTGAGGTGATTACCGCAGCCGGTGCCGCGCATGAGTGCATTCTGCTCGAATATGCCGAGAACGCGAAGCTTTATCTGCCGGTCGAGAATATCGAGCTGCTGTCGAAATTCGGGCATGAGGAAGGCTTGCTGGACAAGCTGGGTGGGGGCGCGTGGCAGGCCAAGAAAGCCCGCCTGAAAGAGCGCATCCGCGAGATTGCGGATCGTTTGATCCGTGTGGCAGCTGAGCGAGCATTGCGTACAGCGCCGATTATGGAGCCTCCGCCAGGGATGTGGGACGCGTTCTCGGCGCGGTTCCCGTATCAGGAAACCGACGATCAGCTGAACGCGATCGAAGATGTGCTGAGCGATATGGCCAGCGGACAGCCGATGGATCGGCTCGTTTGCGGCGATGTGGGCTTTGGCAAGACCGAGGTCGCGATGCGCGCGGCGTTTGTGGCGGCAATGTCCGGCGTACAGGTCGCGGTGATTGCGCCGACGACGCTGCTGGCGCGCCAGCATTACAAGAGCTTTGCAGAACGGTTCCGGGGCTTTCCGTTGGAGGTGCGCACGCTGTCGCGGTTTGTCTCCGCGAAGGAGGCAACGGCGACGCGCGACGGCATCAATCGCGGCACGGTCGATATCGTGATCGGCACCCATGCATTGCTGGCCAAAACCGTGAAGTTCAAGAACCTGGGCCTGCTGATTATCGACGAAGAACAGCATTTCGGCGTGCAGCATAAAGAGCGTCTGAAACAGATGCGCACGGATATCCATGTGTTGACGCTGACAGCGACGCCCATTCCGCGCACGCTGCAACTGTCGCTGTCTGGCGTGCGCGAGTTGTCGATTATCGGCACGCCGCCGGTCGACCGTCTGGCGATCCGGACCTATGTCAGCGAGTTCGATACCGTGACTTTGCGCGAAGCGCTGCTACGCGAGCATTATCGGGGCGGGCAATCGTTCTTTGTCGTGCCGCGCGTGTCGGACATCCCGGATATCGAAGAATTTTTGCGCAAGGAAGTGCCTGAGGTCACGTTTATCACCGCCCATGGCCAGATGGCTGCGGGCGAGCTGGATGACCGGATGAACGCGTTTTATGACGGTAAGTATGACGTGCTTTTGGCGACAACGATTGTTGAGTCGGGGCTGGATATCCCGACCGCCAATACAATGGTCGTGCATCGCGCCGACATGTTCGGGCTGAGCCAGCTTTACCAGATCCGAGGCCGCGTTGGGCGTTCAAAAACAAGGGCTTACGCCTATATGACCACGAAGCCGCGCAAACCGCTGACCGACACGGCGCAAAAGCGACTGCGGGTTTTGGGGAGCCTGGATACGCTGGGCGCGGGCTTTACACTGGCCAGCCAGGATCTGGATATTCGCGGGGCTGGCAATCTGATCGGGGAAGAGCAGTCCGGGCAGATGCGCGAAGTCGGCTATGAGCTTTACCAGTCGATGCTGGAAGAGGCGATTGCCAAGATCAAAACCGGTGAGTTGACCGGGCTATCCGAGGCGGATGGCCAATGGGCGCCGCAGATCAATCTGGGCGTGCCGGTGCTGATCCCGGACGAATACGTCCCCGATCTGGACGTGCGGCTGGGGCTGTATCGGCGTCTGTCGGGCCTGACGACCAAGGTCGAGCTTGAGGGCTTCGCCGCCGAGCTGATTGACCGCTTCGGGCCACTTCCGAAAGAGGTGAACACGCTGCTGCTGATCGTGCGCATCAAGGCGATGTGCAAGCGCGCGGGTATTGTGAAGTTGGATGGCGGGCCGAAAGGGGCGACGATCCAGTTCCACAATGACAAGTTTGCCTCACCTCAGGGGTTGGTGGAGTTCATCGAGCATCAGCGCGGGCTGGCGAAGGTCAAGGACAACAAGATCGTCATCCGCCGCGACTGGAAGAACGATGCGGACAAGATCAAAGGGGCTTTTGCGATTGCACGCGATCTGGCAGAAAAGCTAATTGCAGAGAAAAAGCGCAAGAAAGCAAAGGCTTGAACGGCGTTCTTAAGCTTTGACAATCACGCGCTCTAACTGACGCATCCGCAGCGTCAGCATGAAGGCCACAGCCGAACAGGTCAGCGTTCCAATGGCAACTGGAACCGGGCTGCCGGTGAAGGCCAAACCGATGGGAACGGCGACAAAAACCGCGCCGATGGTCGAGACGGACCCCATGAGCGACGCGGCCATGCCAGCGATATGGCCTACGGGTTCCATCGCGAGGGCGTTGAGATTTCCAAGGGTCATTCCTGCGAGAAAAAAGAGCGACGTGATCCAGAAGAGGAAGATTGGGAAGAGATGAGCTTTGTTGTCTATCATATTGAAAGATATGAGTAACCCGGATGAGATCAGGATTTGAGTGCCAAGGACGGTCATCACCAGTTTGCGCATTCCAAGCCGCATCACAAACCGCGCATTTACAATGCTTGCCGTGGCCGCCAGCAAGGCGATAAGGCCAAACCAGAGCGGAAAGCTGGCGCTTTTGTCAAAGACAAGATCAAACATTTGCTGCGTCGTCGAAAGTACGGCGAAGAGCATGCCGAAACACAGTGCTTGGGTCATCATCGACAAGCGCACCATCGGGATCGACAGCATCTCTTGCAGCGCGGCCCATAACAGCGGCAGACGCATGGCGCGGCGCGCCTTCACAGGCAGGGTTTCGGGCATCCGCGTGGCGTACCAACACCCGATCAGCAGCGAGAAAAGAACGAAGGCTCCGAAGATACCACGCCAGCCAACGCCCCAGATAATGACCGCTCCCAAAGCGGGTGCGATGGCGGGCACCAGCGAAAAGACCAGCAAAACGAAGGACATCAGGCGGGCCATCTCGCGGCCTGAAAAGAGATCGCGGATCACGGCAAGGGCGACGATACGCGGACCCGCTACGCCGATGCCTTGAATGACACGCGCAGCCAGAACCCATTCCAGCGTGTTCGCCAGAAAGGCAAGCAATGCGCCAATGCAATAAAGCACAAAGCCTGCAAAGATGATCGGACGGCGGCCAAACGCATCGGATAAAGGTCCGGCAAAAAGTGTGCCGATCCCCATGCCAAAGACAAAGCTGGTGATGATAAGCGTGGCGCGTTCGGGGGCGTCGGGCGTAAGCTGGGCGGCAATTTCGGGCAGGGCGGGCAACATTGCGTCGATAGAGAAGGCGACGGTCGCACTAATCATGGCCATTAACGCGATGAACTCAGCGCGGCCCGGGATCTTCACGCGTCAGGGCCTTGGTCGCGCCTGCGGTTGCGCAATCGGCGGCGCATGGCAAGCTGTCCGAAATGACTGATGGCAAGGGCGAAGATGCCAAGCCCTGTGATGATGAACACGGTTGTGCCAAGCTTGCCGATCACCGTTTCAGGCACCAGTGAGCCATAGCCGACGGTCGACAAGGTGACGACCGTAAAGAAATAAGCGTCGATCCAGCTCCACCCTTCGGCCCAGCGGAAAAAGACGGTTCCCGAGCCGATCATGACCGCGAGCATGCTCAAGACGGTCGAGGTATTGAAGGTTGGCTTCACCCGGCGACCTGTTCTTTGATTTCACCGATGACCTTGGCCCAAAGTGCCGCTGGTTGTGCGCCGGGGACGGCGTGCTGACCGGCCACGATGAAGGTCGGAACGGATTGGACCCCCATCTCGCGACTATGCGTATCGCGTTTGCGGATGTCTTCGATATCGGCGTCGCTGGCCAGCAGCTTGGCGATAAGGGCAGCGTCCATTTCGATGCTATCGGCGATATCGGCCAGCACTTCGCGATCCCCGATATCGCGAGCGTCTTCGAAATACGCTTTGAAGAGGGCGGAGACCGCAGCCGTCTGACGCCCTTCGATGCCTGCCCAATGGATCAGGCGGTGCGCGTCGATGGTGTTGGGCGTGCGCTGCATCCCCTCAAAGTCGATCTTGAGGCCAGCTTCGTCGGCGGCTTCGACAACGGGCGCATAGGCTTTCACAGCACCCTCTTTGCCGCCGAACTTACCCTCCAGATAGGCACGACGATCCATACCGGCTTCGGGCATGTCCGGGTTCAGCTGGAAAGGGTGCCATTCGATGGTGAACGGGTGGTCGGGATGCTGGGCGAGCGCTTCGTCCAGACGGGTTTTGCCAATATAGCACCACGGGCAGATCGGGTCGGAGATGATGTCGAGTTTAACCATGATCGGCCTCATATTGCGCGCGCAGGGCTTTGCGGTTCAGCTTGCCATTGGCGCTTTTGGGAAGGGTGTCGCGGTAGATGTATCTTCGGGGCATCTTGTAACGCGCAAGGCGCTGGGACGCAAAGCCGTTCAGCGCCGTGTCGTCCAATGGGCGGTCGGCCACGTAAACGGCGGCGATGATTGATGCATCGGCCTTGACGCGTAGTTCGATGGCGGCGGCTTCGATGACATCGGGGTGGGCGTTTAAGGCCGCCTCAACCTCGAGCGGGGAGACGCGGTAGCCGCCTGCGTTCATCATGTCATCAGCGCGCCCCAGATAGGTGATGGCGCCATCGGCGGCCATGCATCCGGTGTCGCCGGTCAAGAACCAATCGCCTTGAAACCGCGCCGCGGTCTCGTCCGGTTGATCGAGATATCCCACCATCAGGCCCGGATCCGCCCGATGAATGGCAATGACACCTTCGCTGCCATGGGGGACGGGGCCATCAGGGCCCAGGATCGCAACCCGGCGCCCCTCTTGGGCGCGTCCGCTGGTGCCCGGCACTGCAGGATGCGCCGGAGAGGCGGACACAAAGGTCGAGCATTCGGACATGCCGTAAGCTTCGTGTATCAACGTCCCGGTGAGCGTCTCCCAATGGGCGCGCGTCGTCTCGGGCAAGCGCTCTCCTGCAGACAGGCCGTGGCGCAGCGCTGGCATCGCGGGCAGGGTATCTTGCTTGAGCATCTGCCTGTAAACCCCTGGCGCAGCGGCAAAAAGGCTTGCATCATGGCAGGCGCTCAGCGCGGAAAGCTGATCTGCGGGCGTTCCTGCAGCAGGGATCAACGCGGTTGCACCAACGGTCCAGGGATCCATCAGACCGGTGCCAAGCGTGTAGGTCCAGTTGAAAGCCCCGGCGTGCAGAATGCGGTCATGTTCGCGCAGACCATACCAGCCCTCGAACATCATCTGACGGGCCCAGATCGCGCGATGTGCGTGACACACCGCACGTGGTTTTCCCGAGGTGCCAGAGGTGAAAATGATGTAGGCCAGTCTGCCTGGATCCCCCAAAGCGTATTGGGCAGGCGGACGGCTGTGCAGTGCATCCAGCGCAGAGGCCAGCAAGACAGCCGGGCCAGACGCAGGCGCAGCAAGCGTCGGATCCTGCACGACCAAAGCAGGTTTGATCTGCGCAACAATCGCGTCAACCTCGGCCTCGGTCAGCTGCGACGAGGTGGGCACGGGCACCAGCCCGACCGCGATGCAGGCCAGATAGACGATCGGAAATTCAACCGTATTGCCCAGCCGCATCAAAACCCGGTCGCCAGGCGTCAGACCGCGCTCCAGAAGGCCAGTCGCGGTGCCAAGGATCGCCGCTTCGAGGGCACCGAAGCTCCAGCGGTGCACGGCGTCTGCGCCCAGAACGCAAAGCGCCTCTTTCTGGGGCATGTGAGCCGCGCGCGACAGAACGTATTGCGCCATGTTGAACGGCGCGGGCGGCGCGGCAAAGGGCGGTGTGTCACTGATTGAGATCATGGCCCACCGCTAGCTTCGCGCGGCTGGCATTGCAAGCGGGTGCCAATGCCCTCTATATGAGGTCATGCCTGATACCGACCCTAAAAAGCTTATCCAGATTGCCCGTGAAAACGGCGGAACTGCCGATGTTGAACCTGTCGATCTGGGTCTGCGGGTCCGCGATTTGCGCAAAGCGCATGGCTGGACGCTTGAGCAGGCCGCGACGCAGGCTGGCCTTGCACGCTCGACGCTGTCCAAGATCGAAAACGGTCAGATGTCGCCCACCTATGAGGCGCTGAAGAAACTGGCTGAAGGCTTGAAAATTTCGGTGCCGCAATTGTTTACGCCGCCCGCCAAGACACAGGCCAACGGGCGGATGGCGGTGACGATTTCAGGGCAGGGCGCCAGCCACGCAACCACGACATATGAGCACGAATTGCTGGCCGCATCGCTGAGCAAAAAACAGATGCTGCCCTACCGGGCCACGATCCGGTCGCGCCAGTTTGAAGAGTTTGACGGCTGGGTACGCCATGACGGCGAAGAATTTCTATACGTGCTGACCGGCACCGTGCGATTGTTCACCGAGTTCTACGAACCCGTCGATCTGGCCCGCGGCGACAGCGCGTATTACGATGCCAGCATGGGCCATAACGTCATCTCGACCAGCGCCGAGGATGCCACGATCCTGTGGGTCACGTCGCTGATCGATTGAGCGTGGCCGACGCGGTGCTAGGCCGCGGTGGAGCGGCCAAACTCCGAGATATGCAGGATGTGTAGCCAGTCTTCGACCTCTTCCACGGCCTCGCGCGGGGTCAGATCGTGAGTTTGCGCCATCAGGCTGGCAAAGTTATGGTAGCCAAGCTGAAGCGCGTCCAAAGCATGTTCATCGGCATGGGGAAATCGTGACCGCACTATAGGCAGACTGATCTGCCAAGACTTTAAAAGGTGATCCCAAAACATCAGACGTCTCCTCAAACGCCCTCGCAGGGTTAGGCTATGCCAAGCGGAGCAACGTGCAAACAGACAGGCTGTCACATGGGGCAGCCTGTCTCAGGCCACTGCTTCGATCTGGCGCACGTGATCCTGAAGATCTGCAGGGGTCATCGCGTGGATGTCTGCCGCAAGGAAAGCGCGGGCGCGCGTCTTGAGGGCGGTATAAGCCGTGTCGAAGGCAGGCTCCCAGTCGGGTTCGGCGGCAGCGGCCGGGTCTTCGACGCCCCAATGGGCGCGTACCGGAGCGCCGGGCCAGACGGGGCAGGTTTCAGATGCGGCCGATCCGCAGACGGTGATGACAACGTCCATCTGCGGCGCGCCGGGCGCTGCGAATTCATCCCAGCTTTTGGAGCGGGCGCCGGACAGGTCATACCCTTTGGCCCCAAGCATTTTCAGCGTTTGCGGATGCACCGCACCGGAAGGCGTAGAGCCTGCAGAAAAGGTCGTGATATCCGCGCCGCCCAAGCGGTCGAGCAGCTTTTCAAGAATGATCGAGCGGGCCGAGTTGCCGGTACAAAGAACAAGTATATTCATACCGCGGGCCTAAGTCGCCAACGTAACAGAACGATGACAGATCAGAACCAGCCGCGCACTGTGCGTGAGCCGTCCGAGATATCACGCCCAATCCCTTCGACAGTGCCGCACCCAGCGGCCACAAGGCAAAAGCTGATCGCTAGAATTCGTATCATTGGCGTTATTCCTCGTACCACCAGACATCGGGCTGAAAGCCCGTCCAATCGCCATACATTGGCAAACGCTCGGGGAAGGTCAACTCTTTGACATGGGCCAGCTGCGAGACCGGCGCATGCCAGATCGGGATAACATATCGGCCCGAGGTCAGCACCCGGTCAAGCGCCCGGACGGCGGCGCGGAAATTGTCTTGATCCGAAGCGTTGAGCATCTCATCGATCATCGCTTCGATGGCGGGGTTGCTGACCCCCATCCAGTTGCGGGTGCCCGGCTGCTCGACACCATCGCTGCCCCAATAGAGCAGTTGTTCATTGCCTGGGCTAAGCGACAGGCCGCGCCGATAATAGGCCATGTCGAAATCATATTGCATCGCCCGTTCGTTAAATTGCGCGCTGTCGACGGTGGTGATTTGTGCGTCAATGCCCATCTGGCGCAAGGCGTCCGCAAAAAGGTCCATGATCTGGCCGGTTTCGGTCGCACCTTGTTGCAGAAGCACTTCAAACTGCATGGGCTGGCCTTCGGC
>ERZ1740060.703-NODE-703-length-15042-cov-9.416361_pt1 | contig 15042 bp, 16 predicted proteins | sample MGYA00581743_ERZ1740060 | MGnify/ENA primary metagenome ERZ1740060 (study PRJEB43018, sample SAMN04849235) | marine metagenome | isolation source: floating plastic debris | place: Pacific Ocean | collected 2008-08-27 | study: EMG produced TPA metagenomics assembly...
TTGCAAAGTACATTTCAGGCTCAACGGCGTAGTTATTGAGGCGGCCAGTTTCATCAATGGTGGTAAGCATCGTTTGAGAGCTCCTTAACGAATGGGCTGTGTGCCTTGTGTAAACAAATATAACGCAATATGTTTCAAATTGTAAACAAACTTGACAAAAAAGATTTAATTTGACCAATAAACTACATTTATCAATGCTTCAATGCCCCCTGGGGTGCGCGTTGCGTGGCCCGATCAGAAAATGGAGCCAGCGTCGGCTGACTCCATCTAAGGAGCATGTGTGGGAAAATCAGCGCCGTGTATCGCACTGGTCACTTTGCTTCAGACACCTCGGATCGCTCGGAATCTTTAGCGCATCAACAAAGTGGGTCGCAGTCTTTCCCTAGTTGGACAGGCGACTGCTGTACCGGCCCAGCAGACCTTTAGTCGTCATCTTCATCGTCTTCGTCATCATCGTCTTCAGCCTCGACCTCCAAGACCTCGCCGGTTTGAGCATCAATCATCACCTCAGCGCTGCTTAGCTCCACCTCATAAATCAGGAGACCGTTCTCGCTTTCGAGTTCCACCTCTTCCACATCGCCCGTGGCAGCGGTGAGGGCAATGTTGACGGCCTCTTCCGGAGAAATCGCCCCATTCAGCGCTTCCGGAGAAATGGCCTCTTCGGTTTCGTCGTCGTCATCGTCGTCTTTGTCGTAGTCCTCGGTCAGTTCAGCCACCGCAGGGGACTCAGCGTTGGCGATATTAGTGTGGGCTAAGAGGGTGATACCGGTTAGGCCCATCACGGAGAACAGTGCGGCGATTGCAGTGGTTTTAAGAGAACGTTTCATGGGTTGTTTGCCCTATCGAAGGTTGACAATTTCAAGATGACAACCAAACGATAAGAACTCGGCAAGACTCAGAACTTGCGTTGAAATTTGTTCAAGGCTTGATGTGCCCAGGTGAAAAAGCGCTGGGGCCAACGGCTGGGGGAGTCGCTGGTACGCACCCGCGTATTCACCACAGACAGAAAACGGCATATCCCCCACCTTTAGTGAGAGGCCCACATGGGCAACGGTGAGCAGCACCATGCCCGCCCAGGCAACGAGATGCAGGGTGTAGGCCAGGTCGGTTAACGCCCCTTGTTCTAAAACGTCATCGCTGAGGGCATCCCCTGAGACGATGATCAGCAGCCCCATGACCAGCAGCCCGGTATTCACAAACCGGTGCAGGCTGTACCACCCAATCGGATGACTGATTTTGCCCAGTTGTTGCAGCGATTTGGCCTGAACGAGTCGCCGCCGCCCGGCAAACAGGCTGTAGCCGATAAAGAGGATGCAAAGGCTGACAAACAGACCGCCGATTTCCTCATGGAGTTCAACGATCGCTTCGGTGGCTCTAGGAAAGGGGATATGACTGAAGCGTTGATCCCAAGTGTTGTAAATCCAGTAGCCGGTGATCATGCCCGCTGCGGCCAGCAGTCCTTGACTGGCATGAAGGCAGCGGAAAATCAGGGTTTGATAGGGTTGTCGCGCCATGGTGTTTAGGGATAGGAGGTTTGACGATCTGAATAGATCGCCGCGCCTCACCCTAAAAAAATACTGTCAAGAACTTGGCAAGACGAACGAAGGGCACCCACAAGGGATGCTCCTACCATCACTCTCCTGTAGGAAACTCAAAATCTGCAGCCAAACCTTTTAAACTTGGTCATTCAACGGCCCACTGGGAGATAAGATTCAAGATTTCAGTTTCCTTGCTTTCCCAGCGTTCTACATTGAAATCCATCAGGTCTACCACTTGATACTCAAGGGTGCCTCGCGAAGTCGAAGCAATGTGGTAACACTTACTACGACTCTCAGCAGGTTGATGACAAGTGATAAACCTAACTAATTGATCTTGTTCGTTGACTTGAAAATGGACAGGTGTAGTTCTTGGGTAGTCATTGCTTGGATATATCAAATCATGTTTTGCCCAAAGCTTATCTACTGTGTAAAGCTTTAGGTCGCCTTGGTCAGGTATTTGATATTGATTAGAGCCCTCATTGAAAACAACAATATTTTCATCAAGATCGAACTCATCCATGTCTTCAAAGAAACCAGTAATCGGCAAAGTGGCCTCCATGGCTTGAGCCGATAGTGTCACCTCATCTACATGGCAGGTCGGTTTTGGAGAGCTGTAATTGCCTCTAAGATCTTCAATGCAAATCCAGAAATTCAATCTATTTGCTTGGTTCTCAGAACGCATAAATTCTGAAGGGACGCGGTATTCTAAATCGTTAACGTACTGAATAAAATGTCTGGGTACAGGCTTTACCATTGCGAGCATGACAACGCAAAAAAAGGCCAAGACAGCATATGCAGTGAGGGAAGCTCTGTATATTTCTCTCTCTGAAACTCTTTTCCTGATAATTGATATTGTCAATGTCCATAGGAAAAAAATTGGTATTGCAAAAAGCAAGATATAAAAAGATCCTAGAACGTATGGCGACTGAGGCTTGTTGGGATGATAGCTTGCAGAAATCAAGTAGGGAATGAGTGAAAATCCGATTAGCAGTAGTGCTAAAAAGACGATCCAATTCCATGCAATGATCGAGGTTTTTTGGCTCATGACTTACCGCTTTTGAAGGGGGTGCGCGTATCACAGCCAGGTCTTCACCATAAGGTTAAGGTTTCTGCCGGGGTAGGTTCACCTTAAAACAGCTCCCGTGGTTAACCTGACTCGTCACCGCAATCGTGCCGCCATGGTGCTGGATGATGGCTTGAGTAATGGCTAGTCCTAGGCCAGATCCGCCATCGGCATGTTTCCGAGCCTGGTCTGCCCGCCAAAACCGCTCAAAGATGGCTTCCAAATGCTGAGGGGCAATGCCAATACCGGTATCCGTCACAGTGATGTGAATCTGCCGTCCCTGAGCTTCGGCTTTAAGGGCGATCGCTCCATTGACGGTATAGCGCAGTGCATTTTGAATCAGATTGGTGATCGCTCGCTGCAGTAGGGTGGCGTTGCCCTGACAGGCGAGCCCCGACGAAATTTCCAGGTTAAAGTCGAGTCCCTGCTGCTGGGCCAAGGGTTGATAGAGTCGCCCGAGGCCGTGGAGCAGTTCGGAGAGATCCACCGCTTGGGTTTCGAGGGCCGTGGCTTGGTCGGTGCGGGTCAGCATCAGCAAATCAGCGGTCAGCGCTGACATTTGCGCCGTCGCATTCAAAATCACGTCAAAGGTTTCGCGATCGTCCTCGCGCATGCCGTCAGAGTACTTGAGCGCCAACTCCGCATTGCTGCTAATCGCCATCAGCGGGCTGCGCAGCTCGTGGGAAGCATCGGCAGTAAACTGCTGCAACCGCTTGAAGCTTTTTTCGATGGGGGTCATCGCCTGCCGATTGAGCCAGAGGATGCCGCTACCGCTCAGCCCTAGGGCAATCAAAATCCCCACACCCAGGCCGATATCCAGTTGAGCAACGGTGCGATCTAGCTCCGTTAGGCTTTGGCTGGCCCGCACATACCCCCAGGTTTGTTGACCCACCGTAATCGGCAGGGTCACTGCCTGCAGTCGCACCGGCCCCGTTTCGATCACTTGGTTGGCACTGGGCGAAAGCGGCTGGGCGGCATGAAGCGTCCCCACCTGTTCGAGCTGCTCACCCTCGGGCGTAAACCACTGAATTCCCTGCTCTCGTACCCGCAAGTCATTGACGGGTAAGGTTTCGATCTCGATCTCTAGATCTTCATCAGCTTTATCGGGGTATTCCTCGGCTTCGGCCTCCACCAGCGCAGCGGCGGTCTGGGCCAAGGCAGTGAGTTGGGCGAACTGCTGTTGACGCAGGTTATGGACCACGGCAGTGCGGACGGCGATCTCAAATCCGGCCAGTACCCCGGCAAACACCAGTAAATTGGCCACCAACAGGCGACGGCGAATGCGCGTAAATTCCGCCCCTGCGGTCGTCATCGTCAGTGCGACCCGCTATGGGCCACGGCCTGCAAGCGATAGCCTACGCCGTAGACTGTGTCGATCAGGTTGGCCGGACTCCCCGCCTGTTTGAGCTTGGTGCGTAGGTTGCTGAGATGGGTTTTGACCGCACCTTCCCCAGCGGTAGTGTCAAAGGCCCAGAGATGATTGACCAGAGCAGCGCGGGTCAACACTTGACCGGGATGGCGCAAAAAATACTCCAGCAATACATATTCTTTAGGCGTGAGGTCGAGGGCCTGCCCCGCATAGGTGACCTGATGGGTACTGGGGTCCAAACAGAGGTGGCCCTGGCAGAGCATGGTGGGGCTGACAGTGCGGCTGCGGCGACATAGGGCTCGAATGCGAGCCGAGAGTTCCTCTAATCGAAAGGGCTTGACCAAATAGTCATCGGCTCCGGCATCGAGGCCAATCACCTTGTCCCCGGTTGTATCCTTGGCGGTCAACATCAAAATTAGGGCCTGACAGCCGGTTTCTCGCAGCTTTTTGCAGAGGCTGACCCCATCTAAATAGGGCAGCATCCAGTCCAGCAAAATCAAATCGTAATCTGCCGCCTGGGCGTAGTCCCAACCCTCCTGGCCATCTTCGACCCAATCGACGACATGATTCTGATGCTGCAGATCTTTAACCAGGGGTCGAGCGATACGGCGGTCGTCTTCAACAATGAGAATTCGCATAGGACAAATTGAGTGCCAACAGCGCAGAGGTACTTGCCGTACCGTTGCTGTAGCTAACGCTAAATCAGCATTGTCAAGAACTTGGCAAGAAACAGATGCGCTCCATTCTTTACGGGCTCAATCCTAGGGTCTCAGAGTAGACGCGACTGAGTCGCGGCATCACTTCAAGCGGCATCTCAATCTGGAGTCTAAAAGAGAAGTTTTGTCAAACCTGATACATTCAACTGCGCTAAGAATCAGTGATCGATCGCGACAGCACCCATCCAAAAAGACCATCTGGCCAACTTTTGCAGTGATCGCTCCGAAATCATGAATAAATATTGCAGGTCCAGCGTTTGCTTGTTAACATAGGTTTACAAGCGCGCTTCACTCTAAGTGCGATTGAGTTTAAATTTCGCCCTCAAGAGGTATTCGTCATGTCTGAAGAGCAAGGAAAGCTTGGTTTCACTCAGTTTGCAGAAAACTGGAACGGTCGTCTCGCCATGCTCGGCTTCGTCGTTGGCTTGGCTACCGAACTGTTGACTGGTCAAGGCATTTTGTCTCAGCTGGGCCTCATGTAGATTGAGCTATCGTCTTCGAACTTGCCGCAGGGCAATGCAGAGAAGGCGTGGTCAGGGTCTACGAGTAAATTGATCTGAATCTCCGATAACAGAAATGGTGGGGGTAGGCATTGCCTACCCTTTTTTCATGGCTAGGGTTCGGGTTTGCATGGCCTTAGGGCCAAAGGTCGTCGCTGTCGGCCCAGGTGCTCACCCCGCGAATCACATCAGGAATCTCAGCCTCCGGAGGAAACTCCAACAGAGTTTCGCGGTACCCCAAATAGCCAGACTCCGCAAAGGTGGTTAGCAAGCGGCCCAGGGCAATCCAGACGCAAGTATCAAATTCCCAGGGTTGGCCCCGCAGCGCCCGATCCGAAATGGAACGCAAGGCCCAAAAGTAACTGTTGCGCACCACCGAGCCCGATTTCTTGTAGGGGGGCACGTCGTCTGGGTGGAGTAGCAGAATCGGGTCATCGAGGCGGCAGCGCATCGGCAGAAAAGGGCAATAACTTCTGATACCTTAAGCTGTTGTGCCCATCAGCAGGTCTATAACCATGGAGCAGCTAAGACAATCATGACCGCAGCAGTTCTGGTGCAGAATCTCCACAAGGTTTACAACAATGTTCACGTTGTAAACGATGTTTCGCTCACCATTCAAACGGGGGAAAGCTTTGGTCTGCTGGGGCCGAACGGTGCCGGTAAGTCCACCACCATTCGAATGCTGACCACCCTCACCACCCCCACAGATGGGCAACTGGTGGTAGCGGGCCATGATGTACAGCGTCAAGCTACAGAAGTGCGCCGCGACATTGGTGTGGTGCTGCAGCAAACCAGCGTCGATGGGGACTTGTCCGCCTGGGAAAACATGGAATTTCATGGGCGCATGCACCATATTCCCAACCCCCAGCGACAGCGGCGAATTGAGGAATGGCTCGATTTTGTGGGGCTGAGCGATCGCCGCCACGACAAGGTCAAGACCCTCTCTGGTGGACTGAAGCGTCGCCTGCAGATTGCCCGCGCTCTGCTCCACGAGCCTCAAATCCTATTCTTAGATGAACCTACGGTGGGGCTGGATCCGCAAAGTCGGCGGCGACTGTGGGAAATCATCCGCAGCTTGAATCAACAAGGCATGACCCTGTTGCTCACGTCCCACTACATGGAAGAGGTCGAAACCCTCTGCGATCGCGTCGGCATTCTCGACCAAGGTCAGATGATTGAAGTAGGCACGGTGGCGGAGCTGCGACGTAAGCACGGCGAGGGTTTAGTGATGAAACAACAGGGAGATCGCTGGGACTACACCTTCTTTCCGACCCTGCAGGCCGCTAATGAATATCTCGACCAGCAGGCCGATAAAACTGGAATGATGACCCGCGCTTCTAATTTGGAGGATATCTTTGTAGAGCTAACCGGACATAACTTAGACTAACCCTGCACCCGAGGGCTGCCATGGCGCAACTGGCCAGCTTAATCGAAGCAATTCTCTATCTCAAAGGGCGTCCCCTTTCCATTGGCCGTCTCGCTGAATATGCGGGGCAAGATCGTGAGCTAGTGGAAGAGGGCCTGCTGGAGCTGATGAATGACTATGCCCATCGGGATGGGGCTTTAGAACTGGTTGAAACCAAAGAGGGCTACTGTCTGCAGCTCAAAACGGGCTTTAAGCATCTCGTCGATACCCTGATTCCCTTGGACCTGGGGGTCGGGGCTTTGCGCACGTTGGCAGCGATCGCCCTGCGCGGTCCCATCGGTCAGCCTGACTTGGTCGATTTGCGGGGGTCTGGGGTTTATCAACATGTCCCCGAATTGGTGAAGCTGGGCTTTGTGCGTAAGCGTCGCCAAACCGATGGCCGCTCTTTTTCGCTGCAGGTCACCGATAAGTTTTATCAGCATTTCGAGATTGACCAACTTCCGAAGTTAAAGCGTCGCTCACCTAAACCACCAGACTCTGGTTCAGAGGATGTTGCGTCGGATAATGCTGAGCCAGGCAATAACATGGCTGTTGTTGGAACCCACCCTGCAACCTCTGAAATCTCAGATCCGACTTGAGGGTTTGTTATCTTTTGTTAGAGTAGAGTGAATCTTTTCTGTAGACATTCACGGGTCAATGGCTCGGTCAGTCTTAGAAATATCGAACCAAACACCCTTGACAGCTCAAAGGATCTACGTAGTATTGCGCTTAGCTCTTTTGAGACATTGCGTCTAAGGTTTAGGGAGACAGGTAACCACAGTTTTTATGACATTTAACCCTGAGCATGTTGATTTTGCAGGCTTACATGTAGAGGGAGGCCCAGCTAACCAGTTGTTGCAGTACCTTCAGCATCAGCCTCCTGAAGTTCTCAGTCGGGTTGCACAGTCAGCTGGCCCAGAGATTAAGCAAATCATTTCTCACAATGTTCAAGGGTTAGTCGGGGTCCTTCCTGCCGACGGGTTTAACGTCCAGGTCACCACTGATCGCGAAAATTTAGCTGGGCTACTGGCCTCCGCCATGATGACCGGCTATTTCCTACGGCAGATGGAGCAACGCATGGAGATGGAAGTCTCTCTACTGGGTTCTTTATCCCTAGATGCCTCCAGCGATGACGATGAATAGCCTATCGCTGGGCCGTTTCTCCTGATAATCCGCCTATTCTACTTAGAGACCCCATGCAGTCTGTTTATGCTGCATGGGGTCTCTAAGTAGAATGGTCATAACCGCGCGATTGGGGATATCGCGGCAAGTTCTGACTGAGCAAGCTGACTATGGTTGTGGCTGCACCTGAACCGAAATCTGAGGTCCGCCCGCTGGGCGAACAGCGGGTGCTCCTACGGGGATTGTCCTGGGAGGGATACTTACAAATCCTCAATGCGCTCCCTGAATCCCGTAACTCTCGGTTGACCTACGATGACGGAGTCTTAGAAATTACGGTGCCGCTGGAAGATCACGAGTTCTCGGGTCGGTTAATTGAGCGCTTTATTTTGACACTGGTTGAGTTAATAGGACTCCGCATCAAAACCATGGGTTCAACCACGATGAATTATGCGGGGTTGAAGAAGGGAGCTGAGCCGGACAACGCCTACTACATTCAAAATCAGCAGCGGGTGAAGGGTCGCAATGTGGACTTTAGCCAAGACCCACCGCCGGATTTAGTGGTGGAGATCGATATCACCCACACGGATATTGCGAAGAATCAGTTTTACGCCAGTCTGGGGGTGGCTGAATTTTGGCGATTCAATGGCAAAGTATGGCGAATCTATCAGCTCCAGGATGGGGTTTATGGCGAGGTAGAGGTAAGTCCTACATTTCCTCAGATACCGAAGGCGCAGCTTTATCGGTTTTTGGAATTAGCGAAAGAGGATGAGATTGAGGCGGTGCAAGAGTTACGTCGCTGGTGGCAAGCGCGCTAACCCAAGCCGTAGTCATCGCAAAAGTAACAGTTCTGTCGGAAGCCCCTCCGCGACCGGGCTATTTTCTGGGTATCTACTTTGAATATGGTTTTTGACGATCATGTTGCAAACAACTTTTGGCTGATAAATCAGCCGTTCTAGCCTGGAGGTGGCTTACTTAAATCAAGAGTAGGTGGTCGCATTAAGAACATGTGAACTATAATTCAAGGCGTTCGGTGCTGTGTCCAACATCAAGTGGATCGAGTATCCGAGTTTCCTGGTGCTCCGAACAGATCAGCACTATTTTGATTGGAGTAAGCGGGGTATTGGGCACAAGAAAAGGTGGCTTTAGCTGGAAATTGGTAAATTCTAAGTGGCTCAAAGAGAATTCGTGGTGGTTAATTCCTGCATTCCTGCTATTGGGATTTGGAACAGTTCTAACGGTACAGAACGGAGACGGTTTTTTCTTCAGCAAACCTTCTGTATCTAGTACTACCACCGAAACCTACAGCACCACATCCAAAGCCAATCAACCAGAAAAAATTGTTGAGAGAGAAATTGTCTCTACTGAGCCAGGAAGAACCCTTTGGGATTTTCTGGGCTTAATAGGAGTACCAATTTTAATAGTGCTGCTGGGCAATTTGATTCGACACCAGCAACAAAGGCAAGCAGAATTGACTGCTGCTGCACAACAAGTTATTGCTGATAGCCAGGCCAGAGCGGACATCTTAGAGTCTTATTTTGGGCAACTATCTAGCCTTTTGATTGACAAAAACTTGTTGGCGATTGCGACTAAGGTTGATTCGGGAAAAGCAAATCCTGAACAGCAGGATCTACTAGATGCAGCTCGTAATGTTATCAGAGCCATCACACTTTCGACCTTGCGGAGGTTGCAAGATAGTGATGAGCATCAAGGCAGTATTATTCGTTGCCTTGTGGAGTCAGAAATTATTGGAAAGGTAAAACTGAGCCTTCGTGAAATTGCACTCAGCGGGGCTGATCTTAAGGAAATCAACCTCAGTAGCGCTGATCTAAAGTATGCCAATTTGAGTGGTGCCAAATGCAACCGTGCCAAACTTGACAACGCAAATCTTGGAAACGCTAACCTCAGAGGCGCTGTTCTTGCTTATGCCAGTATGAGCAGCGCCTACTTACGCTTTGCCGATCTCCGCGATGCTGACCTTATTTGCACTGATCTACGCTTTTCTATCCTTGGTAGTGCCAACCTCAGCAGCGCCGACCTTCGCAGCGCCAGACTTGGATTTGCTAATCTCAGCAGTGCTAACCTTCGTAATGCTGATCTTGGTGATGCTGATCTTCGTAATGCTGATCTTTTGATAGCGAAGCTCAATAACACCAACCTTCGCAACGCCGATCTCCGTTATGCTCGTCTCCAACTCGCCAAAATCAGCGGAGCTAATCTCAGTGGAGCTAACCTTAGCGGCGCTGATCTTAGTGAAGCAGCCCTAAGGTCTACAAACCTTAGTGGGGCTAATCTCAGTGGGGCTAATCTTAGCGGGGCTGACTTTAGTGGTTCTGACCTGAGTAATGCTGACTTTCGTCAAGCAGATCTCAGCAGTGGTTGTGTATACCAGAGCAACAGCTATGTCTGTAACTATGCAAGAAGTGTTGTGGGTGCTAGGTTTAGCAATGTTCAATATTTCACAGAAGATTACAAAAAGAACCTTGAGAAACGTGGAGCAATTTTCGAGGACATGCCAGTGGTATGTCTATGAAGCTACTTGCAAACTCGATGGCAAAGGTGTTAACCCCTCAACGCTGTAACCTCGATCTTTGAACAGTTTCTCCAAACGCCGCACCCGCCTCTGAGGCGCTGGGTAAGTAGTGAGAAAGTCAAAATTAGTCCCCGGTTGATCGCCGATGCGTGCAAAAAAGTCCGTTGCCCCGCCCGCATGGCCGTAAATTTGCTGCAACAACGTCAGGCCAAACTCATCCGCCTGGATTTCTTGCTGTTTGGAAAATTACGATCGCGCAAATAACTAGCCCCATATAGAGCTACTAGAGTCACTAAGTGACGACTCTGAGGTTCTGAATCCTACTCACTGTGGGCAGCACAGTGAGCAATTCGATTGACGTACCGTAGCGCCGAATTTAGGTCATCTCAGAGAGCTTGATGCGCGGATCCACCACCGTCAGGGTGATATCCGCCAACAGATTCCCCGCAATCAGCATCACCGCCCCCATCATCAGGCTGGCCATGACCAGATAGAGATCCTGAGCCTGCACCGCCTGCAAAATTAGCCGCCCCAACCCCGGCCAGTTGAAATAGTTTTCGGTAATAAAGGCCCCGCCGAGCAGTGAGGCAAACTCAAACCCCAACAGCGTAATCATCGGATTGAGGGCGTTGCGCAACGCATGGACATAGATGACGCGATTTTCAGGTAGTCCTTTGGCTCGCGCTGTCTGGATATAGTCTTGGCGCAACACATCCAAAAGTTGACCGCGCATAATCCGCTGCAGTCCGGCATAGCTGGTGACGCTCAGAGCCAAGGTCGGCAAAATCATATGCCAGCCGATATCGAGCATCTTGCCAAACCAAGTCAGGTCGTCGTGGTTAATGCTTGTGCGCCCCCCCACTGGGAATAGGGGCGAGGTGCTTTGGGCTAGAAACAGCAGCAGCAAGCCGGTAATGATGGTAGGAATCCCCTGGCCGACATAGCTGAAAACCCGCAGCGCTTTGTCCAGGAGTTGGTTTTGGCGGACGGCCCCGATGATGCCAAGGGGAATCGCGATCGCCCAGGTCAAGATAATTGACGAGAACGACAAGAGTAGGGTGTTGGGAATCCGTTCCGATAGCACCTCAGCCACAGGGCGCTGGTAGGCAAAGCTTTCACCAAAGTTGAAATGGAAAACCACCTGCCTCAACCAGAGAAAATATTGGTTGATCAAAGGCTGATCGAGCCCAAACTGTTTTTCAAGCTGCTCAATGGTTTCAGGTGAAATCTGGGGGTTCTGGCGATAGAGGTCGAGAAAATCCCCTGGTGAGAGTTGAATGATAAAAAAGCTGAAGGCAGACGCCAGCCACAGGGTCAGCAAAGCCTGCAAGACCCGCTTCACGATATAGAGGCTGGTTTCACTGGTCAGGGCAGTCTGAGCCAGTGCCCAAATTTCAACGGGCGATCGCCGGACTTGCGGTCGAATAGAGGTCATAGCCAAGGGATGGAGCGTTTTCCCATGTTAGGGGTTGCTATCCAATAAAACCAGAATCCTTGGGCAACGCTTCTACCCTTTCCCTAGGATGCGGCAATGCTTCAGATGCCTTAGGAGGCATGATTAGGCGCAAGGGTTTCAGTTAATAACGCGATAGCCACCTGATAGGGCTGATCTGCATCAGTAGCAACAGCTTCACGGGTTGCAGGTTCCCCACTTACCCGCTGGTCTGGACGGATGCCAGAGCGATTAATGTCGTGATGAGCTGGGGTCTCATATTTCGCGACGGTGACCACTAAGCCAGAACCATCAGATAAATCAAAGAGGGATTGAATTAACCCTTTGCCAAAGGTGCGGTGTCCCACCAGTTGAGCCCGGTGGTTGTCCTGTAAGGCTCCCGCCAAAATTTCGCTAGAGCTGGCCGTCCCTTCATTCACCAAGACAATCAGGGGCGCATCTGTCAGGGCTGAGCCTTTAGCCTCAAAGCTATCCAGCACTCCTTGTCGATCAACGGTATACACAATTGTTCCCTCATCAATCCAATGGCGGGCAATTTCGATGCCAGCGGTGAGCAAGCCACCAGGGTTATTGCGCAAATCCAAGATGTAGCCCTGGACGCCTTGAGCTTCCAGCTCAGCGAGCGCGTCAGCGACCCCCGCTGCGGCGTTGCCATTGAACTGACTGAGACGCATGTAGCCCAAAGTGACTCCGGCCTGATTAATCACGCGGGTTGAAACTGGATTGAGATCGATATGATCACGCTTTAGGGTTAAATTCGTTGGCTCAAGCCCTTGGCGCTTAAACGTTAGGGTGACCGTGGTGCCAAGGGGACCTCGCATATGGTTGGCGGCGTCATCTAGGCTGAGCTCAACTGTGGGAATGTCATCAATAGCCAGAATGCGATCTCGCGGTTGCAAACCAGCAGCAGCAGCTGGAGAACCTTCTAGGGGGGCGATCACCGCTAAAGTGCCGTCTTGGTCATCCTTGGCAATTTGCAAACCCACTCCCGTCAACTCCCCCGAAGTACTGGTTTGGAGGCTCTGATACTGCTCCGGAGGTAAAAATCGCGTGTAGGGATCCTCTAGGCTGGCCAGCATACTCTGAATCGCACCGTATGTTGCTGCGCGATCGGAGAGCGGCTGACGCAACCAATGTTGGCGTACAAACCACCAATTTTGATGATTGAAGGTCTCATCCAAATAAGTGCGATTGACCAGTCGCCATACCTCTGAAAGCAACTGTTCTTCGTCCGTAGCTGCCGCCGCCAAACCAGGCATCAGTCCCAACATCAGGCTAAGGCCTAAACAGATTGCCACCAGACAACGGAAGAACTGCTTACCCATGGCGCAACCAATCTGAACTATCAAACTGTTAAACTCTCTGACCCGCATCCTAGGTGAGCATCACCATAAGTAGAGATCATTATCTATCCAGGGATCTTAGTCGGGTTTAAACGCGATGATCGCACCGAGTCGGTACACCCTCACCCTGCTCTCAAATGGCAGAGTCGAATTGTAACAATTAAGAAACAAAATGAGTGGCATCTGCGGCTCACATACCGTTAATCACTTTTGTGTAGAAAACGCTCCTGCCCTCATCTGACAAGCTTTGCAGGGCAGAATATTTTTGCAATTTCCCTACGGAGGCGGTTTTAGCTGTGTTAAATTCTTTAAGGAATGCATTACTGATATGAATCGCCTGCCGCTTCAATGTTTACAAAGCAAGTTACCGACTCCAAAGTATATCAGTGGTTTAATGAACGTCTGGAAGTTCAGGCCCTAGCCGACGATATCTCCAGTAAGTACGTTCCTCCCCACGTCAATATTTTTTACTGCCTTGGGGGTATTACCCTCATGTGCTTCATCATTCAGTTTGCCACCGGCTTTGCAATGACTTTTTATTATAAGCCGACGGTAACTGAGGCATTTACTTCAGTGCAGTACTTAATGACCGATGTCAATTTCGGCTGGCTGATTCGCTCCATTCACCGCTGGTCCGCCAGCATGATGGTGTTGATGATGATCCTCCATGTGTTTCGGGTCTATCTGACCGGTGGTTTCAAAAAGCCTCGGGAATTGACCTGGGTGACTGGTGTGGTGCTGGCAGTGATTACGGTTACGTTTGGCGTAACGGGTTATTCCCTGCCCTGGGACCAAGTGGGCTACTGGGCGGTGAAAATCGTCTCTGGTGTACCCAGTGCAATTCCCGTTGTGGGCTCTACTATCGTTGAGCTTATGCGTGGCGGTGAAGCTGTTGGGCAAGCAACTTTGACCCGCTTCTACACCCTCCACACTTTTGTGTTGCCTTGGTCGATTGCAGTTTTTATGCTCTTGCACTTCCTGATGATTCGGAAGCAGGGCATTTCTGGTCCTCTCTAAAGCCTGATGCGGGGTCAGTGCAGTGATGTGTTGACCCTAATTTTGATTAACCTGTTGATACTTCCTTCGGTTTCAGTCCTATGTCAACCATTAAAAAGCCGGATCTGAGCGATCCTAAATTGAGAGCGCTGCTTAAGCAGGGGATGGGTCATAACTACTACGGTGAACCTGCTTGGCCCAATGATTTGCTCTATGTTTTCCCGATTGTGATGTTGGGAACCTTGGCCTGTTGTGTCGCCTTGGCTGTTCTTGACCCTGCTATGGTGGGCGAACCGGCTGACCCCTTTGCAACACCCTTAGAAATCTTGCCTGAGTGGTATCTATATCCAACCTTCCAAATTTTGCGGGTCGTTCCTAACAAATTACTTGGGGTGATTTTACAAGGGACGATTCCTCTAGGCTTGATGCTGATTCCCTTTATCGAGAGCATCAACAAGTTTCAGAACCCGTTCCGTCGCCCAGTTGCCACTACTGTGTTTTTATTTGGCACCTTGGTCACACTGTGGCTAGGCATTGGTGCGACCTTCCCGATTAGCACCTCCCTGACATTGGGGCTGTTTTAGGTCAGTTTTTGTTCTAAATCTTCTTTCGGATCGTCCAGCTTTGGTGGTTGGGCGATTTTTTATGCCTTTTAGGGTGCCTGTGCGATTGAACGGGCATTCTTGGGCAGTAGTCTTGGCGACCTTGATCCATCCCCTATGACAAGAACGGCACTCATTACCGGTATCACTGGACAAGATGGCTATTACTTAAGTCGTTTACTGGTCCAGAAAGGGTACCGTGTCGTTGGGCTTATTCCCCCCAGTCGTCGTGCCAGTATTGCTAAGCTCAATGAAATGGCTGATGCAGTGACCGTGGCTGCGGTTGATCTAACTGATGGTGTTGCCTTGCGGCAGGTTGTAGCCGACTATAAGCCCCGAGAGATTTACAACTTAGCTGCGCCTAGCTTTGTGCCCGCGTCTTGGGATGATCCCCTCGGCACACTG
>ERZ1740060.705-NODE-705-length-14948-cov-5.716377_pt1 | contig 14948 bp, 15 predicted proteins | sample MGYA00581743_ERZ1740060 | MGnify/ENA primary metagenome ERZ1740060 (study PRJEB43018, sample SAMN04849235) | marine metagenome | isolation source: floating plastic debris | place: Pacific Ocean | collected 2008-08-27 | study: EMG produced TPA metagenomics assembly...
ACTCGCGACTTGACATACCTTAAATCTCATTCTCTCCGGACGGCCAGACCGCGCCGACACCGCACGGGATCGATTTCAATCCAGGAGACCTCCTGGGAAGCAAGAGCGGTGAGCTCGGCCTGCGCAGATATCTGGAGTCCAATGGTCATACCTTTGTCGTAACGACCAGCAAGGATGGTCCAAACTCTGTCCTTGAAAAGGAAATCGTTGATGCCGACGTCGTCATCTCGCAACCGTTCTGGCCAGCCTATCTGACCGCTGAACGGATCGCCAAGGCCCCGAACCTCAAACTGGCCCTGACGGCCGGAATCGGATCGGACCACGTCGATCTCAGCGCGGCGATGAAGCACGGTGTTACCGTCGCCGAAGTCACGTTCTGTAACTCGATCAGTGTGGCGGAACATGTCGTGATGCAGATCCTCAGCCTCGTGCGCAATTACATCCCGTCTTACCAGTGGGTGATGAAGGGCGGCTGGAACATCGCTGATTGTGTTGCCCGGTCCTACGATGTCGAGGGGATGCATGTGGGCACGGTCGCTGCGGGGCGGATCGGTCTTGCCGTTCTGCGTCGTCTGGCGCCCTTTGATGTCCATTTGCACTACTATGACCGTCATCGACTGCCCGAAGAGGTCGAAAAAGAACTGAACCTTCACTGGCACGACACAGTCGAGGACATGGTGAAGGTTTGCGATGTGGTGACGATCAACTGTCCGCTGCATCCGGAGACAGAACATCTCTTCGACGCGACCATGCTCAAGAAAATGAAGCGCGGAGCCTACATCGTGAACACCGCGCGCGGCAAGATCTGCGACCGGCAAGCGATTGTGGATGCGCTCGAATCCGGCCAGCTTGCAGGCTACGCGGGCGACGTGTGGTTCCCGCAACCACCCGAGCGCGACCACCCCTGGCGGTCCATGCCCAATCACGGCATGACACCGCATATCTCGGGTACATCGCTTTCAGCGCAGGCACGCTACGCTGCGGGCACGCGAGAGATCCTCGAATGCTTCTTCGAAGGTCGTCCGATCCGCGATGAATACCTCATCGTTGACGGGGGTAAACTGGCGGGGACTGGTGCAAAATCCTACTCCGAGGGTGACGCCACCGGCGGCTCCGAGGACGCCGCCAAATTCTCGGAAACGGCGTGAATAAACGCACCGGGCTTGTTGAGGCCCGGTGCACCTACTGCCAACGCTGCGGGCGTCAGGCTTTTGCAGTCCAGAACCCCGAAATCCGCAGATCGCCCGGAGGCCAGCCCGACGTTTTCGCGGCCTCACGCAACCGGTTGGCCTGATGCCGTTCGCCGGCAAACCAGATTTTAGCCCCTGAATTTTGGTCCAGCGCCGCCAGAGTGGCTTGCCCTAAAACGTCGCCCTTTGACCTGGAGAGCCAAACCACTTCGATGCCCTCGGGCGCATCAATCGGATAGGCGCAGTCTGCGCCTTCCTCCGCCTCCAGAAGGATTTGACCCCGCGCGCCCTTGGGCAGATTTTCCAACAGCCGCGCCGCCGCCGGGAAACCCGTCTCATCGCTCGCCAAGAGAACCTTGTGCGCATCTAAGTGCCCACCGCCCGATGGCCCCACCAACCCCACCACGCGCCTCTCTCGTTTGCCTGCGAGGATTTCCTGCGCCCAGGCTGTGGTGCGCCCGCCGTCGTGGACAAAAATATCGGTGATCAGTGTATTCGAGGCATGATCCACGGCGCGCGCGGTATAGACGGGCTTGTGCGGTGCATTTTCGCCATCGGGCCATTTGATCGAACCATTGGGCGCCAGTCCGGGCCACGCAGGCTCAGCCCCGGGTCGCGGTTGAACCAGGCGAAAATGAATGGCGTCGTTTCGATATGCAGAGAAGTCTTCTGCTTCCAGGGTTGCCCGCAGGAAAACCGGGCCGAGCTGAACCACGTCGCGAACATGGGCAAACGTGAAATTCGGCGGCAGCGCCCCTTCCGTATCGCCATCCGTCCAGCGCATGTTTTCCGCCACATCCGGCAGAACGTGCCGCATTTGTTGAAGAACCGCGTTTTTCATGACGAACAGCCACCGCTCATCCACGGCGGCAACCATGCCAGCCGTCTCAGCGCGCATGCCCGGACGAAGACCGATCAGCCCGTGGGCCGTTTCCACGGTGAGCCGCCCCTCCTGATCTTCCAGAACTTTCAGACCTGACGACTTCGCCTGAGCCATGATCATTTGACGCATCGCGCCAAAGGCAACGCCTGGAAGATCCGTCTGAGATTCATGTTTGTAATTCGCCCGGGACATGCCTCGCCTTTCCAACAAAAAAATGGAGTGGCTTGCTGAAAAGGCTGGCCTGTGCAGTACATAAGTCAGCGTTCTGCCAGACAAAGGGCAAACCGTTTTTAAATGATGTGTAGCGGCCACTCACACCAGTCATTCGCTGCGGGAACAATGATATCTTCATCCGTAGTGGCAAGAATTTGGGACATTGCTGATCTTCCAGGGCGAAGCGTCAATGTCTGCTGTAGCATGGGGCAGAACCATGACGCACAATCGTGCAGCAATCACTGAGGCTTGACCGAGTAGTCCAGATCAATGGCCTCGGGTCCGTGGGCAGGGCCGATCAGCTGGCGCATTTGATCACGGAACCGTTCCACCAATGGACGTTTCAAGATCCAGCGGTGGAAGTCTCCTGGTGATGTGTTGTGGCCTAGAACAGACCCGTAGTCGCCCGGCGCTTCGACATCCATACGAACCGGGAACTGCAGCCAGGTACCCTGCATCTCTTCCGACAACATCCAATTCAGATACAACTTTGCCGAAGCTTTGTTTTTGGCTTGGGTTGGGATACCCGCACTTTGGAACCAGGTCAGAAAGTAGTCGCCCTCAGGCAACAGAAACTCGGTGTTCAAACCGGGAAAATTCTCGAACGCCCAGAATGTAGTGAAGCTCGCCGCATACCAGCCATTGTTGACCGCGTGGTAAGGCATTGCAGTTCCCCGGGTCCAGACCGGCTCCTGCGCCACCAGCCTTTCCAAATAGTCCCAGCCATACGCTTCCTTAAGGTTCCAGAACTGATAGAGCACAGCGTCATCGTCATGGGGATAGGTCAGAATGATCCGCCCCTTGAGGCTTGGATCAAGGTAATCCAAGGCATCGCGCGGTGGGTTCTCCGGGTCCACCATATCGAGGTTCACATAGTTGCTGAACGTCACGCCATAGAGGCCCGTCCAACGACCGTGCGGGTCTTTATGGTCGGGATAGACTTTGTCCCAGTTCGCCGGTTTGTAGGCATCGAGAAGCCCACGCTCCATGTAGTAATTGAAATCATGCAAGGTCTGGAACTGGATCACATCCGGAATGCTTTCCTTACGCCCTGCAGCGCGCGCATTGTCGAAGCGTGGGGCATGGTTGATGCTGACATCGACGCTATGCGTCACCTTGAGTTCCGGGAACCGTTCCTTGAAACGGTCCAGGTAATAGTCGATCTGCGTGGGTTCATCACCACCAGCGCGCAGAATGAACTCCCCTCCTTCGGCCAAGGCGGCGGCATAAAGCTCATCGAGTGTTTTCGTTTCGATGTCTAAAGCATGTGCAGTTCCGGCAAACAGGCCGAGGCTCAACGCGAGCGCTGCCCTTGTGACAGACATTTGAATCCTCCTTTTTGAACACTGTCAGAAAGGTGGGCTGCACGAGCGCGGAAAGAATTCTCAAAGCATGCAAACGACATTTGCAATATGACACAGATGTGCTCGGGTTACTTATGTCGTCCCCAAGACATCATCGGTGATGTGGCGTGTCGCGAAATCGTAGAAGGCGTTCACTCGGGCACTGCGTCGCACATCCGGATGAGCCAAAAGCCAAAGGCGCCAGTTGGCGCTGTTGTCAGGCTGGTGCACGCGTATGAGAGTTTTGTGTTTCTCGCCGAGAAAACACGGCATAGCGGCCATGCCGAAGCCAGCGTTCACCATGTCAAACACGCTCATCATCGTGTTGAGCACAGTGGATTTGGCCCGTTCATGTTTGTGGCGCAAGGTAATCTTGCTCATAGGCGACTGGTTCAAATCGTCGCTAAGCATGACCCAGTGATATCTCTCTGGATCTTCGTTTTGGATGTTTTGCCAATAGTCACGGTGTGCATAGGTTGCAAACGACAACCCGGACAAGTCCCGCCCAATCCAGTGTTCAGGAGGCGCATTTGTCGGCCTGAGCGCGATATCTGCATCTCGTTGCATTAAATCCAGTGCCTGCACATCTGATAGCAGCCGCAACTCGACGTCCGGGTGCGCTTGCTGAAACTGTGCAAAGACAGGCGCAAGACAATGCAGCAGCGAGTCCGTTGTTGTGACCGTCAGCGGGCCTTCCAAACGCAGATCCTGCCCGCTCAGTTCGCGCTCAATTTCGTCCATGCCTGCACAAAGCCGGATGCCGCGCTCATAGAAGCGCTCACCTGCGGGGGTCATGACATAACCCCGTGCCAGGCGTTCAAACAACCGCACCCCGAGCCGCGCCTCAACCGCTTCAATGCGTCGGAAAACCGTTGAGTGATTCACCCCAAGCATTCGCGCAGCGCCCGCAAGGCTACCAGCCTCACACACCGACAAAAGGTAGGGCATATCCGCCCATTCGAGGTTTTGGTCCGCGCGCAATCTCTGTGCTTTCATGCAAATTTCACTTGCGTTTTTTCGATATTCATATGCGAGAATACACGCATATCCTTAGCTTGACCAACAGTGAGGATCGAAAAATGCAGAATTCGCTCAGCCTGCCGAAACGCCATGGACCAGCGCCTGACACTCAGGGACGACTTCCCCATTCGCAGCTGACCCAACATGGGCCCGATGACATTGTTGATGCTCTACATGATTGGTGTTTTGCGTTGCCAAACATTAACAACGAAGACAGCGGGATATCTGTTCCTGGATCGCGTGCACTCGTTCTGCGCGACGGAGTGCCGGGGAACCAGGCCGCTTTCATGACCGGGCGAGAGTTTGCCCATATCCATCCGAAACCAGACAATGGCAGCATGCATCTTGTTTTGCCGGTCGAAGATGTGGCGGAGGTTAAGCGGGCCGGTTGGGGTGAAGACCACTATTTGGTGACACAGGGGCAATGGCCGGTTGGTCTGGTTATGATCTTCTCACCTCGGCATGAAGATGAGTTGACGACAGTGAAACAGATCGTCGCGCGGTCCTACGAATTCGCGACGGGTGAAGCAGTGGCTGTTTGATTGCCGACATTCGTTTAAGTCACAGCATGTGGGAGTTTGGGCTCGGAAACCTCCCTCGCTGCGACTTAACGAAATCAGCCCAGAAACGCGTTGCCGCCGACTGCGCTGACCGTGAAAGACCGGTTCAAGTCCGGCTCGCGGCGACCTCTGGATCGACGAGAGGTTTGCGGGTGTCCCAGTCGATCACGTCTTTGGCGTAGGGTTCGCGCGCGAACACTTCTTCGACCATTGGGGCGAAGAACTCTAGCGGCAGCGTGTCGTAATCGGGGTCGAAACTGGCCTGATCCCAGCGTTCGCAGAATGCGGCGCAATCGTCGAAAAAGCGGTGGCCCTTGTGGCGATCGCGCTTGTTTTCGTCCATGCCCTCAAGGTGGTGGCCGTAATAGATCATCTGAAAATCGCCATGGGTTTCCACGCACCAGCGGCATTGCTCGCGCACGAAGGGCTTGAGGATTGTGGCGGCATATTCGTCATGATTGTAGGGCGCGTAGATATCGCCGATATCGTGCAGGAGCGCTGACACGACCCAGTCGATATCCGCGCCGTCCCGCCAGGCGCGGGTGGCCGATTGCACCGAATGACCCAGCCGCGTGATCTGATAACCCGACAGCCCCTCATCCAGATCAACGAGCGCTTTCAACAGGCGTTTGCCCGTATGTTTGGTGTGGTCAATCTCATGGGCCGTCAGGAATTCGTAATCTTCCTTGGTGCCGTCTTTCATCTGGGTGAAGCTGACCTTGTCCATCGGTTGGCATCCTTATGAATATAAGCCTTGCGCATCGCCTTTGGCGCCGTCCATGAGCGCCGCCGACTGTGCGGTTCTGATCTCTTCGTACAGATTTAGCGCCTCGGGCGCAAAGAGCGACCGGGGTGGGGCGAAATTGATGAAATTACCGGTCCGATCCGCACCGCGCGCGAGAATGGCGTAGTCTTTGGACGCCACCTCCTGGGCGATCTGGGGTGTGCAATAGCGGATTGCCACCGCGATTCGACGATCGTCGCTGATATTCGGGCCGGAGCCGTGGATCATCAGCCCGTGATGAAGAGACATCTGACCGGGCTGCAATTCGGCGAAAACGCGGTCCTCCGGGGCGACCTCAACCTGAATTTCCTGACCACGGGACAGTAGATTATCCGCATCGTAGGTGTCCGCATGCGGCAGGATCGGATTCTTGTGGCTGCCATTGACGAAGTTCATGCAGCCCGACGCTTCGGTCGCGGGCGACAGCGCAATCCAGGCCGTCAGAAGATGGTCAACGGCGCCAAAGCCCCAATAGGTGAGGTCCTGATGCATCGACACAATGGATTTGGACTGCGCCTCCTTGATGAAGAACTCGACGCTCCAAATCAGGATATCAGGACCGAGGATGCCCTCGATCACGTCCAGAACGCGGGGGTCGGCAGCAATCCGGTGCGCGAGCGGGATCACGCAATGGGAATTGATCCGTTTGTACGTGTTGAGCGGCAGCGGGAGGCCGCGCGCCTTCCAGTCTTTGTAATCGGCCTCCATGGTTTCAAGTGACTGGCGACACGTCTGGGCCTCTGAGGAATCCATGACCGGGATCGGAAACAGGTATCCGTCTTGCCAGTACTGGGCCGCCTGTTCCGCCTTGAGGCGACCATGGGTCAGGGCCTGAGCGTCGAGCATGTTCATGTCTCCGATAGTTTATTCTGCGGGGTGTTTCTGGGACGCAGCCCAGATTTGGCGGCGGCGTTCCTTCATGGCTGTGTCGCCGTCCGGCGTCCCGTCGTGGAAGGTGTTGAACCATTTGTCCCATGGTGTTTCCCACGTGCCGTAATTGCAATCGACAAAGCGGTGATGCAGTTGATGAAAAAAATCACCGAGCCCGAATTTGGCCGAGCGGCCCAGCTTGATGTTCTCAAACCCGGCATGGGAGGTCGGCGCGCCGATCAGGTGATGGAAAATCAGAAACAGGACATGGATTGGATGGGCAGACAACAGGAAGAAGATCATCGTGTCGAACATCAGAAAGAAACTTTCGACCGGATGCATGGCGAGGCCTGACCACGGCCCGGTATTGACGTTCTTGTGATGCCAGCTGTGCACCCAGGTATAGAGCCGCCCCACATGCAGCGCGCGATGCAGCCAGTAGAAGTGGAAGCCCGCCCAGATCGGGATCAGCACGATCAGCACCACGAACCACACCGGATTGGACGAAAACGTGATCATGGTGGCCCAGCCATTGGCATAGGCGTACCACATCAGGGCCTCCCAGAAGGTGGCAAAGGCCAAGGCCGGACCGAGCGTCCAGAACATGTTGTCCCAGACCTGGTTCTTGAAGGTGAAGATCTTGGCGCCTTTGGCCATCGGCTTCATATCGTAGCGATAGTCGTCCTGCTGGGTGCGGAACTTCCAGAGCGCAAGGTGCAGACCCCCGGCGACGACGAGCAGAATGATGAGGTTGCGCAGCCAGATGTCGAAGATCCAGCCAAAGGCCAGTGTGCTTGCCTCGTCGAGTGAGGGGGTCCACCAGGTCCAGACCGCAATCGCAGCCAAAAGGAACAACGCGCGCTGTGCCACAGGGTTCCAGCTGCGCAACAAGTAGCGCAGCGAGGCCAGCGGGCGTATGGGCCAATCCCAATAGGGCGCGAGTTTCAGCGGCAGGTCGGGCGTGTAGTTCCAGACTTTAAGCGGTTTGCGGGGGCGAGCTGTGGTCATAGGCGGGCTTCCGATCAGAGTCTTCCAAAAGACTAGAGCAACGTCGCGCGGGATCAGAACGGCGATGCTGGACGCTTAGGCTAAGTTTTGCTTAGTCTGGAGACATGGCAACGCCTGTACCTTCTCTGAACTGGTTGCGTGTTTTCGAGGCCGCCGCGCGTTGCGAGAGCTTTGCTCGTGCTGCAGAAGAGCTCAACATGTCAGCTGCCGCGGTCAGCCAGCAAGTGCGTGCGCTGGAAGAACGGTTAGGTGCCGCGCTGTTCGAGCGTCACGCCCATGCCGTGCGGCTGACGGATCAGGGCCGGGCTTATCTGCCCGGCATTCAGCAGGCGCTACTAACGCTGCAAAGCACAACCGAAGGGCTTTTCGGCCCGGCACGGGCGCAGCCGCTCTACGTTCAGGCGGTGCTGCTTTTTGCGCATGGTGTGTTGGCGCGTGGCTATGCCGATTTCACCTCGGCCCATCCGGGTATAATGCTCAACCTGACCACCGGGAATATGCCCTATGATTTCACCGTGGGTGTCAGCGACCTTCGGATCGTGCACGGCGACCCCACGCCTTTTCGGGGCGACAGCGACCGGCTTCTGGACGAAGTACTATATCCCGTCGCGCCACCTGATGTTGCGGAGCAGATCAGAACGCCATCGGATCTGCTGGGCCATGCGTTGATCGAGGTGAATTCGCATCGCGCGGGCTGGCCGATGATCTTTGAGGCTCTCGGACAGCCTGCCGCCGTACCCCGGATGATTTTCACCGACACGACCCTGATGGCTTTTGGTCTCGCGCGGGCTGGCGCAGGCATTGCTCTGGCGCGCGCGCCGGTCAGCGATCTGGCGATGTCCGAGGCAGGATTGGTGCCCTGCCTGCCGGATCTGTCGGTGGAGGGGCGGGAGGCCTATCACCTGATCTATCCCGACCGCGCCGCATTGCGCCCATCGGCACGCGCGTTCCGGACATGGCTTATGGATATGTGCGAAAGGCTCTGAACCCGCCCATGCCTGCGCTCGGGCGTGTCAGTCAGCCTTTCGTATACCAGCCGTTGTCAACGTAAAGCGCCATGCCATTGACGAAGCTCGCTTCGTCCGAGGCCAGAAAAAGCGCAGCGGCGGCCACCTCTTCAGGCTCGCAGATCCGGCCCTGCGTCGCAGCGAGGTCTCCGTCTTCCCAAGTCTGGCCTGCCGCATCGAGTTCAGCGATTTCGCGAAGACCATGGGCGGTCTTCACGAAGCCCGGACAAACCGCATTGCATCGAATGCCCTGCTCTCTGTACTCGACAGCGATTGTGCGTGAGAGCTGCAGAACCGCGCCTTTCGTCATGCAATAGAGGGACTCGAGCGCGTAGCCCAGTTCTGAGGCGATGGATGCCGTTATCACGACGCTGCCGCCACCATTGGCAACCATTTCCGGGAGCGCCCGCCGACAGACAAGAAACGCAGATCTGACATTGATGTCCATCAGCCGATCATAATCGGCCTCGGTTGATTCATGCAGCGGTTTAACGATGATTGTTCCGGCATGATTGAACAGCACGTCGTAGGTTCCGACATTCGCTTTGATGGCATCAAAGGCCCTGTCCACCTGATCGGCTTTAGAGACATCAGCCTGAAAGAAATGCGCCACACCGCCCTCGGCTTCGATCATCTTGACCGTTTCTTCTGCGGCCTCGGCGTTGATGTCGAGAAGAACCACACAAGCGCCTTCCCTTGCAAACATCAGCGAGCTCGCGCGTCCGATCCCTGCTGCGCCGCCGGTGATGACGGCTGTCTTTCCGGCCAGTCGGCCAGTGGATGCATTTGCCATATCCAAGTCTCCCTTTGCGAATACTGGCGCCGTCTAGATGCACTCGCCCCCGTCAATGACCAGCGCATGACCGGTCATGAAAGATGATTGATCGGAAGCCAAAAAAACAATGGCATCGGCAATTTCTTCGACAGTTCCGAACCGACCCATCGGAATGGCATCTTTGATGTACTCCTCCAGCTTGGCGCGGCCGCCCATCTGAACTTCGAACCCTCGATTGAAGGGCGTATCGATGAAGCCCGGGCAAAGGGCATTGAACCGGATATTTTCCTTGGCGTAGTCGGCGGCCATCTGGCGTGTCATGGCCAGTACCGCATGTTTCGTCGTGGCATAGGCGATCATCTCGCGGTCGTATTGAACCCCTGAATTTGACGAGGTGATGATGACGCTGCCACCGCCCTGCTGCCGCATCGGGGCAAGCGCGGCTTTTGAGGCCACAAAATGGGCGCGGACATTCAACGCCCAGGACGCATCCATATCGGCGACGGCAACCTGCTCCAGCTTGCCCTCCACCTGAAGGCCGGCATGGGAATGCAGAATATCAAGCCGTCCGAGAATCTTGGCAGTTTCCTGAATGGCGACGGTCAGGGCCAGATCGTCAGTGACATCGAGTTCCAGTGCCTCCGCATGCCAGCCTTCGTCCGAGATCGAACGCGCGACGCTATGCGCCGCGTCGCCATCCTGATCGGACACCACGACTGTTGCGCCTTGGCGTGCGAGAGCTTTTGCGCCAGCGGCGGCGATGCCGGACCCTGCACCCGTTACAAAAGCGACTTTCTGATCCAGTAACATCAAAGTCCTTTCGTAACGCGCTAGCGTTTCGTTGCATTGCCGCGCCGTAGTATCAGCTGAGCGATGATGAGAAGTAGCAAAGAGGCGACCATGACCATCGTGCCAATGGCATTGACCTCGGGCGTAATGCCGCGCCGTATCGACGAGAAGATGTAGATCGGGAGCGTTGTCTCCGAACCCGCAACGAAGAACGCAATGATGAAATCATCGAAACTGAACGTAAAGCTGAGCAGGAATCCTGCCAGAATAGCTGGAGCAATCAGCGGGAGGGTGATTTGCCGAAAGGTACCGAAGGGCGTTGCATAAAGATCGGCTGAGGCTTCGCTTAATGAGCTTTCGAGGACTGCCAGCCTGGCGCGGACTATAATGACCACAAGAGCGAGCGTGAACATCGTATGCGCCGCGATGAGTGACCCCATTCCCATCGACAGCTTGGGGGCGGATGCCGCGTCTTGGTATAATCCTGCGAGCCAGGGATTGACGACCCCGAATACGGTAACAAGCGCAATCAGGGTTGCGATGCCGATTACTATGCCCGGGATCATGATCGCGACGTAGATCAACGCGTCAAAGAAGGCCCGCACGGGCCCCCGTATCCCTTGCAAGCCGACCGCTGCCAAGGTTCCGAGAATGCTGGCGAGTGTGGCCGATACAAAAGCCACGAAGATGCTGTTGCCCAAAGCGTCCATGACAAAGGGATTATTGAGCGCTCTGCCATACCATTTGATTGAAAAGCCTTCGAACTGGCTGGCACTGCGTCCCGCGCTGAAGCTGAACAACGCAATGATCGCGATGGGCGTGTAGAGGAAAATATAGACGAAGAGGGCATAAAACCGCATGCCGCCCTCACATCAACGGCGCGTCGTCGCGCTGAATATTCAGCCGCGATATCAGACGCATGTAAAACGTGACCGTGACCAGCATGATGATGATCAGCATCATCGCCACCGCTGATCCGAACGCCCAGTTTCGGGACTGCAGGAAAAGATCCACCAAAGCGTTTCCGACGAAGAAGACCTTTCCACCCCCCAGAAGCGCAGGGATCAGAAACTCGCCCATCAACAGGATGAAGACCAGCATGCATCCCGTCGCGATGCCGGAGATCGACATTGGCAGTGTCACGCTGAAAAACGTGGTCATCGGATGCGCCCCCAGATCGGCAGAGGCCTCCAGCAACCGTTTGTCCAGTCGTTCAAGGGCGACATAAATCGGAAAGACCATAAGTGGCAGATACCCGTAGACGATCCCGATCAGCACGGCGAAGGGCGTGTAGATCAGGCGCACGTTTTCGATGCCGAACATGTCGAGCAGGGCAGGAATACCGCCACCGCCCAGCAGGAAGATCCATGCATAGCTTCGGATCAGGATCGAGGTCCAGAACGGCACGATGACGAGGACAAGCAGCAGCGTTTTCCAACGCTCCGAGGTCCGCACCGCCAGTTGGTAGGCCAGCGGATAGGCAATGAGCAACGCCGCAAGGGTTCCGAGGGGGGCGAGGATCAGCGTGTTCTTGAACGCCGTGAACCGCGCGGGAAGATTGGCGTATTGCTCGAACGTGAAAGCGGGCACATAACCACCGGCCGGTGCCCGCTCTCCAAAGCTAAAGATGAAAACAACCGAAAGCGGCAGAACCAGCATGACGATCAGCCACGCGCCCGCAGGGGCAATCAGTAGCCAGTTGCGCGCGCGTTGCGTCATGCCTTCCTGCTCCGCGACCTCAGTTTAGGCGGACTTGAACCGGGCCAGAAGCTCTGCGCGGTTCGGGTCCGTCAGAGTCGCCGCTGCGCCAAACTCCAGAGCGTCCATCAGCTCTGCCGCCGGGTAGAGGATCGGATCATTCAGGATTTCCTCTGGCAGCAGTTCATTGGTGCGACTGTCCGCCACCGGGTAGCCGTGGGCGAGAACTTCGCGCGCATTTACTTCGGGATCGAGCATGAAGTTAATAAGCGCATAGGCCGCGTCCATATGCGGCGCACCTTTGGGAATCGCGTAGTAGTCGCTCCAAAGCTCACCGCCTTCCTTTCCAAGCGCATAGGCGATATCCGGAATATCTGTGCTGAGCTGTTTGCCGTCCCCCGTCCAGCAGATCGTCAGCCAGGCATCGCCAGAGCGCATGGCGGGCTGATAGTCCGAGGAAATGGCGAAGAGATGCGGCTTCACATCGATCAAAAGCTTTTCTGCATCCGCAAGCTCGCTTTCATCCACCGAGTTGAAGGAATAGCCGTGGTAGTTCAGAGCGGCGCCGATTGTGGTCAGCTGATAGTCATGCACCATCGTCCGGCCCGAGAAATCGTCCATGGTCCGGTCAAAGAATTCCTTCCACGATGTGAAAGGCGCGCCGCCATTGTGCGAGGTGTTTATCGCCATACCTGTCGTGCCCCAGTTTTTCGGCACAGCATAAACAACGCCGTCCACGATCCCTGCATCTGAAAAACGCGGATCGAAGGCGTCGGGATCGTAATTGGGCAGCTTCGACAGATCGAGCGGCTCAATCAGGTCTTCTTCGACATAGGTGGTGATCGTGTAGTTTGTGGGGACATAAACGTCCCAGCCGCTCCCGCCAGCTTGCAGTTTGGCCAGCATCTCTTCGTTGGAGCCGAACACGTTCACTTGCAGAAACGCTCCCGTTTCGTCCGTAAACATGTCGAAATTCGCTTCATCGTGATAATTCGGCCATGTCGCGAGAACGACGCGATCCCCAATGTCGGAGGCCATGGCGGGCGATGCGCGCAGGCCAGGCATCGCGTTGCCCAGTACCGCCGTTGCCGCGCCCAGACCGGTGACGCCCAGAAAATGACGCCGCGTGACCGAGCCTTTCTGATACCGGCGAAATTCCTCCATGAACTTCTTTTTTGAAATGTGATCCTTCATCCTTTTGCTCCCTGTTGTGGGTTGGTGGTCTTGGTTTTGAGTTCAATCGTTCTTTAAGATCAGCGCGGCCTCTGGTTTCCAGTTGAGCCAGATGCCATCGCCTTTTCCCAAATCGCTGAGGCCTTCATCCGACTGTCTGGGCGCCAGAACCGAGATGCTCCCCAGACTCTCCTGGTGAATGAGGTATTCCGTGTGTTCTCCCAGAAAAATCCGGTTCAAGATTGTGCCGTGGAGACTATCGGGTGTTTCGCCGCGTTGCAGCCTGATCTGTTCAGGGCGCACGCTCATGCACACATCGTCGCCTTCGGAAACCGGTCCGCTCAATGCCGCTTGGTATTCTCGTCCATCCGCAAGCACGAGAATGCCGCTCGTATCCGGCGCTCGCATCAGCTTGCCTTCGAAAAAGTTCGATGTTCCGACAAAATCCGCGACATATCGGGTTTGAGGCCGATCATAGAGTTCCTGCGGTGTGCCCGTCTGGACGATGCGGCCCGCACGCATCACGCATATGCGGTCACTGAGCGAGAGCGCTTCCTCCTGATCATGCGTGACGAGCACGAAGGTAATCCCCAGATCACGCTGCAAATCCTGAAGCTCGATCTGCATATCCTTGCGCAGCTTGCGATCCAGCGCGGCAAGGGGCTCGTCGAGCAGCAAAAGCTTCGGTTCGTTGACAATCGCCCGCGCGAGCGCGACCCGCTGTTGCTGGCCTCCGGACATTTCCCAGACCCGACGATCCTGAAAGCCAGAGAGACGAACCGTCTCCAGTGCCTTTGTCACCTTGTCCTCGATGACTTGAGGGCTGATCTTTGGTCGTTGCTGTTTCAGGCCATAGCCCACGTTCCCCCCAACCGTGAGATGCGGAAACAAGGCGTAGCTCTGGAACACCATATTCACAGGCCGCTTGAAGGCCTCCAGCGCGGAGACGTCTTTCCCGTCGATCAGGACACTGCCGGTTGTCGGAGCTTCAAACCCTGCCAACATACGCAAGGCCGTGGTTTTGCCGCATCCGGACGGGCCGAGAAAAGACAGAAACTCTCCGGACGCGATTTCGAGGTCTATATGCTCAACTGCCCGGACGTCTCCAAACGTCTTTGACACAGACCTGAGTTCCGCGACGGGGCCGTGATCCTTGCGATCGCCATGTAGCGCATATGCTGCATTTTCATTGATTTCAGGAGAGCGAAGCATTTTGGCTCATATATCGTGTATGGTTCATTTGGTCAGCAAATAGCTGTTTTTGTAAATATGCCATTTGTGGTAGATCAGCACTTACGCACCATGATCGACGAAGAAAGGCCATGCTCTTGGACTGGAATGACCACGTCGCAAAAATCATAAGCAATTTGGAAAGCCCGGACTTTGCCCGGGTCGTCTCCCGGGCTTTGAGAAGCCTTGTCGGTTTCGAATACACAGTGGTTTTCGGGTATGTCGGAACGGCACGGCCACTGGCGCTCTACAACGATTTTCCTGAAGACAGGCGGATACTTCATGTCGATCAGTACGTCGTGGGGCCCTATCTTTTGGATCCCTTTTTCCTCGCGAGCACCGGGGCGGTCACGCCGGGAGTATGGCGCTTGAGTGAGATAGCCCCTGACCGGTTTTATCAGGGAG
>ERZ1740060.706-NODE-706-length-14935-cov-5.024866_pt1 | contig 14935 bp, 19 predicted proteins | sample MGYA00581743_ERZ1740060 | MGnify/ENA primary metagenome ERZ1740060 (study PRJEB43018, sample SAMN04849235) | marine metagenome | isolation source: floating plastic debris | place: Pacific Ocean | collected 2008-08-27 | study: EMG produced TPA metagenomics assembly...
GTAAAGCTGTAGATGCATCTTTCCATCCAGCAGCCGCACCTGCCACAGCGTATGCCAGGGCGGCAGGGCCATGTCAGGCACATCCGCCGGGTTCCAGGCGGAGACAATCAAACGCCGACTGTCTGGCGTCGCCTTGATCTGGGACATCAGCGTATCGATCTGATCGATCTCTCGGCGACGAAACAGCGTTGGATCATCGGTCGGATCGAGCGCCGGGAAACGCCGCCATTGCGCCCCGTAGACGGGGCCAAGATCCCCCTCTTCATCGGCCCACTCATCCCAGATCGACACGCCATTTTCCTTCAGATAGGCAATGTTCGTGTCTCCGGACAAAAACCACAGCAATTCATGAATGATCGACCGCACATGCAGTTTCTTGGTCGTCACCAGCGGAAAGCCGTCGCTCAAGCGATAGCGGGACTGCAAGCCGAACGCCGCAATCGTGCCTGTGCCGGTGCGATCGGTTGACGCGACGCCGTTGTCGAGCACGAAACGCAAAGCATCATGATATTGCTGCATGGCTCCCCCGGTTTGTCACGTCGCGCAAAACAGAAATCAAACTTTTGCGGCGACTCACACAACATTTCGACGATTTCAGAGACTAATACCTATATCAGGTAGCGCTCATGCTGCAACACAAAGGCGAATGTCTCCTGAATGCCCGGCCTCTTCAGCAACATCATGGGCCTCTCACGCTTGTGACCCGGACAGATGATCAAGCGCGCTGGACAGCCGCATCGTTCCATTTAACTCTTGGTGTGAGATCAGGCGGAGAGAGTAATGGCGCTGAAATACCTGCACACCATGGTCCGGGTGAAGGACCTCGAGACATCAATGGACTTTTATGCCTTGCTTGGCCTGAAAGAGACCCGCCGCTGGGACAATGACAACGGGCGTTTCACGCTGGTCTTCATGGCACCTGAGGGACAGGAAGAATGCCCGTTGGAACTCACCTATAACTGGGATGGCGATGACGGGCTGCCCTCGGATTCCCGTCATTTCGGACATCTGGCATACCGGGTCGATGATATCTATGCCACCTGCCAGCATCTGATGGATCACGGCGTCACAATCAACCGGCCGCCGCGCGACGGGCATATGGCCTTTGTACGCAGCCCCGACAATGTCTCTATCGAATTGTTGCAGGCGGGCGATCCGCTGCCTGCGGCCGAACCGTGGTCCAGCATGGAAAACCAGGGCCATTGGTAGGCGCGCGCCGCTGGGCCGTGTTTTCTGCGGCCGCCTTCTGTGCGGGCGCATCCACGGCGCAGGAGGATCGCTGTCGGTTGGCCCTGGTCCTGGCGCTCGATGTCTCGTCTTCAGTGGACGCCCGAGAATACGACTTGCAACGGCTGGGGCTGGCAGCCGCGCTGAACTCGGATGATGTCCGGCACGCCCTTTTGCGGGGCGCGCCTGGATATGTCGCGCTTGCCGTCTATGAATGGTCGGGATTCTATCAGCATAAACTTCAGTTGGACTGGACAGCGCTCGCGTCACCGACGGCCATAGATGCGGCTGTGGCATCGCTCTCGGCCATGCAGCGCAGCCATGACGACTTTCCCACATCGCTGGGACCCGCGCTCGGCTATGCGTCGCAGGTTCTGGCGCGCGGTCCCGCCTGCAATCGGCGCGTGATCGACGTCTCGGGGGATGGGGTGAACAATTATCGTTACGGACCGCGGGTCGCCTACAAGCATTTCCCGCTTCAGGATGTAACGGTCAACGGGCTGGCGATCCTGGGCGACGACCCGCGCGTTGCGTCCTTTTATCGTGATGAGGTTCTGCACGGTCCCGGTGCGTTCCTGGAAATTGCGAATGGTTTCGATGATTTCCAGCAGGCGATGGCCCGGAAACTCTTCCGCGAGATCAACGATGTGCAGTTAAGTGTGGTAACCCCGGTCCCAAGTGGGGACGGATGAGAGGGCTTCGATCGCTCCTGTTACCGGGTTTTCTGGCTTTTGTCGTCTTCGCCGCTGCGGCGCAGGCGGGGTGTCGTCAGGCACTCGCACTCGGACTGGACGTGTCAGGATCAGTTGATACCCGCGAATACCGCCTGCAAACCGATGGTCTGGCCGAGGCCCTGCGCGACCCCGAGGTGCAGTCGGCCTTTCTGGCGCTGCCGAGCCTGCCGGTGCGCTTCATGGTCTTTGAATGGAGCGGCATGGCCGATCAGCGCATCATCATTCCCTGGACGGACATCCGGGATTCCGCCGAGTTGTGGCGCATCGCAGGTATTCTGAACGGCATGACCAAAGCCGGAACACAGGATGGCGCGACGGCGATTTCGGCGGCCATGGTTTTTGGGGCGCGCAATCTGCAGGCGCAGGGCGACTGCTTGCAATGGACGCTGGATCTGTCCGGCGACGGGCCAGCCAATACAGGTCTGCACCCCCGTGACTTGAAAGACGCCACTCTGGACGGTGTGACGATCAACGGGCTGGTCCTACTGCCATTTTCCCGCGCCAACATCACCAAGAACCTCACGAACGTGAAAACCCTCGAAGATTACTATCGCGAGTTTGTCCTGCGTGGACCCGGCGCGTTCACCGAGAAAGCCAGTTCCTTTGACGATTTCGGCGAGGCGATGAAACGCAAGCTTATCCGCGAGTTGCAGATGCAGAACCTGTCGCTCCGACCCGAACCGCGCAGACAGTTCCCTTAGACGTCGCCAAAGCTCAGTAAATGTACCGGATCTGATCGGTCCAGTAACGTTCCACCCGCCGCAAAGAGGTGGTGATCTGGTCAATTCCGTCAGCCGACAGCACATTCTTGCTCTGCAGACCGTCAGCATGGCGCTCGAACAGCGATGCGACAACATCACGAATGCCACGGCCCTTCTGCGTCAGGCGCACCCGCACCGACCGCCGGTCAATTTCGCAGCGTTGGTGATGCATGTAATCCATCTCAACGAGCTTCTTGAGATTATAGCTGACATTGCTGCCCTGATAATATCCACGGGTTTTCAGCTCACCGGCGGTTACCTCGTTGTCACCGACATTGAAGAGAAGCAGCGCCTGAACAGCATTGATCTCCAAAACGCCGACACGCTCGAATTCGTCTTTGATCACGTCAAGCAACAACCGATGCAGACGCTCAACCAGAGCAAGAGAATCCAGATAGCTATCCATGTAGCCACTGTGATTTTCCGGCTGCGGCATGTGTTGTTGAAAACTCATTACTCGGCTCCGTACAAAACTGCCCTTTGTCCGGATATGATCGATATTGCCGAATAATCAGTTAAATGATGCCAATAGCATCTAAAATGCGATGTAAAACCTTCCTCGGCGCTCAGGCGCCTTTGCCTGTCGCGCGCCCGGCTTCGCGAAAAACACGCGCGACATCTTCCAGCAGGTCGGAGAGATCATCAGGCGGAACATCCTTTCCACTGACCCACGCATAGAGATCCTGGTCATTCTCCTCCAACAGAACTTCGTAGAGATCGAGTTGTTCGCCGGAAAGAGAGCTAAGGCGATGCTCGGCATAGGTCATTAGCAGCAGGTCCATTTCCTTGATGCCCCGCCGCATCGACCGCATGCGCAGCCGTTTCAACCTTATGTCGTGGGGTTCACTCTGCGGCACTCTCAACAGGCCCGTCTGTGCCCCGGCTCATCGCAACGCTGCGCAGCGCGCTTTCCAGCCGTTCCAAGCGTTCCGCAGATAAGGCGATCTGCACGCGCAACTCCTCAACCTGTCGCAGAACATCAACCATAGTATCATCCAGAACGGCCTCTTCGCCGGGCCCCTCTACACCTTCACCCGTGCCGCTGATCAGCCAGGACAGGGACACGTTGAGCAGCCCTGCCAGCATCGACAACCGATTGGCCCGGGGCTCGCTCAGATCATCCTCCCAACCTTTGATGGTCTTGAGTTTGACCCCCAGACGGCGTGCCATGTCCTTCTGGGTCATGCCAGCGGCCTCGCGCGCCCCGGTCAGGCGGTCGCCGAATGTGGTGGCGTCGGGATTGAACCAGTCTTTCTGCATTTGGGCATTCATGGTGATCTCCTGTGCGATCTACCGTTAAACTCGCGGGCATTGTTGCACCTATTGCAGACGGGGCGTAGGAAAGCCACGTCATATTTCACACGGGAAACGACACGATGTCTGTTCTGTCAGAGACCCTGGCGCGGGTGAAGCCCTCGCCGACAATGGCCATCTCCGCGCTTGCCATGGAAAAAAAGGCGCGCGGCGAGGATGTGATCGGGCTCAGCGCGGGTGAGCCGGATTTTGACACGCCGGAAAACATCCGGGCTGCGGGTATCCGGGCGATTGAGACAGGCAAGACGCGCTATACGCAACCCGACGGCATCCCCGAACTAAAAGAGGCGGTCTGCGCCAAGTTTGCCCGGGACAACGCCCTGACCTATCAAGTGTCTCAGGTCAGTATCGGCTCCGGCGGCAAGCAGATCCTCTACAATGCGCTGATGGCCACGCTCAATCCCGGCGATGAGGTCATTATTCCAGCGCCCTATTGGGTGAGCTATCCTGATATGGTGCTGCTGGCCGGCGGGACACCCGTGATTGTCGAGGCCGGGATCGAGACCGGTTTTCGACTGACGCCCGAGGCATTGGAGGCGGCGATCACCCCGAAAACCCGCTGGTTCATTTTCAACTCGCCCTCGAATCCGACAGGCGCCGGGTATCGTTCCGATGATCTGAAAAAACTGACCGATGTTCTGATGCGCCACCCGCAGGTCTGGGTGATGAGCGATGATATGTACGAGCATCTGGTCTATGATGACTTTGTGTTTTGTACGCCGGCGGAAGTAGAGCCCGGAGAGGTTGACCGATGACTGTCCTGCATCTGCGTGTCAAAGGCCGATGCGATGACGGGTTGGCGGATTGGCTATGCTGCGGGACCTGAGGCGCTCATTGGCGGGATGCGCAAGGTGCAATCGCAATCGACGTCCAACCCCTGTTCGGTAAGCCAATGGGCCGCCGTCGAGGCCCTGAATGGTCCGCAGGACTTTTTGCCCCGCCATAACGACGTCTTCGTTCGCCGTCGCGACATCGTTGTGGCAGCGCTCAACGCCATTCCCGGAATTGACTGTCCGGTTCCCGATGGCGCTTTCTATGTCTACCCGTCCATCGCCGGGCTGATCGGAAAAACCAGCGCGGGCGGAGCTCTGATCGACAGCGACGAAGCCTTTTGCACGGCCCTTCTCGAAGAGGCGGGTGTCGCCGCGGTATTCGGAGCAGCGTTTGGCCTTTCTCCCAACTTTCGGGTCAGCTACGCTACCTCTGATGCGACCTTGAAGGAGGCCTGTGCGCGCATAACGACGTTTTGCGACGGACTGCAATGAGTAAGGACCGAGTTACCGCCAATCTGCCCAGTCGCGATTTCGACGCGACGGAAACCTTTTACGCGCGGCTGGGTTTTGCACGACACTGGCGCGACGAGACATGGATGAACCTGTCGCGGGGGCCGTTCGAAATCGAGTTCTTTCCGCATCCCGATCTTGATCCCAACCAGAGCTGGTTTTCGGCCTGTCTGCGCGCACGCGATTTCCTCGGGCTTCATGCGGAGTGGCGCGGTCTGGGTCTCGCCGAACACGGCGATACGCTGCCACGCATCAGCCCCGAGATCACGGACTTTGGTCACGGCATCCCTCGCATGTTCTTTCTGCACGATGTGGACGGCTCTCTCTGGCGGGTCATGGACAGCGGAGAGAGCGCGTGACGGGCGACCTTCCGGAATACTACTTCCGCGTCCGTGAAAACGGGGCCTTCGTGTTCAAGGTTGACACGGAAAACCGGCATCGCCGGATCGATATGGACCAGATCGCGGTGATCAATATCCGCAATGGCCAGATCAAACCGCATGGTGACCGGAGCCTCAGCGATGCGGACATGAAAGCCATCGAAGAGTGGATGCGCAGCCGCGAAGACGTGCTTTCCAGACGCGATGTCGACGATATTCACCGCGCGATCGACCATCTCAACCTGACCGCGCATTGGGCGCAGTCGCGCGCCAGCGACGCTCAACTGGATGAAGTCACAGATGCTCTTCTGCTGGCGATGCACGATCTGCGCACGGTGCTGGTGCGCAAGAAGGCGGATCGCTTGCTCGGGGACAAAGACACGGGGACGTCCTGAACCCCATCGATCATGTGCATCGAAATCAGCATCCCATAGGGCGAGGACGCTTTAATCGTCCGGCGGCATGACCTATAAGCGCGGGAACGTGACGAATTCGGGCGGAGTGAAAAGAGCACGCAATGGCGGATGACACCCCCAACAAGACGCATGCCGATGATGTGGCCTTTATCCGGGCTTTGGCAGAGCTTTTGAATGAAAACGATCTGACAGAACTGGAGGTGAAGCGGGACTATGGCGCGGAAGATGCGCTCAATGTTCGGGTCAGCCGCAAGCAGAAAATCGTGACAAGCGCGGTCATGCCAGCCCATGCCGCCGTCCCGGCGCCCGTGCCCACCCCGGCCGCCGCGCCAGCCGCACCGTCGCAGAGCGCTCAGACAGAAATTTCAGAAGATCCCGCCAACCTTCCCGGCGCGGTCACATCGCCCATGGTTGGCACGGTGTATCTTCAGGCCGACCCGGGCGCGCCCGCTTTTGTGAGCATCGGCGATAAAGTCTCCGAGGGTGACACCCTGCTGATCATTGAAGCGATGAAGACGATGAACCACATTCCGGCGCCCCGGGGGGGGACGATCAAGCGTATTCTGATAGAAGATGGGGCTGCCGTCGAATATGGCGCGCCACTCATGATCCTCGAATAGGCCGGACCGATGTTCGATAAGATCCTCGTGGCCAATCGCGGTGAGATTGCCCTTCGGGTCATCCGGGCCGCGCGCGAAATGGGTATTGTCACGGTCGCGATCCATTCCACAGCGGATGCCGATGCGATGCATGTGCGCATGGCTGACGAATCAGTCTGCATCGGCCCGCCACCAGGCACGGACAGCTATCTGTCCATCCCCTCTATCATCGCGGCCTGCGAGGTGACCGGCGCACAGGCGATACATCCCGGCTATGGGTTCTTGTCGGAAAATGCGAGTTTCGTGCAAATTGTAGAGGATCACGGGATCACCTTCATTGGCCCGACGGCCGCGCATATCCGGATCTTGGGCGACAAGATCACAGCCAAGGAAACCATGCGGGATCTCGGCGTGCCCTGCGTTCCGGGCTCCGACGGAGGCGTCCCGGATCTGGCGGCGGCGCGCGCGCTTTGCGACGAGATCGGCTTCCCGGTGATCGTCAAGGCCACGGCGGGCGGCGGCGGGCGCGGCATGAAAGTGGCCCGCAGCGCGGCTGAGCTGGAAACCTCCTTTCGGCCCGCGCGGAGCGAGGCCAAGGCCGCCTTCGGGAACGACGAGGTCTATATCGAAAAGTATCTGGGAACGCCGCGCCATATCGAAATCCAGGTTTTCGGAGACGGCAAGGGTCGGGCCGTGCATCTGGGCGAGCGCGATTGCTCTCTCCAGCGGCGGCACCAGAAGGTTTTCGAAGAGGCCCCCGGTCCGGTGATCAGCGCGACGGAACGCGAGGAGATCGGTAAGATTTGCGCCGATGCCGTGGCGCGGATCAACTATGCCGGGGCTGGCACGGTTGAGTTTCTCTATGAGAACGGCGCCTTCTATTTCATCGAAATGAACACCCGCCTGCAGGTGGAGCATCCGGTGACAGAGGCGATCTTTGGCGTCGATCTTGTGCGCGAACAGATTCGTGTGGCGGCCGGGCTTCCGATGGCCTTCGAGCAGGAGACACTAAAGATCAACGGTCACGCGATCGAAGTCCGCATCAACGCGGAGCGTTTGCCTGATTTCGCTCCGAGGCCGGGCCGGATCACGCAGTTTCACGCGCCGGGTGGCCTGGGCGTCCGGATGGATTCAGCGCTCTACGATGGCTATATGATCCCGCCCTACTACGACTCGCTCATCGCAAAGCTGATCGTACACGGCCGGGATCGGCCAGAGGCTTTGGCACGCCTGCGCCGGGCCTTGGCCGAATTGATTATAGATGGCACGGAAACCACCATCCCGCTGTTCCACGCGCTTTTGGACGAGCCTGATATCGCGCAGGGTGAGTATACGATCCACTGGCTGGAGACATGGCTTGAAGAGGCGCTTGGCGAGGGACATCGGGACACCTAGAGCGTCCTGCCACGTTCGACCAACAGCTGTGCGTCAGGTTTTTGGTCGACTGCGTTAGATCACTGGGTGTGTACGGAATTTGGAAAATTCCGGACCGGAAAATTCAAATTTTCCGGTTCGTTTTCTATCCAGAAAACGGCTATGGTGGCGGGTGTTACCGCGCTACTCGGCGGCCAGGTTCCGACATTTGCGTCCGGGGGAGGTCGGATTGCGATTTACCGGAGCCCGGTCTTTGGCTGAAGTCTCCGGTTAGAGGCCAGACGCTTTCGTCTGGTGCCCTAAGCCCACAGCACCGGATGAGGTCGAAAGACCGTGACTCACTTGAGCGCCTCGCCAGGTTTCACACCGCGCGGAAGCGAAGATCTGTCCCAAAGTGCGTGAAGGTCTTTGCGCACCAGAGCTGACGAGCGCTTTGAGGCACGCAAACGCCGAAAATGCTCACAATGACCCGCGACTCTGATCGCGGAAAGCAGCGCAGAGGTTACACATTGCGCTCAGGTGGGCCGCATCAGAAATCCTGCGGGATCATCGTAAAGCTGGAGCGAACCACCGGGCCGGATCTATAGTAGTCGCCCAACCCCGAACGGGCCGTTTCCGGGATCTGACTCCAATCGGTCCAATCGACCTCGAATCCTGTGAACCTCGCCACCATTTCGATGGCAGGGGGACTTGGGATCAATCGCAACTGCGTGCCCACCTGTGCTTTGGTACGAATCCGTTGCAGCCGCAAAACCGGATCTTCTGCCGGCGTTATCAACCCGTCTGAAAAGACGATGCGCGGTCGCAACTGCATCAGATGGGTAAAGATGCGGCCCAGTTCCCCGGTATTTTCGAAAAGATCGAAACCCAGAACCACATCGATCTGACGCCCGGCATCTGCCAGTTCAGCGAGCTTCTCGTGCGGTGCACCGGCGATCATTTCAATGCGTTCCGCCGCGCCGATCCCGGCGCCACGCCTGAAAGCATCTACTAGAGCCGGGCTTTCCTCTACGCCCAGGACATGCAGCGCACCGGCCATCGCAAGATCGCGGCACCATTGTCCGTCCCCCGCGCCGAGACACAACACGGTTGTATCCGCGATCATGTGACGAAAGCAGTCGAGGATCATGGCGTGACGCGCTTGGTGGCGGCTGCGTGACTGTTCCAGACTGAGATTGACAGCTTTCGAATGATCCTCGTCGGGATCGTCCTGCATTTGATTCACGTTCTTGACCCTCTGTCACTTAAACAGCCGGCGCAATGGCTCACTGAGACTGCGAACCTATGTCTCTTTGCACGGCTCGAACGAAGGCGTAGCATGCAAATTGTAATGCTTCGTAAAGCCGTCTTTTGAGCCGATGACACCCCCAGACGCGCTCACAATCTCTGAGCACCAACTGTTGCAGGCCTACGCGACCGGTATCTTTCCGATGGCCGAATCCCGCGACGATACCGGCATGTTCTGGGTTGACCCCAGACAGCGTGGCGTTTTGCCACTCGATGGTTTTCACGTGTCGCGATCGCTGGCGCGTCGCATGCGGCGCGGCGGCTATTCCCTCGCGCTCAACACCGTGTTTTCCAACGTCGTAGACGCCTGCGCCGCGCGGGAAGAGACCTGGATCAACGAAGAGATCCGCGGTCTCTATATTTCCTTGCATGATATCGGCCATGCCCACTCCTTCGAGGTCTGGCAGGACGGAGAGCTCGTCGGGGGTGTATACGGGGTGACGCTGGGTGCCGCGTTTTTCGGCGAAAGCATGTTTTCAAGCCAGACGGATGGCTCAAAGCTGGCGCTGGCGCATCTGGTGTTTCACCTGAAACAATGCGGCTTCGTGCTCTTTGACACGCAGTTCCTGACCCCGCATCTGGCCAGCCTCGGGGCGATTGAAATCCCCCGAGAGGAGTATCGCACACGCCTTGCCGAGGCTTTGGACCAGGAGGCGGATATCACCACATATCCCGTCTCTTATCGGCCTCACCCGACCGTACAGCGCAAAACCCAAACGTCGTAGCGCGGATGCTCCAGCGCGTTCAGCGCAGGCGATGAGGCGATCATCCAACCGGAAAAGAATGGAAGCGTGTCATCCTCTGTATGGATCGTCACGAAGGCGAACGAATCGCCGGAAGGATTACCCTGAGGGTACCGGCACTCGCCCAGTTCAACGCGCAAAGATCCGATCTGCCCGGACGAGGCGTTGCCGATTTCAAGATCGTTGGTTTCGGAATTGGTGCGGTCCATCCACCGGAGCACCGCCCCGCTGCCGCGCTCGACGGGTTGCTGGGCCTGGGCAAAACCAGCCGCCAGTCCCGCGACAGTGGCCACCGCGCTTATAGTCAAGCGGGCAAAAGCCCTCATTCGCCTTCCCCGGTCTCGCCTGCAACGAACTTTGTCAGCAGACCGATCAGGCTTATAGAGCCCTGCGTGAACTCAATCTCGTCACCCGGCGCGAAGTAGAATGGCGAGCCCCCTGGCAGGATCTCTACGAAATTCCCTCCGAGCAGACCCTCCGAACTGACCGCAAGCGCGCTGTCATCGGGCACTTCAATCGTATTTGAAACCGCAATCGTCGCTTGCGCGCGATAGGTCTCGGGATCGAGGTAGAGATCGGTCACCCGGCCCACTTTCACACCCGCCAGCCTGACATCCGTGCCGACCTCGACACCGTCCGCACTGCGAAAACTGGCGGTCAGCGCGTAATCGTCTCCGCCCGCCGATAATCCCGCAACCTGCCCCGCATAGATCATGAAACCCGCGGCGATTGCCATAACCAGTCCGCCCACAGCGACTTCCGTTTTGTTTTCCGTTGCCATGTCACACACGCCCCATTGTGCCATTCGCCGCGTCGCGCGCAGCTCATGCTTGGGATATCGCGCATCTGTCGACCCGCGTCCAGATGCGAGAACCGCACAGCCTGCCTTCGTCGTGCGGTTTCAGCCGGACGCCGCCGTTGGCGCGGCTTTGCTGTGGTCCCGGACATAGGTGGAAAAATCCGCCGCGCTGAGCGCGCGCGACCAGTAGAATCCCTGACCATGATCCACACCGAGCTCCACCATGGACTGCATTTGTGCTTTGGTCTCAATGCCTTCCGCGACAGTTTTCAAACCCATACCCTGTGCAAGCTGGATCGTTGCGGCCACAATGGCATGATCAGATTCGCTTTCCGGAAGGGCGGAAACAAAGCTCTTGTCGATCTTGATTTCCGATACATGCAGGTTGCGCAAATGCGACAGTGACGCGTAGCCGGTGCCGAAATCATCAAGGGAGAGTTCGTATCCCCGCTCAACCAGACGGTCCAGGGTAAACTGCGTCGCCTCAGATCCGCGACCGACCAGGCAGCCTTCGGTCACTTCGATTGTCAGATCATCGGGCCCTGCACCCTGTTGGTCCAGAAAGTCGATGTTTTTCATCAACAGATCAGGCGAACGCAGCTCCAGAGGCTGCACATTGATCGCAATTCGGCCCACATTCAGATGCACCTGACGCCACGCACGCATGTCCCGCGCCACAATTTCAATGATGCGCTGCGAGAGCGCCGGCAGGAGCCCGCTTTCCGCCGCGATTGGCAGGAAAACATCCGGCGTCGATGCACCCAACTCGGGGTTGTGCCAGCGTACCAGCGCCTCTGCCCCCGACAGATCCAAGGTCTTCAGACAAATCTTGGGCTGATAGCAAACCGTGATCTGATCCCCGCAAAGGGCGGCGCGCAGTGCCGTTTCGAGGCGATCGCGCAAGAGTGCGGCGCTGCGCAGGTTATCATCAAAGACTCGGGCCACCCCGCGCCCGGTTTCCTTTGCCTGATTGAGGGCAAGATCGGCATTGCGGGTGAGTTCACTGGGCGTGTCCCCATGCGCCGGAAAGCGTGCCACACCGATAGAGACCCCGGGAAAAATCTGTTTTCCATCAAGGTCGACCGGCTCATTCAATGCAGCAATCAGTTCGCGCGCACGCGACATTGACATGGCAATATCTGTCTCCTGTTCGATAATGACGAACTCATCCCCCCCCAGACGCGCCACAAAACCACCATCGCTTAACCGCGCTCCCTCATTTCCGGACTGGCAGAGGTGATGTTCCAGACGCGCCCCGATCAGACCCAACAGATCGTCGCCGAACGCATGCCCATACAGATCGTTCACATTCTTGAAGTGATCGAGATCGAGAAGAAACAGCGAAAAGGCGCATTGATGACCGATCGCCTTCCGGATCAACTGATCCAGATAGCGATTGAATGCGTTGCGGTTCGGCAGATTGGTGATCTCGTCAACATTGGCCAATCGATGATTTTGCCTTTGGGATGTTTCCAGTTCAGAAACAATCAGTTCCAGTTCGCCAACGGAGCGATCCAGTTCACGGGCTGTTTCCGCAGTGCGCAAACCGAAATAGCACAAAAAACCACCGTAGACGATCGCGTAGAAAGTGATCGCAACAGCGAAGGGCGCGCCCCCCAGATGCGCTGACGCGACAACCGACCCCAGTATCAGAGTGTAGTAGATCAGAGCCGCAAGGGTCGTGCGATGGAGCATGAATGTGCCGCCCGCAGACATGCCGGCGCAGATCATAATGACAATCAGGCTGCCTTCGGAGTTCAGCACCGCCAACTCCGCGAAAGCCAGCATCGCCCAGGGGAGTGCCAGAACTGCCGCGAAGATGTTCACCCGGCGCGCCGCCTTGCGCGAGACATAAGCCATGTCGCGAGCGCTCGCCCGGCGTGTTCGCGCAAACACGATGATGCAGATCATGAAGGTCAGCGAGAACCACGCGATCAGAAATAAAGGCGCTTCATGGGGCACGCCAAGGATCACAAAGATCAGCGCGTTGATTGCCGTGACGCAACTGCCCGCCCCCGAAGTTCGCAAGAGTGCCTGAACATCCTGCACGCTCGGCGGTTTGCGAACGTTGTCCCAGAACATGATGATCCGACGATGTATCAAGCGGATATCCCCCAGCGGTCTTGGAGGATAGGTCAGGCACGCCTAACGCTTCGCTTAGATGGCCGACTGGCGCACAGTTATAAATTGAAAATTATAATCAAATCGCAAGGGATTTTGCGGCTCAAAAGCCGCGCCGCTCTAGCTGGCGCTGGCTTCTTCCTTCTTGGCGTCTGCATGCACCATCAAAGGCGCAGCCTCGGACGTGACCGCCTCTTCGTTCACAACCACTTCTTCAACGCCGTCCATTCCCGGCAGATCGAACATCGTGTCGAGAAGAATGTCCTCCAGGATCGAGCGTAGCCCGCGCGCGCCGGTTTTGCGCTCGATCGCACGTTTCGCAATCGCCAGAAGCGCATCATCTGTGAAGGTCAGTTGTGCATCCTCAAGCTCGAAGAGCCTTTGGTACTGCTTCACCAGCGCATTCTTCGGCTGGGTCAGGATCGTGACGAGCGCGTCTTCGTCGAGGTCTTCCAAGGTGGCAATCACGGGCAGTCGACCCACGAATTCCGGGATCAGACCGAACTTCAGCAGGTCTTCCGGTTCCAGATCCTTGAAGACTTCTCCGACATTGCGTTCATCCACGGCGCGCACATCGGCGCCAAAGCCCATCGCGCTGCCTTTGCCGCGCTGGCTGATGATCTTGTCGAGACCGGCAAACGCACCGCCGCAGATAAAGAGAATATTCGTCGTGTCGACCTGCAAGAATTCCTGTTGCGGGTGCTTGCGCCCTCCCTGAGGCGGGACCGCGGCGACTGTGCCTTCCATCAACTTCAAAAGCGCCTGCTGAACGCCCTCGCCCGACACATCGCGTGTGATGGAAGGGTTTTCAGACTTACGGGTGATCTTGTCGACCTCATCAATATAGACGATCCCGCGCTGTGCACGCTCGACATTGTACTCACTTGCCTGCAGCAGCTTCAGGATGATGTTCTCGACATCTTCTCCGACATAACCCGCCTCGGTGAGCGTCGTGGCGTCGGCCATCGTGAACGGCACATCGAGAATGCGCGCCAGGGTCTGCGCAAGAAGTGTCTTGCCGCAACCCGTGGGGCCAATCAGCAGGATGTTCGACTTCTGCAGTTCGATATCGTTGCGACCGGAATGGTTCAGTCGCTTGTAGTGATTATGCACGGCCACGGACAGCACGCGCTTCGCGGTTGCCTGACCGATCACATAATCGTCAAGGACGTCGCAGATCTCTCGTGGACTTGGCACGCCATCGGACGATTTCAGACCGGCCGTCTTTGTCTCTTCGCGAATGATGTCCATGCACAGCTCGACACATTCGTCACAGATAAACACCGTCGGGCCTGCAATGAGCTTGCGCACCTCATGCTGGCTCTTGCCGCAAAAGCTGCAATACAAGGTGTTTTTGCTGTCATTGCCCGCGTTATTCGCCATCCTGCGTACCTTCCGCTGACACCGGCCAGGTCTGTCCGATCGTCAAATTGTCCGTCACCACAGTCATTTTCGCGCCGCCGCACACAACTTATGCACCGATGCAACCTCAAGCTTAGGGCAGACCTGTAGGTACCTCAACGTGAAAATCGCCACATCGTCAAAGCGCACAACCCCGTTGCACAGACAGCCCATGCATCAGGAGCCGTCTTCGTCAGTTGATGGCCGATTTTCCACGATCTCATCGATCAAGCCCCAATCCTTTGCATCTTCCGGCGCCATGAAGTTGTCGCGTTCCAGCGCTTCCTCCACCTTCTTGAGTGTTTGTCCGGTGTGTTTGACGTAGATTTCGTTAAGACGGCGTTTCAGCTTCAACGTCTCTTCCGCGTGGATCATGATGTCAGTGGCCTGACCCTGATACCCGCCAGAGGGCTGATGCACCATGATACGCGAATTCGGCAGAGAGAACCGCAGGCCCTAATGTCCGGCGGTCAGATGAAGCGACCCCATCGAAGCG
>ERZ1740060.709-NODE-709-length-14896-cov-5.168115_pt1 | contig 14896 bp, 15 predicted proteins | sample MGYA00581743_ERZ1740060 | MGnify/ENA primary metagenome ERZ1740060 (study PRJEB43018, sample SAMN04849235) | marine metagenome | isolation source: floating plastic debris | place: Pacific Ocean | collected 2008-08-27 | study: EMG produced TPA metagenomics assembly...
ATGGTGGCGATGGCTGCTGCGGCCGGGCGCTTTTATGCGTGGATGCTGGGGCGAGAGCGACCTGGCGTCTTGCCAGCGATGGCCCTGTTCGCAGCTCTGACTGTTGGTTGGTTCTCAAACTCTTGGTTCTACGGGTTCTTTGCAGCTTTAGCGGTCGCCGTGCTTTCGCAGCGCTCGAACTGGCTGCATGTGCGCCGTCCCGTTTTCCTAGTCGTGCTGGCTGCCTCTCTGGTAGTTGCATCGCCTTACTGGTTGGCCGACGAAGCGATCTGGAATGCGCCGGACTGGCGCATGCTGGGTGATTTGACCGATATGGCCGACGCTCCTTGGACGCTGCGTTTCGAGGGTCTCATTGCTGGGCTCAATAGGCCGTTATGGTTTCTCTCACCTTTGCTCCCACTCCTGGCGCTCTGGTTCGGAAGAGATCTTTGGCGGAAGCGTGCTGATCTTTGGTTTGCCGAAAACAAACGGGCATTGCTTTTGCTGCGAACTCTCGTGGTAGCAGCCGTTGGGCTAATCGTGCTCGGTTTTGGCATGGGTTTTGGCAATTATTCTGAGCATGCGGTGATGCCGCTGTTTGTGCTTGGTCCGGTCCTATTGATGTTGCTCATCCGACGCGCGGAACCATCGGCAAGGCAGGTTTCGCGATTTTTGATGCTCTGTCTGGTTCTGATGATTGCCGCTTTTGCTGCAAGGGCGGCGAACCTCATCATTCTCGATCCAGTCTGCAGCCGGTGCTATTTCGGCATTCCTTTTGAAGGCTTGGCTGACACGCTCGCGGAGGATGGCGCTGATCTCGTGATCGCAGAGGATCGACGTCTCGGTGGCAATTTGGTTGCGTTCCTGCCGGAGGAAACCGACGTCGTTGCCATTGGTTGGCCGGACGAGCGGCGCCTTGAGCCGGGAGAGACAGCACTACTCATCGTCCAAAACGAAACACGGTTGGATGCAAGGCTGGCGGCGGCTCAGGCCCGTTTTGGGTTTGAACCCATCGAGCCGATCCGTCAGGTGATCGTGCCTTGGCGGCATGCCTTCCGCGAGGATGGTTATCGCTCCACGCTCTGGTATGTTGTTCCTGGTGTCTATGCCGCTGAATCCGGCGGTTGAACAGGCGAGGGGACCCGTCATGCGGCGATTTTTGCTCTACTCCATTCCAGCGTTGGTGATCGGTTTCGTTGCCGGCAACGCTTTCTGGTACCTTTTCTCACCCTTATGGATCGATCAGGTTGTCTCAGAAGCCTTGCCGGACGAGCTGATGGTGAGCGTTCTGAGCGCAGGCACCTTTCAGGATGCGGATCGAGCACATCAAGGCGAGGGTCTGGCTCAGCTGTTGCAGAGCGCGACGGGCGCGCATTTGATGCGTTTCACGGATTTTGAGGTCACCAATGGACCCGATCTGGAAGTCTGGCTCGTCGAAGACCCGACTCCGTTCTCATCCGGCGCGGTTCTTAATAGTCAATGGGTGTCGCTTGGCCAGTTGAAGGGCAATATTGGCGACCAGACCTACACCATCCCCGATGATGTGAATGTTGGCCGCTTTGGCTCGGTGGTCATCTGGTGCGAGCAGTTCAGCGTGCTGTTTTCAGTGGCGACGCTGCAAGAGCCCAGCTAGCCACCAAATAGCTGACCGGCAAGCGCGGCAGCGCTGCTATAGGCGTTGGCAGCCGACTGTGCAGAACCTGATAAGCTACCGGTTTGTTGTCCGCTCGCCTGGCTGACGATTTGCGCTAATAGATCGCTCGGCAAAGCGTTGTCGCTCTCTTCGTCTCTCTCGCCAATCTGGCCAGATTGTTCCTGGCGCTTGGCTGCGCTTTGGTCCTGCAGTTCGGTTTGTGCTTGGGCACGTTGTTGCTGCGCCTGGCGGGCAACGGCCTGATCCTGAGAAGAGGGCTCAGCCGGCGCAAGCGCCGCCGCGATGACGATGTCCATCTTTCTGATGGTTGCCTCAGGCGTGCGTTCAGGAGAGGTATCGATCTGTACCTCGCCGCCGACCGCATACTTCTTGCCGTCGGGCCCTTGGGTGTAGGTGTATTTTGGCGCACTGGCGTAAGACCCACCAACGGCGGCATGTGCTTGCTCGTGAGCGCGCACTTCCTGGTCACGTTTTTTCAGGTCGCGGACCTGGTTTTGCTGTTCCGTGGTTAGCGGCTCGCCGGTAGCGGTCGTGGCGCCTGGTTGGCCTGGCTTTTGGCCTTGAGCGTTGGCGCCACTGCCACCTTGGCCGCCACCTGTACCGGCGAGCGCCTTCCCACCAGTTGGCGGGGCAACTGGCGAGCGAAGCGCAAATTGGGCTGGGGAGAAACCACCAAGCTCCATGGGTGAGGTCAACCTGGGTTCAGAGACCGTTGCAAACGCCCAAATTCTCTTTGCAAAGGGTCATCAAATGGTTACGGCGCACTCGCCGGTTGCCTTTTGGCTTCGAAGTCTCAGTCACGACTGCGTGAGCAAACTTTCTCACCGGGTGTTCGAATTGATCTGCAATGCCCTATGTTGATCCCATCCCGACCAGGCGCGTTCTGCTCTGGTCCTTCCCATCTATGACAAGCTTTGAAGGGTCATTCTTTCATGACGCAGCAAACCCAGCCCATCGACCTTTTCTTTTGGCCAACGCCAAATGGGTTCAAGGTCACCATGTTTTTCGAAGAGGTGGGCATTCCCTACAATGTTCACCCGATCAACATCGGTGCTGGCGACCAGTTCAAGCCCGAGTTTTTGGCCATAGCGCCCAACAACCGCATGCCTGAGATCACTGACCCAGAAGGTCCGGGCGGTGAGCCAATCTCCATCTTTGAGTCAGGCGCGATCCTGCAATATCTGGGTCGTAAGTTTGACCAATTCTATCCGACGGACGAACGCGCGAGGGTGAAGGTAGAGGAGTGGCTGATGTGGCAGATGGGCGGCTTCGGTCCCATGCTTGGTCAGAACCACCACTTCAATCAGTACGCTCCTGAAAAGCTTCCCTACGCGATGAAGCGCTACACAGATGAGACTCACCGTCTCTATGGCGTTCTCAACAAGCAGTTGGAAGGCCAGCAATTCATCACCGGCGACTATACGATTGCCGACATGGCCTGCCTCGGTTGGGCCCGTGGCTGGGAGAAGCAGGGAATGGATATTGCTGAGTTCCCAAATGTCGGAGGATGGATTGATCGTCTAATGGCGCGCACCGCTGTTCAGAAGGCGTTTGATGTCGGATCTGAGTGGCGCAAGCCTATGTCCGATGAGGACAAGAAGACGCTGTTTAACCAGCGCGCGCGTTAGGCTTCGATCGGCGTGGACTTCGCCTAGCCGCGTCCGGCAACGGGCGACAGCTGGTGCAGGTCCACGCCCAGCCTCGTCAGGCTGGCGGCGTAATGCAGTTCCGGCGGCGTTTCGAACAGGCCTTCAGAGTCCACGGGGCTTGGAAGCCAAGCATTTTGCAGGATTTCCTGGTCAAGCTGACCGGCGTCCCAGTTGGCGAACCCAAGCGCCAATAGGAAGTGTTCCGGCCCACGGCCGGCGCTTAGATCGCGCAAAACGTCCAGCGTCGTTGTGAGGTAGATATTATCGCTGACGGCCACTGTTCCTTCACGCTCGGCATCGTCCGTTGTGTGCAAAACGAAGCCACGCGTCTTCTCCACCGGTCCGCCGACAAGCACGCGGGAGGAAAGCCGCTCAGCACCCGCTTCGTCATCGGCCGCCATGCCCAGTTCATCGAGCACCTTGGCCACCGTGCGTTCAGGATCTGGACGATTGACTATCAAGCCCATTGCACCGTCGGCATCATGAACACACAAATAGATGACGGTGCGCTCGAAGCGCGCATCGCCAATCGACGGCATGGCAATGAGAACTTGGCCGGCAAGGCTGGGGAAGACGTCCATGGCGCAACCGTTATTGGACTGGCAGGCAGGGTCAAGACAAAGTGCTGATCAAAATAGCGCTGAGATGTATCGCAAAGCGATGGCGGCCAGGTTTTCGCACTCTAGTGGTCGGGTCGGTGGCGATGCTGCACTTTGCTGGCAGTACCGGCGCGGCGCGCGCTGAGGCAAACCATGAAGCCCGTTTTGAAGGCGCAGTGTTGAGCCTCGTTGAGGCCACCCCTCTTGCTGTGAGCTTGGTTGGGCCCGCCATAGCGCTCGATGAGGATGAGCGCCTTTTCCTTCTGACAGTGGATCTTTCGCCTGGCTGGAAGACGTATTGGCGTTTGCCTGGCCGTTTTGGGTTGGCGCCAACATGGAACTGGACGAACAGCGCAAACGTTGGCGATCTGACCGTGCACTATCCTGCCCCGGTCCTGTTTGAGGAAGCGGACGGCAGTTCGATCGGCTACGACGCCATGACCGTTTGGCCAATTGTCGTCCGCCGAATTGATGCCAGCGCGCCCCTGCGCCTGGATCTGTCACTGTCTTTCGGCCTGTGTGCAGATCTTTGCATTCCCGAAACCGCCCAATTCAGTGTCGGCGCCGGGGACAACACCGGCGTTTCTCCCCCGCTATCACTGCTCGCCGCGCTTGCCGCGCAACTGCCGGAGGATGGTGGCCCGTTTGACAGCGTGGTTGGTACGGCCATTCAGGACGCAATCTATGTGCTTGAAGGGGCAGAGGGCCAACACGTCATGGTGGCGTCAGAGCAGGGTCGCAATGATGGTGGAACCCTACGGCAAGCGATACAGAGCAACTGGCCGTTTCACCAGCCGGCGATCTGGCTGCATGTCATCGAGCCCGGAAGGTCCATCCAAAGCTACGATCTTGGTGCTACGCCACCGACATCGAGTGGTCAGTAGGCGAAAACGATTCCATAGCTGGCGATTCTGACCCTTTACCACTGGCTGGCAGAGGGATGGCGCGCCATATCAGCCACGGCTGTTTCCCCGGCCAGTTCAGTTCCATCAAGGAGACTCTTTATGCCGCTTACCGTCGGTCAATCCATTCCCGATGTTCCGCTTACCGCCGTTACGCCCTCAGGGCCTGAGGCGATGGAGAAATCCGCTCTGTTCGGCGGCAAGACTGTTGTGCTTTTTGCCGTGCCTGGTGCGTTTACCGGCACGCGCAGCAACCAACATCTGCCCGGCTTCGTTGGTCATGCCGACGCCATCAAGGCCAAAGGTGTGGATACAATTGCGGTGGTCGCCGTCAACGACCCCTTCGTCATGACGGCTTGGAAAGACTCCAGCAACGCTGGTGACGCCGTTCTGTTTCTTGCCGACGGAAGCGCCACCTTCACAAAGGCGGCCGATATGGTGCTCGACCTCACAGATGCGGGGCTTGGTGTGCGATCGCTGCGCTACGTCGCGGTCATCCAGGACGGTGTTGTGACGAAGCTGGCGGTGGAGGAATCGCCGGGCGAAGCCGTTGCGTCTTCCGCCGAGGCTCTTCTTGCCATGCTTGATGACAAGTAAAGGGCGGCGCGCCAATTGGTAAAGGCAGTAAGATGCCTGTCTTTACCAACCCCTGATTCACCTACCGCATATGGTTACCGCATCAATTCTCCTTACGAGAGAATGAATACCGCATTTGCATTCAATTAATCGAAGTTTTTAGCTGCTGCTTCAATCCTCCTCTGCATAGTGATGCGTGACGCAAGGGTCGTGGGGACCCGAAAAAGCCAAACGCCAGGGGAGGCACCAATGGCACGTCTTGCACTGAATGATTTCGAGGCCGGCTATGTTGGCCAGCGAATTGCCAATGGGGATGTTTTTTTCGACCTCGGCATGATGTATGCGACCGGCCGCTCCGTAACGGTTGACCTTGTTGCGGCGCACAAATGGTTCAACCTTGCCGCTGCCAAAGGTAAGGAAGCCGCCAAGCGCTATCGCGAAGAGATTGCAGCTGAACTGTCAGCTTCGCAGCTTGCACAGGCCTTACAGCTTGCTCGTGGTTTTCTGGCCGCGCAAGCCTAGCTGACCGGAATTTCAGGCCGACAGACCCAGCGCGTGCCGACAGGAAATTGTCAGATCACGCGCTGAGTCCATGTGGGATGTTGCCCGGCAACGCATCCGTTAATGAGCGGTGAATGCTGCTCTGCACAAATTGCATGGCTGGCCTGTTTTTTGCGATCTGCACAAGTGGCAATGAAGGGTCTAATTGGATCGTGTCTCCCCCGACGACACGAACCAATAGGAATTCTCCAATGCCAATGATCAAGGCCTTTACTCAGACGGTTGAGCGCGCCATTGAAAGCTACAATCGTCAGCGCATGCGGCAAGAAGCCGAGCGCCTGACTGAAATGCAGTATGCGCGTGAAATGCGTAACCGTTGCACACCTGATAGCGCCGAGTTCTACTACTACAACGCCATCGTAAAGCGTTGCGGCGGCAACTAACGAACAATGCCATGGCCACATTGCCCACAGGGGCGAACGGGCCATGTTGACAAAGTACCGTTCCCGTCTAACAAGCGACGGGAACGGGCACGTGGCCGAGTGGCTGAAGGCGCTCCCCTGCTAAGGGAGTATACGGTGTTGAGCCGTATCGAGGGTTCGAATCCCTCCGTGCCCGCCATTTTATGCAATGACTTCATCGAATTAGCGATGTTCTGCGTCTTATGTACGCTCGTTGAAGTTCGCATTGAGGTCATCGGAGCGAACCAGGTGGCCAACCCTCAGACTTCCGGCCATTTCTCAGCGTAGATGCCGATAAAAGAACTCCATCCACAGTCTGGGTCTCACCGTGTTTGATAGTAGATCAAGCAGCAGCTGCACGTTCCCTAAATCGGATAATGCGGTATGCCTTCCTGGATCGTGATCCAGCGTAGCTCGGTGAACTCCTCAATTCCAGCGGTTCCACCAAAGCGGCCATAGCCTGACGCTTTCACCCCGCCAAAGGGCATCTGCGCTTCATCATGAACGGTGGGACCGTTGACGTGGCAGATGCCTGATTCGATCCGCCGCGCGACGCCTAGCGCGCGCATGACGTTGCCGCCGAACACGCTCGCGGACAGCCCATATTCGGTGTCGTTGGCGACGCGAACTGCCTCATCGATCGATCCGACCCGGACAATCGACGCCGTTGGCCCAAAGCTCTCTTCTTTGTAGATCCGCATCGTCGGCATCACATTGTCCAAAAGTGTTGCGGCGACCAGTACACCATCGACCACGCCGCCCGCGATCAGGTCTGCGCCCTTGTCGACAGCGTCAGCGATTAGCCCCTCAATGCGTTGAGCAGCGGACGCATCAACTACACAGCCAAGGGGGGCGGCGGCCTCGCGGGGATCGCCGGCCTTCAGCTTGCGGACCTTTGCCGCCAAGGCTTCGACGAAAATATCAGCGATGGGCTCCTGAACGATGATCCGCTCGGTCGACATGCAGATCTGGCCTTGGTTCATGTAAGCGCCGAACGCCGCCGCTGCGACCGCTGCCTCAATGTCGGCGTCGTCCAGAATGATCAGGGGGGCTTTGCCGCCCAGTTCCAGAAGCGCAGGTTTGAGGTGCTTGGCTGCCGACTGGGCGATGATCCGCCCAACACGGGTGGAGCCGGTGAAGTTGACCCGGCGGACGGCGGCGTGACCGATGAGCGCCTCGACGATCAGCGCTGCGTCGGCGGGGTCGTTGGACACAGCATTGAGCACGCCAGCGGGAAAGCCTGCGCTCTGGATCGCCTCGACGATCAGACGGTGCGTGCGCGGGCAGATCTCCGAGGTCTTCAGCACAACAGTGTTGCCGCAGGCAAGCGGCATGGCAATCGCCCGCACACCTAGAATAACGGGCGCATTCCAAGGCGCTATGCCCAGCACCACACCCACCGGCTGACGCATCGCCATTGCCATGCTGCCTGGTCGGTTTGAGGGGATGATTTCGCCCTTAATCGCGGTCGTCATCGCGCCTGCTTCGCGCAGCATGTCGGCAGCAAGCTTGATGTTGAACATCGCCCAAGGCTTGGTTGCGCCGATCTCATCGGCCATCGCGGCTACAATGTCGTCCGCACGCGCCAAAAGCGCATCAGCCGCTGCGTTCATCAAGGTGCGACGTTCGCCCGGGCCCGTCGCTGACCAGCCGGGAAAGGCGGCTGCAGCAGCATCGGCAGCCCGCAATGCATCATCGACCGAGGCAGCGGCCGCGACAGTCGCCGTTTCGCCGGTCAGCGGATTCTCACGCGAGAAGGTGCGCCCGCCCTTGGCTTCCACATCCTCGCCGGCGATCAGTAGCTCGAGCATTCCCATACATGTCTCCGTGTCTTTCGCCTTACCGGTCCCAAAAACGCGTTCTGGACCACTTGATTGCTCATAGGTGCCGTCGCCACACCCTTGCTCGCTATCGGTTGGCGAGCGTTTCAGGCAGATAGAGCGCGATCTGTGGGAAGATCACGAGCAAAACGATCATCAACGACATGGAAAACCAGAACGGCCATATGCCCCGGAAAATTGTCCCCATTGGCACCTGGGGCGCGATAGATTTCACGATGAACACGTTCATGCCCACTGGCGGCGAGATCAGTCCTTTCTCCAGCGCGATGACCACGATGATCCCGAACCAGATCAGCTCCCATTCCAATGCCACGGCAATCGGAATCACGACCGGAATGGTTAGGACCAACATCGCGATGGTCTCTAGAAACATGCCCAAGAGAATGTAGATCAGGATGATGATCACCAGGATGCCAATTTCGCCGATGGGGAGCGACGTCAACAGCGTTACAAGCTGCGCGGGCAAGCCTGTCAGCGCGATGAACGGAATGAAGACGAAGGCTGCAATGATGATCAGGAAGATCGTAGCAGTCGCATTCATTGTCTGAAGGATCACCGACTTAAGCGTCGACCAGGTCAGCGAGCGTCGCCACAAAGCAACGAGGAAGGTGAGCAACGCACCCACAGAGGAGGCCTCAACCGGCGTGAAGAATCCAGTGTACATGCCGCCGATCGTGATAAGCACCACACCTAGAATCGGGCCAGCGCTGCCAAGCGCTTCCAAACGTTCTGGCCAACCTGATCGTTCGCCTGGCGGCCCTGATTGCGGATTACGCATCACCACCAGGTTGATCGCGATAATAAACAGGATAGTCAGGATGATACCTGGAAAAACCCCGGCCATGAAAAGGCGAAAAATGCTCTGCTCGGTCAAGACGGCATAGATGATCATGCCGGCCGACGGAGGGATCAGGAAGCCAAGCGTGCCCCCGGCTGCCACTGATCCGGTGGCTAGGCTGTCGCCATAGCCGTAACGCTTCATTTCCGGCAAAGCGACGCGCCCCATGGTAACCGCACTGGCCAGCGATGAACCCGACAGTGCTGCAAACCCCGCACAGGCTGCGATGGTGGCGGAAGCAAGCCCGCCCTTCAGGTGTCCCATCCAACGGTAGGCAGCGGTGAACAGGTCTTTTGACATACCCGACACGCCGGCAAGCGAACCCATCAGGATGAACATTGGAACAACGAGGAGATTGTAGTTGGAAGCCGCCTCAAAGGCCTCACCGGAGAGATTGGAATAGGCGATGCGCAGGCCCCTTGCCCATGCCATATCCGAGTCCATACCAGTGAAAATCAGCCGGTTTGCGTTTGCGATGATCGTACCGACGAACCCAACACCCAGCATAGAAAGGGCGACCGGCATGCGCAGCGCAAGCAGCACGAACAGGGACAACATCCCCAGAACACCAAGAAGCGTCATGCTGATCACAGGTCATTACCTGCGATCTTGAGCCTCACGACTTTTCCAGACCGCAAGAGCTGCCAGATGTCGAGGAGAAGCACCACGGCATAGCTCGCTACTGAGACAGCGAGCAGATAGTAGAACGGTCCATAAGGAATGAGCAGAAGCTGCGTTGTTTCGCCAAATCTTGCGGCGCTGCCGCCCGAGTGCCAAAGCCGCCATGCCATGATCGCCAGAAGAACGAAACCGGCGCACTTGACGACAATCATCGACCATTTTGCAAAAGCCGCTGACATGCGCGATTCCAGAAAGTCGATCTCGATATGAGCGCCAGTCCTAGCCCCAAGTGGTATTGAAAGGGCGACGATCGCGACCAGCGCAACGATCAGAATGTCCTCTGCACCAATGATGGGAGAGTTGAGCGCCTTGCGCATGATCGCAGCATTCACAGCGCAATAAACTGTCATGAATGCCAGGGCTGCACCGCCCAGGATCAGAGTGATCCAGGTCAGCACCCGGTCCAGCAAACCAATGACCGCGGGCAAGGTGGGCTCGGCATCTTCCATCTGGTCGGACCTTTGCGGGAATTGTGCCAGGCCGGTGAACCCCGACCTGGCCTGGCATTGGGTGAAGCTACTGGTTCAGTGCTTCGTAGATTTCACGCGCGTCATCGATCCCACGCTCAGCATAGTCTTGGTAGATTTCTTCCATACCGTCGGCGACTGCAGTCTCCATTTTAGCGCGCTCGTCGTCCGACGTGATGATCCATTCGACGTTCAACTCACCGACTTTGATCTGCTCGTCGATCCATTGAAGCGCATAGTCATCATAGTCATCGAAGGACCGAGCAAGCGCTAGGGAAAGTGGCAGACCGGAAATGTCATCAAGGACTTGCTGATGCTCGGCCGACAAGCTCTCGTAGCGCTCCCGGTTCATGACCATGAAGAGGACGAGTTGGGATGCCGGCGTGTTGATAATCGCGTAGTCGGCGACCTCATCAAGGTTCCATGGCGGCAAGAGGTTGTTGATGGTTGAGACCGCAGCGTCGATCGTTCCAGTGCTAAGGGCGGTGTAGTGTTCAGAGGGCTCCATCTGAACCGGGACCATGCCCATGCCCTGGACGACCGGCGTCGTCATAGCAGCAAATGGAACGAGCTTGGCGCCCTGCATGCCATCCAGCGTCGACAAGTCCCTGTTACCGACGAGCATGCGTCCGGCCGCAGTGCCCAATGCAAGGAGTTTCACGTCGGTCCACTCGTCCACCAGGTACTCGTCATAGACGGTCCAAATCCGGCGGGTTGCGTCCTCTGCGTCAACAGCCCTACCAGGAAGTGTGGCAATCAGGGATCTGGGGAACAGGGTGGGCGTGGAAGCCGCTAAGCCAAATGTGATATCAGCGACGCCTTCGAGCGCCCGCCTGTATTGCTGCGTCGGCCCTGCGCCCAACTGGCCTGCCGGGTAGAGCCTCAACGACAGTGTTCCGCCTGAGCGCTCCTCAACCTCGCTCTCGAACCACGCATACATACCGGTGATTGTTTCATGGTTGTGCGGCAGGAAAGTTGCGAACGACAGCTCTTCCGCCTGCGCAGCGGGCGACGTAACGGTCAGGGCTGTCGCAAACGCGGTCGCCAAGCCAAAGTTGGTGAATTTCATTGTATCCTCCCAATTTTTGGTCCCGCTTTGCGCGGTGTGCTGCCTGAGCCTTCCTCATGGGGCGGCACGGCATCCTGGAAAAATAGCTTGCAGCGATGGAACCAGTAATAGACAATTTGAGTGTTAAATTGCACTTTTATGAGGGTGGGACGCTCCATGATGGGAGAAGCTCCATCAATCCAGGCGGACCGGATCGACAGCACGCTGACGGCAATCGAGTTCGCGTTGCGCGGTCGCCGCGCCGGCCTGTTCATGCTTGATGCGGGAGCGGCCAGATTGATCGAAGACGACAACGAAATCGATCTGGACGCGCCGTGTTTGGTCTGGTTGCCAGTCGGCGCCTTGGCACGCCTTGGGATGTCCGCCGGAACCCGTGGGGTTTCTCTACGCCTAACCGAAACCATCATCGGCCGGGCGATGTCGACAGGGGTTCTATCGGGGCATATCCGCCAAACAATAGGCGCGCGTCTGGTCGTCTTGGACACCGCTGCCAAGAAGTCCATTCCTCGTCTGCGCGGTCTGTTCGACGAGATCGAGGCAGAGCTATCGGACAATGCGCCCGGATCGGATACCGCAGTTCAGATGTTGGTATCGTTGATACTGATCCACACCTGGCGGTCAGCAGCTCCCAAAATTGAAAAGCCCGTTCTCCTGCCAAGTCGGATTGTTCAGGATTTCCTTGGGCTTGTGGAACTGCAACTCACCCAGCACTGGACCGTCGGCCAGTATGCGCAGGCACTCAACGTCACGCGTGACCGGCTGAACGCCGTTGTCCGGCGGGCCATTGGCCGAACACCGCACGCCCATATCCAAGCGCGTCTGATGGACGAGACGAAAACGCTGCTTTTGCAATCTGACCTACAGGTTGCCGAGGTTGCCTATCGGCTAGGGTTCAGCGACGCCGCCTATTTCAACCGGTTTTTCCAGCGGCATGAAGATGTATCGCCCGGCAAGTACCGCAGGGTGCACAGACCTACGGGCGCCGAAGAGGATGTGCGGGCATCGTATGCCGCTTGGCCATAGCGCCAATACGTACGAGCGCCTGAATGGCTTGCAAATTCCTGCGCACATAAGCCATAGCGCATGTATCGGTGCAGGTATCGTTTGCCGCCAGCCCTGACGGCTCGTGGCGGACTGCTTGACTGAGATTGAGCGCATGCCTGAAGTGAGTTTTCCTGCCCAATGGAACCGTCCATCGTTCTCATCGCCGCCGGTGTTTTGTTCCTTGGCGGTCTGGCGTTGGATGCTTTGGGACGCATCGTCCACGTTCCGCGCGTCACGCTTTTAATGCTGCTGGGCGCTCTGCTCGGGCCTCCGGTTCTCGATGTTCTGCCAGCGGCGTTTTCGCAAGGCAGCGAGGTCTATACCGGCCTTGCGCTCACTATGGTTGCTTTCCTGCTCGGCCACTCCCTCAGCCGGTCCACTTTGGCGGCGCAAGGACGCGATATACTGGTGATCTCGGTCGTCGTGGTTGCCGTTTCGATCTGTTTGGTGAGTGGTGGCCTTTACCTGCTCGGGGTTCCCTTGCCCGTCGCGCTGCTGCTGGGCGGGATATCAGCGGCAACCGCACCGGCAGCCACACATGATGTGATCCGCCAGTCGGGGCGCAAGGACGCGTTCGTGACCCGTCTGGTTGGGATTGTCGCGATTGACGATGCCTGGGGGCTTTTGGCGTTCAGCCTTCTTTTGACGGTGGCCGCGCTTGCTGCCGGCTATGGAGCTGACGGTGGAACCATCACGACAGCGCTTTATGAAGCAGGTGGGGCGATCATCCTTGGCGCAGCAATAGGGTTTCCGGCAGCCTACCTGACAGGACGCTTAAAGCCCGGCGAGCCATCGCTCGTTGAGGCTATCGGTCTGGTTTTTCTGTGTACGGGACTGTCCTTTTATTTCGGCGTTTCCTACCTTTTGGCGGGAATGGTCTGCGGCATGGTGATCGTGAATTTTGCCCGGCACCATGATCGCCCGTTTCATGAGATCGAGCGGATCGAGTGGCCGTTCCTGTTGTTGTTCTTCGTGATGGCAGGTGCATCTTTGCATGTGGAGGCGCTGGTTGCCGTCGGCACGATTGGGATTGGCTATGTGGTGCTGCGGTTTGCCGCGCGTTTTTTGGGTGGATGGCTGGCCGGCCGATTGACCGACCTTGGAGGCGGGCAGGGTACACTGACCGGCATGGCCCTCATGCCGCAGGCAGGCGTTGCCATTGGCATGGCGCTGGTCGCCAGCGACCACTTCCCGCAGTACCGCGAAATCATCGTGACCATCACGATTGCCAGCACGATCTTCTTCGAGATCGTTGGGCCGTTGATGACGCAGTATGCGCTGAAGAAAGCCAAGTAGAGCGCCGAGCCGACTGAATTCTGATGGCTTTGCTAGCTTGGCAATCCTACATTGCAGACAATGCACTCGTGATCGGAAAGAGCCCTACCGTCCCGCCCGAGGGCCGGAACAACAGAACCAGTGTCTCCCTCAATGTCTCGCGCACAGAACCAATCGAGTTTCATCTCTTTGCTTGGTGCAGGTGACAGCGAGCTTGCTCGGGTCGTTATCCCCGGGGGCGTCAGTTCCCAAGAGTATCCCCGGTCTTCCGCCAGTTGAAACAGTGTCTCGGATTGCCAGGCATAGTCGGGCGGCAGGTGATTGCCGGTGTTGAGGTCACCACCGATCAGGATGGGGGCGCCGGCAGCGAAATCCTCGACCCTCGCCAGGAGATGATCGTACTGCTCGTGCCGGTAGGCGGCGTCTGCATTGCTTTCCAGATGAGTGGAGGCCACGCAGACCTGTCCGGACTCGGTCTCAACCATTGCCGCAATGGCCATACGGCCGCCGACGCGCGGTTGGTTGGGGTCGCTTGTGCGGCCGCCATCGGTGGCGAACCAGCGTCCCTGATTATCCAGGTGGATAAGTGCCAAATCGGTGAAAGGCACGGAGGACAAAATCGCATTGCCGTGCCAGCCAAGCTGATTGTGATCGTCCACACATAGCGCGCGCTCGATGGGACCGCCCAGGTCCATCTCATAGAACTCAACGCCAAAGGCATAGCGCATACCTAGCTTGGCAGCGATCTCGGCCGTCGTGTTGCGCTGGCCCGTCCTTGCCATGCCGCTGTCCATCTCGCTCAGGAGAACAATGGAGGGGGAATGCTGAGCAAGCAGATCGGCGCTTTCCTCAGGGTAGAGGCAGCGCTCGACATTCCAGGCCGCAACGTTGAACCGGGTTGGTAGTCGTTCAACGGAGGTCGAACCGCCAACTTCCAAGGCCTGCATCGCAGGAAGCTGCGTCATCAATGCCTGATGGGCCGATATGGTGCGCGGCGAGGCAATGATTGCCTCTCGCTCGGCTGCCGTGACTTCCGGCAGCGCTTGGACCATTTTGGTCACAGACGACGTCCGGTGTCGGTGTCAAAGAAATGAACTGCTTCGGGCTTAAGCGCCATGTTGACCGGGGCGACCTCCACCTGTTGGTCCTTGGGAACGGACACGGAGAAGGATTGCCCGCCCAAATGGCCGTGAAGCAGGCGATGAGCTCCAAGCTCTTCCACGATGTGCACATCAAGGGTGAGGGGGCCGTCTTCGCGCAAGGCAACATCTTCGGGGCGAATACCCACCAGAACCGAACCATTGCACTGTTCAGGTGCTGGCACTGGCAGAGCAACGTTTTCGCCCAACTGCAGCGGGCC
>ERZ1740060.710-NODE-710-length-14846-cov-8.798323_pt1 | contig 14846 bp, 12 predicted proteins | sample MGYA00581743_ERZ1740060 | MGnify/ENA primary metagenome ERZ1740060 (study PRJEB43018, sample SAMN04849235) | marine metagenome | isolation source: floating plastic debris | place: Pacific Ocean | collected 2008-08-27 | study: EMG produced TPA metagenomics assembly...
ATGTGGAAAATCGGATCAGTACCCTGATCCTGAACTTGTTGTTTGGGGCGGCTTTGGTGGTGCTGGTGGCACTGGTAGGCATGGGCTGGCGCTCTGCCCTGGTGGTGGGCTTGGCGCTACCGCTGACGGTGTTTGCGGTGCTGGGCTGGATGAGCGTGTTTGGGGTGGCGATTCACCAGATGTCGGTGACTGGGCTGATCATTGCCCTGGGGCTACTGATTGATAACGCCGTAGTGGTGGTCGATGAAATTCAGGTGGAGATGCAGCAGGGTGAGCCGCCCCTACCAGCCGTGATCAAAACGGTGAAGTACCTACAGGTACCGCTGCTGGCCTCGACCCTGACCACTGTACTCACCTTTTTGCCGATTTATCTCCTGCCGGGAGCCGCCGGAGAATTTGTCGGCTCCATTGCCCTCAGCGTGATTTTGTCGCTGATTTCCTCCTTGGCAATTTCGCTGACGGTGATTGCGGCCTTGGCAGGGCGGATGCTAAGCGATAGCAGTCGGGATTACGACCGTGCCCGTCAACAAAGGCAGCCAAGTTGGCGCGACCGAATGGTGATGGTGCTGATGAAGCCGGGTGCCTGGTGGTACGAAGGCATTTCGTCCCCGCGTTTGGGGCGTCTCTATCGCTGGTCCATTGGTCGGGTGATTGCTCGGCCGCTGCTGGGGGTGGCTCTGACCCTGGTCGTGCCGTTGATCGGCCTAATCGCTGCAGGCACCTTGGAAGAGCAGTTTTTCCCCTTGGTGAACCGCGATCAGTTCCAGATTGAGGTGGAGTTTGCGGCCCCAACGGCGATCGCTCAAACCCGCGAACAGGTGCTGTTGGCTCGCGATCGCATCCTCGCCCACGACGAGGTTGAAGACGTCCATTGGTTCATTGGCGAAAGCGCCCCCAAGTTTTACTACAACCTGATTGGTAACCGTGAAAATCAAGCCCAATATGCCCAGGCCATGGTGCAGCTCAAGTCTGGGCAAAACGTGGCAGGCATTGTACAAACGCTGCAAGCGGAGCTCGACGCGTTATTTCCGGCGGCGCGGGTGATTGTTCAGCAGCTTCAACAGGGGCCGCCCTATGACGCCCCAGTCGAAATGCGCCTCTACGGCCCCGACGTTGAAACCCTACGACAGTTGGGTCTAGAGGTGCGGGCCATGCTAACGGCGATTCCCGATGTGGTGCAGGTGCGCGATGACCTAACCGAAGGGCAGCCCAAACTGGGGCTCACGGTGGATAACGAGCAGGTGCAGCGGGCGGGGTTGAACAATACCGCCCTAGCCCAGCAGTTGGAAGCCTATTCCGAAGGGGTGACCGGGGGCGCGATTCTCGAATCCACCGAAAACCTGCCGGTGCGGGTGCGGCTCACCAACCCTGACCGAGCCAGCCTTAGCCAACTGGCCTCGCTGAATCTGCGCCCGGATCAATCTCCTGATCGGGCCTTTCGCCCCACCTCCGCCCTGGGCGAGTTTGACCTGGTGGCCGAGACCGCCAACATTGCCCGCCGCGATGAGCAGCGGGTCAACACGGTGCAGGCGTTTATCACCGCTGGGGTCTTGCCTGACAAAGTGTTGAATGATCTGCGTGCTCAGCTCAAAGCCGCTGATTTTACTCTGCCCCCTGGCTATGGCTACGAATTTGGCGGCGAATTTGCAGAGCGCAATTCAGCGGTCGGCAACCTGGTGCTGTATGCGCCGCTGCTGGTGTTGCTGATGCTGACGGCACTGGTATTGTCCTTGGGGTCCTTCCGTCAGGCAGGCATTGTGGCTGTCGTCGCCGTTGGCTCTGTGGGCATGGCGCTGTTTTCGCTGAAGGTATTTGGGTCGCTGCTGGGCTTTATGGCGATCGTCGGCACTATGGGTTTGGTAGGGATTGCCATTAACGGCGCGATTATTGTCCTCTCAGCCCTGAACGAAGACCCCCAGGCTAAACGGGGGGACCCGAAGGCGGTGCAGGCGGTGGTGGTCAAAGCCACCCGCCACGTCTTAACCACCACAATCACCACGATGGTGGGCTTTGTACCGCTCTTGGTCGATGGGGATCCTTTTTGGCAGCCCTTGGCGATCGCGATCGCGGGTGGCATCGGCGGCTCGCCGATACTCGCACTCTACTTCACCCCAGCTGCATATGTGCTGTTGTGTCGTCAACACCCCCGAGTACCGGCCATTCCTCAACCGTTGACCCGCTTAGCCCATCAGGGAGAACAATGACAGGATTTATTGCTTTGGCCGTCGCCACTGTTGAAACGCGCTCAGCAGTTGGCGACTGATCCAGAGCCAGACGAATGCGAGTATCAACAGATATAAAATCGCTTCCTGGGCTAGCAGCCCTTGAATGAGTGAGAAACTCAAAAACAGCCACGCCAATCCTCGCAGCCCCACGCTAGCCTTCGAAAAGGCCAGGTCACGGCGAGGTTCGATCTCCAAGGGCAGCACCGTTTGCTGCTGCCAAGCCGGGTCACGGGAGAGACCAAACTGGTAGTAAAGCCCTGAAGCTGTAGCTACCTTTAGCACCATTCCCCCCGCCGTCGGTTGCAAACTAGCCGCCTGAATTTCAGTCAAAGGGATGTGCCAATCCCCGCAGCACAGTTCGCTCTCAGAGAGGATCAGCGCCCCTCGCTTTGCGGTTATCCAGCCCATTTCTCGCTGTACGGGGGCGGCTTGGCGGAATTGGCGACCTTTGGCAGCCCCTGCTGCCACAACCGTTGTACCTGGCACCTGGCGCTTATATTGAGCGACCTGCCAAGGCACCAGATATAAACCATTTGTGATCAGCCTCAGGGCGTTGTTTAACATGCCTATTCTTTAGCCGCTTCTTTTCGCGGGCTGCACCATCGCGTAGACAATTATGACTGTAGGAATGGGCTATCTCGTCGGTTTGTGAAAGGGAGTGGCATAGTGTAGGCAACGAAGAATGAGACGCCCCCATGTTGGAATGGTTAGCGGTTGCCACCGGGGTTGAGTTGGGTCAGTTGGTGCTGCAGCAGGTACTCAACCTCACCACATCTGCGATGGAAGACTACGTGCAGAACTTTTTTAAGGACTGCCTAGCGGGTGGGGTGGCGCGGCTCAAGGCCAATCAGCTCAGGCAACCCATGGCTGAGGCGATCGGGGTATTCATACAGCAGTTTGTTAAGGAACTTCAGGCTAACGATGTGCCGGACACCAGCATCAACCATTTTTATGGGGATGCGCTGAAAAAGTTTGTCCGAGATGCTGAAGTTCGGGCGTTGCTGGGGCAAGCCTTTGTTTATGACAACCCAACCGTCAACTTTGAGCAGCTCCAGCAGATTTGGGAAGACACCTATCTGGATGCGCGATGGCTGTTTCCTAAAGAAGACTTTCGGTGGCGGCGAATTACTCAAAAGTACCAAGAAGCGGTGGCAGGCATCGTTGAAGCCAATGAAGATCTACGGGCCATCCTAGGCATTCAGCTTCAAAAGACGCAAACCGCCCTGCTGCAACAGGTGGCGGGGCGATCGGTGGATTTTAATCTGGCTCAATATCGAGACGCCCTTTTAGAGCAGTATGGGGCACTGAAGCTGGATAGTTTGGGCAGCAGCCAGTATGAACGAGAGGGCACCAACTATCGCAACGTCTCGCTGTGGCAGGTGTTTGTGGCCCAAGAGGCGAGAGAGTGCCAAGACTATCTGCCCCAAACTTACGAGGTGCCTAAGGAACATTTGCGGCGCTTGCAGCAAGCGGGCGATATGGAAATTTTGGACGAGATGGAAGCCCAAAAGCGCCAGTCTCGCTATGGGTCGCAAATTCCCCGGTCGATTTTAGACATTGTGGGCTGGCAGCCCGCAACGGTAAGGGTGCAGCCGCCCCACCCATACCTAGTAATTTTGGGGGATCCGGGCTCGGGTAAATCAACCCTGTTGCGCTATCTGGCGGTGTGTTGGGCGCAGCAGCCTTCGACAGCGCAAATTCCGTTGTTGATTGAGCTGCGGGGCTATAGCCAAAGCCGCGCTCAGCAGGAATGTCGAGATTTTGTCGAGTTTGTCCACAAAGGGAGTGAATGGGTCAATCACCTGAATGAACATCAGCTCGAAACCTGGCTTACTGAGGGCAACGCACTGGTGATGTTTGACGGGCTAGATGAGGTGGTAGACCGTCAGCAGCGGGGCACGGTGCTGACCCAAATCCATAGCTTTACCCAGCGATATCCATCGGTGCCGGTAATCGTCACCTCACGAGTGATTGGCTACAGTGCCCAAACTTTGAGAGATGCTGGGTTTCAGCACTTTATGCTGCAAGATCTTACCTCTACACAAATCGAGGGCTTTGTGCAGAGATGGCACCACTTGACCTATGCCGATGGGGCAGAGCGTGACCGCAAGCGAGATCGCCTCAAGCAGGCCATTACTCGCTCTCCGGCCATCCAAGAGTTGGCGGGCAACCCTTTGCTGTTGACTTTAATGGCGATTTTGAATCGGGGTGAAGAGTTGCCCCGAGACCGGGCGCGCCTCTATGAGAAGGCCGCTGAGGTGCTGCTCTATCAGTGGGATGTGGAAGAAAAGCTGCTCAAGGATCCCAAACTAGAGAAATATCCGATTGAAATTGACCGCCAAGATAAGCAAGGCATGTTGCGGCGAGTGGCCGCCACCATGCAAAACAGCGCCAAGGGGTTGGCGGGTAATTTCATTCGCTACGACGACTTAAAGCGCTGTCTGACGGGCTATCTCAAGGACATCAAAGAAGCCCCCAATGCCCCCAGCATTGCTGCCTTGATTATTGACCAGCTCCGCTATCGCAATTTTGTGCTGTGCTCTCTGGGGGGCGATGCCTATGCCTTTGTGCATCGCACCTTTTTAGAATTTTTCTGTGCGGCTGAGATTAAGGAACGCTTTGATGCGCGGGATAGAGCCGGGGGGCTCAACTTTGAGCAACTGCGAGATCAGATTTTTGCCCCCCATTGGCAAGATGGCACCTGGCATGAGGTGCTGCGCCTAGTGACGGGCATGGTAAAGCCTGTTTTTGCCCAAGACCTGATTGCATGGCTCATGGAGCAAGCCCTGGACCCTGTTGAGCATTTAGAGGGCGATCGCCTTAAACCCTCAGGGCTGATGAATTTGCTGCTGGCGGCGGATTGTGTGGGAGAGGTGAGGGATCGCGCCACCCTAGGGACCATTCCCCGGCACCTGCTCGCTCGCCTTAAAACCGCCGCTGAGACCGAATATCCCTATCGCTTTTCAGAAGATGCGGCCCGAGCTGTGATCACGGCAGTCACGACCCACTGGCCCAGCGAGCCCGAAGCTTGGCTAAAGACCTGTCTCGGGTTCGAGAGCGAGTCTTATCTACCCGAAGCCAGCGTTGCCGCGATTGCGCAGTTAGGTGCTCAACAATCCCAAATCCGAGATCAACTCACGAACCTGACTCAGACCCACGCCAACCAATTTGTCCGTAGTGCCGCCGTACAAGAGCTAGCGCGGGGTTGGAAAGATGACCCCGACACCCTGACGATTCTCAAGACGCGCGCCCGAGACGACGAGAATGGGGCTGTCCGTAGTGCCGCCGTACAAGAGCTAGCGCGGGGTTGGAAGGCTGACTTGACGTTATTAGAGCTGTATCGTGGCATCGCCCTTCACGATCCCTTTGAGCGTGAATCCGATTGGCAAGATAACCCTCGGCAACTGGCTCTCAATACCCTCATAACTCAATTCAGCCAGTCTCTAGACGCTAGGGCCTTATTAGCAGACCGGGCTGCCCATGACCCCGATGAGCCATTACGACAGTGGGCACAAAAGCAGTTGGAAAAAATTCAAAATTAGACATGAAGGAGGCCATGAGGTTGTGGTCAACGATGAGTCATTCCTCCATTAGCCGCTCCGCAATGCGTAACTTGGCCGATCGCGATCTTGTATTCTCAGCCACTTCCTCCTGTGTCGCCACCATCGGCTTCTTCGTAACCACCCGCAACCGCTCATCCCCCTTCAAGGTGTGCTTCACAATCCGGTCCTCCAAACTGTGGAAGCTGATCACCACCAATCGCCCCCCCGGTGCCAGCCAATCCGGTGCCCGCTGCAAAAACGTCTTCAGCACCTCCAACTCCCCATTCACCGCAATCCGCAGCGCCTGAAACACCCGCGTTGCGGGATGAATGCGGCCATGGCGATAGCGGGCAGGCACGCAACCGGCAATAGCATAGGCCAACTCCGTCGTGGTTTGAAACGGGCGCTGGTCTACCACCTTGCGGGCCATTCGTCGCGATAGCCGCTCCTCGCCGTACTCGTAGAAAATCTTTGCTAGTTCTACCTCATCCCAGTGGTTGATGATTGCCGCCGCCGTCAGCTCTTGCCGCTGATCCATGCGCATATCTAGCGGCGCTTCATGGCGAAAGCTAAACCCCCGCTCTGGCGTATCCAATTGGGGTGAACTTACCCCCAAATCCGCCAAAATGCCGTTGAACCGCTGGGCACCGGGGTCAAATTCGGCAAAGTTACCCCGCCAGAGATGCAGCCGTTCTGGCTCAGATTGGAATTGGCGCTGAGCCGCCGCGATCGCCGCCTCATCTTGATCTATGCCCCAGACCTGCACCGTCGGGTCGGCATTCAAAATCAGTTGGCTGTGGCCCCCCCGTCCAAAGGTGGCGTCTAAGTAAGCGCCGTCAGCCGTCACCGCCAAGCCTTCTAACACCGCCGTGGGCAACACCGGAATATGGGCCAATTCAACCGGAGGCGATGGATTCAACGGGTTACCTGCTCAACTCAGGCTCAATTCTCCCATCCCTTGGCGTCTTTCAATTCATGACCCAAATATCAGCTATGAAACCGCCTGGATAGATGGGGAAAGAGCCTCTATAGTAAGAACGGTAAGGATCCTTGGCGACTCCATGACACGCATTGAAACGAAGACCGACCCCATGGTGCTAAACCTGGGGCCTCATCATCCCTCTATGCACGGGGTGTTGCGCCTGATTGTCACCTTGGATGGGGAAGATGTTCTCGACTGCGAACCGGTGATCGGCTATCTCCATCGCGGCATGGAGAAAATCGCTGAAAGCCGCACCAACGTGCAGTTTGTGCCTTACGTTAGCCGCTGGGACTATGCGGCGGGCATGTTTAACGAGGCGATCACGGTCAATGCTCCTGAGCAATTAGCAAACATTGAGGTGCCGAAGCGGGCCAGCTACATCCGCGTGATCATGCTGGAGCTAAACCGCATTGCCAACCATCTGCTGTGGCTAGGTCCCTTCTTGGCAGATGTCGGTGCCCAGACCCCCTTCTTCTATATCTTCCGAGAACGGGAGATGATTTATGACCTGTGGGAAGCGGCCACGGGCTCCCGCCTGATCAATAACAACTACTTCCGCATTGGGGGCGTCGCCGCCGACCTACCTTACGGCTGGCTCGATAAATGCATCGACTTCTGCGATTACTTCCCTGAGAAAGTTGACGAGTACGAAAAGCTGATCACCGATAACCCCATCTTCCGTCGCCGGATTGAGGGGATTGGGGTAATTTCTCGCGAGGACGCCATCGGTTGGGGGCTTTCAGGGCCAATGTTGCGGGGCTCTGGGGTGAAGTGGGACTTGCGTAAGGTCGATCACTACGAGTGCTACGACGAACTGGATTGGGATGTGCATTACGAAGCCACTGGCGACTGCATGGCCCGTTACCTGGTGCGTATCCGTGAAATGCGCGAATCGGTCAAAATCATTCGCCAAGCCTGCGCCCAGATTCCCGGTGGCCCCTACGAGAACTTGGAAGCTAAGCGGATATCGGAAGGGCCAAAATCCAAGTGGAATGATTTCGAATTTCAGTTTGCGGGCAAAAAAATCCCCCCAACCTTCAAGATTCCAGAAGGTGAGCACTATGTACGTTTAGAGAGTGGCAAAGGCGAATTAGGCGTCTTTATCATTGGCGATAACAACGTCTTCCCCTGGCGGTTTAAGATTCGTCCGCCAGATTTCAACAACCTGCAAATTTTGCCCAACCTCTTGAAAGGGGTGAAGGTGGCCGACATCATGGCCATTTTGGGAAGCATCGACGTGATCATGGGCTCCGTCGATCGCTAGGCCCATCAATACAAGCGGGCTGAACCAGATTTGAATAGGGCTCGATCAGGGCAGTCAAGGGGCAAAAGCTAGGCTCTTTGACTGCCTTTAGAATGTTGCAGCTAATTACTTGTCCCAACACCCGTCAAGGATTGATTCGTCTGTCCAGACAACACCCATTCGGCATAGTGAAAGCCGGAGGGCTTTTTTAGATGGAATACTCTGAGCGGTTTTAGGGAATCTTAGAAGGGGTGCATTCCGTGTTAAAGCCTGTTCCTGATAGTCACTCCTGAGTAGCGTCCATTGATTTTGAAAACTGATGAACGGGGTTTAAATCAGTTGCCCGCGATCGCGACTGAAGACAGTTGGCTTTCCCTGCCTTGGGAGGCACAGCTTACCGCATTAGCCGAAACAGCGCAGGAGATTTGGCAAGGCGATCGGGTTCAAATTTGGTGGGAGCAAACCGCTGACGACGGTCCAAGCTTAGGTCAGGTTCAATACCTGTCTTGTGTAGCAGATACTGCTCGCTCGATAGCCCATTTCCACCCGTCTCATCTTGCCATCGACGCCCTCGAACTGCTTTGGCCTGAAACCGTTGATACCTTTGCCAACCTGCTGGCAACCCTTGAGGACCCGGCCCAGTTTGAACCCGTATTCTCCCCCGGCATTGCCCCCAGTGCCGTTTTGATCGTGGCGGTTCAAAGTCAGCAGGGCACACGCGGGTTGATTTTGGGTGAGCGGCAGCAGCCCTGGGCTAAAGCCGATATTTGGACTGGAGCCTATGTGGGGCAACTGCTGGGTCGGGCAGGCGATCACCGAGGGGCAACCCAAATTCAAGCCCAACTTCGCCACCAAACCAAGCTCACCCAAAGGCTTGAAGCGGAACTGAATCAGGCTACCCAAGCTTGGCAAGAGAGCCAAGTTTTCATTCAGGGTATTCTCAACGCCAGCCCTTGCGTCATCTATGTCTACGACAACCTAATCAATCGCATTACTTACAGCAATGGCGAGTTATCTCAGCAGTTGGGCTATACCTTGAGCGAGGTGAGTCAAATGCCGGGGCCTTTTTTACAGGAGGTGATTCATCCAGAGGATGCCACCCAGGTGGGCGAACAGCGGCAACGCTGGCTAGAGGACCGTACCTCAGATATTTTGCAACTTCAATATCGGATCTTGCTCCCCAACGGGGATTGGCGCTGGCTACTGATTCGAGAGGCGGTTTTGACCGCTGACAGCATGGGCTTGCCCCAACAGACCGTTGGCACCGCCATTGACATTACCCCGCTTAAATCCAAGGAAATTGCTCTGCAGCGGGCTAACGACGAACTCAAGCGCCTTGCTCTGATTGATGAACTCACCCAAGTCTTCAACCGTCGCCACTTTGAGCGCTATTTACAAGCGGCCTGGTCAAATATGGCTTCCGCCCATAGCCCGCTCTCCCTGCTGCTGTGCGACATTGATTTTTTCAAAGGGTTTAACGATACCCATGGCCATCCTGCAGGCGATCGCTGTCTTAAGCAGGTGGCCCATATTCTCCATGACGTGGTGGGTCGGGGGACTGATGTGGTCGCCCGCTACGGGGGCGAGGAATTTGCCGTTTTACTGCCCAACACCGATGGCGAAGGGGCGATCAAAGTGGCCGAGCGCATTCAAGCAATTCTGAAGCATCAACCCCTTTCCTACCCGGACGGGATTGAACAGCGCGTCACCGTTAGTTTGGGATTGGCCACGATCGTCCCGAGTATGCTACAAAACGCTTCAATGTTGGTCAGTCTGGCCGATCAGGCCCTCTATCAGGCAAAATTTGCGGGCCGTAACCGCTACTGCGTGGCCTCGATCTCCCCGATGCAATTGGGCAAGATGGACTGATCCCCTTGTAGGTAAACGCGATCGCCCACTTGTGCGCCGCAATCGGCTTGGGCACGACTGCCATTGCAGGCAACTTCTAGCCAACCATGGCTACCGATCAGGGCCACGAGTGATCCTACGGGAACTGCACTGTACGTTGCGTCTAGGGGAATCACGTGCGGACCAAGCACGATGCTGCCATGGCCAGCAACGATGGCTCTGTCAAGGTTGGTGATCAGGTTGCCAAAATAATCGATCGCTTGGATCTGCCCAATCACGATTCCGTCTGATTGATGTACGGGTGGGGGCATTTCTAGGGTCACCAATGTGTCTAGGGCGATGGCTGGCCCCAAATCGGCAAAGGCGACCCCCGCCGCCAGATGGGCGGCAACGGGGGCAAAAATATCTCGCCCGTGGAAGGTTTGACTGGGTTTGGGGCTGCGCCAGTATTCGGGATTCGTTAAAGTAACTGCCGCTTCCACCCCATGGTGTTGAATCACCCCCGAAAACACGCCGTTGTCCGGCCCTACCAAATAGTCCGATTCGGTGCGCAGGGCGATCGCCCTACGGGCAGTGCCGACGCCTGGATCAACCACCACAGTATGGATGGTCCCCTGGGGGAAATAGGGATAGGCCGACAGCAGCGCAAACCGAGCGGCGGCAATATCTTGGGGCGAAATCTGATGGGTGAGATCAATGACGGTGGCTTGGGGACAAATTGTGGCGATCGCCCCTTTCATTACCCCCACGTAGGGGTCCTGCAGGCCAAAGTCGGTAAGTAGGGTAATGCAGGTTGGCACGATGCAGCCCCTTAAAACATGGTGTTGTCGTTGGCTGAGGTTTGGGGGATAATCTGCAGCACATCCCAATGTTCAACCACCTTGCCGTCATCATCGAGGCGGAAGATGTCGATACCGGCCCAGTCTTGATCTCCCGGCCATTCCTGGTGGCAATGGAGAACCACGTGGTTACCTTCGGAGATCGCCCGCTTGAAATGGACCCGCTTGCCGGGATATTCCCGCGCCATCCGCTCAAAGTATTCGATAAAGGCGTCCTTGCCGTCAGCCACCTCTGGGTTGTGCTGGATGTAAACCGCTCCGGTATAGCGGGCGATCGCCTCAGCCGGTTTGCATTGATTGAACATCAGGTCGTAGAACGCCATCACGGTCTGCTTATTGCGCTCAAGCTGTTTGCTCATCGGTTCCGTCTTGGGTCGCGTTTGGCTCAAGTCTACTGCCCAGGTCTGTGAGTGGGTAATTGAAGGCATGGGTGGGATAGACCTTAAGCGGGCTGCGATGGCGCTGCGGCAATATCCAGAGCGGCTACAGCTGAGTCCATCTCCTGCTCTAGCTGTTCTGATGTGGGCAGGTTGTCTTTCAACGCCTCTGGCATGTCTTGACCGAGCTGATAGGTCGAAACTCCAATCGGTTTTTGTAGGCCCTGCAGGGCAAATTCCACCGTGGTTTTCTGCTTCGAGCGACAGAGAATAATGCCGATCGTGGGGTTGTCGTCCTTTGTGCGCAGATAGGCATCCACCGCCGAGACGTAGAAATTCATCTTGCCGGAGAACTCCGGCTCAAATTCGCCCATCTGCAAATCGATCACCACATAGCAGTGCAGACGGGCGTGGTAAAACAGCAGGTCTAGCCAATAGTCTTTGCCATCCACGGCGATCGCATATTGGCTACCCATAAAGGCAAACCCCACTCCCAACTCCAGCAAAAAGTTACGGATGCGATCCACTAGACCCCGCTCGATTTCTCGCTCTTGGGCATCTTGACTCAGGGTGAGAAAGTCGAAGTTGTAGGGATCCTTGATTAGCTGTCGGGCCAGATCAGACTGTTGAGAGGGCAGGGTATGCTCAAAGTTAGTAATGGCGTTCCCCTGCTTGCCGTAGAGCCCTGACTCAATTTGCAGCGCCAACCCATTGCGGCTCCAGCCATTGGCGATGGTCTGCTGCATGTACCATTGACGCTCTGTGGGGGGCTTGATCTTGTCCAGCAACAGGCAATTGTGGCCCCAGGGAATTTGTGCAGCAAGCTGCTGCACAACCTCAAGCTCTGGATAAGCGTCGGCAAAGGCCCGCATGTACTTGAGGTTGCGCGCCCCAAATCCCTGCACTTCGGGGAATTCCTGTTTTAAGTCTTTGGAGAGACGATCGATCACCTTGCCGCCCCAGCCTTGGGCCTGCTGCCGGGTGAGAATCTCGCGGCCAATCTGCCAGTAGAGCAGCACCAGCTCGCGATTGACCGCCAGCACTGCCTTGACCTGAGCCGTGCGAATCTGAGCCTTGAGGCCATCTAACAGCGCCCCGTAGCTCTCATCACTGGCAAACGTCGGCTTGGCCATGGGGAAATAGTACAGAGGTACGTCGCCTAAGGCTACCGCATCTCTGCCCTAGGCAACCGCTTTCCTTGTCAAACTGCCCCCTCTGACCGGTAGGATCAGGGCAAGCCAAGGTCTGAACTCAAGGCCCAGTCAGGCAGGATATCATGGGAGGAATCGAGATGCGGGCGATCGCAAAGTTTTTGTTAGTCGGTGTGTTGGTATTGGCGTTGGGTTGGGTTGTGGCGATCGCCCCCGCCCAGGCCGAGAGTTTTGACCGACAAAACCTGCGCATGTCGGATTTCTCCGGTCAGGATCTGCGGGGCAACGACTTTACCCGAGCCGACCTAGCCGAGGCTGATCTAAGCGGCGTCAATTTGCAAGGGGTGCGTATGTTCGACGCCAACTTGGTTAAAGCCAATTTAGAGGGAGCAGACCTGCGCAGTGCCACCCTAGATGGAGCGCGATTTATTCGAGCCAACCTCACCAATGCCATCTTGTCAGGGGCCTACGCCTTTAATGCCGACTTTCGCAAAGCGATCATCGACGGGGCTGACTTTACTGATGTGATGCTGGATCTGCGCACGATCGATCTGCTGTGCGAGACCGCTCAAGGCACTAACCCGGTCACCCAAAATGACACCCGCGACACGCTCTACTGCCCCTAAGCAATCGCCACCATTTGGGCCACGCATCATCCGTTTTAAACGGCTATTTCGACGATGAAGTTTGAACCCATTGAGTCTTCCCATCTAAAAGGCTGTTCCGACTTGTTTGTCACGGTCTTCAATAGCTCACCTTGGAATGAAACTTGGAGCTTTGAGGCCGCCTCAAAAAGATTGGAAGATTGCTACGCTACGCCAGGTTTTTATGGCATCGCTGCGGTTGAAGAAAGCAAGGTCGTTGGTTTCGCTCTCGGCCATACAGAAATGTGGCATACGGATCAGCACTTTTACTTAAGAGAGATGTGCGTGCGGCAAAGCCAGCAGCGGAGTGGGATTGGCACGAAAATTATTGATACGCTTCATCGTAATCTCAGCGACAAGGGCATTAGCATGATCTACCTCCTAACCATGCGGGACGGCGCAGCCGCCGATTTTTACCAGAAATGTGAATTCTTCTACAGCTCCAAGATGATTATGATGCTGAGAAATACAAGCCAGTCAGGATAATTTGATTGTTGCGGTTAGCATTTTTCTACATAAATTGCCTTGCCGCCTATGCGTAACCGGGCGGGTGCTGCAAATTGCCGACGACTGCATCAATTTGCTGGGCGATCGCCTGCATCGACGCGGAAGGGCCGCTGGCGCTGAGCGTGAGTCGGGTGGCACGACAGTTGGGCATCAAGCCCCCTGCAATCTACAAGCATGTTCCGGCAGGCAATGCGGGGCTCCATCGAGCTGTGGCGTTAGCCCTGTGGCAGCAAGACATGGCCTACTGCCATCAGCGGGTGGATGCCATTGAAAACGAGCGCGATCTCCTCCTGACGGGCTGGCGCATCACCCGGCAGTTCGCGCAGCAACACCCCCATCGCTATCAGGTGATGATGGCCTTTGTGCTCCAGCCAAATGACGCTGCAGCGGCTGCCATTATTGTGGAAACCCAGCAGTTTCTGGCGGAGGCGTTGCAGATGTATGGTTTGAGTCAAGCCAAGCTGATTGATGCCATGCGGATGATTAACGCGACGTTGAATGGTTATATCGCGATTGAATAGCGCGGTAACCTCACGCTAGACCGCAGTACGGATGAGAGTTTTGAGGCGATTTTAGACGCGCTGATGGTGGCAGTCGAGCACATTCGCGATGCCTGAGTCGGAAGTTCTAACTAGCATGGATGTGACATAGCTAGCCCTGGTAACGGCTGATGGTTCAAACACCCTCTAAACCCATCACCCTGGATGAGTTTCTGCAACAGCCAGAAACTAAACCTGCCAGCGAATATATCGACGGAAAAATCCTTCAAAAACCCATGCCTCAGGGCCAACATAGCCGCATTCAGCAAAAGCTGATGAGCGCCATCCATGCCGCTGTCGAAGACGACCAAATCGCCTTGGCCCTACCTGAACTACGCTGCACATACCCTACGGGAAGCCATCCTGCGGCTGTCTATGGAGGGCGCTCCACTGTTCCTGATATTGCCGTCTTTCAATGGGCGCGGATCCCCACGAATGAAGATGGCAGTATTGCCAACACCTTCAGCGCCCAGCCCGACTGGACGATCGAAACCCTCAGTCCTGAACAATCTTCAACTCGGGTCGCCAGCAATATCTTGCACTGCCTCGATCACGGTTGCCAGCTCGGCTGGCTGATCGACCCTGGCGAACGCCTTGTGCAAGTCTACGCCCCAGACGAGCGCCTGATATCCCTAGAATCGTCTGAAGACGTTCTGCCCGTACCATCTTTTGCCGAAACGCTAACCCTCACTGTTGGCAAGCTTTTTGACTGGCTGCAAGTCCGCTAAATACCAGACCACCCTCTAAACCAAGGTATCTCGACATTAGAAGATATTGACAACTTTTTGGAAACTCTGGGGAGGGGTTAACACTTTGCTGAAAAGACATGTTCTACTATTTTTCAGAAAAAGCTAAATACAGCGTAAATTAAGTTTTCAGGAATAAATCGACTGGTATTGCATCCGAGGCATAGATTAGGACAGAGTCCTGAAGGCATCATCCACAGCCT
>ERZ1740060.711-NODE-711-length-14840-cov-8.442408_pt1 | contig 14840 bp, 13 predicted proteins | sample MGYA00581743_ERZ1740060 | MGnify/ENA primary metagenome ERZ1740060 (study PRJEB43018, sample SAMN04849235) | marine metagenome | isolation source: floating plastic debris | place: Pacific Ocean | collected 2008-08-27 | study: EMG produced TPA metagenomics assembly...
TTCTCATGGTGAGACTGACTAAGATGCTGAAAAGTTTTCTGCACCACTAAGCCGTGATCCCTTTACCTGCTTGGCATAATGGGTCTTGATGGCTTTGGTAAGCGATCGCCCGACACCTCAAAGCACTAATGACAATCAGGAAGTCCATTGTTGCTATTGAAAATTAGTCGAGGGTGTTGACATAGGCTAGAGGCATGACTTCTTTGAGGGAATCTGAGATGACATAGTTTCAGTTGAGTGCCTAGACACCCTCGGTCAAGCAAAGATACTTTTCAAAATCCTCCTAAGCGCTGCTCCAGGAGTAGTCATGAGTCCATGAGCGATCCGTCCTCAATCCAGATCAGCATTATCACTCCTGTCTATGACAATGTGGCTTTTATTGAGTGCTGCATCAAAAATGTGTGTCAGCAAGACTGCTCTAACCTTGAACATATTATTGTTGATGGTGGTTCAACTGATGGCACCCTGAATGTCATAAAAGATTACGCCGAAAAATTCCCCCATATTCGCTGGCATTCTGAACCTGACCAGGGGCAGTCTAGTGCAATCAATAGAGGCATTAGAATGGCCAGAGGGGAATTGATTGGGCTACTTAATTCTGACGACTTTTATGAAGAAGATGCTGTCTCTAAGGTTAAAAAAATACTACCCGAGCTTCCCGAGCCCTCTTTCATAGTGGGTAATTGCCGAGTAGTTGGCATAAATGATCAAATCAAAAATCTGAACATTCCTAGAGACTTAACGCTCTTTAACTTATTAACATACCGTTGCCCTCATCCATGCAACCCATCAGCTTACTTCTATCACAAGTCTTTACATAATAAAGTTGGCTTCTATGACATCGAAGATCATTACACTATGGATCTTGACTTTATTTTGAGAATTCTTCCCCACTGCCATATTGAGTATATTAATGAAATTTTAGGCAACTTCAGAGAAATTCCAGGAACGAAAACCTCTAAATCAAAAGAAACACATCAACATTTTATTCGGAAATCAAACCTAATTCGAAAACATCAATGTCAATTACCTAAGCTGGAATCAATCTTCATCTCAATGACTAGAAAAACAACTTCGACGATGCACTTTTTAAAACATCCCAACAGCTTTTTGAATTACATTGCAGAAATAAAGAACAATCAACTTTCGTAGATTTAATTTGGGCTATGATAGCCACATCAAAAGATCCACTTGTCAGTATAATCCTCAATAATTATAATTACGGATGCTATTTAAAACAGTCTATTGACAGCGCCTTAAATCAAACTTATGGGAGAATAGAAGTCATTGTTGTTGATGATGGATCTGAAGACAAGTCTCTCGAAGTCATTAATTCTTATGCTGACAATTCAATAATTCCTATTCTGAAAGACAATGCTGGTCAAGCTTCAGCTTTTAATGCGGGGTTTCTCGCTAGTAGTGGCGAAATAGTATGTTTGCTAGACTCAGATGACTTTTTCTATCCGAGCAAAATTTCTCGGATTGTTGAAGCTTTTGCAAATCACCCAAGTATAGGCTGGATATTCCACAAATTGACTTATGTGGACAAGCAATCTGCTCTTATTTCCATGGATGAGCCTAAGAATTCATTCATTCAATCTGCAAGGATTGATTGGCGTTCACGCATGAAAAAAGGGGCACGTGCTTTGGTTTTGCCTGCTACTGGAGGTTTATGTATTAGAAGAGAAATTCTCGGAAAAATTTTACCGATGCCTGAATCTAGAGGGGTTACCATCAGTGACAACTACATTAAATATGCTTCACTTGCAATTTCTCCTGGGTTTTTGTTCGCAGATCGATTGGCGGCACAAAGAATCCATGGAAAGAATATTTATACTTTTCAGGAAAACTGGAAATTACGATCTGAAATTAATATAAAGACAGGATACTATTTACGGAAAAGTTATCCTGAAATCCAACTATTCGCTGACAAACTCTTTTCTCAGGGTTGTGGAGAGATGTTGGCAGAAATGGGGATAAAAAGACTTATTGAAATGCCAGAATTCAAGAAATATTTACAAGGATTTATGTCGGCATCCATGGTGGCGATCAATTTCCCAAAGATTATTATTCATGCCATAAGATTTAAGTTAAGGAGATGTCTTTTAAATACAAAGTTTTTGATATCTGAATGAAAGTTGCCTTCCTGCTCAGGAAATTTCCAGTTTTATCTGAAACGTTTATCCTGGATCAGATAGTAGAGTTAATTGAGCAGGGCTTTGCCGTTGATATCTATGCTCTTTTCAAAGAAGAAACTGGTTGCTGTCATCCTTTGGTAGAGTCTTATCAATTACTCGAGAAGGTTCACTTTCCTAAGATTCCTTGCTCTTCAAAGTCGTGGATACGCCTACTAAAATCCCCTAAAGTATTCTGGGCAAGACAATCAGCGCCTATTTCAAAACAGTTGCATAGCCTCAATCCTTTCAAGTATCACCGTCAGGCATTTCTGCTACATCTTTTATATTTTTCCAGTATATTCAATGGTGACCTGAGCTATGACATTATTCACTGTCATTTTGGTATGTATGGATTGGTCGGCGTTGACTTGCGAAATCTAGGTTTAGTCCATGGAAAAATCATTACATCTTTCCATGGCATGGATGTCCATATTTATCCTAAACGACATGGAAGTTCAGTTTACAATAGACTGTTTAATCAGGGCGACTTATTCACCGCTAATAGTGAGTTTACAAGAAAGAAACTCGTTCAATTAGGTTGCCCCTCAGAAAAGCTTTTTAAACTACCTGTAGGTCTCCGAACAGGGCTATATAGCACGATCAACAAAAACCAGACAAGTAGTAAAGTTCAGATTTTAACCGTTGCTCGATTGACCGAAAAAAAAGGTCTCCAGTACAGCATAAAAGCAGTTGCTAGCCTTTATAGGCAGTATTCTCATATTCGTTACACAATTGTAGGTGAAGGCGCTTTGAGAGATTCACTTAAGCAGTTGATAAATGATCTAAAGGCGACTGCTTATATTCACCTCGTGGGTTCTCGTAACCAGGAAGAACTCCGCTCAATATATGCCAGTAGCGATATTTTTGTGTTGCCCAGTGTGACTGCAGCTAATGGCGATATGGAAGGGCAAGGGTTAGTGCTTCAAGAGGCTCAGGCGAGTGGCTTGCCCGTCATTTCTACCTGGCATAACGGCATTCCCGAAGGCATATTAGTTAATCAATCGGGATTTCTAGTGGCTGAACGTGATGTGGATGCTCTTGAAGAACGCTTGGCCTATCTGGTTAAGAATCCAGAGGAACGTAAAAGAATGGGGCAGGTGGGGCAGGCGTTCGTCCGCAAATACTTTGACATCAGTACTTTAAGCCATCAGTTACTAGGGCTATACAATAGTTTATTGTGACTTTTACTCCTGCTTTGCGTTGCTTATTTTTCCATAACTACTATCAGTACGCTGGCGGTGAAGATGTTTCAATGGCTGCTGAGATCAAAATGCTTCGTCAAAGGGGGCATCAGGTCGAATTGCTGCAGTGGCATAATGACAGTATCTTGACGATGCCTCCGCGGGAAAAACTGGCGTTGTTTTGGCAAACAACCTGGAATTCAACATCAGAGCGTTGTGTTAGTCAGGCGCTCAAGCACCATAAAGCTGACTTACTGCATGGGCAGAACTTTTTCCCGCTGATATCACCTTCGGTTTATTCTGCAGCGCATCGTTTAGATGTGCCAGTAGTCCAGCACCTTAGAAATTTCAGATTAGGGTGTCTAAATGCTTATCTCTATCGACAAGGACGCGTGTGTGAAGATTGTGTTGGCTGTAATCCTTGGCGAGGATTGGTCCGGCGATGCTATCGAAACTCATTGCCTGCGTCTTTAAGTTTGTGGCAAATGTTAACGGCTCATCGGTGGCGTCGCACTTGGCATCGGGATATTGATGCTTTCATCGCGCCCAGCCAGTTTGCTGCAAAAAAGTTAGTTGAAATTGGCTTGCCTGCTGAGAACATGCATGTCAAGCCTAACTTTGTGATTGATCCGCTGGTAGAAGGACATATTCCGCAGCAGCCCGACGTACCGACGTTTATCTTTATAGGGCGCTTATCGCCAGAAAAGGGGATTGCCGAATTGTTGCAGGCATGGCGAGGGATAAAGCACTCTGAATGGCAGCTTTGGATAGTTGGGGATGGCCCTCTAAAATCTCAGCTCGATGATTTTTGTCGAGATCAAAAGCTCCACAATGTTCACTTTTGGGGCCAATGTGCTCCTGGTGAAACGCTGAGACTTTTGCAGCGCGCCTCAATGCTTTTAGTGCCATCCCGCTGGTATGAAACCTTTGGTCGAGTCGTGGTTGAAGCATTTGCTTGTGGGCGTGGAGCATTGGTTTCTAAGTTGGGTGCTTTGGCTGAACTCGTTCAAGATCAACAAACTGGGTTAACTGTTCCCTATCAAGATCAACAAATGTGGATCGATAAAATTCAATGGTGTGGGGAAAATCCGTCAGTCATGGCTACTATGGGGCAGCGTGCAAGGCAGCGCTATTTAACGTATTACACACCAACGGTTAACTATGAACGTTTGATGCAGATCTACCAGACTGTCACTTGACCAAAATATGGGCGCATGACTGAGGACTGGGTTATGTTCTGAGCCCCATCTAGCCCAGGATGATGCAATAATTTCGACGAAAATTGTGGTGGTGTTGCTGAAACTACTAAGGGGACTAGCTACACTGCAGCGCTTGGACCTAAACTTTGCCGGAGTATTCGGTCATGGGGCCATCATTACATCTACCTTCTCTGCCCTACCGCTGGCTTAAGAGAGCCATAGCGCTCTTTCTGGGAGTATTGATTAGCTCATACGCAACCCCAGCCAAAGCGCAGTTTGGGTTGCCCTTGCAGGATATCCTTGCTCCCCTGATTCACCCCCAAACCAATATGGGCGAGGTGGCCCGGACAGTGTGTGTCCGCTTAGACGGCCACTGTGTTTTTCGGGTGGCGGCAGCCCCTTCAGACTTGTACCCCAGGGTGGAGGCCATACAGACGCAACTGGTGATGATCCGAGATGAATACTTGGCGTCCCCGTCGCCGACTTTGACCGTCACTATCCAAACCCAGTCAGAAGAGGTAACCCTGGATGAACCTGCACCGAACCCAGTAGCCGAGGAGCCGCTGAATGCACCGAGTCAAGCTCCGGAAATCTATGTGGCCGTGGGCGATCGCCCCGCTACCCGATTGATGAGCGTCACCCACTTTGAGGCCGATCCGAAGGGGGTGGATGTGCCAACCACGGCGGAGCTTTTGGTGGAACAAATCGACAGTGGCCTCAGGCGCAGCTACCGGGAGCGCCAGCCGGATTATCTCTTGGCGCAGGCGGGTTTAGCGGTTGGCACCCTAGTTCTCTTGCTCATTGGGGTGTGGGGATTACGGCGTTGGGAAAAAGCGCTCCGGCAGGGGAAGCAGGCATTACATAAGGCCTTGCAGGATCAGACCCATACCCTCAGCGCTTTGCTGGATGAGCGCCGTCAGTGGAATGTCAATGAGGCACAGCTACGATTTTCGCAACTGGTGCAAGCGGGGGTGTGGTTCACGGGGGCTCTGCTGGTTTTTAGCCGCTTTCCCTACACGCGTATTATTACAGTGCAGACGATCGCGGGGCTGCGCATTCCCCTCCGTCTACTCATCGTAGGGTTAGGAGTGTACGTGGCGGTGCGGCTCAGTTTCGCCCTAATCAACCGTCTGACCGCCCTGTTGATCAAAAATTACGAGCTCACCCCAGAGGTCAACCGCCGCACTCAACTGCGGGTGCAAACAATTTCGAGAGTAAGTCGGGGGATCGTCACCCTGGCGTTTTTAGGGGTGGGGTTCATGGCGGCGTTAACGGCGGTGGGGGTGAATATTGCACCGCTGCTAGCAGGGGCCGGGATTATTGGTGTGGCTTTATCGTTACCGGCCCAGAGCTTGATTAAAGATGCCATCAACGGCTTTTTTATCATTTTGGAAGATCAGTACGCCGTGGGCGATGTGATTACAGTCCATGAGATTCGCGGCCTGGTCGAAAATATCAATCTGCGCATCACCCAAATCCGCGATGAAGAGGGGCGATTGGTGACGATTCCCAACAGTGAAATTGGCCTGATTGCCAACCATTCCAGTCATTGGTCTCAAGCGGATGTGTATATCCCAATTAGCTACCACGCGGATGTGAATCGGGTGCTGGCGTTGATTGAGACGACGGGACAAACCATGAAGCAGAGTGATCGCTGGTACACCGCCATGTTGGATATCCCTGAGGTGCTGGGTGTAGAGGACTTTGGAGAGCGGGGACTAACCATCCGCGTCTGGATCCGCACCCAACCTCTGAAGCAATGGGATGTGGCTCGGGAATATCGGCGACGACTCAAAGTGGCTTTAGATGCTGAAGGGATTGAAATTCCAGCCCATATTGATTTCAAAGCACCTAAGGATTAGGGCGTGTGGACAATTAATAACCAAACCCTTATTGGGTAGGCATGACCACGCCCGCTTTACTGAATCAGGCTAGGGGCTGTAACCCTCTCATATCAGGAAGTCTGACCTTGATTGCCCACAGCCCCTAGATAAATTTCCTTTTATCGAGCTAATGCCCAATTCTTGATCGCATCAATGATCACCCGCGCACCTTCGTAACCCACCACAAAGATCAACCCCGATAGCGCCGCCCCCATTACACAGACCACCAGCCCCGCCAAGCTAATCAAACCATCATCATCCAGCAGGCCAAACCCCGTAATAAAAACCCCGATCGCCGGTAACGTGTTTGTCCCCGGAATCGGAATCATCATCGAAATCGACATCAGGGCAATCGCCAACCCAATCACCACCCGGCCCACTGGGCTGGCGCACATAGCGGTCAAGCGTGGCCGTGACAAAATCTCGATGCGGCGCAGCCAAGGCACCCCCGCTTTCACAAACTTGCGGATGGTGTTCATGTCAAAGCCCTTCGCTTGCCACCCGTGCGGTAACCAGGGGCGCTTGCGGCCAATCACCAGTTGCCCCGCCAAAATCAGCAGCACGACCCCAAACGGAATCGAATAGCCCGGGGCGGGTACCGGCAACGCCGAGGGCAATGCCAGCAGCACAAACAGAAAGCCAAACGTGCGTTCCCCCGCCAGAGTGAGGATGTCCTTTAAGGTGACCGTTTGGGCCGTTTCTAGCTCTTGAAAGAAAAACGTCTCTAATTCTGCCGACAATCGGGTCATACCGAATCCCAACTTGCGAAGTGCTGTGCTTCAGTATTCCCACGGAACGAGCTTCCCGACAATTAAACCGCCCCATAACCCGGTGTTAACGTTACGTTCCTATTTAGCTAACGTGCCGATGATAACCTCTCTCCATCAGGGGTAAGTGCATTGCCATCTATGTAAAATAACGACTTTTCAATATCCATCTTGATGGCTTCACTCAACATCAATTCGCCATTAACTGCATTAACGCTACATACCTTTGCGGTTGACCGCGATTGCCTCGGTCACGTCGCATACCAGCGGTTTGATCAAGAACCTGATTTACCCGGCGTCATTCTCTTAGACGGGCAGGCCCAGTGGGGGATGATCTCCCGGCGACGATTTTTCAAGGCGATGGGTCGCGCCTATGGGCGAGAGCTGTTTTTGCGGCGTCCTTTAAAGGTGCTATACGACTTTATTGATCATCAAATTTTGCAGCTGCCCGCCAGTTGCCTGATTACAGAAGCCGCCCAACGCGCCGTTGAACGCCCGTCGAAGTCGCTCTATGAACCGGTTGTGGTCGAGCAGACAGGGCAAGGGTATGCCCTCCTCGATATGCACGATCTGCTTCAGGCTCAGTCCCAGATTTATCGCCTCACCGCCGAGCTTCTTCAAGAGAAGACCCGCACTGAACGGGTACAGATGGAGAAAATGGCCAGCCTCGGCAAGATGATGGCTGGGGTAGCCCATGAAATTCGCAATCCAGTGAATTTTATCTGGGGCAACTTAAAGTACATTGCCGACTACAGCCAAGATCTGATTGACTTGGTGGCGGCTTTCAACCAAGAGGTGCCAGTACCAAGCCCAAAACTGCAGGCGCTTCAACAAAAAGTAGATGTGCCCTTTGTCAGCCAAGACTTGCCAAAGGTGATTCAAAGTATTGAGAACGGCACCGATCGCCTCCGCAATTTAGTCACCAGCTTACGCACCTTCTCCCGCATGGATGAAGTTCAGCAGGCACCGACCGATTTGCACCAAAGCCTTGAGAGTACCCTGCTGATTCTCAACAGCCGCCTCAAAGAAGGGATCCTCGTGCATAAGCGGTATGGCGATCTGCCCCCAGTCAACTGCTACGGCGGCCAGATCGGCCAGGTGTTTATGAACCTGATTAGCAATGCCATTGATGCCTTGCTGGAGTACGCAGAAACCCAACCGTCGAGTCGCTTCACGACGATCGAAGATTATCTGCAAGCGGATGATGAGAAGAGTTGGGAACCTCAGATCACCCTCACCACCCGCATTTGCGCCACCCTACCCTCGGATGTGGATCCCAGGGCTAGCGATGCTGACCAGTGGGTCTCCATTTGCGTGCGAGATAACGGCCCAGGCATCCCAGCCGAGATTCAAGCCAAAATTTTTGACGACTTTTTTACCACCAAACCAGCGGGGCAAGGTACGGGCCTGGGGTTGCCCATCTCTAAGCAAATCGTCACAGAGAAGCATGGGGGCTACTTGATTTTGCGATCGCCCATCAACCCCAACACCCAGCTCAGCAGCTGTACTGAGTTCGAGGTCCTGTTGCCCCTGATCGAAACGCCAGAGTCAGGCGGTAAGGTTAGAAGCGGCAGTAACGAGTACGGCGGGCGCAATTCCGAACCCAATCAGTTCGCCCCCCCTAAAGCCGTAACCGTTGCACTGTAGCCTCATCCCTAATTTCGCTGGATTACGCCATGGTTGCCCCTACCCTGCTGGCCCTCGACTTTGATGGCGTCCTCTGTGATGGCCTGCTGGAATATTTTGAAACCTCCTGGAAAGCCTATTGCCAGGTTTTTGAGCCAGCGGAAACCACACCACCGCCAGACCTAGCCGAGCAGTTTTATCCCCTCAGGCCGGTGATCGAGACCGGCTGGGAAATGCCGATGGTGCTCCACGCCCTGCTTAAAGGGATCGCAGCCGAAGATATTTTGCAGAACTGGCGGCAGATCGAGCCAACCCTACTGCCCGAGGCGGGACTAACCTCCGGACAAGACATGACCGCCGTGAATAGCAACCAAGATCGCTGGATTCAAGCTGACCTCAACGGTTGGCTAGAGCTGCACCGCACCTATCCCGGCACCCTGGATTGGCTCCAGAACCTGCTGGCCAGCGACCTGCATACAGTGATTATTTCCACGAAAGAAGGGCGCTTTATCCATGCTTTTTTGCAGAAGCAGGGGGTCGAGATGCCTCGGGAACAGATTCTGGGCAAAGAGGTGCAGCAACCCAAAACCGAAACCCTGCGTCAATTGCTGGCCCAGTACCCTGGCAGCAGCGCCGAACCCACCCGGCTCTGGTTTGTAGAAGATCGCTACAAGACCCTACAGAAGGTAGAGGCAGAGGCCGATCTCAACGACGTATCTCTGTTTTTGGTGGATTGGGGGTACAACACAGCAGCCGAGCGAGAGGAGGCCCGTCGCGATTCTCGGGTGAATCTGCTATCGTTATCGACGATAGTACAAGAGTTCTCAGCTTGGGTTGAGCCCACCTAAGGAGATTTCCAGGTAAGAATTTACCTTGGTAGGGGTAGGTCTTGTGCCTACCCTCCGCCAATGGCCCCTGAACCCACCGATTTCTTGATTCGTGCCCTCCGGCAGGTTATCGAGGGCACCCACAAGAGGTGCCCCTACATCGGTGATCGCGAGGCGCAACGCACCCTAGCCAGGTATTTTCTTTTCAAGAAATGCCCCAAGGGATCGGCGGGTAAATAAAGTACCTGCATAAGGCAGTGGATGGGTGGATGGGATGTTATTTCTGCGCAGTTTCCTAAGTCAGGACTGAAGAAATTTGTCACGTCCCCACAATCACCCCTCTGGGGAGGGGTGGCCGCAAGCCGGGTTGGGTCAGGAAACCTAGGTTAGACAAGGGCTCAGGATGCGTCATTGCTTTGCATGACCCACCCAAATCTGAACCGCGCCAGTCCTGTTCTCCAACGCTTCGGTATCATGCTGGATTTAATTCAACTGGCCCGCCAAATGCAGGGCATTAGTGCCCACTTAACCCAAGAAGCCGAGGCAGCACGGCGGCGGGTGCAGATCGCCCAAACCCTGATGGCCCAGGCCCAAACCCGTCAGGCCGAGTTGGTTGCAGCCCTGCAAGACTGGCGCGATCGCGTTCCTTTTGCGGTGGCTGAGCCGATCGAACCGTTGGAAAGTCGCATTGCGATCGCCCCCGCTCCAGAGGCCCATACGGTCTTCGCTACAGACGGCTCCCAAATTTCCCCCAGCCACCATGAGATTGCCTATTGCTATCTGCTGAATGTGGGCCGCGTGGTCTTGCACTACGGCCAAAGCCGCTATCCCCAAATCGACAGTCACCCCGAGGTGATCTACCGCCCCGAAGAGCTCTATGTCTCTCGCCAGTGGGGCATCGGCACCGAGGAATGGATGGGCTATCGCCGCACGGTGGCTGAAGCAGAGGCGTTGGCGGGGCTGGGGGCGGAGCGGGTGCACAAGGGCACAGAGCTAACGGAGTCCTCCGTGCCTCAACTGGCCCTCACCGATGGCTCTTTGATCTATTGGTTTCTAGAGGAACTACCGACAGCAGCCCGAGATCGCATCTTGCCCCCGATCTTGGCCGCCTGGGAGCAATTGCGCCAAGCCCGCATTCCCTTGGTGGGCTATGTCAGCGCCTCTCGCAGCGGTGAGGCGCTCAATTTTTTGCGACTGCAGAGCTGCCCCCATACGGCTCCCGACTGCCTGAGCCACTGCCCTGATCGGTTAGAAAAAGCCCCCTGCCAGGTGTTTTCACCCCTGCGCGACGTGGCCCTCTGGAACACAGCCCTCGAACCTGGGCAGCGGGGTCCCCTTTGGCGGAGTTCAGCAGGTATCCTAGACCAATACGGGGCGCATCAGGTTTACTTCTGCTATTTGCATGTGGGGTCAGAAATTGCTCGGGTGGAAATGCCAGGTTGGGTGGCCACCGATGCCACCTATCGGGATGCTGCCCTGGGCATGGTATTAACCCAAGTTCAAAAGGGTTACGGCTATCCCGTTACCTTGGCGGAAGCCCATAACCAAGCCGTGGTGAGGGGGGGCGATCGCACCCGCTTTTTTGCCCTTCTAGAACGAGAAATGATCCGGGCTGGGCTGACAAATGTCGGTACCAGCTATAAAGAAGCCCGCAAGCGCAGCAGCATTGCCTAGGGCGCTTCGCCCATTACGGGTGAAAGCCTTTTGGCGAATCCATCAGGTCTCAAGTGTAGTTACTCGTAAATATAGCTGGGGCCAGAAATCCTTCGGCACGCTCCAAGGCTGGAAGGCTCTATCTACAGTCTTTCTGATATGGTCAATGCCGCAAGCTTTACGGCATTGGCCATATCAGCCATACCCCCTGCCGGTGTGTCTGTAAACTGCTTTTAGATCTTCCTGGAACGTCGGCCATGTACTTACCTCAAGATGCTGCCCCACCATTCAAAGCCCTAGAGGGGGGAGCCAGCGCCTCAACCCCCTCAGCCGCCAAGTTAAGGTCCGATGCCAAATGGAGTCACCCTGGAGGATGGCGCTGTGTGAAAACCCTGGAAGGACATACCAGTTGGGTACGAGCCATCGCCGTGAGCCCCGATGGTGGCTATGTTGCCAGCGGCAGTGGCGACAAGCGCGTCGGCATTTGGAGGCTGAACTCAGGGCAATGTCTTTACATGCTAGAAGGGCACCAGGCTTGGGTGCGATCGGTCGCCTTTAGCCCCGACGGCAAACGGTTAGCTAGTGCAGGCATTGACAATACCATTCGCCTCTGGGAGGTTAGCACGGGGAAGCTGCTGGAAGTCTTAAAAGGGCACCGTGATAGGGTCCGCACCGTTACCTTTAGCCCTGACGGTAAAGTTCTATTTTCGGGCGGGCAAGACAACACCGTCAAAATCTGGCGACCGGGGCATTCTGAACCCATTAAGACCTTGACGGGCCATACCCACTGGGTGCGTTCCCTGGCGGTCAGTAGCGATGGCACCACCCTGGTCAGCGCTGGTCATGATGCCACCATCCGGTTTCACCGCCTCAAAGGTCAGGGCACTAACCATGTGCTGACCGGCCATGAGGCCGAGATTCACGCTGTTGCTATTAGCCCCAACAACTGGCTGCTGGCCAGCGCCGGGGCCGATCAAACCGTGCGCTTTTGGAAGCTCAATAGCGGTCGCCAAATCACCCAATTCCAGGCCCATAAAGCTCCCATTAATGGCTTGACCTTTAGTCCCGATGGCAAGCTGTTGGCCACCGCCAGTAATGACAAAACCATTCGTCTCTGGCATGTCGAGCAAGGCAAGCTGCTCAGCATTTTCGAGGGGCATCAGGGCTGGGTCTGGACCGTTGCCTTTGCCCCTGACAGCCGTCGCTTGGTCAGCGGTGGCTGGGCGGGAAAAATCAAAGTCTGGGATTGCGCTGCAGAACAGTAGCTGGCTTTACTTTCAGGACCCAAGACTGGCAGTTTAAAACAGGGCCTTGATGTACTCTCGGCGCATATGGGCGATCGCGCCAATCGAAATCCCTTTGGGGCAGACCGCCTCGCATTCCCCGTGGTTCGAGCAATCCCCAAAGCCCTCATCGGCCATTTGTTCGGTCATCGCCATCACCCGGTGGCGACGCTCAGGACCGCCCTGGGGCATGAGGGCCAGGTGGGCAATTTTTGCCGCTGTAAATAAAGAGGCCGAAGCGTTGGGGCAAGCCGCCACGCAGGCCCCACAGCCAATACAGGCCGCATAGTCAAAGGCTTGATCGGCCTGTTCTTTAGGCACTACCAGGGTATTGGCTGCAGGGGCGGCACCGGCCTTGGCGGTGATGTAGCCTCCGGCAGTCGTAATCCGGTCAAAAGCAGTGCGATCGACCACGAGATCTTTAATCACTGGAAAGGCTTTGGCCCGCCAGGGTTCCACCGTGAGGGTGTCACCATCGTGAAAGTGGCGTAAATAGAGCTGGCAGGTGGCGGTCTGAGCCTGGGAACCGTGGGCCTGACCATTAATCATCACCCCGCAGGACCCACAGATGCCCTCCCGACAGTCATGGTCAAACTCAATCGGGTCCTCCCCCCCATGAATGAGCTGCTCATTCAGCACATCCAGCAGCTCTAGAAAGGACATATCAGCCGCTGCATCGTTCACGGTGTAGTGCGCCCAATTGCCGGGGGCATTAGAACCATATTGTCGCCATACCTTCAGATGGAGTTTCACGGCGCAGCTCAAAGCAAAGGGTGTCCTTAGTCTAGGATCTGTTACCTGTCAAAACCAGAATCATTGCAATATTCCTCGGGATGGTTGGGAGATGGCTGCCCTGACTATTGGTTTAGGGGGGGGGGCGATCGGTGAGTTGTGGGTGCAAGACGGACTGCTGCTGATTTTGGCCCTGGCGTTATGTGGGTTTTCGGGTTGGCGGCTCTATCGTCGCAACAATCCTCAAAAGACTGTGAGTGAAGACATTGAGGCAGATGAGCGGGCGATCGCCATTGCTACGCGGTTTGGCTACACGTTGCCTAATGCTTACAAGAGTTTAGGGAGTGCCCTCAAGACTTTGATTGAGCAAACCCCCAAGAAGCGCAAGCGGGACCAGTACATTAAGCGTTTGGATGCTCTCAAGAAGAGTGCGGCTAAGGCTAAGGAGCGGGCGCGTGGTGGGGAAAGCCGTCCGGTTTACTAAGTCTCGATATCAATCACATGATCTGAACCGCTCGCACAAAAGAGGCGAGCGGTTCTTCAGTTTTTAGGTGATCGACCATCTGCAGAGCCATCCGAGCGTCAATAGCTCTGATGACCTGTCCAATATTGCTCTCGGCTGCGGGGGTAACAGTTACAGTCTTGCACCAGGTCGCCATAGTAACCACAGGGACAGGGATTCGTGCTGGCCACTAGGGTGAATTGAGCCGGGAACTCCACAGATTGGCGGGTGCGGGTAATGGTGACAAAACCATCCTCAAGGGATTGGCGCAGAAATTCCAGCACATCCCGTTTGAATTCGGTGAGCTCATCCTTGGATCGCCTGACATTAGCAAGTACAAACGAACTGCAGAATGGTTTCTTAGTAGGTAACTGGTCGGAGTATCTAAAACCGCTGTGAGGGAAGCCTTTTTGAGGTTCTGCCAGATGAACTTGGCTCATATCTCGCCTTATCCAGTTAGTCAATGCGATGGGACATTGGCTGCGACTGGACTTGAACTAGTGCCGCCCACTATGTCAACGTTACAGTCTAGTCTTAAAAGGTTCTGTTTTGATTGGGTTCGCAGGATCAAGTAGTACATCTATTACGCACCCTTGTTGCAAGCTTCTATTCAGCAGATTTTCTCTTTTCTGTCTTAGCAGAAGCCCCCAACCAATCGGCTGAGGGCTTCTATATTTCAGTGACGTGTAGCTTAAGCGTCGCCTTGTTGGGCTAGTCATAGCCATGTATAGGTAATACAGATAGCCAAAAACGTAGTCAGTGGGATGCTCAAACACCTTCTAGGCGTGATTTAGAGATAAGCATGAAAATCTCATTTGCAAAAGCTCTAATCTATGACGCTCATATTGAAGGCCGCAGTACTTCCACTAGACTGAACCCATCCTGTGCGACGTACCCCTAGTTCATTACGTTCAAGAACAAACCCGTCTTCTCCAGTCGAAACTCTAATGCTGTGAGGGCTTAGTGGTGCAGAAAACTTTTCAGCATCTTAGTCAGTCTCACCATGAGAA
>ERZ1740060.712-NODE-712-length-14833-cov-8.744485_pt1 | contig 14833 bp, 10 predicted proteins | sample MGYA00581743_ERZ1740060 | MGnify/ENA primary metagenome ERZ1740060 (study PRJEB43018, sample SAMN04849235) | marine metagenome | isolation source: floating plastic debris | place: Pacific Ocean | collected 2008-08-27 | study: EMG produced TPA metagenomics assembly...
AGGTCTTGTGCCTACCCTCCGCCAATCACCCCTGAACAAACCGATTTCCCGATTCACGCCACAGTTAGGTATTTTCTTTTCAAGAAATGTCCTTAGGCCCTAACTCCGAGGTTGGCGACGCTTCAAACCCATGGCACCCATCGCGCCCATCACCATCAGACCGGCAACGGTACCGGGTTCAGGAACCGCTTGGTAAACTGTAGTGGTACCGCTGACTTCGTTGGTGGCCACCACTAGGTTCTGGCCGTTCGGGCTGTCTTCCCGGCTGATGAAGATCAAACCCTCAGGCCCCAAATCCCCGGCAGTACCCGCTTCAGCATCACCATTAAAGTCACGGTTGTTGGTGTAACTGGCGAAGGTGGGGTTGGTCGGATCCGTAACGTCGTAGACCATGATGCCGCCGACGCGCTCTAGGCCGATAAAGGCAAACACCTTGCCGCCGATCGCCCCAATGGTGACGCCCTCAGGCTCAGGCCCCTTGGCATCGCTGCGGCTGTCGAAGGAGTCATTCTCGTCGTTGGTGGAATTGAAATCATCGGGCAGTAGCTCGGCTAGCTTTTGCTCAAAGTCATCACCGCTGTCCCACACCAGATTGCCGTCTTCATCCCAGATGGAAAAAGAACGGGCTCCGTAGGCATAGAGTTCGTCAAAATCCCCATCCCCATCGGTGTCTCCCAGGGTGGTGGTGATGTCTAGACGCCCCAGGGCTTCGTCTTCCTGGAGGGCATCGGCATTGGGGAAGGCGTCGGGGTCGAGATCCAGATCTTTAATTCGCTCCTCTTCTTCGAGGCCGTCGTATTCGCGGGCATCTCCTTCGTTGGCGGTGACCACGTAGGTCTTGCCATCGACGCTGTAGGTGGCGATCGCGTCAGGCTGGTACATCCCGAAGACCGGGTAGTTTTCGATGTTGATGGCATCGTCGCGATCGCTAGCGTCTAAGCCATTGCCAGGGAGGCTGTGGTCCTTGAAGCCCAGGGGCACAATCTCTTCAAATTCCCCAGTTTCCAGATTCAAGAGACCCAGAGCATTGTTCTCTTGCAAACTGACGTAGGCGGTTTTGCCATCTTCAGACACTGCAATATATTCCGGCTCTAGATCTTGGGAAACCGTGGCACCAGGGCCAAAGATGCGTACGCCGGCATCAATCAAATCCTGCTTCTGACTGTCGAAAGCATTGAAGGTGGCGGTTTCGACATCGGCATTGGTGAGGCCAGCAACGCCGCCCGATACATCAATGATGCTGACAGAACCTTCTGGATCCACATCACCCGGTTCATAGCCTTCGGGCTCCCCTTCATTGGCTACCAGCAGCTTGTTGCCATCGGGGGTAAAGGTGACCATGTCGGGCAGAGCACCGACTTTCAGAGCATTTTGGAAGATTCCGTCTAGGTCAAAGAACACAACGCTGCCCGGATCCTGAGCCGGATCCGACTCAACCGCCGCCGCAATGTAGCCCGCGCTGTTGTAAGCGACGCTGTTGATGCCGTCGCCATAGGGGGACAAATCAATTTCGAACAATTTGCTGATCGCGGTGGGATCGCTCAGATCCAGCACATCAATGGTGTTGGCATCAGCATTGGTGACAAAGAGGCGATTGGCTCCAGGGGCAAAGGTCGCAATCTCAGCGGCCCCTTCATCGAAAATACCGGATTCGTAAGTGCCAAGCGGCTTAAGACTTATGGCTTCGGCTGGGGCCGCACCCAGCAGCACCGTAGAAGATACGACTAGGGTGGCAAGAAGACGGGTGTTCATGAATTTGGAAAGACTAAAGGGGACAGCAGCTCACGTTAGAGATCGCTCCGTTGGCCTGAGCACAACCCATGCCGATCTCGTAGGCGTGACCAAAGTTACGCAGCACCCCAAAAAATACTGATGTAGCGTTAATCGATTGCGAAGCCCAGGTTAAGTCCAGGTAAAAACACGCAGATTTCACCCAAACTTCATGGAAGTGGGCCGAGATTAAGGTTTGCTTTATCTCAGCTTCATGAAACAGAGGTTTTCTGAGCCAATAGACCGCTTGCACGGAGATAGTCAGGCCCCCTTCCGTCCGCCAAGATGGATGTCGGAATTGGGGGCTGGCCCCCAAACCCCCCGAAAGGGAGATGCGGGTTGGGTCGTGAATGCGCACGGTAAGACGACAGAGTCGAGGCTGGCAACAATCTATTTCCCTAGGGACCGATTTAGGGGGTTTCCCCCTGGAAACGTCAGGCTAGAACCCTTTCCATACAGGTCTTGTGTAGCGTTCTGCCTTAACGGATAGGCCCCCAATTCTTATATTTCTAGAGGGCTTTAAGCCCTAGCTCCTTAGGCCATCCTGACGGCAAGCCCTTATGGCGTTGCCAAAGAGGCCTCGGCTTGGGTTTGGGAGGGATGGGGTTGCGCTTCGACCCAATCCAGCACCCGATTCCAGGCCCACCAGGGGTCGCTGTCTCCGGCCATCGCCTGACCGCGCCGCCCGCTGAAGTAGCCCACATGTCCCCCTCGGGGGGTGAGATGCAGGTCAATGGCATCGTTATCGGCGCAGGCCCGTTCCACGGCGGTCACTAGCTCTGGTGCAAACAGCGGATCATCCTGGGCATAGAGCATCAGGGTGGGTTTCTGCAGTTGGGGCAACAGGGGCAAAGGGCTACTGGCGGCATAGTAGGCGGGCACTGAGTCAAACCCTAGCGGGCCAATTACTAATTCTTCGTCGAAGGTCCAAATGCTGTGGGCGCGGGCGATCGCCGCTGGATCCAGCGCTTGAGGATGGGCTTGATGGATAGACTCGGCCAAGTCTTGTAACTTGGCGGCGATCGCCTGCTCTAAATAGCGCCCAAGGGGATGGTTGATCAAATATCGCAGCGATTTCTCCGAATCCAAGCTGGGGCAAATCACCGCCCCGCCGCTGATTTCTGCGGACGTAATCGCTGGGGAGGTGTCGAGGGTTTCGGCCCGCTGACCGTAATGAATTCCCCAAAGGGCCAACTGCCCGCCTAGGGAATAACCGGTAAACCAAAACGGGGCCGGACATCCCAGAGCTTTTGATTGGGCAGCAATGTGAACAAAATCTTGGCCCTCGTAAATGCCGTCGGAAGTGAGGGTGGGAGATAGCTCCACGGTTTTGCCATGGGCGCGCCAGTCAAATAGCACCACGGCATACCCTTGGGCATAGGCTTTGCGGCCCAGTACCCGCAGAAACCACTGATTATCTAAATCACCCACAATGCCGTAAGTGCCCACAATCGTCCCTTTGGCATTTTGGGGCACCGCCACAATGCCATGGATGGGGACGCCGCCCGCCCCCTGAAAGATGTGGCTCTGGTAGGGGGGCTCGGGTTCAGGGGTATATCGCTGCCAGAGATGGTCAGCCACCCGAGCAATAAAGACGGTCATCAGGAGGCCGTTATTGAGATACCAAGGGGGCAAAAAAGGCGGCATAGGGTGATCCAAGGCGATGATAATTTCAGTGTTGCATTTTTAGGGGTTGCCATCCATTGCACTTAGAATCCTTGTGGCACAAAGGTTTCACACCCTGAAAACATTATAGAAGCGCGGTCAACTTGCCCCGTAAGGCTTGCCTCCATAATGGATGACGCCCTCTAAACATCGCTATTCGTCTCGGTGTAGAATCCATGACTCAGGACAAGCGTTTTCAAGGTTTGACGCACTGCGCCTGAATTGAGTTTTAAGGAAAAAGTATCTTGTTGCGTATCAAACGACGGTTCTTGGCAGGGGTGATTTGCTTTGGATTGGTTTTGCCAGCCTGCGGGAGCCCCACCGCTACGGACAGCCCCGAAACTCTGCCGCTACAGGTGGGGGCTATCCCCGATCAGGATCCAGAGAAGGTGCAGCGCCGCTACCAAGCCCTGGCCGATTACCTCTCAGAAACCCTGGAGGTGCCAGTCAACTTCCAGCCGGTCACCGACTACACCGCAGCGGTGATTGCCTTTAAGGTGGGAGATCTAGATCTGGTTTGGTTTGGTGGTTTAACCGGAGTGCAGGCCCGACTGCAGGTGCCAGGGGCCGAGGCGATCGCCCAGCGGGACATCGACGCCCAGTTCCACAGCGTGTTTATTGCTAACACCAACAGTGGCTTAGAAGAAATCACCTCTGTGGAAGGGCTAGAAGCCTTGAAGGGCCATTCCCTTACCTTTGGCAGCGAAGCCTCCACCTCCGGGCGGTTGATGCCCCAACATTTCTTGCAGCAGGGGGGCGTCACCCTGGAAGACTTTCAGGGTGAGCCAGGTTTCTCGGGCAATCACGATGCCACGATCAAGCTGGTGGAAGCGGGCACCTACGAAGTGGGGGCGCTGAACGAGCAGGTGTGGCTAAGCCGAGTCGAAGACGGATCCGTTGATTTAGAGCGGGTCCAAGTGATCTGGCGAACCCCGGCCTATTACGACTACCACTGGGTGATCAATCCCCAGGTGAGCGATCGCTACGGCGAGGACTTTTTTAAAAAGGTGCAGGCGGCCTTCTTGGCGCTAGATCCGTCAGTGCCCGAGCACCAGGAAATTTTGGAGCTGTTTAGCGCTGAGCAGTTTATTGAAACCGAGAACGGCAACTACGCCGACATTGAGGCAATCGGGCGGGAAATCGGCAAGATTCAATGATTTCGATATGCGTTGGATTGAGGCGCAATTAGCAAAGACATGGGATACACGCGCTCAATCTCAAGGCATGTTTTCATTGGGGGCCGGCGTTAGCCATATCAGTCCCGATTGGAGCAGCGCTCACTTGCCATGACTCTGCTGGGCTTGATGGAGGGCAAGGGCTAAACCAGCCTGATCGCTCAACCCAAAGGGGGCGTACCCCAGGGCGTGGGCGGCGCTATCGCCGAACAAACAGGCCAGGGAGGTTTGTATCTTGGCCAAGGTCCTGCCGGACTTCTCCCAGGACAAGCGGCTAGAAGCCTATCGAGAAATGTTGAAGGAGGCGATCGACGAGGGCTATGTGGAGCCTGCCAATAGTCTGGCCAGCTTCCAACAGATGCGTCAGGAGCTGAACATCTCTGACCCAGACCATGAGGCCATTTTGACGGCGCTGTGGCAGACCGATCCCGAGCTGTTTGACCCGACGAAACGCCGCAGCCGTGAAAATACCCTGCGCCGCGAAACCCTGCTGGAAACCATTCTGAAGACCTGGAGTGAGCACCCCGACCAAGCCCATGTAGCGGAACTGATGCAGGCGTTTTCCGCCAAGGCCTCCAGAGAAGATATCGAGACCCTGTTGGGCTATCTGTCCCAGACGGATCAGGCCCTGGTGCAAACCCTGCGGGAGGAATATGGCATCACCGCCGAAGATGAAGCCGATGCCCTGCACCATACGGAGCCTATCCACCTGTGGCAGGTGATGGCCGATCACATCGAGCTACTGGACCCTAGTGACGCTGAGCAACTACGTCAGATGTTTGCCCAAATTAATGCGGATGGGTCAGGCTTTATTAGCCTGACAGAGTTGCGGGTTTATATGCAGGCGATCGCCCCCAACATCACCGAGGAACAGATCGAGGTCATGCTGAAACGGGCGGATACCTTGGGAGATCGACAAATCAGCTTCCCAGAGATTCAAGCGGTCTTCCAATCCCTGAGCCGTTAGTTGAAAGACGTTGGATCAATCGCATTTAGGGAGACGACACCTACTAACTCCACGGTCCTAAATCCATGCCTCTATCACTCCTTCCACACGCAGGAAGATTTGGAGTACAAGCTGTTGCTGCTGGCAATGCCCTTTGAAGGGCGACAGTTGGATTTAGTGCCATCGATTTTGGTGGGGTCGGGGCTGGTGTTTGAGGAGCCGGAGGATCGCTACCAGTTAGTTCATGACTATCCGGTCAGCTATGTGCGGCAGGAGCAGACTCCTGAGCTGAGGGCGGACTTTAATGCAGCGCGATTGCAGCAGACAAAGGTTCACGATAATGCTTGAAATCCTACTATTCAATGTTTAGTCAATCACTAAAGTTTGTCTAGAGTGATATTTGTATTTGTTCAGGTCTTTATAGCAAATCTTGACTGGAAATGAGGATTTGCGTTTCCAAATATCCTTCTCGCTCAAAGCCCAAGAGCCTGTAGAGCGATAAAACTCCACCATGTCTTCTTCCCCATTCACGATAAGAGGGTTGAGCGATTTCCCGCCCAAGATATAAAGTATGTCATCCAAATATGGATTCTTGTCTTTGGCACTTTCATGGACACAATGCAGAACCTGCTGTTCATCAGCCACTAACCTTATTTCTGTGGCAGGAAGATTGCCGCTATTTTTGACAACTAATTCAACCTCATCATGCGTATTTGTGGATTTCTTTGTTCGGATGAAGATTGAGAGAATGGGGCGATGATTTTGTTTTTGAAACTCTCTTATTGTAAAAACGTTGAAAAGAGCTACACAAGCAATAATTATTGTCGCTAAAGGCTGAGTATTTTTCGCAATATCTATCCAACTCATAGTTAGTAAAATTAAAGTATCTGTCCTGACTAAATCATATTATGTTCTTCAAAAGCTTGCATAAAGACGGATTGTGTGAAATGTAATGGGAGGAGGGTAATTACAACGATAAATAGAATCTGTTCCCAGACAAATTTTATCCAATCAGCAGGCCAAATAGGGGACAGGTTCCCAGACGGTAGCGTTGCGTAGAACCAGACAAACACCAGGAACCTGTCCCCTTCCTGCACTCGCCAACAGGTTCCCAAGTGCGGCCCTCTGACCCTCCATAGTGCCGAAGAAGTTGCAGCTCGTTCGGGGTTAGATGACTTATGGGTTATCGGGTTCAATACACCTCACAAGCTCTAGAAGATTTCGAAAACCTTTCCAAGCCAGGGGACAGGTTCCTAAAAGTTGCCGCTGCGGTAGAACCCTAAACACCAGGAACCTGTCCCCTTTTCCCTGTTTCTTCAAAATTCAATCCCAAAGCAGGTGCTGAATCGAGATCTGCGGTTCAGCATCCACCGTCACAAACTGGCGATAAGCTGCGGTATCCCCCACCTGGGCCAGTACCGTTGCTGTCTCCGGCAACGTCCCTCTACGCAATCCCAGATAATCCTGATAGCTTGAAAACGCCCAGTCCTCTGGACGCTTTACCAATCCCGCTTTAACTGGATTCAGATGAATGTAGCGTGTCAAGTGCAGCAGATACTCATCCCGATCCACCCACTTTGTCTGAAACCGCCCCTGAAACAGGGTTCCACAGCGTCCATAGCGGCGATTCATTCCATTCGTGTAAGCCAACACAAACCGTTGCATCGCCTTTGATAAATCTGCCTCCCGCAGAAAAATCAGAAAATGGTAATGATTTGGCATTAGGCAGTAAGCCGTTACCTGCACCGTCCGCGCCGCCACAAACTGGCGAAACAGCCGCAGAAAGTGTCCATAATTCTCCGGTTCAAAGAAAATGGCTTGACGGTTGTGACCCCGATTGTAGAGGTGGTAATAACACCCTACAGCGAGCTGTCTACCCTGCCTTGGCATCCCACTCTTCCTGTTCGAGAAACGGGAAACGAGCAGGGGACAGGTTCCTTGGCAAAAGCTGGCCTGTTTTGCAGACTCTTCCTAGGAACCTGTCCCCTAAAAGGGGTTACTCGACCCCTTCAATGCGGTCTTCCACTTCCTGATACAGTTCCTGCAGCCGCTCCAGGTTTTCATCACTGGTTTCCCAGTACCCCCGACCATTCACCTCCAGCAAGGTCGAAACCATGCGGCGGAACGAATTGGGGTTCAGATCCATCAGACGCTTACACATCTCTGGATCCTTGATGAACGTGGCGTTGGTGTCTTCATAGACCCAGTTATCTACCGCGCCCGCTGTAGCCGACCAGCCCATGGTGTTCACCAGCCGCTTCGAGAGCTCCCGCACCCCCTCGTAACCGTGGGAGAGCATGCCCTCGTACCATTTGGGGTTGAGCATCTTGGTGCGGGCATCGAGCCGCACCGTTTCCGAGAGGGTCCGCACCTGGGCATTGGCCGTGGTGGTATCCGCCACATAGGCGGCGGGCTGCTTGCCATCCCCCCGCAGACTCGCCACCACCTTGGTGGGGTCAGAGTCGAAATAGTGGGAGACATCCGTGAGGGAAATCTCCGAAGAATCCAGATTCTGGAAGGTGACCTCGGCCTTCTTCAACGCCGACTCAAAGATTTGGCGAGAGTCATCCATCACCCCCGGATTATCCGAGTTAAAGGCAAAGGACTTGCGCTTTAGGTACATTTCCTGGAGTTCCGATTCCTCTTCCCAACTGCTGTTTTCCACCGCCAGATTGACGTTGGAGGCATAGGAGCCGGAGGCATTGGAGAAGATGCGGGTGGCGGCGGTACGCAAATCAACCCCCATTTCTTCCGCCTGCTCTAGGGCATGCTTGCGCACGAAGTTCATCTCTAGGGGCTCGTCGGCTTCAGCCGCCATCTTCACGGCCTTATCCAAGAGCGCCATTTGGTTGATAAACAGATCTCGAAAGACGCCAGAGCAGTTGACGACGATATCGACCCTGGGGCGACCGAGCTCCTCTAAGGGAAGTAGCTCTAGCTTATTGACCCGACCCAAGGCATCGGGCACCGGCTTGGCCCCTACAAACCAGAGCATTTGGGCCAAGGACTCGCCGTAGGTTTTGATATTGTCAGTGCCCCAAAGCACCGTGGCGATGGTTTCCGGATAGGCTCCGCCGTTGTCCTGACGCTGGCGTTCCAGCAGGCGATCCACCACAATCTTGGCCGACTGCACCGCCGCCAGGGTGGGTATGGATTGGGGATCGAGGGCGTGGATGTTTTTGCCGGTGGGCAACACGTCCGGGTTGCGGATCGGGTCACCGCCCGGACCCGGCAAGATATATTTCCCGTCTAACGCCTGCAGCAGCCCGCCCAGTTCGTTATCGGCGCAGACCTGCTCAAGGCAAAACTCTAAAAACTCCATTAGGGGCTTGATCACATCGGCATCCACATTGGGATACCCCGCTTCTTGGAGGGCGTTAATCCAAGGGGCTTTGCGGCCAATGTTGAGGAAGTTGAGCCGGGACACCATCGATACCCGCCCTTCGGCGTCGATCTGCTCATGAACTAGGGCTGCTACCGCATCTCGCACCGCTTGGTTGATGTCATAAAGCAGCTGGACATCGTCTAGGACACCGCGATCGCTATTCCCATAAATCTCGTCGATGTCGCGATTAATGCTCTCAGCAATGGTGCGCTGTAGGCTTTGAATACCTTCTTCTTCGCGATCTAGACCGGCGATGTTGACTAGGGTGGCGATCGCCTCCTCTGCTGAGGGGGGCTTACCCACCACATGCAGGCCGCAGGGTAATAGGCGAGATTCGATCTCCATCAGCTTGATGTAAATCTTGCCCACCAGATTGTCCCGCTCCTCGGCGGATAGCTCACTGCCATCCACTTCGGGCAGGGCCACATCCCGATCCAAATTACAGAGGCGGGCCGTTTCCACAATTGCATTCACAATTTGGACGGCGCGGGCATTGTCCTTTTGAGACTGGTAAGAGCCAATCAGCTCGCTCAGCTCCTTCAGCCCTTTGTACAGCCCCGCATTTTCTGCCGGAGGGGTGAGGTAGCTGATGGTTTCGGCATAGCTGCGGCGCTTGGCAATAGTGGCTTCGGAGGGGTTATTGGCAGCGTAGTAATAGAGATTGGGGATCGTGCCGATCAAATTGTCGGGGTAGCATTCCCCAGACATGCCCATTTGTTTCCCAGGCATAAATTCCAGAGAACCGTGGGTGCCAAAGTGCAGCACCGCATCCGCGCCCCAGACTTTCTCCAGATAGGTATAGAAGGCGGCAAAGCCATGGTGGGGGCTAGCAGAGCGGGAGAACAGCAGCCGCATCGGGTCGCCTTCGTAACCAAAGGTGGGCTGCACCCCAATGAAGACATTGCCGAATGCCTTGCCGTAGACCAGCAGGTTTTGCCCATCGGTGTTGAGATGGCCGGGAGGGGGACCCCAGTTCTCTTCGAGGCGCACCGAGTAGGGGGTGAGGTTTTCGTACTCCGGCACCGACATGCGGTAGGCAATGTTCAGCTCTGGGCTGTTGTACTGGGCCTGGGCATCGTGAATCACCTCCAGCATCAAGGCTTCGGGGGACTCCGGCAGATCCTGCACGGTGTAGCCATCTTGATGCATGGCTTCCATCACCTTGTAGATGGAGCCGAATACATCTAAATAAGCGGCGGTACCGACGTTGCCCTTATCGGGGGGGAAGCTGAATACGGTGATCGCCAGCTTCTTGTCCAACTTGGGTTTGCGGCGCAGGTTGCCCCATTTGATGGCCCGCTCGGCGATGACGCTGATGCGATCCTGCAGGGAGATCGAGCGACCGGTCATGCCATCGCGGCCAGAGAGGACGATGGGTTCGATCGCCCCGTCCAGTTCGGGGATCGCCATCTGCAGCGCCACTTGGATCGGGTGCAAACCCAAGTCGCTGCCTTCCCATTCCTCTGTGGTTTGGAAGACGAGTGGCAACGCCACCATGTAGGGGCGGTTGAGTTTTTTGAGGGTTTCAATCGCCTTGGGATGGTCTTGGCGGGCCGGTCCCCCCACCAGGGCAAAGCCGGTCAAAGAGACCACCCCGTCCACGATGGCGTTTCCTTTATTGAGGGGATCAAAGAAGAACTGATCTACCGGCTTAGAGAAGTCCAAACCGCCGGAGAACACCGGGATCACCCGCGCGCCCAAATACTCCAGCTCCTGCACCATGGCCACGTAGTGAGCTTCATCCCCAGTCACCAGGTGGGTGCGCTGCAGCACCAAACCAATGCAGGGGGCAGAGTCTGTCTTGAGTTCGGCGGGGGTATCTCGCCGGGAGTTGTACCAGTTCAGGTATTCCTTGATGTCCTCAAACATCTCGGGGGCCATGGGGTGCCAAATGCCCACATCGGGGAAGGTGACGGGATCGGCGTATTGCAGGCTGGAAAGCGTTTTGTCGGAATCGCCCTCAGGGTTAAGCACGTAGCGATCGGCCAGCATCAGCAGGAAGTTTTCCAGGTTTTCGGCGGAGCCCCCCAGCCAATACTGGAAGCTGAGCATAAAGCTGCGGGCATCCTGGGCCTTTTCGACGGGCAAATACTTCAGCACCTTGGGCAGGGTGCGCAGCAGCTTCAGCATGGCGTCTTCGAAGCCGCTGCCCTGCTTCTTGCGGCGCTTCTTCATGAACTCGCCGATGACGCTCTTGGACTGACCCAACTGCGCCATGGAGAAGCTGCCCAGCTTATTAAGGCGCATCACCTGGGGCATGGAGGGAAAGACCACGGCTGCGTCTAAGCGATCGCGGTGGGGGGCAACCGCAGCCACCACCTTCTCAGCCAACTCTTCAATAAAGATCAGCGAGGCAATAAAAATATTGGCTTGGGAGACATCTCGCTCAAAGGCGACGTAGTTCTCTTCGCTGCGCAACTCTTCAATTAGGTAGCCGCTGATTTCAATGGCGACATCAGGGCTATTGGCGTTGATGGCCTGAACGGCGGCTGACAGGGAGCTCTGATATTGGGGCTCCAGGACCACATAGACCACTTTGACCAGCGATCGCCCGCTTAGATCCGCAGGGGCAACGTGGCGAACAGTGGGCTTAACGTGGGTGAACATGCAGTGACTGCTCCTTATTCAAACGATGCGGGTGCCGCAATGTGGAGAAACTAAAAGAGAGGCCAAACGAAGATTCGCCCTTTACAAAAGGCCACATCTCTTATAGAACAAGCAACTTTCACAATCCGCTTGGTTACCTGACCTATGGTCGTTGTATCAGAAAAAAACATCCCCTCAAGGTGGCCAAATAGATGATTAATAATTTGCAACAAACAAGAAGCTTTTACTCTGTTTTGGGTTTGCAATTTTTAATGAATTGTTTTTTCTTATGCTCAAGATTAAATATTCTAGGGCCTGCAGTTTAGGGCTTACCTATGTCTTATGGATGCCGGCTGTTGTCTGGCATGGTTGTCCGGGTCAGGATCGCATTGAGGAGATTGGCGCTGCTGAGCTCAGCTCGGGTCAAAATGGCTTCTGTTAGATTGGCCCCTTCAAGGTTGGTGCGCCCTAAATAGGCTTCCACGAGGCTGGCCTGCTGTAAATTGGCTCGGGTTAAATCAGAGCGACTCAAATCGCTGCGATTGATCTGAGCCTGGGACAGATTCGCTTCAGTCAGCGTGGCTTGGCTAAGCTTGGCATCTGTCAGACGCACCCCCACTAACTGAGCCTGGGTGAGATTAGCCCCCAAGAAATCAGTGCGATTGGCGCTGGCACCCGTTAGATTGGCCTGCTGCAGGTTAGCCCCCGACAAAATCGCGTCGGCAATATTTACATCAATAAGCCGAGCCCCCATCAGGTTGGCACCGTGGAGATTTGCGCCTCGGAGGGTCGCTGCCGTCAGGTTAGCGTAGCTGAGATTCACAAAGGCTAGATCGGCTCCCCGCAAGTTGGCCCCCTCTAGATCGGCTTGCTGCAGATTTGCGCCCCGCAGATTCGCGGCATACTGTCGCTTTTCTTGGCGGAGGTTAGCCCCTTTTAAACAGGCCCCCGTGAGGTTGGCTCCGCTCAAGTCAGCATTGCGGAGATCGGCATCCATTAAATTGGCATCCATCAAGTTAGCCAGGGTGATTTGGGCACTGCGCAAGTCCGTCCCCTGTAGGCTAGCCCCATGGAGATTGGCATCGGCCAGATTGGCTTTGGATAAGTTTGCTTGGTTGAGATTGCTGCCTCGCAACTGAGCCCGGCTAAGATTCGCCCGCTGCAGGTTGACGCGATTCAGATAGGTGAGAGTGAGATTTGCCTGTTCTAGATCTGCCTTGCGAAGATTGACGCCAATTAAATCTTGGTTGGACAAATCTGCCCCCATTAAAACGGTGCCCTGAAAATGGATTTCGCCGGCAGCATAACGATCTAAGAGTTCCTGCGGATCCATGGAAGTCGATGACAGGACAGAGGCTGACGGCAGTGTATCGTAGTTCGGGCTAAGGGCTAGTAATGGCAGCGTTAGCCGAATCAGGAGCCAACCCTACAATTAACGATCAGAAACGGGCTGGGCAATGAGCCGTATCAGTCTGTATAGTCTGGCCCAAGCCATGGGTGATGACCGTCCTACATTCAGAATCCCCACTTTCAAAAGATTACAACCCTTCACGTCCTTGCTCTTTAAAGTGGCTCAGATTGAGTAATAGGGCCTCATGGCTTTCAAAATGGCCTCGGCGGTCTTAGCGTTTTCATGATGGTTATCCAGGCAACTGGCAATGACCACAAGTTTGCCTTCTAAATCCGTAAAGTTAGGGCAGTACTGAAAGGTCTCTTGCAGCAAGTTGTCTAAGGTTTTGGCTTTGAGTAAGCGCCAGTCTTGGGGCGTAAAGGTGAAGGGGCTGCGAATCGTAGACAGCAGCAAAATCTTTGCTCTTAGGGGGTTGGCGTAACGCATAATCTCTAAGCGCAGGGCAAATAAATCAGTGCGATCGCGGGCGGTTAACTGGGGGGACTCTACCCTTAACTTAGGGGATTGCTCTCCCGGCGGCAGGGTCATGGCCCTTGTACTCTCTTCTGGGGAAAGCGTTTCCCAACACGTTTGGGTACTGCCGTAGGAATCTCCCGGATCGCCTAGGGGTTCTGTGTCCCCTTTCAAGCTAGTTTTATCTTCAACCTTGGCCAAAATTGTGCCTTCATCCAAGCCATAGAGCTGCTGGAACACACCCACAATGGTTTCGGCAATAGGAACATAATGCTCTTGGCGGCTGAGGCGCTTAACAATGCGATCTAAGTGGTAACTGAGCGCCTTAGCAGTGGGGGCCATCTGATAGGTGCTGGCCACCAGACTATCCATGGATTGCTGGGTCAATATGGCGGGGTCATTTTCCCAGCGGTTGTGAACCATGCTGTGGAGTAACTTGCGAATGCGCAGGGCCTGAGGAGAGGCCGTAAGCTGGAGCGCTATTTTCTGATAAATCGATTCTCCATCGGTGATGGCTGTGGCCTCTGCCGGTGCCGCCAGCATGGTTTGCTCTGTTGGCGGCTGAGCCCGACGTTGGGTGTAAACGGGTTTAACCGCCATTAAAATACGGCTAGCGACCGCCAGGTAACTGGTTTGGCGATTGAGGCGAGCCACAATGCTATTGAATGCCGTTTCTAGGGCATCTAGGGTGGGGTAAAGCTGCACCAGCGTTTCTAGGAGCTCTGTTAGCTCAAACTGGGCTAATACGGTGGCGTCATTTTCCCAAACGTTCTGACGGGTGCCAAACAAGAGCTTCTTAACCCGACGCAAATCGGAATCTTGCTGCAAAGTTTGAACGGCGATCGCAAGGGGATCGGCCTGGGATACAACGGCTTCGGCAGCGCCATTTACCGGTGGAATTTGATAGGCCGGTACGGGTTCACGAATATTCTTAAGGTGGAGCGGCCCGAGAAATTGAGCATTGAGGTCAAGGCGGGCTTTCACCACGTCATAGACGGTTTGAGAAATACAGATTCCCCCTGGAATGGCTTGGGTCTGCAGGCGGGCAGCGATATTCACGCCGTTACCCAGCACATCGGAGTGGCTAAACAGCATATCCCCGAGGTGGATGCCAATCCGATGTTGGAGGGCGTCTTGGGGTAATTTTCCCTCTGCCAGTTCTGCCAATTGGGTTTGAATCGACTGGCTACAAGTCACCGCTTGCACCGCGCTCGAAAAAGACAGGAGTAGCCCATCCCCTGTGGACTTGAGGACTTGTCCCCCTGCCTGTTCACAGAGCTCACCCATCAGCTGCAGATCTCGCTGAATTAGCTTAAGGGTACCTTCCTCATCCTCTGACATGCGGGCGCTAAAACTGACGGCATCAGTCATCACAATCGCGGCCAGCACCCGATGGGGTTCAGTGGGGGTAGGGGTAAGCTCCATGGAAGGGTGGCATCAGG